>JGI20171J29575_12612835_pt1 | contig 138134 bp, 138 predicted proteins | sample TergutNc150P4_FD_29575 | JGI IMG/M metagenome (IMG submission 29575)
GCCAGCGGCAGCAGCGCAGCCGCTGGCGGCTCGAGCGGCAGCAGCGCCAAGCCGAGCTTTTCGACCGCTATGGGCTGGATGAGGGCGTCGCCCGGCTTTATCCCTTTGAGCTGTCCGGCGGCATGGCCAGGCGGGTGCTGCTCTGCTGTGCCTTGATGGACGAGCCGCAGGTGATTATTGCCGATGAGCCGACACCGGGGCTTGACCCTAGGCTGGCCAGACAAGCTTTCGCGGATTTTCGCCAGTTCGCCGACCAAGGCGGCGGCGTGCTATTGATAACCCACGACATTGAGCTGGCCTTAGAGGTTGCCGACCGGATCGCCGTGTTCAAGGACGGCACCGTTGTCGAAGAGACAGCAGTGGCCAACTTTGCCAGCGCCGATACACTCGAACACCCTTTCAGCAAGGCGCTTTGGCATGCCCTGCCGGAACACGGCTTCATCGCCGCCGCCGATACGGCGCTTGAACACGAAAGCGGGGTCTGATGCTTGAGGCCCGAAATATCGGCTTTTCCTATGCGGGGGGCAAGACCATCCTCAGTGGCTTCAACCTGTCAATTGCCAGCGCCGAGCGTGTGGCGCTGACAGCCCCATCGGGGCATGGGAAAACCACTGTCTGCAATATCCTAGCCGGTTACTTAAAGCCGCAAACAGGAGCAGTGCTCCTTGACGGCCAAGCATGTGCGGCGCGAACAACCAAAAGGCAGCCAAACCCCGTTCAGCTGGTCTGGCAGCACCCGGAGCTGGCCGTAGACCCGCGGATGCGCCTGCAAGCCAGCCTCAACGAAGCTGGCGGGGCGAGCGTCGAGCTGTTAAGGCGCCTCGGCATCAAGGATGCCTGGCTCTCACGCTACCCCCACGAGCTTTCCGGCGGCGAGCTGCAACGCATCTGCCTGGCCCGCGCCTTGGCCAGCCAGCCACGCTATCTGATTGCCGATGAGATATCCACCATGCTCGATGCCGTGACCCAGGCACAGATTTGGCAAGTCATCTTGGAAGAAGCCGACAAGCGGGGCATCGGCCTGCTTTTCGTGTCGCACTCCCCAGCCCTAACAAAGCACCTGGCAACCCGGACAGTCGAGCTTTGACGCGCAGATGCCCCTGTTCACGGCGGCCATACCCAGTGGCAACTGCAGCGATGCCTCACCGGTGGCTTTAAGCCTCTCACAATGAGCGGAAGTTCATCGGACAATGCCTGCCCAAGAGCAGAAAGCTGGCGGGACAGGCATTCCCAGCAGAGCGACGACCGCAGGCGGTTAGTAGAAGCTAGGCAGACATGGGCACCCCTCCTGGCTGTACAGCTTGCAATGGCGCTTCCGGGAGGGTGCGGCTCACCGAGCAGTTGAGACGCGGAGCCTACAGCGGCCAAGGCACCCTCAGCTATGCTGGATCGAACTCGGCTCAGGACGGCGACGTGTTAAAGCAGCTGATCTGCTCGGCCAGGAGACGTTCATGCTCTTCACGAGACGACGTGATCAGCTCGAACACCAAGTATTCCGGGTTGATGTAGTCGATTAGCGCCGGTATGCGGTCTGAGACGAAGGGCTGGTGACTGTCTACCTTCAAAACGTGGCCAAGCACCGCCAATGCCCGGGTTTGATAGTCGCCACTGACAGTGAATGGCCGGTCGATGACGCTTTTGGCGTACTCGCCGCTGAGGCTTTGGTGCAGGTGCACGCCCTTGATGAAGTCCAGGTTGTCGTAGCGGCTCAGGACTTGGTAGATATAGTCGATCCCCTCATCCAGACTGCGCAGTGCCAAGTTGGTGTGCAGCAGATGGCCAACATCCAGCATCACGCCGCAGTTCGGGTAATCGACTGACTGCAAGAGGCGGTCGACGAGCTCTGGGCGTTCCATGGTCAGCCCTGACCAGAAGAGGTTCTCAAACAGCAGCGTCACTCCCCAGCCGGGGTCGCTGAAAACCTGGTTAGCCAGCTCGATCTGGGCAGTGATGACCTCCTCGTCGGTGCAGACATGCTGGCGTGTGATGCAGCTCTCTATTGTCACGTCGGAAACATGCATTACCGCATATTCCGGATGATAACGGTTCAGGAAGGCGATGTTTTCCTGGAAGGTGGCAACAATCGCCTGTTGGTCGCGGCCACCGAACACCTCTTGCACAGCATCCCAGTCACGGTACTCGGCCAAGGCGGTCGGCACGTCGCCGTTCCAGATGCTCACCCAGTGGTGGAAGTACTTGAGGTGGACGCCGACCACATCGTCAGCGGCGACGATCCCCCTCTCATCGGTGCCACCGGCCATCAGCTCCAGGCCGTCCAGATCGAACTTGCGCAAGGCTTGCTTCAAGTCGGCGTTGCTGGAGTAGCGCGGCAGGTCAAAATGGGTGGTAGTCATGTTCATCAGCTTTTTCATCGCAAACCTTCCATCATGGTAAGGTCCGTTAGCACAGGCGGTGCCCCGGCGGCCTGAACGGCAACCTTGTCGCCTGTAGCCTGCGCCGCGCCTTTCGCGAACTCCGCCTTCTTCTGTTGCGCAGCCCCCGCTTGCGCCGCCCGCTCTGATACCAACTGCTCCACCTCCGCCAACCGCTCATGCCAGCCCTGGACATCGGCATCGTTTTGGATCACCAAGTTGCCGGCCTGTATCTCACCAGCACTCTCCAAGCCTTCCTCCATCTCGCCCTCGACGACCAGGTAATTGGCCTTCAGCCTTTCCAGGACATCCTCATCCGGCCTCCACTTCCCCCTGGTGTACAGCTCCAGCAACCGCCGGGAGATCTCCTCCAAGGCAAAGCGGTTGTTCTCTGCCAACCATTCCCGCATCTGCTCATCGTTGACATATTGCTCGGCCAGCCTGTCCAGCAGCTCGTCAGCCAAGCTGTCCGTAACGCATTGGGCGGAGAAGACCGACTGCATCATGAACATCAAATCAGAGGCTCCGTCGTAGCCGCGCTCTTGGATGCTCTGCTGCCAGAAGGCGTTGAGCAAGGTGCTTTCGATGTTGCGGTGCAAGTTGTCAGACAAAGGCTCCGTGACTATCTGACGGCCGCATTCGCTGGTGCTTTGGTACTGGCGGACATCTTTGTTAGCGAAACACTTGCCGACCAGCCGAAAACCGCCCTGCACCTGAACCCCGAAGTTCTCCGAGACCGAGTTCACCCGCCGCGATGAGGTGGTATCGCAGGTCAGGTCGGCCCGACAGGCGACCGCGATGAACTCACTGACCCGCTTTTGGCCGTCTAGCCCCTGCCCATAGGCAAAGGCCGAGGCATCGATGAAGTACTTGGCCAAGTCGCTCTCGTCTTTCCAGGCACTGGCCAGCAGCGCCAGATCAACCCCGGCGCCATAGGTGCCGGGCGCATCGCCGAAAACCCGGACAGTGCCGCGCCGCTCGTCGCCGCCAGCGAGCCCTGAGCAGCCGCCATCGCCGTCCACTGCTGCCCCGACCGTGGCTTGGCGGCAATGTTTGAGCACGTAGTTCTGGGAGTCGTCCTCATCTAGAGCCGCAACCACCAACACGGCGCTGTCCATCATCGCCACTGCTGTCGGCCAAGTATCCCGCAACACACCGGAAATACGCACGGTAACATCGATGCGCGGGCGGCCGAGCTCTTCTAGCCCGATGGCCTCCAAGCCTATCACCCTTCCCAACCTGTCCCAAAGCGGCCGCACTCCCAGCAGGTAGAGGAACTGGGAGAGCTGCTCGCCGTTAGTGCGCGTAACGTCCAAAGAGATCATGTTCATAGCCACCTGCTCGGGCAGCTTGCCCTCGTCTTGGCGGTAGCACTCCAAAAGCTGCTCGGCCAGCTCTTGGCCGCGCTGGTAGGCGGTCCGAGACGGCACCTTGTCGATGTTCAGGCCGAAGATGTTGCGACCGGTGGGCAAGATGTTGCGGCCGTTCTCATCCGGCATGCCGCTCTCGCCCGAGGGCAGGTAACCGCCGTCTAGGGCACGTAGGACCATCTCCAGCTCCTCTGCGGTCTGTAGCAGCCCTGCCCTAATCTGGTCAGCGCCTGGCATCTCCGGATCGTACTCGCAGCCGTCGCCGTAGCAGACCTCGCGAATATAGTCCTCCATCGCCGCCGCGTCGGGAACCTGCCCCAAAACATGCAGGGAGCTAACATTTTGCGCTTGGTCGATAGCGTGGATAGCATCGGCCAGCGCCAGCAGCCCAGCCTCGAAGCCATCGGCGGCCCCCATGATGCGCTCTGCACCCGGCACACCTTCTAAAAGTAGGCGGATCTCCTGCTCAGCAAGCCCCGCTTGGCTGTTCGCCATGGATTTAGCCTGGAAGTAGTCGTCGATGCGACGCAGCAGCTGCCTTTGCGAGTCATCGGCTCCCCGGCTAGGCGGTGGCAGATGGCCGCTGATGACCGAGTGCATACGCCGTTTGACTATCAAAGACTCGTTGACCACACCGGTGTGATAGATATAGATGCTCGGCATGAAGCCCAGCACCACCGTTGGCCAACAGAGCTCCGAAAGGCCGTTGGCCTTGCCCGGCAGGTATTCCAGACTGCCGTCAGTACCCATGTCTATCAGGGCATCAGCCTCTAGCACCCGCTCGATATAGCGGTAGCTGGCCAAGTACTGGTGGGGCGGCGGACAGGCCGGGTCGTGCAGTATCTTGCAGACCTCGCCGGTGCATTTGGCACCATAGCAGCCGCGTTTGGGCTGAACCATCAGCGTCACATTGCCGAAGGCCAAGCCGGTGACCACCAAGCCTCCCTGATAGACCAAACCTTCGCCCGGGTACTCGCCCCAAGTCGCCAGCATCGAGCGCTGCAGTTCCTCTGGCAACTCGGCAAAGAAGCCCTCATATTCACCGGCTGCTGGCATCAGATAAAGGCAGCCGCCAGCGGCCACGATGTCTTCGACCGCCGTCCAGCGGAAGTCCGAGAAGGCCTTCTTCTCCATCAGCAGCGCCAGCAGATCTTGGCCGGAGTGCGGGTATTCGCCCAAGTCATAACCGGCCGCTTGCAGCCGCTCGAAAAGCCGCACGACACTGGTCAGACAGTCCAAGCCATAACCCTTGCCGATCGTTGCCTCCACCCCCGAGCAGACCGAGTTATGCAGCATCACCACGATTTTCTTCTCGGCGTTGGGCTTGCTGCGCAGGGCCACCAGCTTGCCTATCCGACCGGCCAAGAAGCTGACCCGTTCGGGCAAGGCCTGGTAGTAGCCGTCGTCGCTGTTGAGCGTGGCGATGATCGCCGGCTCAATGCCGCCGGCCATCTCCGGGGCGATCAGGGCGCTGGGCATGTCGGCGACGAGCGGCACGTGAGCCGCCCGCCACTGCTCTGCCGTCAGAAAGAAGCTCTGGACAGGGTTCAGCACCGGTATGCCCAGCCGTGAGTATTCCCAGACGGCCTGCTCACGCAGGCTACGCCCGGCCTCGGCGCGGGTCGAGAACAGTTGCAGGTTCACCAACAGCTCGATTTGCAGCTCACCGGCCACTGAGAAGTACCTGTCACAGATCTCGCCAAAGCCCAAGCTGTTAGCATCGGCACTGGAGAAGGCCAAGATGGTGCCGATACCTTGGCCTTCAAGCTCGGCGACGAGCTGCTGCGGTGCCGACATGTCGCCGCGCAACCACTGTGAGCGGTGCAGCAAGAGGCCGACATAGCGCGAAAAGCGACGGGTGCGGGCATCGAAGTATTGCTGAAGCGAGCCATAAACCGCTTCTTGATCTAAAGATGCGGCGGTCGATGCTGTTGCCCTCGGCTGTGAGCTAGTACAAGCCGCGTTTTCCCTCACCGGCGCAGCGAAAGATTGCGGCTCAAGCCCGCAATGACAGGGTTCGGACATTGACCGGCGCGTCTCTAGACCCAGTATGCCGTCGAAGGGCATGCCTAGCGGCTCGGGCACCTCGCCCAAATCGGCCTCGCCAAGCAGGTGCTTTCGTAGATAAAGGCCGGCGTTGGCGATGTTGGCGGCACCGGAGTTCAAAAGGTAGCGGTTAACCGCCTCAACGTGCTCTGGAGCAACACTGGCCACCCCCAGCAACATGGCCTCGCCGCCGACTGGCAACACCTGGGCCTGGGGCGGCAAGGACTTATAGAACTCTTCCTGGAAAAACTCCATAGACACGAAGCGGAACAGCAGCAGTGGCCGGGTGTTCTGGCAGGCTCGCTGGACTTGCGATGCGGCCTCCGAAAGGCATTGGCGGCTCTCCACATCGGCAGTGCTGAAAGAGGTCAGATCGATGCCAGCAGCGGCGAAGCTATCTGTCCAGAGCCGACACTCGTCTTCCATGCAAAAACAAAACACCTGCATCAACTGTCCTCCAAGTCTCCTTCGACCGAGAGGTAGATCTGCCTGATCTGCTCCAGCATCTCCTCGTCGGCATCCCACATGCCGCGCTGGGCGGCCTCCAACAGCCTCTCGCTGATCGCCTGCAGCGCCCAGGGGTTGTTCTCCCTGATCCACTCCTGCAGCTCATCGTCCAGCAGGTAGGTCTGGGTGATGGAGTCATACATCCAGTCATCGACCACGCTGCTGGTGGCATCCCAGCCGAAGACGATATCGACCATCGCTGAGAACTCCTGGGCACCGCGAAAACCGTGTTGCTTTAGGCCCTCGATCCATTGCGGGTTGTTGATGCGTGCCCGCATTACCCGCGAAGTCTCCTCGTGGATGGTCTTAGTTTTGACGTGCTCGGGGTCGCCGGCATTGGTGGCAAAAGACATCGGCAAACTGCCGCGCTTAGTTTTCACCGCACTGATCAAGCCACCGTGGTAGTTGAAGAAGTCGTCGCTGTCCAGCATGTCGGACTCTACAGACGAGACGTTTTTGACAGTGGCATCGCAGGTGGCCAAGCGTCGCGAGAAGACCTCTTCCAGCTTGGCACCCTGCACCTTCTTGCCATAGGCGTAGGCACCCCAGTTGATATAAGCTTGGCCGAGGTCGGCATCTGTCTGCCACTGCTTGGAGTAGATCAGAGTGTCGACACCGGCGCCGTAGGTGCCGGGCGGGTCGCTGAAAACCCGGTAACGGGAATACTCGAAGGCTTGTTCGTGCTGCATACCGGCGGCGATGAAGTCCCTGAAGTCGGCCATGACGTGCTTCTTCACGAAGTTTTGCGCCTCGTCTTCATCCAGTGCGGCCACCAAGTTGACCGCGTCCTCAATACGCTCGATGAGGTTGGGGAAGGTGTCTCGGAAAAGCCCGCTGATGCGCAAGGTGACATCGATCCGCGGGCGGCCGAGTTCTTCTAAGGGGATAACCTCAATATCGATCACCCGGTTGGTGTTGCCCAGCCAAACCGGGCGCACACCGTAGAGGTACATGATCTCGGCGATGTCGTCACCGTTGGTTTTGATGGTCTCGCCGGAATAGACGACTATCGCCACGCTCTCCGGAAACGCCCCCTCGTCTTGCTGATAGCGCCAGATCAGCTGGTCGGCCAGCATTCGCCCGGTCTGCCAACTGCTGCGACTGGGAATCATGGTCGGGTCGACCATGTAGAAGTTGCGGCCAGTGGGCAGGATAGTGGCATTGCCGCGGCTAGGGGCACCGGAGGGGCCGGGCGGCACGAAACGTCCGTCGATGCCGCGCTCCAAGTAGAGCAGCTCGTCGGTGGTACGGTCAAGCCGGGGCTGAAGCTCAGTGGCCACGAAGCGCAAACAATCGATGAGCGGCTGGAGGTTTGGGGCAAGAGCAGAGGGCTCGCCGCCCACGACCGAAGTGATGTCCCCCTGCCCTGCCGCCGCGCCATCCGTTCCGTTGCCAGATACCGGCCCGCTATCAGTGCCATCTGGGCCGCCGCCAAAAGCCAGCGACTCGGCGACGGCCTTAGCGGCCTCGGCATCCAAGCCGACCTCGGCAAAGGCCGTAAAGGCCTGCCGCCCCAGCTCGTCTAACTCTTCCAACAACATGGCGTTGCTCTGCCCATCTGCCGCTCGGCGATCAGGATGGCACAACAGGTCTTCTAGGTCATAGCCACGCAGTGCCGCAACACCCTCCCGGATCGACGGGACATCGCCGTTGCGCACATTGACCAGCAGACGCAACAAGTTCAGGTAGCGTTGGCCACAGGGCACCGCCCCAAAGATATGCAGACCGTCTTTGATCTTGCTGGACTTGATCTCACTGATCCAGAGGTGCATCTGTTCGATGGCCGCCTCCGGGTCGGCAAAGAACTGCTCGGCACTGAGGCCGAGGTCGCAGTGCAGGTCACATTCCGCGGCCATTGCCCAAACCTGCTCGGCAATGACGCTGCACTTGCCCGGGTCGGCCAAGGCCGCCTGCTGGTACTGGGCAATCTGCTCCTCCACCCCGGCCAGCTCGCCATAACTGCCGCTCTCGGTCATCGAGGGTATCAAGTGGTCGATGATCACGGCATCGGTACGCCGTTTAGCCTGGGCGCCCTCCCCCGGCACATCGATGATATAGGGGTAGATGTGGGGCATCTCGCCGATGGCGATGTCCGGGTAGCACTCTTGGGACAGCGCCACCTCCTTGCCGGGCAGCCATTCGATGGTGCCATGAGTGCCCATGTGGATAACCACATCGGCTGCGAATACTTGATCTAGGTAGCGGTAAAACGCCAGATACTGCCAGGGGCAGACGATATCCGTGGAGTGGTAGGCTTCCTCGGCCTGCTCTTCCAATGCCCGGGGCGGCTGCAAGCCGATGAACAGATTGCCATTGATGATCCCCGGCACCAGTATTTGCTCGTCGACTACCATGAATTCGCCGGGCATCTCACCCCAGTCCCGCTCCAGCTCGCTTTGGGACTTTGGGGGCAACTCGGCAAAAAACCGCCGCCAAGCGTCCGGAGCGACAGCAGCCGTACTGCGCTCAAGCATCTCGGCCTCAGACAAGAAGCGCCCGTCGTTGGTCACCCCATCGGTGATCTTTTTGATGATCTCCTGGCCTTCGGCAAAGGCATACTCTAGTGTCAGCCCCTTGCCCTGCAACATCTTGAAGACATTGAAGACCGATTCCGGGGTGTCCAGGCCATAGGCACAGCCGATCATGTCTGCCCGAGGCGGCATGTTGTGCAGAACAATTGCTACTTTCTTGTCACTGATTGCTGTCTTACGCAGCTTCGCCCACCGCAAGGCAATGCGCACAACCCGCTGCACCCTGTCAGCTATCGGCCAAATCTCGTATTTAGTGCCGTATTTAGTCTGAACTGCCTCTGAGTAGCCGATAGCTACCGTGATCACTTGGCCGTCGAACTCCGGCTGAAAGACATTGCAGCCAAGCAGGATGGAATCCACACCAGCCAAAGCATCATGCCATTGCTCGTAGCTGAAGTAGGTGAACATGGCTTGGAGCACCGGCACGTCGAGCGCCTCGAAGATGCTTTGCTCCACCTTGGTGCTGCCGTCTCCGGGCGCGGCGAGGATGCTTAGGGAGAAGCCCGAGGTGACGATGACGGCATCGACCAGGGGCTTGCCATCACGCAGCATGTACCTCTTCAAAGCACCTGCCAGTCCAGATGTCTCGTTGGCCAGCGGCGCGATGTTGGAGTACATGACCAGTGGCACCCCGCCCTGATCGCTGATCGCCTCGATCAAGGCCTCGACATGGCGCATGTTGTCGTGTTCCAGCTGATAGCGGTGGACTATGATGCCGATCACCGGCTTGTCGGTTTGGACAGCAATACTGTCTAGGTACTCGGCCTCACTGACCCCTTCGGGCAGGCCATAAAGACCCTCCCATTTCGGCACCACCAACTCCGGCAAGGGACAGTCCAAGCCACCTAGATCGGCAAAGACGACGCTCAGAAAACCTTTTAGGTTATCCGAGCCGCCCATCAAGTGATAGGGCATCAGCTTGTCATGGATCACCGGCGAAAGGGCGGAGCGCTGGCGCATCTCGTTGTTCTCGTCATCGATGCCGGTGTTTATAAATGAGGGCGTCTTGCCAAGGAAGGCCTTCTGCAAGAAGTTGAAGCGCTTGAAGTAGGGCAGCCCGCCCTGACTGTAGAGGTAGACGAAATCGGCAGTCTCCAAAGCCTTGAGACAGGCCGTACAGACATCCTGGTTGTCGTCGATCTCTGACGTGTCGAAGAACTCGGCGGCAATGAGATTTCCTAAGCTCTCTTGCAGTTCGGCGAAGGCCTGTCGGAAAAACAGCTCCTTGCCGTCATAGTTGATGATGAAGACAGTTTTAAACATGGCTTGGATGCTCCCTTACTCGCTACGTTGGCAGAGTTTGATGGCAATCGGCGTTAACACCAACATGTAGATGCCTAGTACTAAGATGACAATCAGGCTGCCCTCGGCCGCAAAGCCGTCGCGCATCCCCTTGACCGCCTGGGTCAGCGGCAACAGCTCGAAAAAGACCCGCAAAAACCCGGGGAACTTCTCCAGCGGAAAAAAGGTGCCGCAGAGAAAGGACATCGGCACGATCACGAAATTGGATATTTTGGCCATATCGGCATGGGAGTCCACCAAAAGACCGATGATAAAGCCAATGACCGCGAAGACCAAACAGTTCAACACCAAGACCAGCAAGAAGTACCAGTCGATCGGCAACCAGACTTGAAAAGCAAAGGCTATCAGGATGATCAGGACGGCGCTGTAGACGCCGCGCAGGGCGCTGGTGAGGATGCGGGCCGAGGAGTAAGTAGACATCTTGATCGGTGCCACCATCACTGCCTCGAAGGTCTTAGCATAGATGCGCGAGAGGTTAATGTCGTTGGCCACCCAGTTGTAGCTGGTGGTCATGGAGTTCAGAGCAACTATGCCGGGTATCACAAAGGCCGTGTAGCTGATGCCGTCGACCATCACCGCACTGCCAATGCCCCAGCCAAAAGCCACCAGGTAGAGCAAAGGGCCAATGATAGCGGCCAAGGTGGTGGAGACGATCCGGCTTTTGAAAACCATCCACTCCTTCCAGATAATTGCGCTAAACCTCATCGTTTCCCCCTAGATCGCGGTTCGTCAGGCTGATAAAGGCATCTTCCAGGTTGGCCTCGCGTACCTTGAAGTCGCCTTGGACATTACGGGCGGCAGCAATCGCCGACTCCTTGTCAGCGAAGAACTCCTGGCTGGTATGGCCGTCAGAGAAGTATTCCAAGACGTATTGGCCAACGCCGCTGATGATGTTTTGCGGGGCATCAGCCAATACCAGCCGACCGGCATCGATCAGGCCGACCCGCTCACAGAGGATCTGCGCCTCGTCTAGGTAATGGGTGGTCAGAAAGATGGTCAGGCCTCTCGCCTTGATCTGGCGCAACAAGTCCCAGATGCGCCGCCGCACAGAGGCATCCAGACCGACTGTCGGCTCGTCGAGCAGCAGGATCTGCGGGTCATGCATCAGTGTCTTGGCAATCATCAATTTGCGTTGCATGCCGCCGGAGAACAGCCTGGCCGGGTCGTTTTGGCGCTCAGTCAGCTCGGCGAACTCCAATAGCTCATCAATGCGACGGCGACGGGCGGCTCTGGGGATGCCGTACAGGCGGCCGTGGTACTCGAGGTTCTCCCAAGCGGTCAGCTCGCCTTCCAAATTGCTGTACTGCGGCACCACACCGATCTTTTGCTTGACCTTCACCAAATCGCGATGCAGCTGCTCGCCGTTGACAGTGATCACCCCGGAGCTGACGGGGGTCAGTGCAGCTGTCATTCTCATGATAGTGGTTTTGCCAGCGCCGTTAGGCCCCAGCAAGCCGAAGAACTCGCCTTCCTTGACCTCAAGGTTCAGGCCGACGACAGCTGCCGTTTGCCCGTAGCTCTTGCAAACGTCCTTATAGCTGATCATCCGGGCCTTCGTCTCTTGTTTCAGCACCGGGGACAGGCGGTACGGCAATGCTGTCTGCATCCGGGTCGGCAGTGATGGCGACGGTGGTTTCTGGAACCGGCCGGCCATCCGGCTCATCACCTTGGCCGTCGCCTGAGCCGACGACCGAGGCATCTGCCGTGATCATCGCCACCAGCCCCTTGACCACAGCGGCCAGTATCTGGTGCAGGGCTGCCGTGGTATCCTCGGCACCTGTACCCCCCACGACTCCCATGCCCAAGGCGGCAAGCTGCACATCGGCGGCAGCCATGGCCTCAGACGGCGAGATCAGCCCCCAGAACATTTGGTCAAGCAGATGGGCAATTAGTGACATTTGAGTGAGCACGGTACCCTGGCTGAGCCTTGCTTCCAGCCGTTCCTCGAACCAAGCCTTGTTCAGGCTGGCTGCTGCCTGTTCAGCATAGCGCTCAAAGAGCAGGTCATCGGTAATACCGAAACGGCCGAGGCGGCGCAGAACACTGTGCTGAAGCTCGGCTGACAGGCCGGTCTGAAGGAAGAGCGCCTCTTTGAGCGCCTCTTTGACCGTGATGCCGATCAGCTCCCCTAACTTGACATGCTTGCCGGCATTCTCCAACCGCACTGGGGAGTCGGCATTGGCCACGATGATCGTGCCGTCAGTGCCGGAGCCGGTGGCCAGCCCCATCGAGTAACGGCTGGGTGCCATCAGTTCCTGCAAGGCCGCGGTCTTGGCCTCAGTGCAGGTAACCAAAGACCTGACCAAGGCACCCTCGCTCAAGTCCATGTTGATGTGCAGGATGATGTTGATGGTGCCATGGCCGGGCTGGACAAGCGCCTCTTCGGAAAACTCATCCCAAGCTGCCGGATCGCCAGCCCGACCACCGTTGACCTCGACACCGCCGGTGACAATGGCCGTCACCGTTAGGTCTTTGTAGCTTTTGGACTTGATCGCGACGTTCTCCATCTGGGCGGCAGTGGTGATGCCAGAGGCGGTATCGGGGTCCAAGCCCAACCGTCGGGCAAGCAAGATGACATGCTCTTGGTAGGTCGGAGCTATCAGGTCGGCGGCCATGCCGGCTCCGTTGGTGCCATCGTTGTTGAACACGGCAGTCAGGTTCTCGCGCAAGCCGCCGTTTTGCGGCCCGGTACTGAGCACCTTCCGTTGGCCGTTGAAAAACAAGACGATGGACTTTTTGTAGAAGTGGACTTCCTCGCCTGTGCACAATCTGCTTAATAACATTGTCTTCTCCATATCACCTTAATCTACTGACTACTTCCACTATGCCCTCGGCTTTCAGCTCTTCCATGCTGACCAAGGTTCCATGCAGCTTCTCATTGAGTTTTTGGCAGAGCCTGAACTTGATAAAGTCGTTTTCGGTGTCCATGACTATCGTGTTGATGTTCTGGTTGCCGATTCGCTCGGCAGCCAGCAACGCTTGATTGAAAGGATTGGCGGCGGCGCGTTTGCCGCTGGCCCGGCCATCGGAAACCAACACCAAAGTCGGCAAGACATCTGGGTCTTTCATCCTCAAACCCATGATCACTTCATAGGCCAAGTCCAGTCCGGCGGCCAAGGGTGTCTTGCCGCCGGTCGGCAGCAGCTCCAGCTGCTTTTGTGCCAAATCGACCGAGCGGGTGATGCCCAACAGCAGCTCGGCGCGGTCTTGGCGAAAGGCGATCAGCCCTACCTTGTCCCGCTTTTGGTAAGAGACGTTCAACATCGACAGAATCGCCGCCTTGACCTCTTTCATCCGCTTGTTGGCGCCCATCGAGGCGCTGGCATCGACCACGAAGAGGATAGTGCTGCCGCTACGCTTCTCGCGCACTTTGATGCGCAAATCGTCGTGCTCGATGGCGATGGCCCGCTGCCCCTTGCAACGCAGCTTCTGGAATGCCGCAGCGGCACGGATAGTGGCATCAAAGGCCAAGTCAGAAACCGGCTCTTGGCCAGCCAGACGGTATTTCACGTAGCGCCCCTGACGGTTGTTGGACTTCACCAGATTGCGCTTGCCAGAGCCCTTGTGGATGACCCGCAAGGCTGGCGGCACCGTCCAGCGGGGGATCAGATAAGCCTCGCCGGCCGCTTGCAGGTCGTCAGTTGCCGACTCGTCGGCCGGCTCCGCGCCCGACTGTTCGTCGGTCGGCTCGGCGGCCGGATCAGTGGAGCCGGACGGCTCGCCAGGCTCCGGCCCGGCGCACTCGGGCAGCGCTGGCGGCTGCTCGGCATCTTCCGGTGGCCGCTCATCTGGGCTGTCCGACTCCAGCGGCGGGCTGTCGTCGTCTTCCATCATCTCCTCTTGGAGCTCCTCGGGGGGCGGCTCAGGAGGCGGTGCCGACTCGGGGGGCGACATAGCCTGAACCCGGTGGGACAAGGCATACTCGCCAGCTGCCTCCAAGTCATCAAGGTTGATCATCCGGCGGCCGGCCAGAGCAGCGATCGCCCGGGCAGTCTCCACCAGGGTTATCTCGCCACGATGGCCGGCGCAGTTGGCCTTGGCCGCCAGCGTCGCCGCCATCCGCAAGGCGTTGGCCGTCACCTCGACCTCAGCTAGCAGCAGACGGGCTTGACTGATCTGTTCGGCTAGGGCGACAGTCTGATTGGCGTAGCTGTCCACAAAAGCTGCCGGGGCAGCATCGAAGGCCAAGCGGCGCTGGACTATCTCTGTTCGCTGGTGCAAGTCGGACTCACCGTCAACCTCTACATAGAGGCCGAAGCGATCCAGCAGCTGAGGGCGCAGCTTGCCCTCTTCGGGGTTCATGCTGCCGATCAGGATAAAGCGGCTGAGGTGCGCCGTCGATATTCCCTCCCGCTCGACGTGGTTGACACCACTGGCCGCAACTTCCAGCAAGGTGTTGACGATGTGGTCGCTAAGCAGGTTGACCTCGTCAATATAAAGCATATTGCCGTCGGCGCGCTTCAAAATGCCCGACTCCAACTGACGCTGGCCGAAGAGCATGGCCTGTCTGAAGTCGATCGAACCGACCAGCCTGTCCTCCGTGACGTTCAGGGGCACCTCGACAATCACCAAGTCGCGGCTCAAGGCGGCGCTGCTGCGCACCAAAGTTGACTTAGCTGTACCTTTCTCGCCACTGACCAGTACTCCGCCGATGCGCGGGTTGATAATGTTGTAGATCAGTGCATTTTTCACCTTCTCTTGACCAAGCACGGCCACGAAGGGGAATACCGTCCTGTTCATGATCTGCTCCTCTAAAAGCCGAAACGGGCTGGGTCTTGAACCCAAGGAGATGCCGATTAACTCACAATTCCACCCCACACGGCTCCGGTCCACAATCTTTTCCCCGGTTGATCATGGGAAAAGATTGCCACCCGGAGCCGACTATGACTGCAGTTTGGAGATTAATCGGCACCGCCCTAGTCCGGCAGTTTGATGATCAGCGACAACTTGTGGTTGCCCGCAATGTCCGGATGGGCGATGGCCACCATGTCTTGGAACAGCACATCCTTGTCAGCAGAACGCATATAGTAATCCGAGGCGAAAATGTAAACTTGGCCGTTTTTGAATGCCTTCAGGTCGGCGAAGAGCGGGTCCTCCTTCAAAAGTGCTGCTTTGTTCGGCGTGTACATCAACAAGCCGGAGTAGACTAGGATGTCAGCATTGCGGGCCCGGTTGAAGAACTCCTCCCTACCGATGTTCAGATTGCCCTCGCTGGCCAAGTCGGTCAGGTAGTACTTAGCACCGGCCTTGGAGAGTTCTTTGGCGGTGGTGGAATCGCTGCTCTGGGTATAGACAGTGCCGTCATAGAGCATGGCGTAGGCCAGCACCGGACGCTCGGCATCCGGTACATTGGCGACCTTTGCCGCCAAATCCTTCATCGCCGCGATCTTGGCCTCGAAGACCTGATCGGCCAAATCGTCTAGGTTATAGAATGCCGCAAAGAACTTGACCCACTCCAAATAGGCTTCACTGCTTTTCTCCAGCCAGTCACCTTCAGAAACATAAGGCAAGCCGACTGCGTCATACTGGGAGAGCTTGCCTCGTTCCGGAGAATAGGTGGTGAACACCATATCTAAGTTCATGCCCAGCATGGTCTCGGCATCGGCAGTGCCCCAATTATCGGTTTTGACATATTTGATCTGGCCGCTCTTGAAGCGCTCGATGACCTGCGGGGTGGTCCATTCATTTTCCTCTGTGGCCACTCCGACTATCGAGTCATAGATCGAGTCCACCCCCAGAGAGCCCAGTAGGCCGATTTGAGGCGTCGAACCGAAGAAGACCCGACTGATCGGTGTACGCACCAGCGTCTTGTCCTCATAGCCGGCAGGAACTGCTGCCTCCTTGGGCACCAACAACAGTTCACGGCCTTCAGTATCGGTTACCAGTTTGACCCCGTTGTCCATGTATTGGATCTTGAAGCCGGTGGCATACTCCACCCCCAGCTGGCTTTGCTGGCCTGGGGATGGCTGCTGTCCTGTGCTCGTGGTCGGCTGGTCGCTGGCTGCCCCCGATGAGCAGCCGCTGACCGCCAGACAGGCCAGCAGGGCGGCCAACAGCACTGACAGCAGCGCATGGGAAAGCCCTTTGCCCTTTAATGCCCTTGGCTTTACAGTCCGATTTTTCGATGTTGCCTGTTCCGATATTGATTGCCTTGTCTTCCCGTTCATACTTGCTCCTCCTGCTTCTCTTTCTCTATCAACTGATACGCTGTCTTTCTCATTACACAGTCCAACATGTCAAAACCGCCGTTGAGCAGGCCGCGCGAGGGGCAGCCGCCGGGGCAGATCGCCCGGTAACGGCAGCTGACACAGGCCTTGGGGCACTGGCAGCTCAAGGCCAACGGCTGGACTGAGGAATGCACATTTCCCATCTGGTAGTTCTCGTCTAACGCCAAACTGCCGCAGGGGCAGCAGCCACCGTTCGGCAGCACCACGAAAGAGCGTGCCAGTGCCGCGTAACAGTAGTTGCGAGACAACATCTGCCCAGATGGGGATGGCAAAATGGCCTCGGGCGCTGGAGCTGGCAGAAACGTTGGGGCGGCTGGGGCCGCGGCCACAGCTGCGGTCGTTGGGGCGGCTGGGGCCGCGGCCGCGATCGCCAAGGCCGCAGATGGAACCGATGCCGCCAGGGCCGCCGCTTGGTTCATTGCCGCCCGGGCGCGTTCAAACTCCCGCACCCGAATCTTATGGGACAACGCAAAATTCAACGCAGAATTGACCTTCCGCAGGTAGCGGTAAAGCAGTCGCAGGGCATCTCGAAGAGCCGCCTCGGTGGCCGGCCCGGTGCCGACAGGCTGCTGCTGGCCTTGTTCGGCCGCCGTAGGCTTAGCCGCTGCCCGCCCGCTTTTCCGGAGCAGATCCAAGCCAATGCCATGGATATTGCCGAAATACAGTGCCATATCCACCAGCCCGGTCAGGCTGCCGACGTTGAAGTCGGAAACCACGGCGTTGAGGTTGGTGGCCAAGCCATGCTCAGCCAACAGCTTGATTCCCCGGGCGGTCTCCAAGCTGTTGCCCCGCAGGTAGTCGTTGACCTCTGGACGGCCATCTAAACTGACACCGACAGCAATACGGAAGCGCTTGAGCAGCTGCACTGCCTTCTTGTCTATCAGGGTGCCATTGGTTTGGATGGCAAACCGGACATCTCTCAGCCTCGTAGCGGCATACTCACAGACCGCTTCGACCAAACCGACGTTCAGCAAGGGCTCACCGCCGGCAAACTGGATGGTCAAAGGCCACTCGCCCATCAGATCGATCGCTTGCTTGGCAGTTTTAAAGTTCATATCTTCTTGCGACACTCCGGCGGCATAGCAGTAGCGGCAGCGCAAATTGCACCTGCCGGTCGCCCAAAGCACCAATAATGACCGCATCTGAGGCATTCTAACGACCCCTGCCCCTCGCGTCGGCCTGTGCTTCAGGCAACAGGGCATGCAGGTCGGAGATAGAACTGATCGTAGCCACCGCCACATCCGGATACAGGCGGGCGATCTCGTCTTTGCTGCGCATACTGTAAACCCGACCACCACTGGATGCATAACCGCGCAACACCTCGATGTTCACCCGATTGTAGTCGCCCACCGGAAATCCGGAATCGACAGCAAAACGCGTCTTGGCGATGGCAGCTTTAGCCGCAGCCACCTTCTCCACAGTGATCGGCTGGAAGCTTCGCTCTGAGACCACCGTCAACTTCATGGCACTGGCTATGTTGTAGTCCACGTCATTTTGATGCAGGATACCAGTGGCAATACCGCAGCCGAGACGGGACAGCGAGCGGAAGAAGGGCACACCGCTGCCGGCACCAGCGGCGATGAACACCTCGGGCTGGTTTTGGTAGCAAAGCTCGAAGCTGCCCAACACTGAATCGTAAGAGGCACCGTCGATCTCATAGAGGTTGCCGATGGTCTCGGTTTGGACGATGTCCTCTGGACGGCCTTGGGCGACTATCTGTCCGTTTTTGACCATCAACACGTTTTGACAGGAGCGCACCGCGATGTCCACGTCATGCAGAGCCAAGATCACCGTCATCTGCCGCTCAGCAGACAATCGGTTCAGAATCCGGATGACCTCGATCTTATGGCGGATGTCTAAATGGTTGGTCGGCTCGTCCAAAATGATCAGCTTCGGTTCTTGAGCCAGGGCACGGGCAATCATCACCTTCTGGCGCTCGCCGTCGCTTAGGCTGTTGAACTGACGTTCGGATAGCCCGGCGGCACCCACAGCCTGCATCGACTCGGCGACGATGCGATGATCGTCTGAGCTTAAGCGACCGAAGAAGTTGGTGAAAGGCACTCTGCCCATCGACACCACCTCATAGACACTGGTCAGGTCCATGTGCAGCTTCTCGGTCAGCACAATGGCCATGTATTTCGCCTGTTCTGACGGCTTGATGTTCTTGATATTGGCACGGCTGATATAGACCGAGCCGCCAACCGGTGCCAAGGAGCCGGCCAGCGTTCTCAAGATCGTTGTCTTGCCAGCACCGTTCGGTCCGATCAAGCAAATGGTCTGACCCCTCAGCGCCTCGATGTTGACATTGCGAATGACAGCCTTACAGTCATAACCAACATCCAAGTTCTCAGTACGGATAACATCGGCACTTTCACACAGAGTGTTCATCTGACTTCCTTTCGGGTTAACAGATAGACCACGATCGGTGCCCCGATCACTGAGGTCACCGCCGCCAGCGGCAGTTCGGTAGGGGCAATGACGTTGCGGGCGGCAAAATCGCAGATCCCGGCCATCAGCGCCCCGCCCATCGCTGTCGCCGGTATCAGTACTCGGTTGTTGTAAGTCCTGAAAACGACTCGGCAGATATGTGGCACTGCCAAGCCGATGAAAGACACCGGCCCAGCAAAGGCCGTGACCGCAGCCGTTAGCACGCTGGCGATAAGAATCAACAAATAACGAACATGCTTGACATTGATGCCCATGCTGGCAGCATACTTATCCCCCATGGCCAAGGCGTTGAGCGGTTTGGCCAGTAAAAAGGCAAAGCCAATCATCGGGCAGATCACTGCCGCCAGCACGGCGATCTGACTCCAAGTGATGCCCGCGAAGCTGCCCATCGTCCACATGCTGAAGATCTGCAAACGCTCCTTGTCGGCAAAGGCTGTCAGGATGCTGGTAGCGGCGCTGCAAAGATAGCCGACCATCAGGCCGACAATCAGCAGCGTGATAACGCTCTTCACTTTTCGGGCGGCAACTAACACGATGGCCATCACCGCCATCGCCCCAACAAAGGCTCCGACGAACAGCATCATCGGCGATATTTGGGCAAACCCGAAAGTGAAGCCGCCCAAAAAGAAGAGGCCGACGAACAGCGAGGCTCCCGAGGATATTCCCAGCACATAGGGCTCGACGATGGGATTGTTGAAGTAAGTCTGCAACAGCAAGCCGGCCACTGCCAAGGCTGCGCCACCGATGGCGGCAGCCAATGCCCGGGGTATCCTGATCTGCATGACGATGATAGCCTTGGTGTCATCAGAGTCCATACTGCCAGCAATAACCTTCATAACATCGGCCAAGGAGATACTGGAAGATCCGACGATGACGTTTAAGGCCATGACCACCAAGGCGCCGGCAGCCAACAGGGCAAGCCCGATAACCGTCAAAGTGACTAGTCTATTCCTTACGCCATCTACCACTGATACTGCCTCCTGCAGCCAATACCACTCTCATCGCCTACTGCTCTCAGATCATACCCAACACCCTGCTGTCACTAACCCCTGCCAACTGTGTGCTCGCACCTAGCACCACCGCAGGGTTGCTTGTTGGCTGCGCCGTTAAAAGCGCTTTGTCACCGCTGCCTAAACCCCCTCGATCATCGAGATGTCAAACTCTACTTCCTCAAACGGCCGGCGGCGCATCCTGTGAGGCAACGCCAGCCTAGCCGCTTGCAGCACATCGTCTTCCCGCACTTCCGTACGACCGTCAAAAGCCGCCAGTGTCCGGGCAGTCTTCAGCATCACGATATCTGCCCGATGGCCGTCAACGTCAAGGGCAATGGAGATCCTGGCGATTCTCGCCAGTATCTGATTGGAGTAAGTAACGCTGTCTAAAAGCTCTTCTGCGCGGGTAATGCGCTGTCGCAATTCTTGTTGTTTAGGTTGATATTCGGCAAAAAAAGCGTCTGGATCGTCCTCATAGCGCAGACGGTTCTCAATTACCGAGACGCGCTTATCGATATCCCGCTCGCCAACGACCGTCACAGACAGCCCGAAGCGGTCGATCAGCTGGGGTCGCAAGTCACCCTCTTCAGGATTCATCGTCCCGACCAGCATGAAGCGGGCAGGATGCATGTAGGAGACACCCTCGCGCTCCACCGTGTTCACCCCCATGGCCGCCGAGTCCAGCAAAATATCGACAACATGGTCATCGAGCAGATTAACTTCGTCAACGTAGAGGATATTGCGGTTGGCCGCCGCCAAGATACCCGGCTCGAACTTCTTCTCCCCGGTTTTGATCGCATACTCCAAGTCCAAAGTGCCGACCACCCGGTCCTCGGTGGCACTGACTGGCAGCTCTACGACTTTCATCACCGAGCTGGTGGTTTCTAGTGTCTCGCCCTGCGCCACCCGTTCGGCGCATTCACTGCACATCTGGCTTTCATCTTGCGGATCACATCCGAAGCGGCAAGATGCCACTTGCTGCCGCTCGGGCAACAGCTCAGCCAAGGCACGCACTGCTGTGGATTTAGCCGTGCCCTTCTCGCCTCGGATCAAGACTCCCCCCAAGCCAGGGTTGATAACGTTTAAGACCAAGGCGGTCTTCATGTCATCTTGCCCGACTATGGCGGTAAAACAATACGACTTCTTCAACTGCTCTGACATCCAATACTCCCCTAAACAAAAAAACCGCACACAGCCTACATGGCTCATGCGGTAAAGGGGTTCATAACATCGTAAAAATCAGAGCGCCAACCCGGCTCAACTGCCCGCTGCTGTCATCAGCTATCGTTTTACGAAATGTCTATGCACTCTTGATACCGAAGAGCCTCACATAAACATGCACAGCCGATGTCTTCTGACTTAAACATCACCACATCCCTTCCGCCTTCCCAAGCCGCAACGGCTCAGTGGCTGGCATATACTGCCTAGAAAGAATGCTCCGTTATCACAGCAGCGTTCCTGTGCGGGATTCTCACCCGACTTCCAACGACCCGGTTCACCACCGGTGCCGCCTTCTCGGAAATGCATCTTCAAGAAGCAATATAGCCGCTATAACTTGAAATGTCAAGCGGTCGTGTGGCGAACGGTCGCCACCACCGCTCGCCACGTTACTGTTCACACTCACTCCCTCCGAACGGTAATATTGCGGGTCAAAGCCCGTATGGGACGGGTTGAAGGATCGTCATTGCGGGCTTGACCCGCAATCTTTACATTTGCATAACGATTATGACCGTCTGAACGGTAACGCCGCCACACGACCGCTACGCCACTGCCGTCACTCCTTGAAGACGGCTGCCAAGGGGTGGCTGGAATGGACGGGGGGATAGCCGCTGTCCTGGCTGCGGGCGGTGCCGTAGATCCCCGGCTGGCCACCGGAAAGCAAGGCTACCAAACCATAGCGACCGGCAGTGTCTTCGGCATCAGTGATGCAGGAGAAGCCGTTCTCCTCAGCGCTACCAGCCATAATGTCGGCAAAGTCTGCGCTTTGAGTCAAAACTACGTAGTAGTTGGCTTTCGTGAAATCGACCACCGGCCTAGCAGTTGTGGGGTCAGGCAGGCCGGTGTGATCCGAACCCAACAAACAGTACAGCCCGCCTGCCTCGCCATGCAATTTCAGAGCCTTGTCCAACAACAAGGCATCCTGGTTGGCTGTGGCCGGCGAAGTATTGTGATCAACAGACAAGTCGATCACCCCATTAACCGCATAGGGCACACCCAGCTTCGAGGCTTGGTTGACAAACTGTAGCTGTGCCGGACTGGAAAGATAGTCGGCAGCAGAAATCATCGTGCCGTAATCCACGGAGATCAATAGCACACCATGGTCTGCTAATATCTTGGTCAGAGGGTACCTGCTAGCAAGGGCACCCGGGTCGGGCAAAATCACCGGTGCGGCAGCATTACCGTTGGCTTGGGGCGCAGTGCCCCCGGCAGAAGGGTTGCCGGTCGCCGTCAATTCGTATTTTGCCGTCCATTCGCTGATGAGGGCATTGGCCAAGGCCTGTTCACCGTCTTCACCAGCCACCGCAGGCAAGACCGCTTGCAATGCGCTAAGAACATTTGCGTCGTCCAAACCGTAGTGTGGCCTGAGCAGACGCACCGTCACGGTGGATGCGCCACAATCGTTGGCCAGCCTCTCTGCATCCCCCAAGATGTCGTTATCCTCTTGGTCAGAGCCAGCCAGCAGCAAGATCACCCGTCCCTGCAAACGGTTAGCCTGCCATTGCCCCAGAAGCAGCGCACCGATGCGCTCCTCATTCTTCAAATCGCCAGAGAGCTGATCATTCTCCTGTTTCTGCTGCTCGAACTGTACCATCAGCGAGTCCACCAAATCAGTGCCGCCACCCTTGACCAGATCAGAGCCGGTGACGGCGGCACCGAGCAAAAGCCCGATAGCCAAAGCAGCAAAAATAGCAACGATGGTCACCAAGTGATAACGAAAATTATACATAGTTCCCTTTTTCTTCTCTTTTTACCATAGGATAGCACAGCACAAGGTCTGGGCACATCCTATATTCCCAGCCAAAATCGCAGCTTCAGCCAAATCACCCGCAAGATATCACGCAACGGCGGCGAAACGGCGATAATACAGATTATCACTGCGAGAAAGGCCAACACAACAACCAATATCTGCCAAGACGGAGGCGCGGAGCGGTAGAGCTTACTCACGCCCTTGGCATCCACCAACTTGGTACCGACTTTCAGCCTCACCAAGAAGGAAGAAGCCATGCCTGCCCGCCCCTTGTCCAGATACTCGATGAGGTTTGAATGAGTTCCGAGGGCAACTATCAGATCGGCTTTTTTTGCCCAAGCCAAAAGCAGACCGAGATCCTCGCTAGTCGCTGCCAGAGGCCAAGGTGTAGCCACAAGGCCCAAGTCCACCAAGCGTTTAGCGGATGGCATGTATCCGTCCTCATAGGCATGGGCGATCAGTTCGGCTCCGGAGCTCAATGCCTTGTCGGAAACCGAGTCCATGTCGCCGATGATAATATCTGGCTTAAAGCCCTCATCCAACAAGGCATCAGCGCCACCATCCACGGCGATCAACACCGGTTTCACCTCGCGAATATAGGGCTTTAAGGTGTTCAGGTCTTGATGGTACTCATAGCCGCGCACCACTACCAAGGCATGGCGACCACGGATCTCAGTTTTGATCGCAGGCACCCAAGGGTCGTAGATCAGGGCGCCCTTCTGGCGGTTCAGGTACTCAATGGTATTGCTGACAAAATACTCCATCTGCTGATCAAGCTGCTTTTCGGCCTCCAGCATACGTTCTTCGACCAGCGCCGGGGTAAGCAGGGTACCCGAGGCCACCTCGATGCCCTCAGCCATCAGCCGCTCGCCCTCCAAGCTCAACTGTTGGCCTTCGTTAACGATGCCAAATGGGGATGGAACGGTCGCGTCTAGCAGCGGAATCTGCGCTGCCACGATGATCCGTGGGCCGATGTTGGGGTAACGGCCGGTGATCGAGCTACCAACGTTGACTATCGCCCTCACACCGCAGGCCACCAAGGAGTCGGCCGACACCCGGTCGATATCGTCGTGGTCGATGACGGCGATATCGGCCGGGCCGAGGCGCTTCACCAAATCTTTGGTCTTCTTGCCAAGACGGGCTGTACCGGTAATCGGCATAGGCTAATGCTCCTCGAAAAGCTGGTCTTGGCCACTTTGAAGCCCTTGGGCTTCTTGGGAGCCTCGGGAGTTGCTGCCGGCGGCCTGGCCTGGGGCCTTTCGGGTACCTGCGGCACCCGTGCCGCTAGCAGCCTCGCTCAACAGTTCCCGGGCATGCTGCCGGGCAATTGCGTCTTGGGAGCCAGAAAGCATCCGGGCTATCTCCGCCACCCGTTCCTCACCATCCAGCTCGCGTATCTTGGTCTGGCTACCTGTTTCGGAGACGGTCTTCTCCACCACGTAGTGCTTATCTGCTAAGGCAGCAATCTGTGCCAGATGAGTAACTACGATCACTTGATGGACAGTCGCCGTCTGACGGATATAGCTGGCTACTGCCCGTGCTGCCTCGCCGCCAACACCCGCATCCACCTCGTCAAAGACCAGTGTTTGGCTGCTCGCATCGACCAACGCGCTCTTCAGCGCCAGCATAACCCGGGAAATCTCGCCACCACTGGCGATCTTGGCTAGTGGCCGTGGCTTAGAACGGGGGTCAGGGCAGTATAGAAGCTCGAACCGCTGTGCCCCTTGAACGGCCCAGGCCGTACGGGGAAGCTCTGAGAGCGCCGCCTCGATATGGGTGCCGACCATGGCCAGGCCATCAAGCCTGGAGTTGAGGTTTATGGCCAAGCTCTTCGCTGCCTCACTCCTGACGGCTGTCAGCGCCGCGGCCGCCGTCGCCAACTCGGCTTCGGCCTGCTGTAAAGCTAGCTCGGCACACTGCAAGCGTTCGGGCAAGGTATCATTGGCGCCTAACTGAGCCTCAGCATGGCTCCGGGCTGCAAACACTTCATCGATTCCCGGCCCGAACTGCTTGACCAAGCTTTCTAACTGGCCGATGCGGTCAAGGGCATGATCCAGCGCATCAGGGTCAAAGTTGACCTCTTCTTGGTAGGCACGCAGGCTTTGAGCCAGATCATCAAGATCGACTTGGGCAGCACTAAGGCGCTCCGGCATCCCAGCCAAACGTTGGTCTATAGCCACCAGCGGCTCCAGGATGCGTGCGGCCTCGGCCAGCCGGTCGAGAACGGACCCCTCTTGGCGCAGCAGCTCCCAAGCTGCTGTCGCCCCTGTGAACAGTTCTTCGCCGCCCCGTAGCACCGGCAGGTCCGCCAACAGCCTCTGATACTCGCCTTCCTCCGGAGCAACCGCATTGATCCTTGCCAACACAAAGGTCGCCTCATCCAAGTTGCGGGCGGTAGAGGCACTCATGGAGCGTAGCCCATCAAGCTCAGCCGCCGCCATCTCGGCTTGGTGCCAAGCGGCTTGATAGCCCGAGAGGGCATCAGCAGCAGCGTTGCCGGCAAAGCGGTCAAGGTAGGCCATTTGGTCGGCTGCGGAAAGCAAGGACTGGTGCTCATGCTGGCCGAGCAAATCGAAAAGTGGGCCGGTTGTTTGGGCTAAGGCTGCCACTGTGGCCATCTCGTCATTGATGCTGCAGCGTGACCGGCCTTGACGGCTCAAACGACGGCTGATGATCAACTCTTGTCCATCGGCATCTGTCAGGCGTGCTGCAACCCGCAGCTCGTCGGCACCGTCACGAACAGCCAAACTGTCGGCCCGCTCACCGACCAACAGCTTGATAGCACCGACCAGAGCGGTCTTGCCGGCTCCGGTCTCGCCGCTGATTGCCGTTAGCCCGGAAGCAAAGTTCAAGTTAGCATCGGCGATCAATGCGTAATCCCGCACTTGCAGCTCGTCAAGCATTGGCGCCTCGGAAAAAGACCCGTGATATCTGCTCAAAGAAGTCATAGTCCCCATAGCGCAGAATGTTCAACCCGGCTTGGCTGGGGCGCACCCTTACCTCCACCAGCTCCGGCACTCCCGGGTGTGGTGGCCGGTCGCCGTCTGGGCCAGGCTCGTCTCCCTCCCAAGGTTTCCAAAGCACCTCGCCGTCCACGAACAAGACAATGCGCCTCAAACTCTCCTGATCGGGGCGCAGCACTACCAAGTCATCCGGAGCAGTGACTACCGAGCGGGAATTCAAGGTATGCGGTGAAATCGGCACAATCGTCAGGCCGCCAAAACGCGGTGTGATCAAAGGCCCGCCCGCCGACAGGGAATAGGCTGTCGATCCGGTAGCCGTTGACACCAGCATACCGTCACCACGGACATTCTCCAAAAGGCAGCCGTTGACGAAAAGATCGACACTGACGATGCGGCCGAAGTTGCCGCGCGAGAAGCCGACTTCGTTTAACGCAGTCTGCCGGTCGATGCTGCCGTCGGAGTACTGCACCTCGACTGCGGCCAAAATACGAGTATCAATTGTGATGCGCTGTTCCAGAGCAGCCTCTAAGGCTTGGATCATACGGCTCTCGTCGGTGCTGGTCAAAAAACCGACTAGGCCGAAGTTGATGCTCAAAAGCGGCACACCGCTAGTGCCGATCAGCCTAGCCACCCGCAGGATGGTGCCATCACCGCCAAAGCAGCAGACCAGGCCATAGTCGTTTATTCGCTGTTGGTAGCAGAGCAGCTGCGGATCTCCCGCTAACAGCCGCTCGCTGGTTATATGGTCATAGGTGACACCTTGCTGCTCAAGCCACGCCGCCGCCCGGTCCAATGAGGCCGAGATATTGTTTTTGCCCGAGTTTGCAATTAGAAGTACTCGCATCGTGTCCTCGCTACTCACTCGCCAAGCCAACAACCTCTAGGATATCTATGGTAGCAGGTGATCCGCCCCGTGATGCCCAAAACAAGAATTCAACGTTGCCTTCTGGCCCGGTCAAAGGCGAAGGTATCAGGCCGTGAGGGACGAACCCTGCCGCCTTGGCCGCTGCTAAGAAGTCCTCAAGCACCCGAATATGCAGCCGCCGGTCCCTGACCACCCCGTCGAATGGATGTGACGCAGTACCTGCAATGAGTTCTGAGGCCAACTCGAACTGCGGTTTGACCAGCACCACCATTTGGCCTGTTGCCTTCAAAAACTCACAGATGTGGGCAAGCAAACTGCTGGTACGAGTGAAGCTGAGATCCACCACGGCCAAATCGAAAGCCTCGCCAACCATCGCTAAAGCAAGCTTACGGATATTCGTCCGCTCCATCAGCTGCACCCGGGGATCCTCCCGCAGCCGCCAATCGAACTGCCCATAGCCAACATCCACCGCCAACACCGAGGCTGCTTGATGCTGCAACAGACAGTCCGTGAAACCGCCGCTAGAAGCACCGATATCGATGCAACGCGCCCCGGCACAAGGCAGCTTCCAAGCCTCGCAGGCGCAAGCCAGCTTATCACCGCCCCGGGAGACATAGCGGCGCGACTCGCGAATACTAAGCTGCTCGTCAGTGCGAACAGAAGTGCCGGGCTTCAACGCCGGGCGTTTCTCGCTCGTCACTTCCCCGGCGATGATGGCTCGTGTCGCGGCAGCCCGGTCTGCAAAATGCCCGCGCAAAACGAGCAGATCGTCAAGCCTGATCCGCGCCGACGAAGGCATCGCTTATCCTTTGTGCCAAGTGCTCGGCATCCAAGCCAAGCTCACTATGCAGCACCCGTGGAGCACCATGGGTCACGAACTCGTCTGGGACGCCGATTCGGACAATCCTTGGCCGCCGCAAGCTGCCGTCAGGCTGGCCGCCGGGCGGAGGGGCGTCAGGCGAGCCGCCGCTGGAAGGGTGACTAGCGGCCAGGCTACCGTCGGGTATATCGACCGTGTTTTTGCCGAGCTCCTTGCTTTCAGTCTCAGATGCCGCCAGCTCGGCCAAACACTCCAGCACCGCCGAGCCAAAGCCGCCGCATAGGGTGCCCTCCTCGACGGTCACAACCAGTGGGAAGCCGGCCAGTGTGGACAGCAGGTCACGGTCCAATGGCTTGACCCAGAGCATGTTGTGTACCGCCACCGAAATACCTTCAGCAGCCAGTTTGTCCGCAGCCGCCAAGGATGGCGACACCATGCTGCCCAACGCCAATACGGCCACGTCACTGCCTTGGCGCAGCTGAACCGATTTCCCGGGCTTCAACATCTTTGGGTGGCACTGATCAATTGTGTCGTATCGTCTTGTAAGCTGAGCTGCCCCAAGATCGCCCATATGGGAGCTACTGCCGACCTGGTCATCAGCAGTTGGCTGTCCAGCCACGCTGCCATAAGTGGCCACCCCCGGGGCAGCAGCCTCACCACGGGGGTAGCGCAAAGCTACCGGGCCATCCATTGCCAGTGCCGTATACAGGGCATCTGCCAGCTGTTGGGCATCAGCCGGAGCGATAATACGCATATTCGGGATCATCCGCAGATAGGCTATGTCAAACATGCCATGATGGGTGGTACCGTCTTCTCCCACTACTCCGGCACGGTCAAGGCACAGCACGACATGCAGGTTCATCAAACAAACATTGGTCAGCACTTGGTCGAATGCCCGCTGTAAGAATGTGGAGTAGATCGCCACTACCGGCAGCTTGCCCCGCAAGGCCAGCCCGGCAGACAGAGTGACCCCATGTTCCTCGGCGATGCCGACATCGAAGAAACGGCCAGTAAAACGTCTCTCAAATTCATCCAGACCGGTGCCGTTGGGCATGGCAGCAGTAATGGCCACGATATCCGGGTTTTGCTCGGCCGCGTTCACCAAGGCCTGGGCAAAGCACTGGGTGTAGGTTGGCCCCTGAGCAACAGGGGGCTCAAAAACACCGGTTTGGCGGTCGAAGCGACCGGCTCCATGAAAACCCTCTGGGTTGGCTGCCGCAGGTGGATAGCCATGGCCTTTCTGGGTGATGGCGTGAACCAAAACCGGGCCGGATATTCGCTCTGCGGCTACCAGCACCGCCCGTAGGCGCGGTATGGAGTGGCCGTCAACAGGGCCCAAATAGGTAATGCCCATGTCTTCAAAAAGCGTACTGCCTAACAGCAGCTTTTTTGCCGAGGCTTTAAAGCGGTTGCCGGTGTTGACCAGGAACCGCCCTGGCGGTCCCATTTTCGACAACCGTCCTTCCACTGTATCGCGGGTCCAGAGGTAGGGGCGCGAGGCGCGTACTTTTGCTAGGTACAAGGAGAGTGCGCCAACGTTATGGGCAATGCTCATCTCATTGTCGTTTAAGATAATGGTGATGTCCCGGCCTTCATGGCCGATCTGGTTCAAAGCCTCAAAGGCCATGCCGCCGGAAATCGAGGCATCGCCAACCAGCACCACCACCCGTTCTTGGCCATGGCTCAAATCGCGTGCCAACACCAAGCCCAAGGCAATGGAAAGCGCATCCGAGGCGTGTCCGGCATCATAGACATCATAAGGACTTTCGTCTTTGCGGGTGAATCCGGATATGCCCCCGAAGCTGCGCAAGCCGGCAAACACGTCACGGCGACCGCAGATCAGCTTATGGGCATAGGCCTGATGGCTGGTGTCGTAGACAATGTGGTCATCAGGAGCATGGTAGATGCTGTGCAAAGCGACAATCAGGTCGGTAGCGCCCAGTGACGAGGCCAAGTGCCCGCCGGTCTGTGAAGTCACATCGATCAGGCACTCACGGATTTCGGCGGCTAACAAGGTAAGCTCAGGCTCACTTAATTGCTGCAAGTCAGAAGGGGAATCTATCTTTTCCAGAAGGCTCATAGGCAACTAGTCATGATCCGCTAACTGTCTTGGACGGCCTGGGCGTCACCTTGGACGGCCTGGGCGTCACCTTGGACGGCCTGGGCGTCACCGCTAGCGGCGCCATCAACATCGTCAGCTTGACAATCAACATCACCGTCTGATGCGACCGGCTCCGGCTCGCCATCGCTTGAGCCAACTGGCTCTGACCCGTCATCGTTTGGGCTGGTCTGACCCAGTTCATCGACACTGAAGTCAGTGCGGTCAATCATCTCCGCTGCCACGCTGCCCAAGCGCAGAGCCTCCTCGTAAAGGTCAAGGCTCTTCTCTAAAGGCAGGTCCTTGGAGCGTATCTGGACGACAATTTCTTCCATCCGATCACGAACGCGCTCAAACGAGCTTTGGTTATCCACTGTTTACACCCTTTCCGCATCATCAAGCACATCGTCCAAGCCCGCCGGGGCACCTTTGGCAAAACCCTCTCCGACTGTCTCATCATCGTTCAGGGCGATGCCTTCATCATCAATCTGAACCCGGCCTTCAGGACAAGGCTCAACGTCTGGCTGCAAGCTACAGGCGATTTTGCCTAGCACACCGTTGATGAAAATCGGCGACTTTTCGGAGCCGCCGAAGTCCTTGGCCATCTCCACCGCCTCATCGATAGAGACACTGGTGGGGATATCGTCTTCGAAGAGCATCTCATAGATTGCCAGCCGCAGGATGCTCTTGTCCGTCAACGGCAGCCGCATCAGATTCCAGTCGATGGTGGTTTCGCTGATCAGGGCATCAATTTCTTGAAGGTGTTGACAGGTGCCGGTCAACAGCCGACGCGAGAACTCGCAGGGTATGCCGATCTCCGGGCAGTAATACCCATCATCAAAGATAACCTCCACCGGCAGCTCGTTTATCTCACGGGAGAACAGCATCTGGAAGGCTATCCGGCGCGAGTCGGATCTTTGCCGGTATGCATGCTGCGCACTCACGGCTGTGCTGTTTGGGCGGCGATCCCGTCGATACAGATGTCAATGGCAGCCACTTTCACGCCGATCTGCCCTCCCAAAGCCTCGGAGATGACCGAGCGGACAGCAGCGGCGACGTCTTGCAGACGATATCCGAAGTACACCCGCAAATGCACGGTCACCACGATTTGGTCGTCCTCAGCCAAAAGCGTGATGCCTTGCCCGAGCTTGCGGCGCCTACCGGACCCGGCAACACCATCGATGGCCTTGGATGCTCCGACCGAGGCCACGCCATCGATCTGCAAGACTTCCTGTGCCAAGATGCTCTCCAACACACCAGGAGCGATGCTCAGGCCGTTGGAAGTGAACTGTTCAGCCACAACATTATCCTCTCTTACGTCTGAAACCACGCCTCAGCAGCCGACTCTGAAGCGGGAGTAGAAAACCGGATAACCGCCTTCGCTATCGCCACGGGCCCCCTATTCCAGCCCATGCTTGGGAATAAAGTCAGTGCAGGCCTCCCCGGCCACGAAGTCCGGCTGGTCAAGCAGCCAACGGTGGAAGGAAGCGGTCGTCTGGATGCCCTCAATGCACAGCTCATCCAAGGCCCGTTTGCCACGGGCGATGGCCTCGGCACGGTCTATCCCCCAAACCACTAGCTTGGCAACCAGCGAGTCATAGGTCGCAGGTACCGTGTAACCCGGCATCAGATGAGTGTCAATGCGCACGCCCGGGCCGGCAGGCAGGCGCAAGGCGCTGATCTTTCCTGGGCAAGGCATAAAACCCCGTTCCGGGTCCTCGGCGTTGATCCTGAATTCGATGGCATGGCCAAGGGGTTCGATCTGCCCCCGACCAAGGAAGCTGATCGGCTCGCCAGCGGCCACCCGAACTTGCTCTTTGATCAAGTCAGTGGCAGTGACAAATTCCGTTACCGGATGCTCCACCTGAATACGAGTGTTCATCTCCATGAAATAGAAGTTGCTGTCTTGGTCGAGCAAGAACTCAACGGTGCCAGCGCCGATATAGTTGACCTCATGAACTGCGGCCAGTGCAGCCTCGCCCATCCGTATCCGCAGCTCTGGGCTTACCGCTGGCGAAGGCGACTCCTCCAAGAGCTTTTGGTGGCGGCGCTGGATAGAGCAGTCACGCTCGCCCAAATGGACGGCATGGCCGAGCGCATCAGCCAGCACTTGGATCTCGATGTGACGGGGACGCAAGACCAGCTTCTCCAAATAGACTTCGCCATTGCCGAAGGCCGCTTCGGCCTCGGCCTTGGCGGCTCCGTAGGCATCGGCCATCTGAGAGGCCTCGTGAACCTCTCGCATACCGCGACCGCCACCGCCGGCACTGGCTTTGATCAGCACCGGGAAGCCGGCCTGCTCTGCTATTTGCAGCGCCTCATCGGCGCTGTTCAAAGAGCCCTCAGAGCCGGGGACAGTGGGCACACCGATACGCTTCATGGTCTCCCGGGCAACGTTTTTGTCTCCCATCAGCTCGATGGATTCAGCAGCCGGCCCGATAAACACCAAGCCGTTATCAGCCACCGTTCGGGCAAAGGCAGCGTTCTCGGACAAGAAACCATAGCCAGGATGAATGGCCTCGGCACCACGGGACAGCGCCGCTGAGATGATCGAGGGAACCATCAAGTAGGACTGGGCGGCGGGGCCTGGCCCCACGCAGATGCTCTCGTCGGCCATCTGCACCGCCGCTGACTCCTTGTCCACCTCGGAGTAAACGACGACAGAGCCAACATCCAGCTCCTTTAAAGCCCGGATGATCCGCACCGCGATCTCGCCGCGGTTGGCTATCAGTACCTTCTTAAACATTGAGGGAAGTCACTTGGGAGTCGATGGGCTCGATATAGACTAGCGGCGTGCCATACTCCACCGGATCGGCATTCTGGACGCAGATCTCACGGACGATGCCCATTTGCTCCGACTTGATCTCGTTCATCAGCTTCATCGCCTCGACGATGCAAAGCGACTGCCCGGCCAGTACCTCATCGCCGACCTTGACGAAGGGCGGGGCATCAGGGGACGGTGCCGCATAGAAGGTGCCGACCATCGGCGAGGCCACCAGAACCCAGTTCAGGGGCCGTTCAGAGTTCGCAGCCCCGGCAGGTGCAGACGCTGGGGCAGCCGCAGCACCGCCACTGGACGCAATCGTCGCAGCTGTCTCGGCAACCGCCACCGGAACCATTTGTCCGGCAGCCCTCACCGTCACCTTGACACCGGCCTCTTCCACAGTGACCTCGCCGATACCGGTATCTTCAACGACCTTGACCAGTTCTTTGATCTGGTTGATATCCACAGTCTCATCCTCCTTGGTGCCGTTAACTTCTTCCTCCAACAAAAATTCGGTCTTTTCTGAAGTGCGGTGCTTGGACAAGTAGACACGTGCCTCATTGGGGAACAAGGCCCACATCAAAACGTCTTCCTCGCTTTTGGCCAGGCTGCCAGCTTCGGCGGCCTGTTCTTCGAATGTGGTGTTGACCAGCGTACTCGGGGGAATATCCGGGTCAAGCTGTGGCGTGTCGCCTAACACCTTGGCCACAATATCCTTGTCCAAAGGCCCCGGAGCCTTGCCGTAGTAGCCAGCTAGATAGTCCTTCATCTCTGAGGGAATAATGCTCCAGCGCTTACCGGAAAGCACGTTCAACACTGCTTGAGTGCCAACGATCTGTGACATCGGCGTGACCAACGGTGGATAGCCGACCTCGGCACGAACCTTGGGGATCTCCTCCATCACGTCTTGGAGACGATCCGAGGCCTTCTGCTGCTCCAGCTGGCTGACGAGGTTGCTCATCATGCCGCCGGGCACCTGGTGCGAATAGACCTGCATGTGAATCAGCGAGCTGACACCGCGCTTGTAGTGGCCGCGCTTGCGCACACCCTCCCAGTATTCGGCGATCTCAAAAAGCAAGTCGAGGTCAAGGCCAGTGTCATAGCCGCTCTCCTTCAGGGCCGCGACGATCATCTCCACGGCGGGCTGCGAGTTGCCGAAGGCCAGAGGAGCGGTGGCGGTGTCAACGATGGCCGCCCCGGCCTCGGCGGCCTTGATGTAGTTGGCTGGTGCCATGCCGCCAACATAATGGCAGTGGACGTGTACTGGCAGACCGATCTGCTCACGGAAGGCCCTGACCATCCGCTCTGTGCGATAGGGGGTGAGCATGCCGGCCATGTCCTTGATGCAGATAGAGTCAGCCCCCAGCTCCTTTAGCTGCTGGGCAAACTCGATGAAGTTGTCGATGGTGTGCACCGGGCTCATGGTGTAAGCCAAGGCACCCTCGAAATGGGCACCGCAGGACTTGATGGCCTCAGCACAGTCTTTGATGTTACGGATGTCGTTTAAAGCATCAAAGACCCGAAAGACATCGATGCCGTTGCGATGCGAGACATCGATAAAACGGGTAACGATTTCTTTGGAGTAATGGTGATAGCCGACTAAGTTCTGCCCCCGCAGAAGCATCGCCAACGGCGTGTTCGGACAATGCTTCTTGATAGCGCGCAAGCGCTCCCAAGGGTTCTCATCCAAGAAACGCAGACAGGTGTCAAAGGTGGCACCACCCCACGCTTCTATAGCCCAGTATCCCACTTCGTCCATCTTGGGAAGAACAGGTAACATGTCACCGATCTGCATTCGAGTTGCCCAAAGAGACTGGTGGGCATCACGGATCGTGGTGTCCATGATGTGTAGGGTACGCATAGCACCTCCTCTAACAGTTTTTCAAATATGGGCGAAGCCTTTCGACACCAGTGGCCCCCTGGCAAAATGCCTTCTGCCGCAAAAAGACGAGCGCCCACGAACACTTGATTTTACAACAAACTACACCCGCTTAGGTAGATACCAATTCTTGACAGAACCCTGACATTCGGGAAAACACCTTAGAATACGGATGGATAAAACCATAGCCGCCGGTCGACCTGCGGGTTGGCCAGCCAATCCGCAGACGGCCTCAGACCCGGGTGATGTAGCGTCCATCGCGGGTATCCACCTTCAGTACATCGCCGGTGTTGATGAACATCGGCACGTTGATCACCGCGCCGGTCTCCAGCGTTGCCGGCTTGTTGCCGCCTTGGACGGTATCGCCCTTAAAACCCGGCTCGGTCTCGGTGACCGCAAGCTCCACGAACATCGGCGGCTCCACGCCAATCAGCTCTTGGCCGGCGTATTGCAGTGTGGCCGTGTCGTTCTCCTTCAGCCACTGAACCGCCTCGCCAACCACGTCGGCTGCCAAGGCCATTTGCTCGTAGCTGTCAGTATCCATGAAATGATACTCGTCGCCGTCGGAGTAGAGATATTGCATCTCCCGCTGCTCCATACGAATCTCGTCAAATTTCTCACCGGAGCGGAAGGTCAGGTCGTTGACCCGCCCGCTGCGAATATCTCGCACCTTGGTGCGCACGAAAGCGCCGCCCTTGCCCGGCTTAACATGTTGGAACTCGATTATCACATAGGGCTTGCCCTCGATCACGATGGCTTTGCCGTTTTTGAAATCTGCAGTAGAGATGGCCACGTCAGTGTTCCTTTCGTTTATGGTCAAAGCAAATACAAGTATACAACGAGCGGGGCTGGAAGGTAGCAGAGATCGACTGCCTCAAACGGTGCGCACCACTCGCACCCAAAGCCCGGCCGCCGCAAACGGCCGGGCTGCGTTGATGGCGGCCTGGCGGTTGACGCAGAGTCCAAAGACCACTGAGCCGCTACCGGTGAGCTGAGCCTTAAGTACGCCTGGCTGTTGGCTGAGCCGAAAGATGACAGCGGTGATCTCCGGAGCCAAACGGCAGGCCGCCGCTGCCAAGTTGTTGCTTAGAAGTGGTGCCAAAGCATCAGGGGTCACGCTGTTCGGCGGCAGCTCGACCGTTGCCTGGGGAGCATTACCGTGCTCATCGGCCAACAGGCTAACCAATGCCTCCAAGGGCTTTGCCGGCTCGGGATGGCGGTCGAACTCCTGATATGCCGCCGCAGTGGAGACGCCTTTGGAGGCCTTGACCAACAGGATGTCGAACGGAGGCTGGCGCAGATGCCTGACCAGCCGCTCCCCCGCCCCAGCCATCAGGGCGCAGCCGCCACTAGGGAAATGCCGATAAATGCCCAAAGCCCGCTCATTGCCACCCTGAACTGCACGATCGGCGGCCAAAACCCGGTCATTGCGGGCTTGACCGGCAATCTTTGACACCGCTGGCGACGGTGAGTCGGAGCGATCCTGCCCACAACCCGGCGCACCATGATTGCTCGACACTCCACTAAGAAAGAAACTGACATCGGCACCGACGCTAACGGCCGCCCGCTCTATAACGCCCGGGGCAGCAAGCTGCGGATACAAGCGCCCCAAGGCCAGTAAAATGCTGGCGGCGTCGCTGGAACTGCCGCCGAGTCCAGACTCAGAGGGAATGTGCTTCTCCACAGATATCCGTAGCTCCCCCCAAAGGCGTGTCCCAGCTTGGCGCTCGAAGGCCTGGACGGCTCGATAAACTGTGTTCTCGCCAACCGGCAATTCAAGTGTAGGCAGTTCAGGGGCATAGCTCATGTCGATAAGAACGGCTGGCGGTGCCTCGGGGATGAGGCTGACCGTCAAACGGTCGTACAGGTCGATGGTGGTAAAGACTGAGTGCAGTTGATGTTTGCCGTTGATGACCTTCCCAGTTACCTCAAGCGCCAAGTTCAGCTTGGCCGGAGCTAGAAGGGAAAGGCTGGGGTTCGACATTTCAGCAGACCCCCCTTGCTGGACCTGGACGCTGGCGCAAGGCGGCAAAGAAGCTGCGCAGCAAATCTGCACACTCCAGCTCGCGCACTTTGGCAGTCACTGGAAAATTGTGGTTCAAGCGAGCGTCAGTATGCACTTGGTAGAGACTGCCTAAAGCACCGCCCTTGGGATCAGCGGCAGCATAAACGCAACGGCCGATGCGCGCCTGAACCATGGCACCAGCACACATCAGGCAGGGCTCAAGCGTCACATATACCGTACAGTCTGTCAGCCGCCAGCGACCAAGTTTGGCGGCGGCCTCGCGCAAGGCCAGCAGCTCAGCATGGGCGGCAGGATCAGCGTCCAGCTCCCGTCGGTTATGGGCAGCGCTGAGCAGCTCTTGACCGAGCACCATCACAGCACCTATTGGCACCTCTCCCAACGCATACGCCAGTTTAGCCTGTTCCAAAGCTAGGCCCATAAAATAGTGGTCATCCATTGGCATGCAGACGGCCGCTGTTGGCAGGGCACCGCCCACTGCCGACGATGCACCGCCCGCTGTTGGCGTGCCGTCGCCCGCTGTTGGCGTGCCGTCGCCCGCTGTTGGCGTGCCGTCGCCCGCTGTTGGCGTGCCGTCGCCCGCCGTTATCGCTTTTGCATCAGCTTCCATGCTCCCATTGTAAGGGAAGCACCGCCCGAATGGCTTGAGTGGCGTGGCGGGGCATGGTTTTAGCGGCAGCCATCAAGACAAATCTGCTATCCTGAATCGAGCGCATTGCGGAGGGCTAGCGAAGTGGTCATAACGCGGTGGTCTTGAAAACCATTTGCCCGCAAGGGCACGGGGGTTCGAATCCCTCGCCCTCCGCCATTTTATCGAAACAGATTGAAAACAGTGCCAACCAGCTGCAAACCCCTTGAAATAAGGGGTTTTTGCTTTGCAAGCGGTTTTGGTTAGCTGTATTTGCGTGGTATTTTACGAACCTTCGGGCAGATCCGTGAGGAGAACCTGCCATCTCAGGCCACGCTCACAGGTGGGCACCGCCCTGGCCGGCTGATCGGCAGCTTGGGGCAGCGCAGCATGATCATGGCGATCATGCTGTCTGCGTTCTTGAGGCCACAGGCCGTCCCCTGGGTGACTTTTATCTTGTTGTTCATGGCCTCCACACGGGCGTTGGAGGGGCCGGACGCGGCGCTGCCCAGTATCCGCTTGCGGTGGCGGCGCACCTTTTTCGACAGCCCCACGAACTCCTTGGCACGGCAGCGGCAAGAGCCCCCCAGCCACGGGCCCAGCTCGCCCTCCGCCTCCTCGGCGGGCGGCTTTAGCAGCGGCCTGAGCCCCTCCTTGGGCCTGCGGCCCCTGCCCATCTGACCGTTGCCCGAGGGCGGCGCCCCCAGTTTGGCCTGCTGGGCGTCGGTCAGGCCCGCGGGGCTCTCGAGCAGCGCACAGCGGGCCGCCTCGGCCTCCTCAGAGGGGCTGGGGGCCGCCTCGTCGCCCCTCTTGGGCCCGCCGGGCGGGCGCTTGGCCGCCTTCTCCGAGCCCTCCGGCTCGGAGGCCGCACGGCGGCGCACGGCATCCAAGGCGTCGGCCGCCCACTGGGCGGCGCGGGGGCCGTCCGAGGGCCTTGTGGCGTTGGGGCGCGGCTCCGCCACGCAGTCCGCGATCCGCCTCGCCCCGCCGCCTGTGACGGCCCGTGTGCTGGCCCCCTGCCCCGTGCCGAGCAGCGCGAAGAACTCCCTCGGAACCCCCTTGCCATGCCCCTTGTGCGCCCAGACGACCGCCCCGGTGCCGTGGCCGGCGGCGACGGCCGGGCACTTGTGGCCCTTGCAGCAAGATGCCCCGTCAACGCCAGCTCTCACGAGGCCGCCGAAAGGCGACGGGGCCTTGGGGCGCACGCCCTCCCCCACCTTGGCGGCCATCGAGCCCGCCGGCTCCTAGCTCCGCCCCCTTCATCGTAGTAGGGCGCCCCCTTGCCGCATACGGGGCAGCGGCTCGCCTGGCCTTTGGTCGGGCGGACGCGGGGCGCCAGCGACGCGCCCCGGGCACCCGCTTCCCCGACGGTCTCCACCCCGTCGATGGCCGCCGGCCTGATGTTCGGCATCGTTTTCAGTAACCTTTCCATGGCATCCTTTTCCCTCGATTCCTTTTGACACAAAAACCATATAGGAGATAGGGTGCCACCTGCCATTTCAGGTCGTTACTCCCCACGGGTTATCCCGAGGAGCCACAATTAACAGTAGATTAACAGCCCGGTGAAGGAGCGAATGTATGAAAATTTTCCATTTAGCTGATTTGCACCTCGGCAAGCGTGTCAACGATTTTTCTATGTTGGAAGACCAATGGGACATCCTACAGAAAATAGTTACCCTTGCCAAAGATAATAAACCAGACGCCGTTTTTATAGCAGACGACGTCTATGATAAATCTATGCCTACTGTAGAAGCAGTGTAATTGCTGGATAGATTTCTTGTATGGCTCAATGAACTGGGAATCGCTGTTTTTATAGTTCTGGCAACCACGACAGCGCCGAACGCGTGGCTTTTGGCGCTGACCTTTTAAGAAACAGCAATGTGCATATCCAGGCTGTTTAGTGGCCGCAATCCCGACGCCAACAACAAAGACCATTGGCTGTCTACTGGGGCGGGAATCAGCGGGGTGAGTTACTCGTTCGTCATCACACAGAATTATGCCTCCGTAGAGCTTGGAATCAGCAAAGACAGCGCAGATGAAAACAAGAAGATTTTCGACAGACTCTTCGGAAAGCGGGCGGAGATTGAGGATGCGTTTGGAAGCCCCTTGAACTGGGGGCGGTTGGACGATAAGAAAATGAGCCGCATTGATTTCAGCCTGCACGGCGTCAATTACTACAACGAGAATGAATGAGAGCAAATTCAAGAATTCTTGATTGACAAGATGATCCGGCTGGACAACGCACTGAAAAAACATTTAAAAAGATAAAGGAGACGCGAGATGACCCTTTCCGAAATGCAAACCAGGCGAAACAGCTCATCACGGACATCGGCGGCAATGCGATTTTCGGGCGGGGTAAGTCGGCGGCTATATTATGCGCCAACACAAGACTATCAAAACAAGACTTGCGCTGTACTTGCTTTCATGAATTTGTGCATCTGTTCTGCGCGAAGTTGGGAATGGACGGCGAGCATTTTATTGACATATATGGAAGCGGAACCACGCCGGAGCGAGAAATGACCGCAGGCGAAAAACAATACGACGGCTTGCTGGTTTCGGGTTACTTTGTCTGGTCGGAGTTCATCGCGCAGTATTACGCCATAAAGCACACCGAAAAAATCCGCCCCACCGTAAAGCAGATGTCGCATTATATCGACGGAATGCTGTCCGAGGTCGGGCATACCGATCTTACCGGCGAAAAGTACGCCATGGCGTTTGCCTGCGCAAGATTCCTCACTTGCAAGAATGCCGAAGAGCAAGTAGCCTATTTGAAAAAAGACAATGAGGACGATTTGCCGAAGTTAAAGGCGTTCCAACGCTGTCTTTTCTATTTGCACGAGCATATGCGGACAGAAAAACCGTGGAAAATTACCGAAGATTTTATTGCGGGGCTTGGCGAGAGATTTCTATTTTTCAAAGTTGCCAACAGCGACTTCGGCGACTTGATGGCTCAGTTTGGAGGGAGTTTTTGATGCTCTACGAATACGCCCTTCCCACCCGGCGGGAGGACTTTTACAACATCACATCGCAAGTCCGCAAAGCCGTTTCCAAGAGCGGCGTCACGAGTGGCACTGCCGTTGTTTTCTGCCCGCACACCACGGCGGGCATCACCATCAACGAGAACGCCGACCCGGATGTGGTGCAGGATATGCTGCTGGGCTTACGGGAAGCGTACCCCGACCGGCCGCAATTCCGCCACGCCGAAGGCAACAGCGCGGCGCACCTAAAAGCATCGGCAGTAGGATCGAGCGTGACGATAATCATTGAGGGCGGAAAGCCACTTCTCGGCACATGGCAGGGCGTGTATTTCTGCGAGTTTGACCCGCCGAGGAATCGTAAATTTTACGTGAAGGTGGTGGGCGAATGAAAGTACAGTTTACAGAAGACGAAGTAAAGAACATGCAGACCACCCTTGATCGATGGGGGCTTAATGCGCAAGCAGGGCAGACGATGGAGGAATGCGCGGAATTGATTGTCGCTCTTCAAAAATACATCAATCGAACGGAGCACCCAACTGTTGATGAAATTTTGGATGAGATCGCCGACGTGGAGATGATGCTGGCACAAATGCGGCTGGTTCTTGGTGTTGACGACGATGCGCTCCGGAAGCGGATTGAAACGAAATTTGCAAAGTTAGAGCAATATTTAAAAAGGGACGGGGTATGAAGGGAAAGCAAAAGTCACCGCCAAAATGCGTGAAATGGGTGCTGGAACATTTTTCGAGCGGGATGCCGGTAACATCGACGCGGCGCAGACCTTGGTGCTGATTGGCGCGAAATATGAGCCATGCGGCTTGGATGGTCGCTGTAAGCTCTGCGGATTTGCCGACTGCGCTTCCGCAAAAGAAGCGGGTGCCGCCTGTGTATTCACCGCCATGGATTTAGGCATCGCTCTGGGCAGCGCGGTATCCGTCGCCGCCGCTTTGCGTATCGATAACCGCATGATGTTTACCGCCGGAAAGGCCGCGGCGGCGCTTGGGTTGCTGGGCGAACACAAGATGATCATCGGCATTCCGTTGTCGGTGAGCAAAAAGAATCCGTTTTTTGATAGGGGTTAACTGCAAGGGAGGCGCGGCGTATGACACGACAAGATATCATCGACTATTGCCTGACCCTGCCGCTCGCTTATGAGGATTACCCCTTTGACGCAGTAGCGGACGATAACGCCTGTGCCGTCATGCGGCACCAGGGCAACAAAAATGAGGAGATAAAGAGGATGATTGATAACAGCTACGATCTGATTAAGCCGAAAGTGCGGAGGAAAACCACATGACCGATTTAACCCAAAACCTCGACAGGCTCCATACCACGCCAATGAGCGCGGAACGAATCCGGTGCAACCTCGGTTTACAAGTTGAGGATGTCGTCGCATGGTGCAAGGATGCCATTAAAACCGCAGACATTATCATCGGTCAAAGCAAGAACTGGTATGTGTACAAAAGCGGCATAGTCATCACCGTAAACGCCCACAGCTTCACGATTATCACGGCGCATATACGGTCACATCGACAGCGACACGCCGGAGCTTGCCATTTCGATACTGCCGGAGTTTCGCGGGTACGGCATAGGCACAAAACTCATGAAAAAACTGTTTGAGACGTTGCGAAGAAACGGCTATAAAAAGACCTCACTGTCCGTGCAAAAGGACAATCCCGCCGTGAGGTTTTATCAGCGGCTGGGATATGAACAATCCGGCGAACGGCTTGACCATGCGGGACATGAGGATTATTTAATGATAAAAACCCTGAGAGGAGATTCTTTGGTATGAACGCATCAACTGTATTTTGGTTTTCGGGAACGGGCAATTCTCTTTATGCGGCAAAAGAACTGTCGGCCGCTGTAAGCGCGAATCTCGTGCGAATAACAAGTGCGGCTCCCTCTGGTGCTTTCGGCGGCGACGGCTCGAAAGTCGGCTTTGTTTTTCCTTCTTATTACGGCAATCTGCCCCGCACCGTCCGCGAGTTTGTCGGTAAGCTGGATATCAAGCCGGAAACCTATATTTTCGCCGTGGTTACAATGGGCGGTCCCGGTCAGGGCAGCATTGCCGCGCTTGAAAAGGTTTTGGCCGAAAAGAATTTGAAGCTGAGCTATGGTCGAGGCATTTTCATGCCCGCGAACTACATCATCAAGTATAATCCCATGTTTTTAGGAAGAGCCGCCAAGGCGGGCAGGAAAATACAAAAAATCGCCGGTGATATAAAATCGAAAAAGACACTCCTCAAAAAGAGCCGCGTTACGGCGGATACCCTTTATCAAAACATAGAAGAGCTTGACCGCGCTTTCTCTGCCGGAACCGAGTGCACAGGCTGCGGACTGTGTGTTAAACTATGTCCGATCGAAAATATTCGATTGGATAACGGTAAACCACAGTGGCGTGGGGCTTGCGAACATTGCGTCGCGTGTATCAACTGGTGTCCGTCGCAGGCGATTGAATACGGGGACAAAACGCATAAAAGGCGGCGGTATCATAACCCGCAAATCAAAGAGGGCGAAATGATGAGAGGGGAACAAAAATTATGATGCGAAACCCTGAACAAACCATAGGAAGCTTAATCGACAAACAAAGCGTGTCCTTCATCGGCTCGGTGGACGCGGACGGCTTCCCGAACATGAAGGCCATGCTCCCGCCGCGCAAGCGCGAGGGAATCAAGGAATTTTGGCTCACCACCAACACCTCATCCATGCGGGTGGTGCAATACCGCGGAAACCCCAACGCCTGCGTCTATTTTATGGACAAACGCTTCTTTCGCGGCGTGATGCTGAAAGGGACGATGGAAGTGCTGGAGGACTCCTCATCCAAAGAAATAATCTGGCAGGATGGCGACACGATGTACTATCCCGGCGGCGTGATCGACCCGGATTATTGCGTGTTGAAATTTACGGCCGGGAGCGGGCGGTATTACGCAAATTTCAAGAGCGAGGATTTTGAGGTATGACTTTTTGGGATTTCTGCGCTCCGTTTTATGACCGTGCGGAAAAGACGAACACCGCTTATAGCGGGATGCTTCGCCTGATGCGAGACTTGACGCCGCCGGAATCAAGCGTATTCGAGGCGGCCGCTGGAACGGGCGCTATCAGTCTGGCCGTGGCGGGCAAGGCCAAAAGTGTGCATTGCACAGACCTTTCCGAGCGAATGTTGTCTGTCGCCCGCAAAAAAGCATTCAAGCGCGACATTTCAAACATAACGTTCAGTAATAAGAGCCTTTTCGATACTGGCGAACCGGACGGTGCGTATGATGTGGTCATTGCGGCGCAGGTTCTTCACCTCATCGACGAACCGGAAAAAGCCGCCGAAGAATTAAAGCGCATTTCAGATGGCACCGTGATTACCGCCGTAACTCTACTCAAAGGGCTTCGCGGATTTTTCGCCAGACCATCCGTCGGCTTGTGGCGGCTGTTGGGATTTGCGCCGAAACGGGAATATGACGCAGACGGCTTCCGTGATTTCTTGTACGAAATTGGGCTACCGCCGTGTCAATATGAAGTGGTTGGGGGAAATATGCCGATGGCGGTGGCGGTTTGGAGGAAAGAGCATGGCGACAACGGTTGATTTCATCGAATATGTCTGTGGCCAGATTGAGGGCGCGGGCGCGGTTCGATACAAGAAAATGTTTGGCGAATACATGGTGTATGTGGATGACAAACCGATTTTGTTGGTTTGTGACAATACTGTGTTTGTGAAAATCCTGCCTTGTTTGGAGGGCTTGATGGCTGAGGCCGACAAGGGGTATCCTTATGACGGCGCGAAAGAGCATTGTGTGCTGGACGTTGACGACAGAGAGTTGGCGTTTGCGGTAATCGCGGCACTGCTGCCGGTGACGCCCCTGCCAAAGCCAAGAAAAAAGGGGGTGAATTCATGAACGTTTTTGCGCTTTTCAGAGCGTCCGCAAACCCCGAACAGGCAGCTAACTGCTCGACAAAATCCTTGTGAACAACCTCGGGCAAACCGAATTTTTCATCAATAAATCCATCGGCTGGGCGCTTCGGGATTACAGCAAGACAAACCCGGACTGGGTGCGTGATTTTATGGAGCGTCATCGCGGCGAAATGGCTTCTCTGAGCGTTAGGGAGGCAAGCAAGTATCTGTGAGAAAAAATTCTTACGCCATTCGGTGTCAGGAGCGGCGTAAGAAGATTTACTGACACGCTTCTTGCGGGAGAAGAATTTTACTGTGCCGAAATCTTACCGCAATACGACAGAAGCGTTTCAAGATTGATCAAGGATAGTGAGAAATGATTTACACAAACACCGTTAAAGCCACATTTCTTTCCCGCCCCAACCGCTTTATCGCCCACGCTAAAATCGGCGGCGAAACGGCCGTTGCCCATGTGAAAAACACCGGGCGGTGCAAAGAACTGCTTATCCCCGGTGCGACGGTGATTTTACAGGAATCCGACAACCCGGAACGCAAGACAAAATATGACCTCATTGCGGTTTACAAAGGCGAGCGGCTTATCAACATGGATAGCCAAGCTCCGAACAAGGTGTTTTTAGAATATGTGAAATCTGGGCAGCATATTGACGGCATTACTCTCATCAAACTGGAAGCGAAATACGGCGGCAGCCGATTTGATTTTTATGTGGAAGCCGGACAGCGGAAAATCTTTATTGAGGTCAAGGGCGTAACGCTGGAAGAGGATGGGGTGGTGTTGTTCCCGGACGCTCCAACCAAACGGGGTGTGAAGCACCTGAATGAATTGGCCGAGTGCGTTCAAGAGGGATACGAGACACAGGTGGTGTTTTTTAATCTTTTCACGGCTATCTCAAAAATTTCACGGCTTTTTGCTGTGGGTGCAGTTTCATCAATTTAGTGCGAATGATGCATTTTATCGAAACAGATTGGAAACAGTGCCAACCAGCTGAAAACCCCTTGATTGCCACCGGCAGCGCAAACTCAATTCTATCAAGCCTGGCGCAGGGGTTGTTACATGGATGCCAGACTAAAAGCAAGAGGATGGGGGCTGGGGAAGCGGCGCACCAGCAGGCAACGATGCCGCAGCGGCACAAGGCGCCGGGTCGCAACCGCCCTCGTTGATGCCTTTGGGGCCGGGCCATGCGATAGAGGAATTGGGTTTTTTGATACCACTGCCTTGGAGGCTCCTGTTGTTTTTTTGAAAAAACACGTAGCATGGATAGTTGCAGCCGTGGGCGCATCTAAGGACATGATTCATTGTGTAATCGCCGTATTCAACATCTGTATGGTAACAGGGCTGCTGGTGTCGGCATGCAGTACAAGACAGGCCGATCCAACAATCAAAGAGGAGCAAGCTGTGGAAAACAACAGGGTGATATTCTCCAAGAGCCTCACTAGCCTTCCTGAAGACATTATTGACATGGCGGCAAGAATTGTGGGCGAGTGCAATATGGGAGAGATCACAAGCATCGAGATAGTGTCGGAAAGCAAAAACGGCTATACCCTGGCTGCCACCAACGAGAACGGGGAGAGGTTTTACATGGTGGTGGATAGATACGGGGTTTCCTTCATCGCAAGGAACGACATCGACGGCGAGGTCATCTGGTGGGTCAAGTGACTGCCGTGGCAAGGCGCATGAGGCCGCTGCTGCTTGCGCTCCTGGCCGCTCTGCCGTGCCTCGCCCTGTCGTCCTGCCAGGGCGCGGGGGCGGGCGGCGGGCAGCCGGCCGGCCAGTCCCAAAACGGGCAGGCAGGCCCACAAGGACAAGAGGGAGAGCTTTCACCGATGCTTTCACTGATATGAAAGCCTCGATTGATGCCAACGTCATCCTGGATGCGCTTCTGGCGCGTCAGCTGTGGATATTCGAAGCACAGGGGGCGATTTCTGGAGCGATTTTTTCCAAGTAGTTGTCCCCGCCTGCAGTTATCCTCGCCCGTGCCGCCCGTGGTGGCGCTTGGGCTTGCGGATGCCGTTGACTATTGCCAGCAGCAACAATCCCAGCAGGCAGCCTGTCAGGTTGAGAATCAGGTCGTCAACGTCGATGATGTTCGCGGGGCCGCCGAGGTAGATGTTTATCAGCAGTTGCAAAGGCTCGATCGCTGCCGTTATCATTAGCGACACCAAGCAGACCCGCCCCATTAGCCGCCGCTGCGAATAGAACCAGAGCACAAAGGGAAGTGGCATGGTTATCAGGATATTCCCAGCTATCTGGGTCAAAAAGAGTGTGGAATGAATATTCCTAGCAAACAACATGATGGTTTTCAACGGCGTGTAGTTGCCATAATACGGGCTGGTGCCCGCATAGATACCCTGCTTTGTGATGTCGAAAAGCACATGGCAGGCCACAATGACATAAAAAGCCGAAAGAAAGGTGACGATGAGGAAAACCACCAACTTTCTCATCTTCGGCCTGTTTATAAAGGCATATGCTATCGTCACCAAGACGGCGACCACCAAGGAGAGCAGTGCCCCAGCGGGCAAAAACTCTACAACAATCCGCACTCACAAACTCCTTAATCCAGGGAGATACCAATTGATCATGTCATAGAACTCTGTATACCGCAACTTTATGTCAAAGGCCGGTTAGGCAACGGTTTGAGTTCATGCCCCTTGGCCTGCAAAATGCTGGCACCGGGAAGGCTGGGGCCAATAACTTCACAAACAGACTGTTAAACATTCCGCCTATATTGTACTTTTTTTGTGTAGTACGCCAATGTTTAGCTAATGGGTGCTGCTATCAGTGTAAAATATCAGGACTGCGGGAACTGGCCACCAACAGCAACAGGCCGGTTTGAGGGTAGAAAGGACACTGATATGAGAAAGAGAATCACCGCCATCGTCTGTGGTTTAGCCTTGGTAACGTCATTGCTGGTGCTGGCAGCTTGTAGCGGCAGCTCCGGCGACACGGGTACTGGCAGCACCTCTACGGACAACCCAGCAAGCAAGACCTATACAATCGCCACTGACACCACTTTTGCGCCGTTCGAGTTCCAAGATGCCCAAGGCAACTACGTGGGCATCGACATGGAGCTGCTGGACGCAATAGCCAAAGATCAGGGCTTTGACTACAAGGTCAACGCGGTGGGATTTGATGCCGCCCTGCAAGCCGTGACTTCCGGACAGGCGGATGGCGTAATTGCCGGCATGAGCATCAATGACGATCGTAAGAAGACTTTCGACTTCTCTGAGCCCTACTTCGACTCCGGTGTGGTGATGGGGGTTTCCTCCAAAGACGACAGCATCAAGTCCTATGCCGACTTGGAAGGCAAGACGGTGTCCGTGAAGATCGGCACTGAGGGCGCGACCTTTGCCGATGGCATCAAAGACCAATATGGCTTCAAGATCACCCAGTTCAAAGACTCGGCCATGATGTATGCGGATGTCGTCGGCGGCAACTCCCAAGCCTGCTTCGAGGACTACCCGGTCATGGGCTACGCCATTTCCAAAAATGTTGGCTTAAAAATCGTTACCGACATGGAACGAGGCTCATCTTATGGCTTTGCAGTGGCCAAGGGCAAGAACCCGGAACTTCTCCAGAAGTTCAACGCCGGGCTGGCCAACATCAAAGCCAATGGCACTTATCAGCAGATATTGGATAAGTACATCCAGAAATAGGGCTTTATGGGGGGAATTTATCACATAACACTTGCGCAGCGATCGGGCGGCCAAGCCTTATGCACGACCGTCCGAGCGCTGTTGCCAGCCGGTGCCAGCAACCAAGCACAGCCGAATGACAGCGGCAGTCGATGTATTGAGTTGACTCTATGAACTTTTTCGAGTTGCTACAAGAATCGTGGCCGATGTTTCTCAGAGGCTTGCTGATGACCTTAGAGCTGGCGGTGGTTTCGTTAGTCATCGCGATGTTTGTCGGCCTCGGCTCCTGCCTGATGAACATCTCCCGCTTTCGAGTGTTACATTGGATATCCCAAGGCTATATCAATATCTTCCGGGGCACACCTTTACTGGTGCAGGCCTTCTTCTTTTATTTTGGCGTTCCCAAAGCCTTTGGCTTTACTTTGAATGTTTTCGTGGCCGGCGTGATAGCTTTGTCGCTGAATGCCGGTGCTTATCTCTCGGAGATATTCCGCAGTGGCATCGAAGCGATACCGCATGGCCAGATGGAGGCAGCACGCAGCTTGGGCATGCCTCGTCGGACGGCGATGCTGAAGATCATCCTGCCCCAAGCAATCCGCATCGTTATACCATCAGTAGCCAACCAGTGGATCATCTCTCTTAAAGACACTTCGATTATCTCCTGCATCGGATTGGCCGAGCTGACCATGATGGGCTCGCAGATCGTCGCTAGAACATATATGTCCTTTGAAGTTTGGATATGTGTCGGTGCTTTTTATTTCATCATCATCTATGCGTTGAGCAAGCTTTCCAAGTTCCTGGAAAAGAGGCTTTCCCTTGTTAAAAGTGCAGATAAAGAAGCTTCATAAGTCTTTTGGTCCAGACGAGGTGCTCCGAGGCATGGACCTAGACGTGCAGGAAGGCGAGGTGATCTGCCTTATCGGGCCGTCTGGATCGGGCAAAAGCACCTTTTTGCGCTGTATCAACTCGCTGGAGCAGCCAACCAGCGGCACTGTGGTGGTGGACGGTGACACGATCACCGGCAAACACGCCAATCTGGACAAGATCAGAGAAAACATCGGCATGGTGTTCCAGCAGTTCAACCTGTTCCCGCACCTCACGGTACTGAAGAACATAACCATAGCCCCCATCCAGTGCAAGAAACACAGCAAGGCAGTGGCCGAGGCCAAGGCCAGGGAGCTGTTGGAACGTGTCGGCCTCTCCCAGAAGTGGAACGTTCGCCCCGGCTCCCTCTCTGGTGGCCAGCAGCAACGGGTGGCGATTGCCCGCGCCTTGGCCATGGATCCCAAGCTGATGCTGTTCGACGAGCCCACCAGCGCACTTGACCCAGAGATGGTCGGTGACGTTCTAAACGTCATGCGCGAGCTGGCACAGGAAGGCATGACGATGATCATCGTCACCCATGAGATGGGCTTTGCCCGCGAGGTTGCCGACCGGGTGGTGTTCATCGACGAGGGCGTGATAGTCGAACAGGGGCCACCGTCAGAGATCTTCACCAACCCCCAAAACCGGCGCACCATTGCCTTTTTAGATAAAGTCCTATAGTTCCTTTCTGTCCTGCAATTTTCTGTTTTGCAACGCGGTCTTACTGGTTGGCAACTTGTTGGCTAGCATGGTGTATGGTGGATTACCTAGATTAGGAGAAGACAGTGGCCACATCGATAGCCAAAGAAGAGAACCATGCAGCTGCAGCCCTTGCCCTTGGCAGTGGTGCAACCACGCTGTGCTGCGGCATCGATGTCGGCTCAACCACCGTCAAGCTGACCGTTCTTTGCCAAGGCGCTTCCCTAGATACTGTTTACTCCGAGTACCAACGCCATCACACAGACATCCGTGCCACTATCACCGAGCTTATCGAGCATGCCACCGAGCGCCTCGGCGAAGTGCCGATGACCATCGCCATCACCGGCTCCGGTGGCCTGTTGCTCGCCCAGTGGCTCGACTTGGAGTTCGTGCAAGAGGTCATCGCCTCTAAGACTGCAGTCAATGCCTTTATCCCCCAAGCTGATGTGGCCATTGAGCTGGGCGGTGAGGATGCCAAGATCATCTATTTCGGCAGCGGTATCGAACAGCGGATGAACGGCACCTGCGCTGGCGGCACCGGCAGCTTCATTGACCAGATGGCCAGCCTGTTGGACACTGATGCCGCTGGTTTAAACGCACTGGCAGCAGACTTTGAGATCATCTACCCCATTGCCTCACGCTGTGGGGTCTTTGCCAAATCGGATGTCCAGCCACTGCTCAACGAGGGTGCCCGCCGTGAGGACATCGCCGCCTCGATTTTTCAGAGCGTGGTTACCCAAACCATCTCCGGCCTAGCTTGTGGCCGACCGATCCGTGGTAATGTGGCTTTTCTCGGCGGCCCTTTGCAGTACTTGCCCGAGCTGGAGAAACGCTTTGTGGAAACCCTCGGGCTGAGCACTGAAGAGGCTATTCGCCCGACCAATGCCCACCTCTTCGTGGCCGCCGGCGCTGCCATTGCCGGTGCCCTCGGCCAGCCTTTGAGCTTAGCAGAAGTGGCCAGCCGCTTGCACAAGCTCGGCGACACCCAGGCCAGCGAAGTTGTGCGCCTGGAGCCGTTGTTCAAAGACACTGCCGACTACCAGGCTTTCTGCGCCCGCCATGACCGGGCAACGGTGCCCCGTGCCGATCTCACCACTTATCGCGGCTTGGCCTTCTTGGGCATCGACGCCGGCTCCACGACCTTCAAGGCCGCCTTGATCGGCGAAGCTGGCCAGTTGCTCTGGACGTGCTACACCGGCAACAAAGGCGATGTGCTGGGTTCGGCCAAGCGCTGCATCGGCGAGCTTTACGCCGCTTTGCCCAGTGACGAACAAGGTCAGCCGCTGGTCAGCATCGGTCATGCTACCGTTACCGGCTACGGTGAGGGACTTTTACTACAGGCGCTACGCTGCGACTCTGGAGAGATCGAGACCATTGCCCATTTGCGCGGTGCCCGGGAGTTGCTTCCGAACGTCGATTTCATCTTGGACATCGGCGGTCAAGACATGAAATGCCTGCGCATCAAAGACGGTGTTATCGACCACATCATGTTAAACGAGGCTTGTTCCTCGGGCTGTGGCAGCTTTATCGAGAGCTTCGCGGCCGCCATGAACATGACTGCCTCGGAGTTCGCCCAGGCTGCCATTAGCGCCGCCTACCCGGTCGATCTGGGCAGTCGCTGCACAGTATTCATGAACTCACGGGTCAAGCAAGCCCAAAAGGAGGGAGCCAGCGTCGGCGACATCTCAGCCGGGCTCTCCTACTCAGTGATCAAAAACGCGCTCTTCAAGGTGATCAAGATCCGCGATCCCCGCGATGTGGGCAATCATGTAGTAGTGCAAGGGGGAACCTTCTTAAACGATGCCGTGTTGCGTAGCTTTGAGATACTTTCAGGCTGTGAGGCCGTACGCCCGGACATCGCCGGTAACATGGGTGCCTATGGTGCCGCGCTACTCGCAAAGGATAGATATGCCGCATCCAAGCTCAACACTGCTTAAACCTGCTGAACTGGCCGACCTGAAGCCCAAGGTCACTACGGTACGTTGCAAGCACTGCTCCAACCACTGCCTCTTGACCATCTCGGACTTCGGGGTTGACCCGGCCAGCGGCAAGCACCGCCGCTTTATCACCGGCAACCGCTGCGAACGGGGCACCGGAGTCAAGCCGCTGGCCGCTGAGCTGCCCAACCTCTTTACCTACAAGCGTCAGCGGCTCTTCGATGGCCCTTCGGACACCCCCTACCTGCCGCTTGACCCGGCCAGTGCGCCGCGCCCGACAATCGGCATCCCCCGGGTGCTGAACGCCTATGAGAACTACCCCTTCTGGTTCACTTTTTTCACCACGCTCGGCTTCTCGGTTCAGCTTTCCGAGGAAACCCGCAAATCAACCTATGAGGCCGGCATCGAGTCCATGCCCTCGGAGAGCGTCTGCTATCCTGCCAAGCTGGTACACGGGCACATCATGGATTTGCTCCAGCGCGGCCGGAACAAGGCGATAGGCGGAGAACAAGGCGGTCTACGTAACGGCACTGGGAGTGCAGACGGTGGCTCACAAGCCCCTATCGATATCATCTGGATGCCCTGTATCCGCTACGAACGGCAAGAAGACCCGGGTGCCACCAACCACTACAACTGCCCGGTGGTAGTCAGTTATTCCGAGGTCATCAAGCTGAATGTGGAGGAAATCGGCTGGGAAGCTGAGTCCGGCCAAGCCGGCCGCAACGCTCAAGGCAAAAAGGCCGCCCGTGGCAGCCGCGGCAGCAACGTGCTCTCCGGCAGCCCGGACAAGCCGGCCTTCTTAAACCCCTTCTTGCCCTACGACCACCGCAACCGCTTCATCCAGCGCATCAGTGAAGAACTGGCCGCCTATTATGCGGCCTACCCCACTGCCAAGGGCAGCATGCCGAGCACAGCGGAGATCGCCGCAGCCACCGATGCCGCTTGGGCAGAAGACCAGCACTTCAAAGACGACATACGAGCTGCAGGCCTTGCCGCCTTAGCTTGGATAAAGGATACTGGCAGCCATGGCATCGTCTTAGCTGGGCGCCCCTACCATCTCGACCCGGAGATCAACCATGCCATCCCTGAGTTGCTGGCCGGGTTTGGATTGGCAGTGCTGACCGAGGACAGCGTCGCCCACTTCATCCGACCGGAGCGGCCATTGCGGGTGGTCGACCAGTGGATGTTCCATACTCGCCTCTACGCCGCTGCCAAATACTGCACCACTCGCGATGACCTCGATTTGATCCAGCTGAACAGCTTCGGCTGCGGCCTCGATGCTATCACCACTGACCAAGTACAAGAGATACTAGAGGCTGCCGGCAAGATATACACCGTACTGAAGATCGACGAGGTGTCCAACCTCGGTGCGGCCCGTATCCGGCTACGTTCGCTGTTAGCCGCCCTGCGCGACCAGAAGGGGCCGGCCCCAACGGCCCCAACAGTCCCAACGACCCCAACGGCTCCAGTGACCCCAACGACCCCAACGGCCTCAGTGACCCCGAACGCCTCAGCTACTGCAACCACCCTATCGGCTCCAACGGCCCCGAACGCCCCGGGTACTGCAGCGGCCGCCCTAAGCGACCAACAAGCGCTGTCAGGGGCGCAGGCGGGTGCACCACCAGATCCGCAGGCGGGTGCGCCGCGCCGCCGCGCCGTCTCCACCGCTTTTCCTAAAGCCCCCTACACCGAGCAGATGAAAACCGACAAATACACCATACTGAGTCCTCAGATGGCACCAATCCACTTCGACTTACTGGTACAGATCTTTCAGCAGGCGGGTTACAACTTCGAACTGCTCCCTTCGGTAGACAAAGGCGCAGTGGAAGTCGGCCTGAAGTACGCCAACAACGACGTTTGCTACCCTTCGATCATGGTCACCGGGCAAATCATGGAGGCCGTGACCAGCGGCCGCTACGACATGGACCGCACCGCCGTGATCATCACCCAAACCGGCGGCGGCTGCCGGGCCACCAACTACATCAGCCTGATCCGCAAGGCATTGCGCGAGGCCGGCTACCCGCAGGTTCCGGTGATCGGCCTGAGCTTTCACTCCCTGGGGGAGAAAAACCCCGGCTTCAACATCAAGCTGGATATGCTGCGCCGTGCCATCTACGCCTTTTATTACGGCGACCTGCTGATGCAGTGCCTCTACCGCACCCGACCCTACGAGCGCGACCCTGGCAGCGCCAGCCGCCTCTTCGACTCTTGGATGGAGGTTTGTCGGCAACAGCTGCTCGGACGGATCGGGCAGCGCATATTTGCGCGCACGGTGCGGCGGATGGTACAGGAATTCGATCGGCTACCGCTGGCCAACGATCGCAGCAAGCCCCGGATCGGGATAGTCGGCGAGATACTGGTGAAGTTCCACCCCACCGCCAACAACGGCATCGTCGAGCTGATCGAGTCCGAAGGCTGTGAGGCCGTCGTGCCAGGACTCACCGAGTTTTTCCTCTTCGGCATTTCCGGCGGTATTTGGCAACATCACACCTTGTCGAAGGGCAAGAAATCAGCAATCGGCTCGCGGCTGTCGATCGGCCTCTTCAACTTCCTGCGACGGCCGATGAACAAAGCGCTACGCAAAAGCCAGCGCTTCGAGCCAGCAGCCAGCATCTACCAGTTGGCACGCTACGCCGAGGACTTCATCTCGCTATGCAACTCGATGGGTGAAGGTTGGCTACTGACCGCCGAGATGGTGGAGCTGATCCACGGCGGTACGCCGAACATCGTCTGCACCCAGCCTTTCGCCTGCCTGCCCAACCACGTCACTGGCAAAGGCGTGATCAAGGCGCTACGCCAGATGAACCCGGCCAGCAACATCGTCGCAGTAGACTACGACCCCGGTGCCAGCGAGGTCAACCAGCTGAACCGCATCAAACTGATGATCTCGATAGCCAAGGATAATTTCGGGCGCTGAGTGCTTGCGACCCTCGGGAAACACCGTTCCGTTTTCTGGGTAACAAGATTTCATGCAAAACGGTAACGCACGCCCTTGCCGGAGGTCGCGCATTCACCGGCCTCCGGCAAGGGCGTCTCCCTTAAGGCCCCACCCCCTTTCTCATTGCCTCTCCTTCCAACTCAATCAGCTGCGAGCGGTTGACCACCCTGCCGGGAACAGCATCCGCGGTGATCCCCCCATCTATGCGCACGCGCCATCCATCCGGCTGTAGCCGCGAGCAGTAGGTGGCCGAACCGATGTGCATCCGCTCCTCCACCAGCCTCAATGGCCGCTCGGAGCCTTGGATCGACGGCCTTGCAAGGAGATAGTCGTCCAGCATCAGAAGCGAGGGCCTGATGCAGGGGCCAAGCACCGCGCTGAGCGTTCCGCCTCCTGCGGCGACGGCCAAGTTGCCGAACAACTCATCTAACGCGACATGGCGAGTGGCGATCCGGCCCCTGCACGCAGGGTTGCCAAGTGCCTGAGCAAGGTGGCTTTTGCCGACCCCGCGCTTGCCAAGGGTCAATACGTCCTGACGGGCCTTGATGTGGCCACAGGTGGAGAGCTGAAAGACAAGGGCCTTGTTGATGTCACGCTCCGGCCGACAATCGATTCCCTCCACGCATGCGCTGCTGTCGGCAAGGCCGGCCTTTTTGCTCGGGAGGCCGGCCTTGCGGTTTTGACGCTAGCCCCACTCGGCGCCGATGGGCAGCCCCGCGCCCCTCCGGCATGCGCCCGTTGTGGGCGGGGCGTTAGCAGAGCATGTCATGGAGGCGCTGGTGGGGGCAGGCGCACCCCGTGTCCTTGAGCGCCTCGGCCGTGCTTTTTGCCGTCCGCACGTCGACGTGCTGGCCGACCAGCCGGCATGGGGCGGAATGGCGCTGCTTGTCCGCCTGGACGCAGCGGCCAGGGCAGCCCCCTGGCCCGCGCCGTTCGCCTTCCTCAAAGGCCCTTTCCGGCGGCGGCGGCAAATGAGGCAGGCCACGAAGGCATATGGCCCGATGGCCTCGCCCGGTCCTAGGTCGATGCAAGTTGGCCATTATGCCCCCAAATTGGCCGAAAGGCCTTTTCTTTAGGGTACCTCCAAAACCCGCCGCAAAGCAGATAGTGACAGTATAATTGCGGCTCTGACCAGAAATCTCTTGCACCGCTGGCAAGCACGGTCATTGCGGCCCTCGGGCCGCCCCAACGCTTCCCCCTCAAACCACAGGCCAGCTGGCCAGCTCTGTGTAGACCTGACGGCCATCGCGGTGTTCTGAGCGCATTAGACAGACAACCTCGGCGCAAGCGCCCAGGGGCGGCTGCGGCAGGAGCAACGCCACCGGACGGCTTGCCGACACCTTGCGTCCCAAAGTGATATGCGGCTTGAACTTGCGATGCTCGATGTCAAAACCGGCTTGCCGCAGGGCGCAGATAAGGTCTTTGGCCAGCACAGCCAACCGTGCGGTGCCGTCGGCATCCACCCCGACCCACCAAGTATGGCCCCGCCTGTCCTTGAAGCTGCCCACACCTTGCAAGCAGAAGTCCAAGCAGGCACCCAGAGACTGGGATTGACTCACGAGGTGCTCTTTTGGAGAAACGCCGACCAATGCACCCCTTCCGTCATTGTCGGCTCGACCCCCAATCTCTTCTCTCATCGGCGGCGTGGGAGATTGCAGCTCGGAGGCCGCAATGACGGAGCTGGGCATCAACCGGCGCTCTTCTGGCGGTCGGTTGCGGTAGTGGGCCAAGCCGCGTTCCAGCGCCTGACGCGCCTCAAAGACCCGCTCCGTCTCGCCAATGAAGGCCAGTGTGAGGTGGAAGTTCTCGACCGGCACGTAATTGCCGCTGTCAGCCTCCCGGCGCAGGCTTTGGGTGATAAGCTCCAGCTCCCGCTTCAGCCAGTCGGGAAAATCAATGGCCACAAACAGCCGCACGGTTCACGCCCCTAGGGAGATGCCGATCAATGCTGCTATGCCGGATTGTGAGCTGGGCCGCCCTAGGGTACAAGGGTCGGGCGGGACGGTCTTGGGCATTAACGGCATCTCCCTAACGCTTCTCCCGGGGCAGATACTCGACTACTGGGCTGGTGGACTTGTAGGCTGGCCGCATGATGCGCTTGCCAGAGACGATCTCCTCGAAGCGGTGCGCTGCCCAGCCAGACATCCGCGAACAAACGAAAAGCGGCGTGAACAGGTCCTCGGGAATCCCGAGCATCGTGTAGATGAATCCGGAATACATGTCGATGTTGGCACAGAGCGGTTTGGTCGAGCCTTTGACATCGGCAAAGACCTGCGGCGTCAAACGCTCAATGCTCTGTAGCAACTTCAACTCTGCCTCGTATTTGGTGTTGGCGGCCAGTTGTTCGGCGAACTTCTGGCAGATCACCGCCCGGGGATCAGAGATCGTATAGACGGCATGACCCATCCCATAAATCAGGCCACTGCCGTCAAAGCCCTGTTTGTTCACCAGCTTGGTCAGGTAAGAGGCCAGCTCATCATCATTTTCCCAGTTGGAGACATGCGCCTTGATATCCTCTTGCATCGCCATCACTTTGGCGTTGGCACCACCATGGCGAGAGCCTTTAAGCGAACCGATAGCCGCCGCATAGGCGGAATAAGGATCAGTGTCGGCAGAGGTTACAACCCGGATGGCAAAAGTCGAGTTGTTGCCGCCGCCGTGCTCAGCATGCAGCGTTAACATGATATCCAACATCTGGGCCTCGGCAGCGGTGTATTCCCGGTTGGATCGGAGCATCGACAGAATGGTTTCAGCCGTGGACTGTCCAGGCACAAAGCGATGCATAATCATCGACCCACCACTGAAGGCCGCCTGTTTGGCGAAATGCGCCAAAACGGCAATCCGGGGCAGCCGGGAGATCAGCGAGATGGCCGTGCTGATCTCGTGTGCGATATTGCGACTCTCAGCATCAGGATCCTTGGCGTAAAGCATCAGTACAGAGCGCGCCAAACAGTTGCAGATATCGGCAGTGGCCGGGTCCATAATGTTGTGGGCAGTAAAGCCGTCGGGCAGCTCACGCTGGGCATCTATCAAGGCGATAAATTCAGCCAGCTCTGACTCGGTGGGCAGCTTGCCGTTGAACAGTAGGTAGCAAAGCCCCTCAAAGCAGTAACGCTGACCTTTGACGGCCGGTGAGACTAAGTCTTCGATCTCATAGCCGCGCAGAGTCAAACGCCCTTGATCAGGGCAGACCTCGCCGTCAGATATCATATAGCCATGAACGTTACAGATGTTCGTCAACCCGGCTATAACTCCCGTGCCGTCGGCATTACGCAAGCCTCTCTTGACATCAAAACGATCATAAAACTCCGGGGCTATTTGATTAATGCGCTCAAAATCCTGATAAAAGGAAGATTTTTGATCAGACATATATTTCTCCTTATCCCGTTTTATTTGGGGAACTGCATTTGGGAAGCACCGACTTAATTATGCCATAAACCATCTCTGCCAGCACCGGAAAGCGTGGCAAGCTCAATGCCCAGGGAAGCGCCGTTTAATGCTGCCGCACCAGATTATGAGCAGGGCCGGCAATGACTGTGGTTTGGTATTGGTCGGCACCGCGCAATATGCACGGGATCGGCGGCGATACCGGCAATGACTGCAGTTTGGGATTGGTCGGCACCTCCCTAAGCATCGATATCAAAAGCCAATAACCTGTACATCCCGGTTTCTACCTTGATAAGGTGATCCTTCATCAGCCTTCGGGCCTCGTCACTGTCACCGTTGGCGATAGCTTGGTAGATGTCGCGGTGCTCATTGATCAGCTCGACTGCACCAGCAGGGTCGGCAGAGAGCCATAAGGCCCGCAGGAGCTTAAAAGCGTGAACCAGTGTGTCTTGCATGGTGTTCATAAGCCGTTCGAGCAGAGGATTTTGAGAAGCTCGCACCAGCTCATTATGGAATTTCTGATCAAGAACATCACTTACCCGGCATTCTGGCAAATCTTGCTCCATTTCAGCGATTATCGCTGCCAGCGCCTCCAGATTCTCGGGCTTATGCCGCTCAGCCGCCAGCCCGGCGGCCTCCACTTCCAAGGCTTTGCGCACTTCCAAGAGGTTTTGGAGTTGATCCCGCTCCATGAGGAAAATAAAGCTCAAAGGCTCGATGATGGCATCCGAAGAAGCCCGTCGTACATAGATGCCACCACCTTGGCGGATTTCTAAGATACCAGTTAGACTCAAAGCCGAGAGAGCCTCGCGCACTGACGTGCGGCTGACGTTGAAAAGCTCACAGAGCTCCATCTCGGTCGGCAACTTGTCGCCAACGCGCAATTCCCCATCGACCAGCATCAGCTTGATCTGCTCCAAAATCTGCTCGCTCGTTCTTTTGGACGAGATAGGTTGGAATGCCATATTTTGCCCCTCGATTCATCGTTCTGCCATGTTGCGCCGTACAACATGGTGCCATGCAGTCTCATACCATGACATATTATATCATACAATTTTACTTCCCACTGTAAAAATCTCCTTGACAAAGCGTTGCCAGTAGCCTATACTCGCACCATAATTCATAATACATATTATGAAAAACATGTAATATGTATTAGGTATTTAGTACAGGGTCAACACAAAATGTAAGGAATCAGCAGATGATTTCAAAACCAAGAACAAGGAGAGCATCGAAGCAATGGCCTTTGCACAGGCAGCGGTCGATGCCAACCAATACAACCCAAGGAGGATATCGTGGCCGAATCAACCCCAGCTCTTGTTGATGTCTTCAAAGAAAAAGCCGCCTTGGTGGCGGCCAAAGTGACTGAGGTCGCAGACCTCAGCCAAGCGATGCGTTATGTGGTGCAGATATCTGAGGAAAAACCACCTTGCGAGCTGCTTGCGCCAGAACCCGGAACCCAACTCGGGCCGCTGAGCGAGAACAACCTGCCAACTCGCATACAACCCATTATCGCTGCCCCCGACTTGGACGATGAGGGATTTTTTGCCTTGGAAAAAACCTGTAAGGCCAAGGGCATCCGCTGCATCCGCAACGGCCTCCATAGATATTTAGCCGGCTTTGACGTTGGCCTTGTTTGGGCCCAGTTCGCGATAGCTGACAGCGGCACCTGTGTTGTTAGCACCACGGATGAAGAGGTGCGCCTAGCGACCATGATTTGCGAAAGCAGCGTGTTGTTGCTGCGAAAATCGGCCATCAAAGCCAACCTCGCAAGCATTGCCCCACAACTGCGCATCTTACAGGGTACTGGCAATCCAGAAAGCACAACCTTCATCACCGGCCCTAGCCGCACGGCTGACATTGAGCGCGTTCTTACTATTGGCGTGCACGGCCCTTTGGAACTGCACATCATCTTATTGGAGGAATGACCATGCAACCAGACATCCTTAAAAGCTCCGCCGCCTACCACGAGTCTCTACATGAAAGCTTGGAGAATACCTTTCTACGGAAAACGCTGGACAAATTCGCTGTAGACTATCGCGCCAACCGTACCAACATTTTTTTGGATGTGCCGGAACGCGAACTGATTGCCCAGATAGCCGAGGACAGGGACCGTTCCTGCAAACGCCTAGACGAATTGTACCAACAATTCAAAAAGGAGGCCGAAAAACGCGGTGCTAAGGTGCATTTTGCTGAAACAGCCGACGATGCCAACGAGATTATCGCTCAGATTGCCCAAGACAACAAGGTCAAAAGCATCATCAAGTCCAAGTCGATGACAGCAGAGGAGACACTGCTCAACCAGCGGCTGGAAAAAGACGGCCTAGAGGTCACGGAAACAGATCTCGGTGAGTGGATTATCCAGCTCAGGGGCGAGCCGCCATCACACATGGTCATGCCAGCCATTCATCTGTCTCGCGATGAGGTAGCCGAAGACTTCTCCCGTGCCACACAAGAAAGGCTGAGCAACGACATCGGCAAATTGGTCAAGGTGTCTCGCCGTGAGTTGCGCCCGAAGTTTATCCAAGCCGATATGGGAATCTCTGGTGCGAACTTCGCGATTGCTGAAAACGGCTCCATCGCCCTCGTTACCAACGAGGGCAACGACCGCCTTGTAACCACCTTGCCAAGGGTGCATGTGGCACTGATCGGTATCGAAAAACTCACCCCCACATTGGAAGAAGCCTTGACCGCCCTGCAGATGTTGCCACGTAACGCCACCTCGCAGCGCCTAACCTCCTACGTCTCTTGGATCGGAGGCGGCGGCGCGGCATGCAAAAACGCTTACGGCCAGCGGCAAGTACATTTTGTTTTCCTAGACAACGGACGCGTGAAGATAGCCAAAGACCCCCTGTTTTCCCAGGTTCTGCGTTGTGTGCGCTGTGGTGCCTGTGCGAACGTCTGCCCGGTATACCGCTTGGTTGGCGGCCATAAGATGGGCAATATCTACATTGGTGCTATTGGCATCATTTTGTCTTACTTCTTTTTCGATAAGGACAAGGCCCGCATACTCGCCCAGAACTGTGTGGGCTGTGAGGCTTGTTCCGATGTTTGCGCCGGCGGCATCGAGCTGCCAAGGCTGATCCGCGAAATCCGGGCCTGTGCAAATGATGAAGAAGGCTCACCAAGGGTTGAAAGCCTCATTTCCTCGGTGATGAAGAACCGCTCCCTTTTTCATACCTTGCTCAAGTTTGCCAAGTTCGGGCAACGCCCAGTAACAGGTGGCACACCATTCATGCGCCATCTGCCACATATTTTCGCTCCCAAACACGGCTTCATAGCGCTCCCCGCCCTTGCCCGCCACTCTTTTAGAGAAAGATGGGGAAAGATATGCCCATCTGTTCCTGACCCCCAAAAACACGTGGCCATTTTCGCAGGCTGTGCCCAAGACTTCATTTATCCCGAGCAACTGGAGGCAGCAGTCAAGCTGCTTGCCGCCCACAATATAGCAGTGGACTTTCCCGATGCCCAAACCTGTTGCGGCCTACCGTTGGAAGCCCTAGGGCAACGGGCGCTGAAGGTAGAGGTCGCCCGGCAGAATGCCAAGGCCTTCGACAGCCTCTACTACGACGCGATCATCACCCTCTGCGCCTCCTGTGCATCGCATATCAAGCATGCCTATCCAAAACTCATCGAGTCGGGCGAGGATGCCTTCAGGACACAGGCTTTCTCCCAAAAAATCACAGACTTCGCCTCCTACGTTCATGATGAGCTGAAGCTCGGTGCCGAGAGCTTCATTGCCAGTGGCGAAAAAGTATGCTATCACGCATCCTGCCATCTCTGCCGGGCGCTAGGTGTGCGCACGGCGCCACGGGCGCTTATCCAGAGCTGCGCGGAATACGTGCCGGCCGCAGAAGAGGAGCTCTGCTGTGGCTGCGGTGGCAGTTACATGCTGAAGTTTCCGGAAGTTTCCTCCCAATTGCTGGATAAGAAACTAGAGATGAGCGCGGCAACGGGGGCATCTCGCTTGGTAGTGGATTGCCCGGGCTGCATCATGCAGCTGCGCGGCGGCGCGGAGCAAAAGGGCATGAAGCTGAAGGTCTCACACCTTGCGGAGCTGCTGGCCGAGAATATGAAGCCGTAGACCGTGATTGTGGCGGTAGTTGTAGCAGTAGTTATAGTTGTAAACACTATTCAGATAGGAGTGTTACCATGGATGTTTGGACCCAGATTTATGATCCGCTCGGCAATCTGCTGCCCCTGCCGGAGTATCTGCTCTCCGCATTGGTGGCCGGTATCCCCCTGTATATTCTGTTTTTCCTGTTGGCCGTGAGACGCACCCGCGGGCATATTGCCGCTCTCTGGGGCACCGGTGCCGCGCTGCTGTTGGCCATCTTTGTCTGGAAAATGCCGGCCGTTACAGCTCTCAGTGCCACAGCCAACGGCGCGCTTTTTGGGCTTTTCCCCATCTGCTGGATAGTCATTACCGCTGTATGGGTCTACAACATGACGGTGGAATCCGGGCAATTCGAGATCATCAAGCAATCCTTGGCTGCCCTTACCGATGACCGCCGCCTACAGGCTATTCTTATCGCCTTTGCCTTTGGTGCGTTCATCGAAGGCACCGCCGGTTTTGGAACGCCTGTGGCCATCACCTCCGCCATGCTGGCAGGACTCGGCTTTAACCCCCTGTACGCCGCTGGGATATGCCTGATCGCCAATACTGCACCTGTGGCTTTCGGTGCCATCGGCATCCCCATTGTAACCGCAGCGAATACCTCCGGCCTTGACATCATGACGATCAGCCAAATCGTCGGGCGGCAACTGCCGTTGCTCTCCTTTATCGTCCCGGCCTGGGTCTGCATAATCATGTGCGGCTTCAAGCGCACACTGGAAGTCTTGCCTGCTCTGCTTACGGCGGGAATTTGCTTTGCCGGCTCCCAGTTCGTTTTCTCTAACTTCCATGGCCCCTACTTGCCCGACATCATGTCTGCCATCATCACCATTGTCGGCCTGATAGTGCTTCTCCGTTTCTGGAAACCCAAGCAAACCTGGCACTTTCCGGATGAGCCGTCGCATGAGAGTAGCAAGCTCACCTACAACGGCGGTCAGATACTGCGGGCTTGGGTTCCCTATATTGTCCTCGCTGCTGTGGTTTTTGTCTGGGGCCTCGTGGAGTTCAAAGACCTTGTCAAGCCCTTTGACGGCATCAGCTTCCCTTGGCCGGGCTTGGACGGACTGGTGCAAAAAACCGTGCCTATTGTTTCGCAGAATACGCTTTATGCCGCCAAGTTCAACTTCAACATTGTTTCTGCCGCCGGTACCGCCATTCTTCTCTCCGGCATCATCTCCGCCCTTGTGATGCCTAAGTACAGCTTGGGCAAAGCCTTTGTCTGCCTTGGCCGCACTTGCCGTCAGCTACGCTTCCCGATTCTGACCATCGCCTTGATTCTTGGCTTGGCCTACATCATGAACTTCTCCGGCATGAGCTCTACACTTGGTATGATCTTCACCAAAACAGGCATCCTCTTTCCCCTCTTTGCGCCCGTTCTGGGCTGGATCGGCGTGTTTTTGACCGGTTCCGACACATCTGCAAATGCCTTGTTCAGTGGGCTGCAGCACACGACGGCCAATGCCGTAGGCGTTGACCCGAACTTGACCGTTGCCGCTAACTCGTCAGGCGGGGTATGCGGCAAGATGTTGTCGCCCCAGTCCATCTCCGTGGCCACAGCCGCCACCGGCCTGATTGGCAAAGAAGGCAACCTCTTCCGCTTCACGCTTAAGCACTCCCTAGGCATGCTGTTAGTTATCATGGTTTTGACCATGCTGCAGTCAAATATCCTGAGCTGGATGCTGCCGTAGGGTATGTATAACTGCAGTCATTGCCAGCTTGACCGGCAATCTTTCCCCTGATCAGCAGGGTTAAGGATTGCGGCGCGGTGGCTGTGGGGGACAGAATCGTCAGCTGCAGCGGGCGCTTGTCCTGGAGCAGGTGGAGCCGGCGCAGGCGCCCGCCCGCCTCCACGTACTGCCAGAAGCGCCCCTCGCTGACATGGAAGGGTTTTTCCACTGATTTCCCTTCGCAATGCCATATTTCTCCTTGAGCTCAGCGACACTCAGGGCATCGAAATCGGATACTACTTTCTCGATCGCCTCATCACTGTTTTGGATTGCTATATCCTTGGTCGTGGCGGTTACGGTGGCCGTGCCCCTGGCCTGGGTGCGAACCTTGCCCGAGGCATCCACCGCGACCACCGCGGGTCGGACGATGCCCAGGCAACGGCCTTGTCGGTGGCGTCGGCCGGGACGGCCGTGACCGTGAGCTGCTCGGAGGCGGCGGCGCATTTAATCCTTTTGCTGGCGTTGGAGCTCTTCTCTTAACGCTGCCATTTCCCGCTCTGTTTTTTTCAGATTGCTGATCACTACCGCTACATAGGCCAGCAACACCAGCCAGATCAAGGCATAGGCGGCGATCACGTAGGGTGCCGCTGGCAGGACTGTGGAATATATTTCGGCTAGAATCGAATCCATGCTTCTCTCCTTTTTTGTCGCTACCAGCCAGTGCCGTTGACATAGCGCATCTCAGTGCATCCCCTTTTGATTCTCATAGCTGGCCTTCAGCTCGTCTAGCTGCTGGTGCAGACGGCGCTCGCGTAGACGGAAGCGGTAGAGGCCAAAGGCCACTAACAGCATGCCCAGCAGTGTCAGGATAAAGGGAACCAGCATGGCCGGTGGCAAGCCGGAATCTGTGCGGAAGACTACGGGATGGGCACCTGCCGGTATTAGACGGGTGACGGCTAGGCTGATCAGGCCATCGACAAAGGCGATGGCTCCGAAAGCCGAAGCAAAAACTGCCCGCCGCTCAGGGTCGTCGATGCCAGCACGCAAAATGAAATAGGCGATGACCAGTAGCATCAGAATCAAATAAGTAGTTAGGCGGGGCTCCCACGTCCACCAGACACCCCACTCGAAACGCTCCCAAAGCTCCCCGGAAAGCATGGTCATGACGATAAAGAGCAGGGCTATCTCGGCTGCCACCATGGCCTTCAGGTCATAGATCTGATCACGCTGGCGCAAGAACCGCAGCCCGTAGAGGGCCATCACGAAAAGGCCGATAAAGCTGACGACCGCCACCGGCACGTGGAAGAAGAATATCTTTTGGGACAGCAGCAGCTTGTGCGTCACCATCTGCCCACCGATTAGAGCAGGAACATCCGCTTCAGCCCCCACTACCAACGGCGCTGTGGTAAAGGCCAATACGAAGCCTAGGCTGGCCAGCAAGGCTCCCGCCACCAACAGGGGCAGGAGCATCCGGTCGGCGAGCGCTGTCGCCGCACCTTCCACCACCGCTTTATCATCCCGCTCTGTTGTCTTCTTATCCTTCACAGCTTCCTCGCACATCGCAGCCTAGATCACGTATCAAGTCGATACTATAAAATCATAGAGCAACCAGCAGACCGGCAACATGATCAAATCGTAAGCAGCGGCCAGAACCATCGGCCGGGCGTAGTCCAGCGCCATATCGGGGCTGCCCACCAGAGCCGCCGTGGTTGCGGCAACCACGGTATAGAGCAAGGGGAAAATGACCGGGACGAACAGTATAGCCAGCAGCACATCGGTTCCCCGCGTACCGCTGGTTAGCGTGGCCAGCAGAGTGCCGACCCCGGCAATGCCGGCACTGCCCACCAGCAGCGGTCCGGCAACAAGCCAAAAGCTTGCAGCCAATTCAAGGCCGCTGAGGAAGAAGACATAAAAGAGCGGGATTGTGACCGCCTCCACCACCAGCAAGAAAACCAAGTTGGCGCAGGCCTTGGCCAAAAAGATCAGCGACCGGTCAAGGGGCACCAGCAACACTCCTTCCCAGCCATCGGCCTCTTTCTCAGCCTTGAAACTGCGAGCCAAGCCGAGCAGCGAGGTGAAGACGATCATCGCCCACATCAGGCCGCCGCTGATACTTATTAGGCTGATGCCGGGCGATGTCGGCGGCGATGCCGGGGTGCCCGCCGGCAGCACTGCGGCCACCCCGGACGTTGCAACTGGGCCAGTATGGGCAAAGGCCGCCCCGAACACCACCAACACCAACAGCGCATAGATGCCCATTGATGAGAGCATCTGACGGGTGCGCAGCTCTTGCTTGATATCGCGGTTGAAGAGGACGCAGAACTGGCGGAAGCCGGACGGCTTGGTAGGCGGGTTATTTGCTGGCTTGGCCGGCGGCTTGGCCGGCGGCTTGGCCGGCGGGTTATTCGATAAGTTGTTCGGCAGCACACCCAGCGAGCCCGTTGGTAGGTCTCCCGGCGAGTTGTCCACACGTTCGCCCGGTGCTGTCATCTTGCCGTTCCGATCAGCTCGGCCAGCTCGTCTGGCCCAGGTGACCCACCGCCACCCAAAGCATCACGCTCTTCAAAGCAGGACAGTCGACCGTCGGCCAACACCAGCACATGGGAGGCCAGCCGCCAGCCGCGTTTTAGGTCATGGCTGGCCATGATAAAGCTGCGGCTAAGACGGATATCGGCGATCAAGGCATCGAAGACCGCCGCCGCCTGCGGGTCGAGGCCCGAAACCGGCTCATCCAACAACAACAACTGGGGGTCGTTAACCAGCGCCCGGGCAATAGCCAAACGGCGGGTCATGCCCCAGGAGAAACCACGCACGGTGTCGTGGCGCCGATGTGTCAGCTTAACCGAATCCAGCAGCTCGGCGACCCGCTCTTCCGGATCAGCAAGGCCGTAGAGCCGGGCGTAGAAACTGAGGTTATCTTGCGCACTAAGGTCAGGGTAAAGCATCGGTTGATGCGAAACCACACCAATGCGAGCGCGTATCTGCTCAGGCTGTTCTTTGAGGTCGTAGCCTAAAACCTGCACACTGCCAACAGTCGGGCGCAGCAACGTTGCCAGTATTTGCAGCAAGGTCGACTTGCCTGCGCCATTGGCACCGAAAACGGAAAGGAAGGCGCCTTGTGGCAAACGGAAGTCCAAGCCGTCCAATGCCTTGCGTCCAGCAAAGCTCTTGGACAGTCCGGATACTGCCACCGCTGGCGGTTCAGGCGATGGCGCACGGAGCGCCGGTTGCCCAACCGAGCGCTCACTCGGCATCTGCCCTGTCGCCCGCCCGTCCGCCGCCCGCCCGTCCGACGGCTGCCCGTCCGACGGCTGCCCGTCCGATGCCCGCCCGTCCGCCGCCCGCCCGTCCGACGGCTGCCCGTCCGACGGCTGCCCGTCCGATGCCCGCCCGTCCGACGGCTGCCCGGGCCTCAACCACGAACCCGCCAGATGTTCGCCCGCCGGCCACCCGGCCGGCTGCTCAACCGGACGCTGGCTCATGGGTTTCTCCTACTTGAGCTTCTCGCAAACTCGCCTGGCGTGGGCCGAGCGCAGACAGCGCACTGCCTAGCATCAGGGCAGCAAAGCCCCACCATACCAAGCCGATCAGCGGGTTTACCTTAACATCCAGCGAAAAGGCATTTTGGGCATTGACGCCTTGGTAGACAACAAACAGATCGCCAAAAACAAAGGAGAGCGTCGCCGGGCTCAGTTGCCGCTGCCCGCTGGCGGCATCGATGCGAATGCTCGGGCTGACCTGCCCGACTATCTGATCGCTGCGATAAACATCAAAACTAACACTGTAGGAGACATCATTGCCGTTGGCAGCAGAGTCAGTATTGCTGCCAGCATATTTCAGGGTGAAGTCCTGAATGGTAAAGTCATTTGTAGCCGTGCCACTTTGCTCGTCGTAGGCAACATAGCCCGTTGTTTCGGTGACGTACATCGATGAGCTGATCAGCCCCACCAAGATGACCGCCACTGCCAAGTGGGCAATCAAGCCGCCGGCCTGTGGTACTAACGAGGCTAACGAATTGGAGCCGACAGCCCCGTTGCAGCCCCGCCGCCGCAAGCGAACGTGCCTACGAACCTGCCGCCCCAACAGCACCAGCGAGTTAAAGAAGAGCAGTGCCGCCACCAAAAAGCCGAGCACCGTCAACAAGAAGTAGTACCAGCGCGGACCGGCTCCAAAAACCGCCCCGGCCGTCGGGCTGGACACAGCCGAAGCGGTCAGTGATGCAACACTTGCATCGTAGCTGGGCACTAGGTAGCAGACGAAATAGACCATCAACCCGGCAAATAACAGGCCGGCGAAAAGGGCAGGCGGCTTGGCATGCCGCAAAAAGCGGACGCGGTCGTTGCACCCCCAAGCTATCAGCGGGCAAACCGCCATCAAAGCACAATAGAGTATGCCCAGTGGCCGGGCCATGGCGTTGTAGGCCACCGCCGAGAAGCTCTGGCCGCCGAACGGCAACCAAGTAGGCAGGGCAGGTGCAACGGTCATATAGGTAATGAGCAGCGCCGCCAACAGCATCACGAAATTGTTGAAGAAATAGGCGTTATCCCGGGTCAACAGCTGCTCGCCTGCTCCGAAGTCACCGGTATTGGCAAAGCTTTGCCGCCGCCAGAGCAAGCCGAGGCCACCAGCAGCCACCGCCATCACTATCAAGACTAGGAAAACTACCGACGACAACGGTGCAGCCTCGAAGGCATGTACGCTCTGGACGATGTCTGAGCGGGAGATAAAGGTGCCGACGATCACGAAAGCAAAGGCCAGGCAGGCCGCCATAACGCTCCAACGCTTAAAGGCACCGCGCTGGCGGTAGACCGTAAAGCTGTGGATCAAAGCCACCGAAAGTATCCACGAGAGCAGGCTGGCATTCTCCACCGGATCCCAGCCCCAATAGCCTCCCCAGCCCAACACCACGTAAGCCCAAATGGCGCCAAGGCCAATGCCCAGCCCCAAGAACAGCCAAGCGATAAGCGCAAAACGGTTGCTAGCGTGCACCCAAGCGCTGGAGTCATCGTTGCTGATCAGCGCGGCCAAGGCATAGGCAAAGGGGATAGTCAGGCCGGCATAGCCGACAAACAGCGTCGGCGGGTGGACGGCCATCGCCCAATGCTCAAGCAGCGGACTCAAGCCCCAGTTGGCAGCCGCACCGCTAAGTGTGCCATCAGCAGCCAGATACTGCAGGGGAGTCGGGGCAAAGGGCATGTTCTCTGGCGAGAAAACCAGCACTGCCAGCAAGGCCAAGGCCACCAACTGCGACACTGCCAAAGCCAAGCTGTCCAGCTTTCGCAGACGGCGGATATCACCTATCGCTATCACTAGGTTGAAGGCCGAAATCAGCCAGCCCCAGAAAAGCAAGGAGCCGCCGCGACCTGCCCAAAGACCGGAGATCTTGTAGAGCCAAGCCAAAGACGAATCGGAGCCAGAACAGTACTGCGCCACGTATTGGATGGAGAAATCACCGCTGATGAAGCAGTATAGGAGCACGGCACAGCAGCAGCTAAGGGCGACGAAATTGAGGATCACCGCTAAATGCCCGGCCAGTTTGAGGCGACCAGCAAGCTCGATGCGGCCACCGGCGGCAGTGCTGGCGGCGGACTCGGAAGACCCAACAAGCGCAATGTTGCTGCCGCTTGTATGCCTATTTAGCAAAGCCCCCCAAACCAACAAGACCACCGAAATGATACCCGTCACAAAGGCGATGATGAGGCCGATCAGGCCTAGGGTGGCAAAGCTCATCGTCATTTTTTCAGGGCAACGTCGCTGGCCACAAACACTCCCTGGGCGTTCAGGGAGCCAGTAAGCACCACCTCGGAGCCTTGCGCTACGTCAGCCGGAAGCGCGGTTTGGCAATCGACCGGCAATATGTCGGTGGCCGCTGAACCCTGAAGCACAAAATGAGCCGCCGGGGGTGCCGGGGATGCCGGGGGTGCCGGGGATGCCGAAATCGCTTGGGACGATGGGTCTGCCGGAGCCGTTTGAGCCGATGACGGCAGCGGGGAATCCGAGGATTCCGGGGCAGCCTGAGCCATCTGCCCCGCTGAAACAAGGCTGCCAGCCTGCACAGTACCGGTAACCTTCATCGGCACACCGATGGCTTGGTCACCGTAGCCCAAAAGCTGGGAGACACTCAGCGCATCGGTAGCCTCTTCATATTTAGAAGGACACTTGGTAACCAGTTCGCTGGCATCAAGCACATTGTCAGCCGCCATGACGCCCGTGCAAATAGCCACGACCTGATTGCCGAAAGTGGCCGAAGACGAACCGCTGTAGCGCACCGCCAATTGCATAGCGGGGTCGCTGTCATCATAGATGGAAAAACAAAGTGTGCCGCCCTCAGTGCGGACAGAATCGCCCACCACCTTGCCGCTGACTTGAACGCGCTGCCCCGATAAACCGCCAGCAGCAGCCTCGGCGACCGACACCGGGTGAAAACCCAAGCCCCCTTGTACCACCGCCACTGCAGCAACTGCGACAGCAACAACCACACAGCACACCGCAATCAACCGCCGCCTAAGTTTCTTGTTCATCTGCTCCTCTTGTGTTAATCAAAAACAAACCCGGTAACCAGCCATAAGATTCAACTACACACTAGCATTATGCCATAACACACTGTTGCAAGAGCATCCTCGCCGGTCGACTCACCATCGCATCTGCAACTGGCGGCCAGTGTCACCTGCAGGTTGTCAGAAATAATGAACAGCCCATTATTGGGATATAATTACTATCAAGGTAGTAACGTATAAAGGATGTGCTTGATGGAAGATGCGACAATTGAATCATCAGCTTCTAGAGCCGATGAGCAGTCATGCCAACCAGCGGCTGCGGTGGCTGATGCCGGTTCTGCAAACGCCAACACTGGCGCTGGGAGTGCCGCCGTGGCCACTGTGCCAGACGCAGCAGCCAGTAGCTACGACCACAAGACGGCTACGTTTTGGACGGCGCTGATCGGCTTCGGTTTGGTCTTCGAGTTTCTTGGCCGCCTTTTCGGACTTCAAGGCAATCCAACAGGCCTCTGGCTGGAGTTCATACCCCTGCTGAGCACCGTCATCTCAGCGTTGATCATCCTCTTCGCAGTGCTGCGGCTGATGCCTGCTTGGTCGATGCGCAATCTGGCCAACTTTCGCCAGTCAGTACTGATGATCCTGCTCGGAACGACAATGCTCGTAGGCTCGATGGCCTGTAAGCCCATCGTCGCTGCGGTTTTCGGGTAGGCCGCAATATGCAGAATATCGCGAGCTCTGCCCAAGCCGCCGCCCAAGCCGCCGCCCAAGCCGCCGCCCAAACCGCCGCCCAGAATTCTACCCAAGGCGTCACGCAAGCAGCCCCGCTCCAAACTGAATCCCAGCTTACCCAAAAAGCCAGCCACCACGGCCAGATACTGTTGGTACCAACTAGGGTTTTGCTGTTGATCGCCGCTTCGGCTTGGCTTATTGCCGGTGTCAATGTGGTGATTGTCGGTCTTGACGCAACCACAGTTGCTTGGACATGGCCAATGGCTGTAGGGTTTCTCCTAACCTTTACTGTCTTTTTCGTGATATTCATGATAGTGTCCCAGCAGAATGCCCGGCGTGTCTTTGATTGCCAAAAGCCCCTGAGCTTCATCCTCCAATTCTTTGATGCCCGTTCCTACATCATCATGGCGGTGATGCTGTTTTTGGGTGCCGCAGTGCGCATCTCCACATTTGTGCCCGACCCGATCATCGCCTTCTTTTACGGTGGGCTAGGATTTGCCCTGATTTTTGCCGGCCTTTACTTGGTCATCCTGTACATCCAGAACTGGAAAGGCAGCCACTTCGATAACTGAGCGGCGTATAAATAGCCGGCATTATCGAGCGGGCGACCATGAGGCCAAAGTGCTGATACTGCAAGCAACGTAACTGCCTGCAAACAGCGGGGGGTTCTTTTGTGTCAACACTGATCAGTGTCTGAAATCTGACAAAGAGCTTCAAGGATAAAGAAGTGGTTCATGGCATTGGCTTTGATGCTCAATCCAGCGAAACGCTCTGCCTGCTCGGCCCAAGTGGAGCCGGTAAGAGCACAACGATCAACATTTTGGTCGGCGCCCTCAGAGCCGATGCTGGCAGTGTCGAGTATCTGAGCACCAGCATCTATGCCAATTTAGCTGGCAGCTTTTTCCCAACCACCCAGAATGACTCCGTTCTATACACTGTCATCCGGGTGCTGCCCCAAAAGGCCTTGCTGTCGCTGGCCGAGTCCTTGGAACAACAGCTTGCAATTGGCCAGTGGTATGGCTGGGCCGTGTGCATCGGCATCCTGGCCGTAGCCTACCTGGTCGCAGCGACACTCAAAGTCAGGCACGATTACGCAAGGGGTTAGGGAAGCGCCGGTCAATGCCGTTGCGCCAGATTGCGAGCCGCGCCGCAACCGGTGCCATAGTCGGCTACCGTGCCTTTTCAGCCCTGCCCGAGCGCAGCGTCTTGGTGCCATTTGACAGAGTCGCGCATCACCCCAGCAGCCTCCTGAACTCCGGCCGCACATCGCCGCTGAGTTCCGCCAGCGGCATGACGACCGGGTAGCACTGGTTGTCCCAAGTGGATCAGAGCACTACCAGGTCCTGCCCGTCGACGCAGTACGGCTGGTGGTAGTCGGGGGACGTGTCTTGGAGCCTGAGCTCCTCGTCGACCCCGCCCGCCGACGAGGCAAAGTGGTACTGTGCCAGCTGGCCGTAGGCGCTGTCGATGAACGCCTCGCAGCGTTTCCATCGGCACGTCGGAGCCGTCCCTGAACACTTCTGCGAATGTCTTCTCCCACCAGCCTAAATAGGCCTGAAGCACCAAGGCATCGAACTGCTGCTGGCTGAACACTATGTTATCCTTGTCGGGTCTCTCATAGTCGGTGCAGATGACATAGGCCGCCACTTTGGCAGCGGCCTATGTGCTAGGGCTGTTCCCCTTCTTGTTTGCCCAGCTATTCCAAGTCGTGCAAACCTTGCCGTAATCGTCTTCCAATTCGCCAACCACCATCTTCCCCTCGGCCAGAAGCGCCTGAGACTCAATGATGGTGTCCCCGCCGCCGTTGACGCTCCTGTAAACCCCATCAGCGTGTAGCAGCGTCCCCACGACCACTGGACGGTGCCGAGGCCGAAGCCGATCGAGTTCTCTGCCGTGTGCGCCTTGCCCGGCAGGTACCAGCCGTCGGCGTTCAGCTTGAACACCAGGTTGTAGACGGTGGTCAGGTTCTTGTTGTAGATGCGCTGGCCGGAGTACCCCTTCCGGTAGTTGTAGAACTTGTCCATGTTGATGAGGTAGTACGGCTCCGGCGTCGGGGCGTTGTCGTAGTTGGAGGACTCGAACTTCCCGGTATTGCCCTCGCTGCAGATGTTGCCCAGGAGGCCTGCGACGAAGGCCGGCCGGTAGCCACCCTTGAGCATCGTCCGTGCGACATCGACACAGGCGGCCTCCACATCGTCTGGGACATGGCCGCTGCTCCTTATGTTGCCCAGCATCACCTCTATCCAGCCGGTGCTCTCGGGGACGGCCATGAACACGGCGCGGAAGGCGGCGAAGCCCCCCCCCTGCACCGTCCCGCCGCCCACCACCATGAGGAACTCCGCCCACGCCGCCCTGACCTGCTCCTCCGGCGAGGCGGCAGATGGGGCGTAGGCGCTGTAGGAGGCATGTCCGTAAACCGCGCCGACCACCGTGAAGACCCTCTGCTGCAGCACGTGCCTGCCCGAGTGGTCCGCAGCCGCCAGCAGTGGCACCGCCCGCCCGAACCGCCTTGGAACGGCCCTGCTCACAATCCCTCATACTGCCGATCAGGCATCCAGATAGATAAGGTGCCCGGTGCCTTTGAGGCGAAGGATCACGCTGTCACGGAGTGCCTGTTCTAGGCATTTGGCCGTGACTAGCACCTTCCGGTAGGTCTTCTCAGCGACAACGATCACCACCTTTGAGCGGACAGCCTCTGCCCGCTTTAGGTGGTCGAGCTTCTCGTATCTGCGCAGCATGCGCAGGTAGTAGTTATTGACCTCCCGGTTCCAGACCCGGTTAAAGGTTCGAAGTTGCTGGGGGGAAAAGATGTGCAGCCAGTTCAACAGGCCAACAAGGGGGCCGAACTTGACCGCCTGCCCGAAAAAGAAGTCATGGAGCACTTTGAACAGCGGCACGGTGATCAGGCGGATGATCAAAGGCATGTAGATCATGCACTCCATCAAGATCAGGCTGTCGATATGACCCGGGTGGCGAATGGCGTAGTCCAAGGCGAACACCGAGCCGAGGCAGTAGCCACAGAGGGAGAGCGAGGCCAGACCCTCCTCCCGCCTGATCGTCTCGATGATCTCGGCAATGTCCTCTACGCTGCAGCCGTCTAGAAAATCAGACTCGCCATAGCCCGGCAAATCGATGAGAATCTGCTGGTAACCGACAAGGGCGGCCTGCATCCGATTGGTGCGGAAAATGTCCCGCCTCTGGTTCAGGCCATGGAGGCAAAGCATCGCCGGGCCGGTGCCCACGACCTCGTACCTGATTCGTCGCTGGCGTATCAGGATATGCTTATCGACCCCTTCTGTCACTTGGCACCCTTCATCAGGCGATAGAACAGAGGCATCCTGCCTTCGCTTCTCAAGCCGCATTTCGCCAGACAGCCGCAGTTGGGGCCGCCGCAGGCAACGTGCATCCGCTTCCAGATCTCAAAAACATCCTGGTCGAGAAGGTTGCCGAAAGCCTTGTCGATAAAGTCACAGGGGCCGAAGTTGCCACGGGAGTCCACGTAGGAGTGCTGTGTCCCGGCTCCACAGCCAAACTGCTCATCACTCTCAAAATAGGGGAACACCGATGCCTTGATGTGGCTGCGGCTAGAATTAAAAGTGATATGGAGCTTTTTTAGTGCCTCTACCTCCTCAGCAGCCAGCGTTGAGTGTCTGTCTCCGCGCAGCTTTCCGCAGGGCAGGGGCTCCATAATGCGCATCTCGTCCACAGCGAGCGTCTTGAGGAGCAGTGCTAGCCTCTCCAAGTCGCCGTTTTGCAGTGTCTTTTTGGTAGCTACCGTTTGACTCATGGTGTAAAGCCCGGCCTTTTTGGCATTGACAATGGCATCGATCGCGATCTGGAAGGCGCCCTCATACTGCCTAAGGGCGTCGTGGTCGGCGGCGTTCGGCGAGTCAACACTGATCGCAATGCCTGACAGGCCTGCCCGCTTCAGTGCGCAGGCACGCTCGTAGCCCAGTCCGTACCCTGTTGAGAAAACATAGGCGACGCTCGTCGGCCTCACCGCTGCGATTATCGTCTCCAAGTCGTCGCGCAACAGCGGCTCACCGCCCGTAAGACCGATAATACTCACACCCAGCAGCTGTAGCTGCTCCACGATATACAGCATCTGCCCTGTGCTGAGCGAGCCGGCGGCATCGGAGCCGCCGGCCGGTTGGCCTTCGCTGCCCTTCCCGACCTCGCCACCTTCAACCTGCACGTTCCGCCTTTGGGCACTACAGTGCCAACAGCTGTAACGACAGGCATCAGTGACAGCGACGTATGTTGAGATCGGTGCTTTCCGAAGCCCTTGAGCGTGATTGTCGAAGAATGCCTCGCCCTCGCCGGGAACCTGCATGACCATGTTGCGGAAAGCCTCGCTGTTCAGCGGGGGAATAAAGGAGTTCACGAGAATTTGGCCATCATGAGTCACCAGGCGATCATGCTTGATGACATTCAGACCGCAGGCGACCATGTTCCTGGCACGATAGTCGCTCGACTCCGAAAAGCGTTTATGCAGTTGCCGGAATGTCTGGCGACACTGCCTGTTTAACAGCATTTTGGAAACCATCAGCGCGTTCATCCCAGTTCCTCTTTCTCAAAAACGCCGTATACGAAGGAGTGGGTGATGCTTCTCGTCTGTGCTTGGCCGAACAGCACCGCCATTTCCCCTTTTACCTTACGGTCACGCAGGTCTATCATAGCATCGAAGCCAGCTAGGGCACCAGTCGAGGTAACGAACTCGACTGCGGAGCTGGGCCCGTCAAACCAAAAGACATGGGAAAGGCTGTTGCCTGCCTTTGCGCTGAACCCGCTGCTCCTTGCCCAGCGCAGAAGATCCGCCTCGGTTTTGGGGTTGGGCAGCTCCAACATCAGTTTGTCAATTCGGTCGACGTTGTTCGCCAGCAGCTTCGGGTACACCCTGCGCACCTCGGGCAGGGTCTGCCTAGTGTTCACTATCACGGCAAGGACCCCGTTTTGCCTCAAAACCCGGTAGCACTGCCGGATCAGCTTCCGGGGGTTTTGGTATTTCAGCGCCCAACTGCAGACGATCAGGTCATATGTGTCACGGCCGGCCGACTCCAGGAAAGACAACATGTCCCTATGATGGCGAACGACATCGGCAGCTCCCGGTATGCTTCCCAGCATACCGGATGATATGTCCACTGCGTCGAAACGGCTGCCCGGGCAGGCCGCTCTCAGGTATCCGATGTTATAGCCTGTCCCACAGGCCAAATCCAAGATGCTCAGGCCCTGCCTCTGCCGTAGCCGGCGTACGGCCTGTTCGAGCAGCTCATCGTTATAGGCTGACATTGTACCCATAAACACATCGTCATATTTCGAACTCACGGCGTCGTAGGAGGCGGCAATGTCATCCTTTGTGATAATTCTGTTGCGCAGGAACAGCCATGCAACCCTCATATAGAGCCTGATCCTCTTCACGTTATCTTCACGCTGCCTTCAGGTTGCAGCTTTTCTGCCAATACACATGTAGTCCCTCGGGCTCAACTCCATGAGCTCGGCGGCCATGCCCCGCTCCGTGCTTAGCTCCTTCAACCGCTCGGGCCAAATAGGGTAGACCCGCTCAAAGCAGCAGCGCTCAAAGACAAGCAGCATCCTGGCAGACAAGGATTTCGGGTTGAAGTCCTGTATCAATATCCGCCCATTGTCGCTGAGATAGCCGTAACAGCAGTCCAAGACTGCCGCTTGGCTTTTAATGTGATGGAGGACATCCCTGAGAACAATGACATCAGCCTTGGGAATATCCAGCCCGGGCACATACTCTGAGTTGACTACAGAAATGTTCGAGTTCTTCGCCAGCGCCACCCTTGTCATCGCTTCGCTGGGATCGATCAGGTACACCGCCTTGCCGCACCTTTCCAGGGCATCAGCAAGGGTGCCGGTGCCGCCGCCGATGTCATGAACCACGGAGCATTCCTCGGATTCGATTCTCTTTAGCAGAGCGCCGCAGTCATCTAGGTGAAAGAGCCTCATGAAAGAATCGTATGGCCTGGCAAATCTATCGAACAAAAAACTCATCCAAATTACCCCGTCACTAAAAACAGGTCTGCTGTAGTGGTTGAATGCTTTAACCCTGATGGATACACCTGACCCATGATAGTACATACAAGACTAAAATGGAGGCGGCGCCTCGCAACAAGGCAAGCCTTTGTGATGGGGAGGGAGTGCTCCGGGAGGCGACTCAAAAGAAGCACGGTTATGAGAAAGGAGATTGTTTCTGTGTTGCTGGTCGGCCTGCTTTTGGTTCCGGGAGCAGTTGTCTGTGCGTCGCAGTCCAATCCCGTTACCAGCGATATCCGCGCTGTGAACAGCGTCGTGCCTATCTCCAGCGGGCGTGCGGCGAATTACACCTCGATCTGCCAGTACGCGCCCACGTGGTCAAGAATTCAGGGTGAGATCAAGAAGTGTCCTTCCGGAACTACTGGACGGTGCCCATAACGCAGGGGATGCGCGAGTGGTACCGCGAGAACAATTTTGTGAACGAAGGCGGGGACCACCTCTTCTTGGAGGGCATCGGCACGATCAATGACAAGGCCACTGTTGGCAGCGACTGCAAGCTCACGGTCACCGGCACCGGCAGCAAGGCGCACAAGTACCGCCTCTGCCTGATACCCCCCCAGCTAGGCGATCCTCCCCATGTTTGATCGCTATAGCTTATAATGATAACCAATTATTAACCGAGAAAGACTGGTTTTAGGAAGGCAGGCATTAGTGAGTACTGAGGGCACTGAAAGCTCGACCGATCAGAAAAGTGCTGAGACCATCGAAAGCTCAACGGATCAGAAAGGGTCTCGCAAAAAGCTCCGTACGAAACGCCCCAAGAATCCCAGAAGGCGGATAGCCATCGCTGTTGTCATCGTAGTGGTGGTTGTGGCCGCTGGTGCCGGGCTCTGGCGCTGGCATGAGCAGCCGAGTTTCTGCGGTGCGGTCTGCCACACGCCGATGGCCAGCTATTACGACACCTACACAGCCAAGGCCGGCCAGCCGACAACGGACAAGTATGGCAATGCTGTCACTAACTCCAACGCTATGCTGGTTACTCTGCACGCCGAGGCCGGTGACGACTGCCTGAGCTGTCATGTCCCCACTCTCCAAGAGCAGTTCGATGAGGGCATCCACTGGATCACCGGTAACTATTACAGCCCCTTGAAGGAGCGTGGCCTTACCGACCTGATGCTTTACCACGGCGCTACAACCGACGAGGAATCCAAAGGTTTCTGCATCAACGCCAGCTGTCATAGCGATTTGTCTGACCCGGCCACCTTCGCCGCCTTGACAAGCAGCTATGCTGAGTGGAGTCCGCACCAACCGCCCGTAGACTTCACCCACTCCAATATCAACCCCAGTACCAACCTGCTTTGCAGCAACTGCCACAAGTCGCATCGCGCCTCGACCAACTACTGCACTTCCTGTCACAATGGCGTAGCACCGCTTCCGGAAGGCTGGGTTTCCTACAGCGAGGCCAGGAAGCTACTGGGTTCGGCCGCCAGCAATTAGGCTCGGGCCATCCGTACCACCCCCGGCTCGACCCGTACCACCCCCGGCTCAGCCGCCGCCTCACTCGGCGGTAATTATCACCGGACCGGCCTCGGTAATGGCGATGGTGCGCTCAAAGTGTGCCGATAGGGAGCCGTCGGCCGTGACTATCGTCCAACCGTCGGCCAAGGGGCCTTTAGTCTGATAGCTACCGATATTGATCATTGGCTCGATAGCTATTACCATGCCAGCTTTCAGTTTTAGGCCACGACCCTTGTGCCCGAAGTTCGGGACGTTGGGATCCTCGTGCATCACGTGGCCGACACCATGTCCCACATACTCCCGCACCACCCCGAAGCCAGCGGCTTCAGCAGTGCTCTGCACAGCATGGCCGATGTCACCGAGATGCCCACTTGGCCGGGCGGCCTCAATGCCTGCCCACATGCTGGCCTCGGTAACTTCTAGCAACCGCTGGCTTTCTGGGCTGATAGTGCCAACAGCAAATGTAGCGGCGTTATCCCCAACCCAACCGTCAACGATAGCACCGGTATCGATAGAGATGATGTCGCCTTCCTTCAGGATCACATTCTGAGAGGGAATGCCGTGGACAATCTGGTTGTTGATCGAAGCACAAATGCTACCAGGGAAGCCATTGTAACCGAGGAAGGCCGGAATGCCACCCTCCATGCGAATCAGGTTCTCGGCAAAGCGGTCAAGCTCCAAAGTCGAGATACCCGGACGCACCAGCTCGCCGGTCTTTCGTAGCACTTTAGCGCTAAGTCGGCCTGCGGCCTTCATGGCCTCGATCTCAGCGGCTGATTTGATGTTGATCATCGGAGCATCACGGCCTTTTCTGTAGACACAGGGCCGCCCTAACTAAGAGCAGCCCTTTTACTTAATCTATCTAACAAGGTTACCTGTATGCGGCTGGCCCGCGCCAAGCAGCAGAGCCAACCTATTTCGCCAACAGTGCTTTAAGCTCTAAAAACACCTGATCGACAGGTTGATCACCGTTGACTTCGCGCAAGAGGCCACAGCCCCGGTAATAATCGGTCAGCGGCGCCGTGGACTTTTCGTAGACTTCCAAGCGGTTGCGCACCGTCTCCGCCTTGTCGTCGTCGCGCTGATACATCTCGCCACCACATTTTGGACAGCTTTGGTCAGCATCGGTACCCACGTAGCCACAAGCACGGCAAATCCGCCGGGAGGCCAGCCGCTTGACTATCACATCAAAGTCCACCACTACCGCCACTGCTGCATCCAAATTGCGCTTCAGCTCATCTAGTTCGTTGGCCAAGGCCACCGCTTGGTTGCTGGTGCGCGGAAAGCCATCGAGAATAAACCCCTTCTCGGTGTCTGGCCGCCGCAGACGCTCTTTGATCATACCGATCAGCACGGCATCCGGCACCAACTCGCCAGCATCCATATAGCTTTTAGCCTTCAAACCCAACTCGGTGCCATCTTTAACCGCAACACGCAGCATGTCACCAGTAGAAATATGAGCTAGTCCGTATTCGGAAACCAATCTCGCGGCCTGTGTGCCCTTACCGGCGCCCGGCGCTCCAAGTAAAACTATATTCATACCAATCACCTCTAAAGTTATTTAAAGAAACCCTCGTAATGGTGCATCTTCAACTGGCTCTCGATCTTACTCATGGTGTCCAATGCCACGCCAACCATGATCAGGATCGATGTGCCGCCAAAGGCCTTGATCAAGGGGTCAGCATTGAAGGCAAACAAAATGCTGGGCACCACGGCAATAGCGCCGATATAAAAACCTCCTGGTAAGGTGATGCGATGCAACACATTGCGAATATAGGTCACAGTGGCCGATCCAGGCCTCACCCCCGGGATAAAGCCTCCTTGCTTCTGCAAGTTATTGGCCGTCTCCTCGGGGTTAAAGACCATCGAGGTGTAGAAGAAACAGAAAAAGACGATCAACAAAAAGTCCAGTATCCAGTTCAACCAGCCAGTGGTCACCCAGTTAGCAAAGGTAGTCAGCCAAGCGACATTGAAGAAGGTGGCGATCTGGGCGGGGAAATAAAGCAAAGCCGATGCGAAGATGATCGGGATCACGCCGGCACCGTTGACTTTCAACGGGATGTATGTGGATGTACCGCCCATCACTCGACGCCCTTGGATCCGCTTGGCGTAGTTGATCGGAATACGCCGTTGCGCCCGCTCGATGAGCACGATTCCGGGAATCACCAACAACACCACGATAAATATCAGCACGGTCATGCCGACAGCTTCCGCAGTGAACTGGCCATAGCCCAAAGAGGCAAAGATGGCTCCCGGGAAACCGGCCACGATGTTGGCAAAGATGATCAAAGACATGCCGTTGCCCACACCTCGCTGAGTGATCAGCTCGCCCATCCACATGATCAGGGCAACCCCGGCCACCAAAGTAAAGACGATCACCACGCTGCTGAACAGGTGCGGCAGGCTTTGGGTCAGAACCACACCGTACTGGGCGGATTGGAACAAGAACAGATAGCCAATGCCGTTGATCAAACCCAAGAACAACGTCAAATAACGGGTGATCTGGGTGACCTTCTTCTGGCCGCTCTCTCCTTCCCGCTGCCAACGCTGCAAAGTCGGGATCACCCCCTGCATCAACTGCATGATAATCGAAGCAGTGATATAAGGCATGATGCCCAACGAAAGCACTGAGAAGTGCGACAAGGCGTTGCCGGAGAAAAGATTCAGGAAGACCATCATCTGGCCGGTGCCTTCTTGGGCACCCTGGAAAGCCGAAGTCAAGGAGTTGACCGGGATGCCAGGCACCGGAATAAAGCAGCCGAAACGATAAAGGACGATGATCGATAAGGTAAAGATGATCTTCTTCCGCAGGTCAGGAACCCTGAACGCATTAAGAATGGCACTTAGCAAGGTGCTTCTACCTTTCCACCAGCGGCCTCGATCTTGGCGACCGCACTCACGGAGACTTTATCAACCCGAACAGTCAGCTTCTTGCCCAACTCGCCGCCGCCAAGCACTTTCACCAAGGTGTCAGGTTTTTTGATAATACCCTTGGCAGCTAGGCTTTCGCCGTTGACGACATCCTCGTCAGCAAAAACATCGTTTAAACGACTAACATTCACCGGAGCGTACTCCACCCGATTAATGCTCCTGAAACCCATGCCAGCCAGATAAGGCAGCCGACGAGCCAAGGGCGTCTGACCGCCCTCAAAACCAGCACCCTTAGCACCGCCAGCACGGGACTTCTGTCCGTTATAGCCACGGGTCGCAGTCTTGCCGCGCCCAGAACCGGGACCGCGACCGACGCGCTTGCGTGTTTTGGTGGCACCAGGTGCCGACGACAGATCGTGAAGTTGCATTATATCTCCTCAACTTTCACTAGATGTTTGACCTTGAATATCATGCCCCGTACCGCCGGATTGTCCACCTGCTCGACGCTCCGGTTCAGCTTGCCGAGTCCTAGCGCCCGGATGGTTGCGCCCTGATCCGCCGCTAACCCGATCGTTGAGCGAACCTGCGTGACGCGCAGGGTCTTTTTAGCATCAGCCATCAGTCTTGCTCCTTAAAACCGTATATCTTAGCAACCGTAGTGTCGCGGCGTGCCGCGACTTCTTGGGGCGACGAAAGCGACTTTAAGCCCTCGGCCGCCGCCTTAACGATATTCATGGCATTGTTGGTGCCCAGCGATTTGGAGAGGACGTTTTTCACACCGGCCAGCTCCATCAGGGCGCGCACCGGGCCACCTGCTACCACACCGGTACCCGGGGTGGCCGGCTTCAGCATCACCTTGCCGGCACCATAGATCCCCAACGCTTCGTGTGGCAGGGTGCCTTCTTTGGTCAGAGGTACTAAAAAGAGGTTCTTCTTGGCGTCTTCGATGCCCTTGCGGATGGCAATAGGCACTTCAGCACTCTTGCCCATGCCCACGCCAACGTGGCCCTCTCCATCACCTACGACCACTAAAGCAGTCAGGGAGAAACGCCTACCGCCCTTTACCACCTTAGAGACTCGATTGATGAAGACAACTTTTTCCTGTAACTCAGAAACCGGTGCTTTTATGCGTGCCATGCAGCCAACCTTCCTAGAACTTCAAACCCGCTTCGCGGGCCCCATCAGCCAGAGCCTTGATTCGGCCATGGTAAAGATAACCACCACGGTCAAAGACCACGGTATTGATCTGCGCCTCAAGGGCACGTTTGCCAAGCAGCTCACCCACCACCGAGGCACCATCAACGGTCGCGCCACTGGCCTCGTGTCCCTTGAACTCCGCATCCAGCGAGGATGCGGAGGCCAGTGTGCGGCCAGCAGTGTCGTCGATCACCTGGGCATAGATATTAGCGTTAGAGCGGGTCACCCGCAAACGCGGCACCTCTGCCGTGCCACTGATCTTGCCACGTACCCGTCTTTGCCGCCTTTGCTTGGCGAGTGCTTTCGCCTTTAGTTTGTTCATCTTATCGTTTCGCCTCTTCTCAGACCTTAACTACCTGCTGCTTTACCCAGCTTGCGGCGGACATACTCGCCGCTATAACGAATGCCCTTGCCTTTGTAGGGTTCCGGCTTGCGCCACTTGCGAATATCTGCGGCCACTTGGCCGACCCGTTGCTTGTCGATGCCCCGTACCACGATTTGGGTCGGCGACGGAACCTCGAAACTGATGCCACCCTCGGCCTTAACCGACACAGGGTGAGAATAGCCGAGCTGCATCTCCAAGTCAGAACCCTTCATTGCAGCGCGGTAGCCGACACCGATGATCTCCAGGCTTTTAGAGAAGCCCTCGCTGACACCAACCACCATGTTAGAGAGCAGCGTACGGTAGAGGCCGTGAAACGAGCAGGCCGCACGGCTGTCGTCGATCCTCTCCACCAGCAACTGGCCGTCCTCCAAACGGGCGCTGACCTTGTCTGACAGCACCTGGCTCAGCTCGCCTTTAGGGCCTTTGACCTTGACCTCAAGGCCATCGATACGTACTTCCACACCGCTTGGCACAGCTATAGGCTGTTTACCGATTCGTGACATGACTCTTCAACCTTTCTACCAGATATAGGCGATGACTTCGCCACCAATGCCCAGTTTGCGGGCATCACGATCGGCCATCATCCCCTTGGACGTAGAGATCACGGCGGTTCCCAGACCTCCGAGCACCCGCGGCAGCTCGTCCATAGAAGCATAGACCCGTAGGCCCGGCTTGGAGATACGCTTCAGGCCACGCAGGCTCCTCTCCTTCTTCGGGCCGTACTTCAGGGTGATCACGAGCTGGTTGACCGGGGCTGCCTCCAGTACCTCGTAGTCTACGATATAGCCTTCTTCTTTGAGTATCCTAGCAATCTCGGTGAGCTTTTTGCTCGACGGCATTGCCACGTTCTCTTTATTTGCCGAATTCGCGTTGCGCACCCTGGTGAGCATGTCCGCGATAGGATCGGTCATTGACATTGTAACCTCCTGTGGTTCCCTTGATACGACCCTTGCTGAGCAGCACGGCTAACGGTTGGCCCGTGGCCGGAACAAGCTGCCCAAGACAAGGCGGCCGGTGTTCCTACCAACTGGCCTTGCGGATGCCGGGCAGTTCGCCTTTACTGGCCAGCTCTCGCAAGCAGACCCGGCAGAGACCGAAACGACGATAGTACGCCCGTGGGCGGCCACAGCGGCTGCAGCGGTTGTGCTGCCGTGTCGAGAATTTCGGCTCGCGCAAAGACTTGGCGATCATCGACTTCTTTGCCATGCAACTCTCCTAGTTCCTCTTGAAGGGAAAGCCCAGCGCGTCGAAGAGCGCCTTGGCATCCGTATCGTTGTCGGCAGTGGTGACGAAGGTGATGTCCATCCCCCGTGCCCGGTCGACCTTGTCGTAATCGATCTCAGTGAAGATCAGCTGCTCGGTAATACCCAGCGTATAGTTGCCACGGCCATCGAAGCTGGTCAGAGGAATGCCCCTGAAGTCGCGGATCCGGGGTACAGCCATAGCCAACACACGATCCAAGAACTCCCACATCCGTTCACCGCGCAAAGTCACCTTAGCGCCAATGGCCATACCCTCGCGCAACTTGAAGGAGGCGATGGAACGCCTAGCTTTGCAGATCTTCGGCTGCTGGCCGGTAATCGCCCGCAAGTCGGCAACGGCGGCATCCAGCTGTTTGCTGTCCTGAGTCGCAACACCAACACCCATGTTGACAACGATCTTCTCCAGCTTCGGCACCTGGTTGACGTTCGACTTCTGCAGGCTCTCTTTCAGCACCGGTACGATCTCGCTGACATACTTCTCTTTCAACCTAGCAGTCATATCAGTCGATTTCCTTTCCACATTCCTTATTCTTGCAGACGCGAACCTTCTTGCCGTCCTTGACGACCAAGCCGACACGCGTTGGCTGATCACATTTCGGACAAACCAGCATCACGGTGGAGACATGAATCGGCTTCTCGAGGCTGATGATGCCGCCAGAAGGATTGTCCCGGGTCGGACGCTGAGCCTTTTTGACCACCCCGACCTTCTCCACCACCACTTTACGGCTTTCGGGAAGGGCACGCATCACCGAAGAGATAGCACCCTTGTCCTTACCGGAAATCACCTGCACCCGGTCGCCCTTATGAATTCTCATCTTGTTCATATCGTCACATCCCTCTTCACAAGGTCTCTGGGGCTAAGGAGACGATCTTCATGAAGCGTTTGTCGCGAAGCTCCCTAGCCACCGGGCCGAAGATGCGCGTCCCGCGCGGGGCACCCGTGCCATCAATGACCACCGCAGCGTTCTGGTCGAACTTGATATAGCTGCCGTCTTTGCGCCGCACTTCCTTTTTGACGCGGACGATTACGCAGCGCACGACCTCGCCTTTTTTGACGTTGCCGCCCGGGGTCGCCTCTTTCACTGCGCAGACGATCACGTCGCCAAGGCCAGCGTAGCGCCGCTTGGAGCCGCCGAGCACCTTGATGCACTGCACCTTGCGTGCGCCAGAGTTGTCGGCAACTGCCAGCATTGTCTCTACCTGTATCATCTCAGTTCCTGTCTTCTCACCATCTCAACTGCCTAGTGGCTACTGGGCCTTCTCCACGATTCTCACCAAGCGCCATCTCTTCAATTTAGAGATCGGGCGGGTTTCCATTATCGAAACTAGATCGCCGACCTTAGCCTCATTCTCATCGTCATGCACATGCAGCTTCTTACTGGAATTCACCAGCTTACCGTACAGGGCATGCTGTTTGCGCTCCCTGATCTCCACTACGCAGGTCTTATCACCGGCGGCCGAAACCACCAGCCCCTGACGTACTTTTCGATTATTTCGATCTTCAGTCATCGTTTGCATGTTCCTTTCCTGAGCATTACCGCTCACTGCTCATCAGCAACCAGCAGCCCGGTTTCACGTCCGCGAATCTCGGTCAGCACACGGGCGATGTCTTTTTTCACCAGCTTGATGCGGGCAGTATTGTCCAACTGGCTGGTAGCCATCTGGAAGCGCAGGTTGAACAGCTCCGTACGGCCTTCCTTCAGCTTTACCTTCAGATCGTCGTTGGACAGCTCGCGTATCTCTTTAGCTTTCATCTATACCTCCCCGTCAGTCTCACGGGTCACTATCCGACACTTGATCGGCAGCTTCTGGACGGCCAAACGTAAGGCCTCCCGAGCCACCTCGCGGTCAACGTCAGCGATCTCGAACATGATGCGCCCAGGCTTGACCACGGCCACCCATTCCTCGGGGTTGCCTTTGCCGGAACCCATGCGGGTCTCAGCCGGTTTTTTGGTGATCGGCTTGTCCGGGAAAATCGTTATCCAAACGCGACCGCCGCGCTTCATATGACGGGTCATGGCCACACGAGCAGCCTCTATCTGGCGGTTGGTGATCCAATGTGGCTCTAAGGCTTGAATGCCGTAGGTGCCGAAGTTCAACTCCGTGCCGCCTTTGGCAATGCCCTTCATCGAGCCTCGCTGCACCTTGCGGTGCTTGACACGCTTAGGGATCAGCATTGTTTATCTCCTCCCTTCGCCACGGCGCGGGCGCTGCGGACGGGACGACCCTTCCAGCGCTGGGGCAGGCGTGGGCTGACCAGGCAGTTTCTCGCCATGGTAGATCCAGACCTTGACCCCGATCGAGCCCATTGTCGTGGCTGCGATGGCGAATCCGTAATCGATCTTGGCACGCAGGGTGTGCAGTGGCACACGACCTTCACGGTACCACTCGCGGCGGCTCATCTCAGCTCCACCGAGACGACCAGCACACTGTACGCGGATACCCTGGGCACCGCTCTTGCGGGCGTTCTGCACGGCTTTGCGCATCGCCCGGCGGAAGGCCACCCGGCCCTCCAGTTGTTCAGCCACTGACTGGGCCACCAACACGGCATCCAGCTCGGGGCGCTTGACCTCAATGATCTCCACATTGACATGCTCGGCGTTAGCCACTGCAATAAGCTCTTTGCGCAACACGTCGATGTCGGAGCCCTTCTTGCCGATGATGATACCGGGGCGAGCGGTAGTGATGATCACCCGGATCTTATCGCCTGCCCGCTCGATCTCCACCTTGGATACGGCAGCACGCATCAGGCGCTGATCCAAAAACTTCCTAATCGCCAAGTCGTTTTCCAAGTTGGCGGCGTAGTCTTTGGTAGCATACCAGCGGCTGCGCCATTCTTCAGTGATGCCCAGACGGAATCCGGTCGGGTAAACCTTCTGACCCATACTCTCAGGCCTCCTTTGTTGCGACGATGACAGTGATATGACAGCTGCGCTTGCGGATCCGCGACGCAGAGCCCTTGGCACGCGGACGGAAGCGTTTCATCGTCGGCCCCTCGTCAGCATAGGTTGTTTTGACAACCAGACTGTCCGGACGCACACCGTCACGTTCAGCGTTGGCAATAGCGCTGTTCAGGCACTTCTCCACCACCTCAGCAACGTTGCGGTCAGAGAACTGCAATATCTCCCGGGCGCGCAGCACTTCCTTGCCACGGATCATATCAATCACCAGCCGCGCCTTACGCGGGGAAACCCGCACATAACGGGCTTGTGCTCTTGCTTCCATTACCTCTTACCTTTCTTGTCACCCGCGTGACCGCGGAAGGTCCGGGTGGCGGCAAACTCGCCAAGCTTGTGCCCGACCATACTCTCAGTGACGTATACCGGCACATGCTTACGGCCGTCATGAACGGCTATGGTGTGCCCGACCATCTCTGGAAAAATGGTGGAGGCACGCGACCAGGTCTTGACGATGTTCTTCTCGCCGGCTTCGTTCATCGCCGTGATGCGCTGCAAGAGCCGCGGCTCGACGAATGGTCCTTTTTTCAGGCTTCTACTCACTGCTGCTCCTCACTTACTTCTTACGCCGACGGATGATCAGACGGCTGGAGGCCTTCTTCTTGTTGCGGGTGCGATGACCCTTGGTAGGCACACCCCAAGGAGTCACCGGATGGCGCCCGGCACTCTTGTTCTTGCCCTCGCCACCGCCATGCGGATGGTCGACAGGGTTCATCACTGTACCGCGGACAGTCGGACGCACGCCCTTCCAGCGGGAACGTCCGGCCTTGCCGATCTTGATATTGCCGTGTTCGGCATTGCCGACCTCACCGATGGTGGCACGGCAGCTGATCAGCACCCGACGCATCTCGGAAGAAGGCATACGCAGGATGGCATAGTTGCCCTCCTTGCCCATCAGCTGGATGGCGCAGCCAGCGCTTCTGGCCATGGCCGCGCCGCGTCCGGGCTGCATCTCAACCGCATGGACGAGCGTACCGACCGGGATGTCTTTTAGGGACATTGCATTGCCCGGTTTGATGTCGCTGCCAGAGCCGCTGGTCACAATGTCTCCGACCTTTAGCCCCTTGGGCTGCAGGATGTAGGCTTTAGCACCATCAGCATAATGCAGAAGCGCGATACGGGCGCTGCGGTTAGGGTCGTACTCGATCGCTGCGACTTTAGCCGGAACATTGTCTTTGCGCCGCTTGAAGTCGATGATACGATACTTGCGCTTATGACCGCCACCCTGATGACGGGTAGTGATGCGGCCGTTGTTGTTCCGACCGGCCTGCTTGGGCAGTGGTGTCAGCAGGGATTTCTCAGGTGTGGTAGAGGTAATCTCTTTAAAGTCTGAGACCGTCTGGAAACGACGTCCCGGCGAAGTTGGTTTGAACTGTTTGATAGCCATGCTTACACTCCGAACGCTTCGATCGTCTCGCCCTCGGCAAGGGTGACGATGGCCTTTTTCCACGAGCGGGTATAGCCTTTTGCATAACGCACCCGCTTCGGCTTGCCGCTGACATGGATGGTGTTCACCTTCAGCACATGGACATCGAAGATAGCCTCAATAGCTTGGCGGATCTCGATTTTGTTGGCACCACGCGCTACCTCAAAGGTGTAACGGTTGTCGTTGATCAAATCATAGGAACGCTCCGAGATGATCGGGCGCAAAACGACTTGGCGATAATCCTTCATTGCTGCAGCACCTCCTCGGCACGCACCAGCGCTGCCTGGGTAAGCACCAGAGTCTTGTTGTCGATCAGGTCATAGGTGTTCATTTCGGAAACTGGGATGATCCGTACTTGGGGCAGGTTGCGAAACGACAGAAAAGCATTGACGTCTTCGTCGGCCACCATTATGGTCACCCGTCCCTCGATACCTAAAGCCGCGAGTGCCGCCACCGCCTGCTTAGTGGAAGGTTTCTCGAAATCGGCATTCTCCAAAATCAGCAAAGCATCCTCAGCAGCCTTGGCAGAAAGCGCCGAGCGCAAGGCCAGCTTGACCTCGCGGCGGTTGACCTTAAATGCATAGGAACGGGGATGCGGGCCGAAGACCACGCCGCCGCCGGCGTACTGCGGAGAGCGGGTCGAGCCTTGGCGTGCCCGGCCGGTGCCCTTCTGGCGGTAAGGCTTATGGCCGCCGCCACGCACTTGGCCGCGGGTCTTAGTGTCATGCGTGCCTTGATGGGCCTCGGCCATCTGCGCCCGGCAGACCTCGTGCATTACATGGATGTTGGGAGCAACATCGAAGACTGACTGCGCCAGTTCGGCAGAGCCCACTTTCTTGCCCTCCAAGTTCTTGATATCTAAGCTCAATGTTGTCATGGTCTCTCAGCTCCTTCTCTACCGTGCGACCCGGACACTCAGGAGCGCACCCTTGCCGCCAGGAACAGCGCCTTTGACCAACAACAGGTTCTCGTCACTGTCAATCCGCACGACCTCGAGGTTCTTCACAGTCACCTTGTCCGTACCCATATGACCGGGCAGACGCAGCCCCTTGAAGACCCGAGACGGGGTAGCACATTGGCCGATCGACCCCGGTGCGCGGTGGAAATGTGCACCGTGGCCACCAGGGCCACCACGGAAGTTGTGCCGTTTGATAACACCTGCAAAGCCTTTGCCCTTGGAGATGCCGGTCACATCGACTTTGACGGCCTCCTGAAAACGGTCGATCCTCAGCTCTTGGCCAAGCTCGAAAGCGGCGGCAGACTCCACCCGCACCTCGCGCAAATAGCGCCGCGGAGTGGCTCCAGAAACTGCGAAGTGCCCCTTCGTCGGCTGGTTGACCTTGTTTTCCTTGCGTTCCTCAAAACCAATCTGGATGGCCTCGTAGCCTTCCTTCGCGGCGGTCTTCAGCTGCGTAACCACACAGGGGCCGGCTTGGATGACAGTCACTGGTATCAGGCAGTCATCCCCCGACCAAACCTGGGTCATTCCCAGCTTTCGGCCTAGTATCGTCTCAGTCATGCGTCCTACCTTGTATCCTTTCGCGGTCATAGGCACACTCACCCTGATGGCGGTGTCCCAGCGGACCGTCACTTACTACCCACATAGCTACACTTGCTGCTCAGAACCCGACTGCTCAAGTCCTAAAGCTGCAAGTCAATATCTACGCCCGGAGGCAAATCGAGCCGGGTCAGCGAATCCACAGTGCTCGGAGTAGGCTCGAGGATGTCGACAATCCGCTTATGGGTGCGCATCTCAAACTGCTCCCGGGAATCTTTGTCCTTGTGCGGTGAGCGGATCACACAGAAGCTCTCGCGCCGGGTGGGCAGCGGGATCGGCCCGGAAACCCTAGCGCCCGTCTTCTGGGCGGTGTCCACTATCAGCTTCGTGGACTGATCCACGACCTCGTGGTCATAGCCTTTGAGGCTGATCCTGATCTTTTGTGTTGACACCAAAAACCTCCTGCTTTCTCATTATCGTGAGCCGAAGCATACGCCCGGACCCTGCTAGCGAGCCAAAGCAACAACTTCGGCCCAATTGGTAAATACCTCAGGCATTGCCTCCGGCCTTGGAAACGATCTCCTCGGCAATGCTCTTCGGAACTGGCTCATAGGCATAAAATTGCATAGTGTGCGCCGCCCTGCCCTGAGTGGCCGACCGAAGGTCGGTGGCATAACCGAACATCTCGGAAAGCGGTACCACGGCACGGACGATCTTCGCCCCACCACGGTCATCGATTCCCTGAATCTGACCCCGCCTAGACGAGAGGTTGCCCATCACGTCGCCCAGATAGTCCTCGGGGGTCTCTACCTCGACCTCCATCATCGGCTCTAATAACACCGGAGCGCTTTTGCGCAGTGCCTCCTTGACGGCCATCGAGCCGGCAATCTTAAAGGCTGCCTCCGATGAGTCCACCTCGTGGTAAGAGCCGTCGACCAGCTCGACACGCACGTCTACCACCGGGTAGCCGGCGATCACTCCGGAGGCCAAAGCCTCTTGGATACCTTTGTTCACAGGCGTGATGTATTCTTTGGGAACCACCCCGCCGACGATTTTGTTCTCGAACTCATAACCCTTGCCGGGTTCTTGAGGGCAGAGGTTAATGTAGACATGGCCGTATTGGCCGCGACCACCGCTTTGGCGGACGAACTTGCCCTCGACCATCTGGACTTCCTTGCCGGCCGTCTCGCGGTAGGCCACCTGCGGCCTGCCGATATTGGCCTCCAGTTTGAACTCCCGCAGCAGACGGTCGACGATGATCTCCAAATGCAGCTCACCCATGCCGGCAATAACCGTCTGGCCAGTCTCCTGATTGGTGGAGACTTTGAAGGTCGGGTCCTCCTCGGCCAGCTTCTGCAAGGCAACTCCCAGCTTGTCCTGCTCGGCCTTGGTCTTCGGCTCGATGGCGATATCGATCACCGGGTCAGGGAACTCCATCGACTCTAAGATCACCGGGTGGCTCTCGTCGGAGAGCGTGTCACCGGTGGTGGTGTCTTTCAGGCCAACTGCGGCACAGATGTCACCGGCACTGACCACCTCGACATCCTCCCGTGAGGCGGCATGCATCTCCAAAAGCCGGCCGATGCGCTCCTTTTTGTCCTTAGTGACGTTATACACGTAACTGCCGGCCGAAAGAGTGCCGGAATAAACCCGGAAATAGGTCAACTTGCCCACATAGGGGTCGGTCATGACCTTGAAGGCCAAGGCTGCGAAGGGCTCCTTGGGGTCAGCGTGCCTTTGCACCGGGTTGCCGGACTTCTTCTCTACGCCTTCGATTGCCGGGATATCCAACGGCGATGGCATATAGTCCAAAATCGCGTCCAACAGCTGCTGGATACCCTTGTTTTTGAAAGAGGCCCCGCAGGTCACCGGGGTGACAGCCGAGCACAGGGTGCCTTTGCGCAACGCCGCCTTGACTTCCTCGGGGCTGTATTCCTCACCCTCCAAGACCTTGATCATCAGATCGTCGTCAAACTCGCAAGCCAGCTCGACCAGTTGGTCGTGGTACTGTTTGGCACGATCCTGGTAGCCCTCGGGGATATCCTCCTCAGCGGGGTAGATCATGCCCTTCTCGTCCTCGTTGAAGTGCCAAGCGGTCAGGGTGACCAAATCGATGAGGCCGATGAAGCGGTCCTCGGAGCCGATCGGCATCTGCAAGACGGCAGTCTTGGTACCCAGACGATCCTCCATCTGATGGATGACGGAGAAGAAATCAGCCCCCGTACGGTCCATCTTGTTGATAAAGGCGATGCGGGGGACGTGATAGCGATGGGCTTGGCGCCAAACGGTCTCGGACTGGGGCTGCACGCCGCCAACGGCGCAGAACACCGCGACGGTGCCATCCAGCACCCGCAGACTGCGCTCGACCTCGGCCGTGAAGTCCACGTGGCCGGGGGTGTCGATGATCTGGATACGATGATCCTTCCAAAAGCAAGTGGTGGCAGCAGATGTGATAGTGATGCCGCGCTCCTGCTCTTGGGCCATCCAGTCCATGACGGCAGCACCCTCATGCACCTCGCCGATCTTGTGCGTCTTGCCGGTATAGTACAAGATGCGCTCGGTAGTAGTCGTCTTGCCGGCATCAATGTGGGCCATGATGCCGATGTTCCGGGTGTCTTTTAGCGAAATCCGATCCATAACTGAAAAAACGTCCTTACCAGCGATAGTGGGAGAAGGCGCGGTTGGCCTCAGCCATCTTGTAGATGTCCTCGCGCTTTTTGACCGAGGAACCAACCCCATTGGCGGCATCCATGATCTCAGCGGAGAGACGCTCGGCCATGGTCTTCTCCTTGCGGTTACGGGAATAGTCAACGATCCAGCGGATGGCCAGGGTGGTCGCCCGGCGGGTGTTGACTTCCATCGGCACCTGATAAGTGGCACCGCCGACCCGCTTCGGCTTGACCTCTAGGGTCGGCCGGACGTTGTCCATGGCCTTTTTGAAAGTGGTCAGCGGATCAGTGCCGGACTTCTCCTCGACAATGCTGAAAGCACCGTAGACGATGTTCTCAGCCAAGGATTTCTTACCGTCCAAGAGTATCTTGTTGATCAACTGGGTGACCAAGCGATTATTGTAAGTTGCATCCGGGGGAGTCTCCCGACGAATTGCTGCTGCTCTGCGAGGCATCTGCTTCTCCTAGCTTTCTACTTGGGCTTCTTGGCGCCGTAGCGCGAACGAGCCTGCTTGCGGTCATTGACGGCAGCGCAGTCCAATACCGCGCGAATGATCTTGTAACGCACACCGGGGAGGTCGCGCACACGACCGCCACGGATCAGCACCATCGAGTGCTCCTGCAAGTTGTGTCCGATGCCCGGAATGTAGGCCGTGACCTCCATGCCGTTGACCAAGCGCACACGGGCGACCTTCCGCAGAGCCGAGTTGGGCTTTTTCGGCGTCTGCGTATAGACGCGAGTACACACGCCACGCTTCTGGGGATTACCCCGCAACGCCGGGGTCTTCTTCTTCTCGATCTGGTCGTGGCGACCCTTGCGGATCAACTGGTTAATTGTCGGCACGTCTTGCATATCCTTTCAGTCGGTACAAGGCTTGCAGCAAGCCTTCCCAAGCGTCGAAGGCAGCGAAGCCTTCTGGATGGCCTTTTGCAGCCATCGACAGTTTTCAATATTTCGTAGGCCGAAAAGCCTCCCGGGCAGCCATGCTGAGCCACCGGAGCGCAAAGGAGCGCACAAAACAACACGGCCGAAAAGCCGCGAGGAAAGATATTAGCATCGAAAGGCAAGCGTGTCAACTCACACGCCGCCGGGCGTATCCATACCTCGGCAACACACCATTGCCCCTAGTGGGGATGCCGATTAACTCGTGATTCCGCCCCACACTGCCCCCGATCCGCAGTCTTTCGCCCTGCCGTTCAGGGAAAAGATTGCGGCTCAGGCCGGCAATGACGGGGTTTGGGAGTCAAATTAGGCTTAAAATCGGCATATTCCTCTAGCTTCGTGGTTATTGTCCGCTTGACATATGCCATGCTTTTCCTTCCGATAACCACTAGGATGCGCAAACCATGTATATGATATCCGGTTAATCCAACATTAGCACTTCCGTAAATCTAGCATTAGCATTAGCAAGTCGGAGCTTCTTCCCATCATCTCTCTCTCCTTAGCAAGGTGAACGACCCGGCTAGGCATCTTCGGGGTCGACGAGAAGACAGAGATAGTGTCCGCATGCTGATGACCGGGTAGCTCTGCCTGTCCCACATGAGCCAGAGGACGACGAGGCTGGGGCCGTTGAGGTAGTACAGCACATGATTGCTGGGCGACGTGCGCCGGAGCACGGCCTTCCCAAGGCCAGCGCTCGCCGATGTGGAGAACGGATGGTCTTGCGCCGCCGACAGCTGCTCATGGGCGTGGCGGATGAACACCCCGGTGAAGTGGTCGTCGATGTCGAAGATGTCGGACAGATGGATAACGTGAAAGATTGCGGCCATGGGCCCGCAATGACCGCACTTTGGGCATCAAATCAGCCGGAGCCCCCTTTATGTAGATCGTGGGTTAGGCGATGCTTGTTGTCAACGAACAGATTGCGGCCATGGGCCCGCAATGACCGGGTGGCACGTTGACCGGCACTCCCCTAGCCGCCGGCTGCCTCCAATTGCTCGGATAGCTCCAGCCAGGCCAGCTCCTGGGCTGCTGCCTCGGTGATCGTGGCCTCTAGCTCGGCCTGCAGTCGCAACAGCTCCTCGTAGTCCGTGGGGTCGGCAGCGCACATCTCTTGGCTCAGGGCGGCTTGCGCAGCCTCCAGGGAGGCCAGCTTGCGCTCGATGGCCGCCAGCCGCTTTCTGGCCTGGTGGGCCGTGCCGCCGCTGAGCGCAGGCCGGGCGGCGGGGCGGACGGACGACTGCCCGGCGGGCGGCCCGGCACACGGCGGGTCAGGTTGTTCGGCGAGCGGCCCGGCAGGCAGCCCGGGGCCGGCGGCGATGTGCGGCGGGCCGGCTGCGTGGGCGGCGCCGCCCCGACCGCTGGCCTGCCCTGCACCCCGCTCCCCGCCCGGCTGCGGCCCGTCTGCCGCCGCCGGTGCCGCTGCCATCAGCCGCAGGTACTCGTCCACCCCGCCTGGCAGGTGGCGGATGCTGCCGCCGATCATGGCATACAGGTCGTCGCAGGCCCGCTCCATCAGATAACGGTCGTGGCTGACCATGAGCAAGGTGCCCGGCCAAGAGTCGAGCAGGTCCTCGATCACCGCCAGCATGTCGGTGTCCATGTCGTTGCCCGGCTCGTCCAGTATCAGCACGTTCGGCTCCTCCGTCAGCAGCAACAGCAGCTGCAAGCGCCGCTTCTGGCCGCCGGAGAGGTCGCCGACGTAGGCCTGCAGGTGCTCGGGGCGAAATCCCAGCCCTTGCAGCATCTTGCTGGTAGAGACCTCCTTGCCCTCCACCTCGATCCATGCCTTGTGGCGGCTGAGCACCTCGCGCACCCGGTCGCCGGCCAGCTCTTCCATCTCGTCGAGGCGCTGTGAGAGCTGGGCCAGCTTGACGCTCTTACCCCTCTTCAGCCGGCCGCTGGTCGGTTGGAGCTGGCCGGCCAACAGCTTCAGCAGAGTGGTCTTGCCGGCGCCGTTCTCGCCTAGGATGCCGATACGCTCGCCTGGGCCGATCCGCCAGTTGAGGTCATCGAACACCAGTCTATCGCCGAAGCTCACCTGCGCCCCTACCAGCTCGAAGACCTGTTTGCCCAAACGGCTGGTGGCCGCCCGCCTGAGCTCCAGCACGTCACGGGCAGGCGGGTCGTTGCCGATCAGCTCCAAGGCCGCTTTGATGTGGAACTTCGGCTTGGTGGCACGGGCACGGGCGCCACGGGCCAGCCAGGCTAGCTCCTTGCGCATGATGCTCTGGCGCTTCTCCTCCGTTCGCCGGGCGAGTCGCTCCCGTTCCAGCCGCTGCTGGATGTATGCCGAGAAGCCGCCCTCGAAAGGCACGATACTGCCGCCGTGCACCTCCCACATCGAGGTTGCCACCTCGTCCAAAAACCAGCGGTCATGGGTCACCACCAGCAGCGCCCCGACCCCTCGCGGCCAGCGGCTGCGCAGATGCCCGGCCAGCCAAGTGATCGCCCGGATGTCTAAGTGATTGGTCGGCTCGTCAAGCATCAGCACGTCCCAGTCGCCGATCAGGAGCCTGGCCAAATCGACACGGCGGCGCTGGCCGCCGGAAAGTCGGCCAACATCAGCTTCCCAGGGAATGTCGCCGAGCAACGCCCCCAGTATGTCGCGGATGCGGCGCTCAGACGCCCAGATGTGCTCCGGGGCATCGCCGACCACTGCGGCATGCACGCTGAGACTGTCGTCCAAGTTGTCGGCCTGCGCCAAAACGCCGATCCGCAACGCGCCGTTGGGCACCACATCGCCTACGTCCGGGGCATAGCTGCCCGAGAGCACGGCCAGCAGCGTCGATTTGCCGTCGCCGTTGCGACCGACAATGCCGATGCGCTCACCACTGTGAACACCTAGCGTCACCGCATCGAAGACCTTGGCCGAGGGGTACTCCACGCAAACGTCCTTGGCGCTGATCAGGACGGTCATCTTAGTGTCGCTTCAATTGGCATGTTGGACCGCCGTCAGTGGCGGCGGCCAAGGCTATCGAACAACTCAAACAAGCCCTTCCCTTTGTCTGTGGGCAGACTCATGGCAAAAACTGTGCAATTTGTATAGTCGAGTTAACAAATTGTACCATAACCACCAGCACAGTGCCCTGCTAGGGAAGCATCGATCGATGCACCGCTCCGTCATTGCGGCCGCTAACCGTGCCAATCCTTCACACCGCTGGCCAGGGGAAAGATTGCCGGTCAAGCCGGCAATGACCGCAGTCTGGGGATTTTTCGGTGCTTTCCTAGGCACCGCCGCGTGCCGCGCCGCCAACGAAACGGCCGCCCCTTGCGGAGCGGCCGTTCCTAGGGAGACACCAATTAACTCACGACCCCGTCTCACACGGCTCCCGAACTGCGCTCTTTCGCCCTGCTGATTATGGGAAAGATTACCGGTCAAGCCGGCAATGACTGCAGTTTGGGATTGATCGAATCGATGTCTCCCGAGCATTATCACTGGTAGCGCTATTTCCCCTACTTCAGGGTCACGGCACCGCCGGCTTCTTTGATCTTTTCGGCAGCCTCGTCGGCCTTGGCCTTGTCCACACCTTCCAAAATGGCCTTCGGCGCGGCCTCTACGGTGTCCTTGGCCTCTTTCAGACCCATGTCGGTGATCTCCCGGACGGCCTTGATGACGGCGATCTTGTTATCGCCGAAGCCCTCCAGTACCACATCGAAGCTGGTCTTCTCTTCAGCTTCCTCAGCGGCAGCGCCGCCAGCGGCAGGGGCGGCGGCAAAAGCCACCGGAGCAGCCGCTGACACGCCGAATACTTCTTCCAGTTCCTTGACCAGCTCGGAGAGCTCCAGGGCGGGCATCTCTTTCAGTGCTTCGATGATCTCTTCTTTTGATACAGCCATGGGATGGCTCCTTTCCTCATTCTGTTCGTCTTCTCATTTAAGGTGCCTGGCCACTTCGGCCATAGCGAATAGTTATGCCTTTAAGCCGCCTGTATCAGGCAGCCAATCGTGCTAAGCAGCCTTGTCGGCGATAGCTTGCAGGGTTCGGACGAGCTTTGCAGCCGGGCCGTTGAGCACCTGCACCACGCTGGTGGCGGGGTTTTTCATAGTACCCATCAGCTTGGCGATCAGTTCCTCGCGGGACGGCAGGTCGGCAATGTTGGCGACCTGCTCGGCCGTAACGACCGACCTGTTCAGCAGACCACCCTTCAGCTCCAACTTCGGGTTGGCTTTAGCGAAGGTTTTCAACACCTTGGCCGAGGCCACCGGGTCGCCGGCGGCGAAGATAAAGGCCGATGGACCCTCTAGGACTGCGTCTAAGCTAGGCAGGTCGAGCTCGGCCAACGCCCGCTCAGTCAACGAGTTCTTGAATACTTTCAGAACCGCGCCGCTCTCACGAATATTGCCGCGCAGGTTCTCGGCCTCCTTGACAGTCAGGCCACGATAGTCCACAATCCACACGAAGTCGGCTGCGCCTAGCTCACCTTTGATTTTCTCCAAAGCTTCCACTTTTGCATTACTTGGCATATACACCTCCTTTAGCGACTACTCACGAGTCGCCCGCGCTTTGCCGGCTGCCGAGGCTTGCCGCCAAAACGCAAAACGACCCCCGCTACACGTCTGAGGGCCGTAACACATGGCATAGGCATTGGCTGCCCCACCAAGTCTTCTGACCACCTCGGCAGGCGGAGAGACCCGGGTGCTGCCCTGAATGGCAGCCCCAGCCGCTCCATTAGACCCTTACGGGCACCGGCTGTCTGCGGTAGCGAAACATTCTTTACAGTTTTCAAGCCTTGCTATTCTGGCAGAAAAGCCAGTGCCCGTCAACCCGGGGAAGCGCCGATCAACACTTCCCCGGCGCTATTCGGGCACCAGCGGCATTGATCAGCACATCCCTAGTCGGCATCCTCATCCATCAGGTTACGGGTGCGCAAGGTATCGATGGCGATGCCCGGACCCATGGTCGAAGCGAAGGTTATCGACTTCAGATAGCGCCCCTTGGCAGCTGCCGGCTTGATACGGATGATCTCGTCCAACAAGGCACCGTAGTTCTCCACCAATAGCCGCTCCTCGAAAGAAACTTTGCCGATTGGAACATGACAGATGCCGTAGCGGTCGGCGCGGTACTCGACACGTCCGGCCTTCAACTCTTCGACGATCTTGGCAACATCATTGGTCACTGTGCCCAGCTTGGGGTTGGGCATCAGCCCCCGGGTACCAAGGATCTTGCCTAGGCGACCGACTTTGGACATTTGGTCGGGAGTAGCCACAGTGGCATCAAAGTCCAAAAAACCGCCTTGGATACGTTCCACCAAGTCATCGGAGCCGACCACTTCGGCGCCAGCGGCCTCGGCCTCGCGCGCCTTGTCACCTTCGGCAAACACTGCCACACGCACTGACTTGCCAATACCGTGTGGCAGTGAGATAGAGCCACGTACCTGCTGGTCGGCTTGACGGGTATCAATGCCTAGGCGGATATGGCACTCGACGGTTTCGTCGAACTTGGCTGCGGCCACCTCGCGCAGCAAGCGCACCGCCGTAAGCGGTGAGTAGAGGCGCTCGGCATCAATCTTGGACAGGGCATTACGGTAATTCTTAGATTTCTTGGGCATCATTGCCTCCTTGTGGTCGGGCGAGCCTTGCTTTTGGCTCTTCCACGGCGGGCGGCTGAGCCGCCCTTCCTGCAATACCTTACTGCAACATACTGCAACACTATTTTCCCGCTTGACCTCACAGCCTGCCTCGGCTCCCCTTGCCAGAAAACCGAGCCGTTGCTCAAGCCAAGGCGCTACTCGGCAGCAGCCCCTTCGGCAACTGGGGCTTCTTCGGCCTTAGCCTCGCTAGGCTGCACCTGCTCCACGGTGACTTTCTTCTTCTTAACGTAAACACCGGTGTCGGGCATCCCCTCCACCTGCACGCCCATGGAGCGGGCAGTGCCTTTGACTACCAGCATGGCCGCATCGATGTCGTTGGCGTTTAAGTCGGGGAGCTTGATCTCGGCAATCGAGCGCAGCTGCTCTTGGGTCAGCTGGCCGACCTTGGCCATGTGTGGCTCTGCCGAGCCGGACTCGATACCCAAGGCCTCCTTGATCAGCACTGCTGCTGGCGGGGTCTTGGTGACGAAGTCGAAGCTCTTGTCTTCGTAGACGGTGATCTCCACCGGAATGATGGTGTTGCCCTTGTCCTGCGTAGCGGCATTGAACGCTTGGCAGAACTGCATGATGTTGACACCTTTGGCACCGAGCGCCGGTCCTACCGGCGGTGCCGGGGTCGCATTCCCAGCCGGGATCTGCAGCTTAATATAACCTGCTATCTTTTTTTTGGGAGCCATTCTTTGTTTCTCCTTTGGTCATCACGACGGCCTCGCTGTCAGCGAACCGTCTCCCAAATCCTCGTTAGCGAGTGGCAACCCGGGCCTTGGCCGACGAGCCATCCACAACGCTTCCTTTCACTCAAAACTATCGTATATCAAAAGCGGCCACTGAGAAGCATCCCCGTCAGAGGGCAGCGACCGTTGTTGTTTTCAATTTACAGTTTGGCTACTTGATCAAAGCTCAGGTCAACCGAGGTTTCACGTCCAAAGATGGAGACCAACACCTTGATCCGCCCGGTATCTGCCATGACCTCAGATATTGTGCCATCGAAGTCTGCCAAAGGGCCGGAAGTAACCTTGATGCTCTGGCCGGCCTCTAAGTGCGATGAAGCCTTGGGGCCTTTGTCATCGGCAGAGCTGCGCATGATCCGTTGGTACTCGTCACGGGACAGCGGCGACGGCTTGCCGGCAGCACCAACAAAGCCAGTGACACCCGGCGTGTTGCGCACCACGCTCCAGCTCTGGTCGTCAAGCTCCATTCGCACTAGGACATATCCTGGGAAAACCTTCTTGTCGCTAGTAACGCGGCGACCGCCTTCTTTGATCTCGGTGACCTTCTCCACTGGTATCTGGATGTCGAAGACCCGGTCACCCAGACCCATCGACTCCACACGATGTTCCAGATCCTGTTTGACACGGTTCTCGTACCCCGAATAGGTATGTAGGACATACCACTTCTTGGTCATCTCAGAAACCCTATCAGCTGGTTGAGCCAAGTGCTGAGCATCAAAACACCTGCCGGAGCTTCGGCAGAACCGGTAGTGTCAGTTGTGTCCGGAGCAGGAGCTGAGCCGGCATCGGGAGCCGGTGTCGAGCCAGCATCGGGAGTTGGCACAACGCCTGCGTCTGTCGGTGTGGGTGCCGGAGCAGGCTGCAACCCTGAATAGGCATTCAGGAGGATGGTCATCACCCAGTCCACAACAGCTATCAGGATGCCGAAGAAGATCAGGGCACCGATCACAATCAGGCTCATCCGCAGTACGTCATCGCGACTCGGCCAAGTGGTGCGCTTCACTTCCTGTCGGACATTTTTCACATAGCCGACAAAGCGCTGAAAGATGTTCTCTTTCTTCGGGCTGCCCTTGGTCGATTTCTTGTTATCGCCTTTGGACGCCTTGGCCTTGGTGTTAGTCGATGTACTCTTCTTTTCTACCTGAGCAGCCATTTACCTTCCTGTCATAAGCCGTTGTGGTTCAATGGGTCTCGATTTGAGTTTGGCAGGCCAGGAGGGACTCGAACCCCCAACGAACGGTTTTGGAGACCGCCGCTCTACCAATTGGAGCTACTGGCCTGTGTGCCTGAACGTAACGCTATCGGGTCTCACGATGCAGGGTATGCCCCTTACACCACTTGCAATATTTCTTCAGCTCCACCCGGTCAGGGGTGGTTTGCTTGTTCTTCTTGGTCGTATAGTTACGGCGTTTGCACTCCGTGCAGGCCAAGGTCACCAAAGTGCGCATTCCTGCTCCTTAATGAATCTGTCATATCGCGTCATAAACGAAACTACACCTTACCATGAGCAGCTGACCTGCGTCAACGCCTCTGGCTTAGTAGCCGGGCATGAATACAGCCCGGTACTTTCCAAAACCGGGCTGTATGCGTGTGCGGAAAACTACTTGATGATCTTGGTCACGCGGCCGGAGCCGACTGTGCGACCGCCTTCGCGGATGGCGAAACGCAGGCCTTCTTCCATGGCGATCGGATGAATCAACTCGCCTTTGACCAGCACGTTATCACCCGGCATGACCATCTCGGTACCCTCCGGCAGGTGGGCTACACCGGTGACGTCAGTGGTACGGAAGTAGAACTGTGGACGGTAGCCATCGAAGAAGGGGGTGTGGCGGCCGCCCTCGTCCTTGGTCAGCACGTAGACCTGACCTTCAAACTCGGTGTGCGGGGTAACGCTCTTCGGCTTGCAGAGCACCTGACCACGAACGATATCTTCGCGCTTGGTGCCGCGTAGCAGGATGCCGACGTTATCGCCAGCCTCACCCTGGTCGAGGATCTTGCGGAACATCTCAACACCGGTGCAGACGGTCTTGGCAGTCTCACGGATGCCGACAATCTCCACCTCGTCGTTGACATGGATGGTGCCGCGCTCGATACGGCCGGTGGCCACCGTGCCACGACCGGTGATGGTAAAGACATCCTCCACGGCCATCAGGAAGGGCTTCTCGTTGTCACGCTCCGGGGTAGGAATGTAGCTGTCCACCGCATCCATCAGCTCCCAGATGCTCTTCTTGGCCTCCTCGTCGCCTTCCAGTGCCTTCAGTGCCGAGCCACGGATCACCGGGGTGTCGTCGCCGGGGAACTCATAGGAGGAAAGCAAGTCGCGAACCTCCATCTCCACCAGCTCCAGCAGCTCCTCGTCGTCCACCATATCGCACTTATTGAGATAGACGATGATGTAGGGCACACCGACCTGACGGGCAAGCAGGATATGCTCACGGGTCTGGGCCATCGGGCCGTCGGTAGCCGCGACCACCAGGATGGTGCCGTCCATCTGGGCAGCGCCGGTGATCATGTTCTTGACGTAGTCGGCATGTCCGGGGCAGTCCACATGGGCATAGTGGCGAGTCTCGGTCTCGTACTCGATGTGGGCGATGTTGATAGTGATGCCGCGCTCGCGCTCCTCCGGAGCCTTGTCGATCTGCTCGAACGGAGTGTAGTCCGCCCAACCTTTCTCAGCCAAGGTCTTGGAGATAGCGGCGGTCAGGGTCGTCTTGCCATGGTCGACATGGCCGATAGTGCCGATGTTGACATGTGGCTTGGTGCGTTCGAAATGTGCCTTTGCCATAATGTTTTATCCTCCTTATTGGATAACCTGTTACCTCTGAAATGTTTAGCTGCCCTGAAAAGAGCCTTCTGGAAGCCCCGCCAAGGGACTTTTGTTTGTCTGGTAGCGGTGATTGGATTTGAACCAATGACGCCACGGGTATGAACCGTGTGCTCTGACCAACTGAGCTACACCGCCAACTCGTTTTTTGCTTTCTGGTGTTTTCGCCTCTCAGCGTTATTACCAGCTTGTCTGTTGATGGAGCCCACAACCGGACTTGAACCGGTGACCTCTTCCTTACCAAGGAAGTGCTCTACCTACTGAGCTATATGGGCGGATAAAAGCAGATGGTGGGGGCGTATGGATTCGAACCATAGTAGGCATAGCCAACGGGTTTACAGCCCGTCCCCTTTAACCACTCGGGCACACCCCCATCCACAAAGAAACCGATAGCTTATCAAGCTGCAAGCCTGGCCGCACGCACTATGTCGTGCAGACCTAAGCGACAGTATGGTACTGGATTCAGATTGCAAAGTCAACGGCGTACACGGTGCCGGGTGTATCCATATGGCTGGAAAATACGGTCGGACAGCCAAACTCTGGATAACTGCGCAGGTCAAAACCCTAGATGCCACTAGCGAGTGGCGCATTTGGCCAAGATATCATATAGGTAACCGATCTGCGCAGCAAGGCAATACCCTGATACTGCGAAGATCCTTGCCCCATAACAGCCCCTGCTCCTGTCTCTGCGTTTCAAGCATCCACCAATATTTATCCACCAACATTTCTCAATAATGCGATCCGCTTAAATAGAGTTGCTAATGGCAGCACTTTCTGGGCAGGATTGTTGATGAGGCCCAGCATGGTGGCTGTCAGCATTATGGAGCTAGCGTTGCTTGCCCACAGGAAACGTCGATCAATGCTGCTATGCCAGATCGATCGACGTTTCCCAAATCCCAACAAACTGACTGCAGTTTTCCGGCTTCCGCTTACCGAAATTCTGGAAATTCTCCCTTGCCGCACTTTTCTAATTAAGATAGATTATCTATTGCAACTTATTATTGATAAGGATAAACTACCCATGCCGATCCAACGTAACACCATCCAGCGTCAGATCATCCTGAAAGCGCTAGGCGAGTTCTCTTCGCACCCGACTGTTGACGATGTCCATGCCGAGCTGCAAAAGACTCACCCGACTATCAGCAAGAGCACCGTCTACCGCAACCTGCGGCAGCTGGCTGAAAGCGGCGAGGTGCGGCAGATCCTCTTGCCGGGCGCAACTGAGCGCTATGACCGCCGCAGCGACCAGCACTATCATTTTCAGTGCAAGGGCTGCGGTTCGATATGCGACGTTGACATTGACTACCTGCGAGAGATCAACGACGCAGTACGGCAAAAGTACGGTATCCGAGTCGATAGCCACGAAGTTGTGTTCCGCGGGCTTTGCCCGAAATGCGAGGCGACCCAAGCGGCAACAGCGGCAGCTGGCGAAACCCCACTAGGGTCGCTTAGGATGCCCACGATCAGGCCAGCAAGCAACACTGGGGAGGCCGTCAACCAACACGACAACAAGCAACACGGAAAGGGGTACGACCATGACTGACAGCAAAAACAACCTAACCCGAGAGAACGGAGCGGCGGTAGCCAACCACCAAGACGTATTGACGGCAGGGCCACGCGGCCCGATGGCCCTTCAAGATATCTGGTTTTTGGAGAAGATGGCCCATTTCGACCGCGAGGTGATTCCAGAGCGGCGGATGCATGCCAAAGGTAGCGGTGCCTTCGGTACTTTCACCACCACCCACGATGTCACGGCCTACACCAAGGCCAGCCTGTTTGCGCAGATCGGCAAGGAGACGGAGGTGTTCACCCGTTTTTCCACGGTGGCCGGTGAGCGTGGCGCAGCGGATGCCGAGCGCGATATCCGCGGCTTCGCTATCAAGTTCTACACTGACGAAGGCAACTGGGATCTGACCGGTAACAACACACCGGTGTTCTTCATCCGCGATCCGATCCATTTTCCCGACCTGAACCATGCCGTGAAACGCGACCCCAAGACCAACATGCGCTCCGCCCAGAACAACTGGGACTTCTGGACAATGCTGCCAGAGGCGCTGCACCAGATCACCATCGTCATGTCGGATCGTGGCATCCCCGACGGCTACCGCCACATGCACGGCTTCGGCAGCCACACCTATAGCCTGATCAACGCCGCTGGCGAGCGCTTCTGGGTGAAGTTCCACCTAAAAACCCAGCAGGGCATCAAGAACTTAAGCGACGATGAGGCCGCGGCCCTGGTTGCCACTGACCGCGAGAGCAGCCAAAACGACCTGTTCGGGGCGATTCAGGCCGGCGACTTCCCGCGCTGGACAATGCACTTCCAGATCATGACCGAGAGCCAAGCCAAACAGCACAAAGACAACCCCTTTGATATCACCAAAGTCTGGAGCCACAAAGACTACCCCTTGATCGAGGTAGGCGTATTGGAGTTGAACCGCAACCCGGAGAACTACTTCGCCGATGTCGAGCAGGCCGCCTTCAACCCTGCCAACGTGGTGCCGGGCATCAGCTTCTCGCCCGACAAGCTGCTGCAGGGCCGGCTCTTCTCCTACGGTGATGCCCAACGCTATCGTCTCGGCGTCAACCACATGTCGATTCCGGTTAACACGCCGAAGACCGCTGTGCATTCCTATCACCGTGATGGCCAGATGCGTGTAGACGGCAATTATGGTGCCACTCTAGGCTATCACCCCAACAGCTTTGACGAGTGGGCGGCACAGCCAGAGTTTGCCGAGCCACCGCTGGCCGTGGAAGGGACGATCGACCATCATGACCAGTACTTAAACGACGACTGTTTCTATCAGCCCGGTGACCTCTACCGGCTGATGACCGAGGACAAACGGGTGCTGTTGATCAAAAACACCGCCGCCAACATCGCGCCGGTAACAGAGAACATCAAATACCGCCACGCAGCACACTGCTACTTAGCCGACGAGGAGTATGGGCAGCGTATCGCTGAGGCTCTAGGACTGACACAGAGCAGGGTCGTCGAGCTGGCCAAGATGAGCCGCGAAGAACGCCTGATGGCCACCAGCGCTGCGAATTGGCGTTAAACCGCCGCCGCAAAACGGTGGCAGTTGCCGGAAAGGGAAGTGTGACAGTGAACTATGTAGGACTGGTTATTGGAGTTGCCTCGTTCGTGATAATTGGGATATTCCACCCAATCGTTACTAAATCGGAGTATTACTTCACGAAGAGGATCTGGCCGGTGTTCTTGATAGCTGGGATCATTGCCTGCGCGGCTTCGTTGTTTTTGGAAAATGACATTCTCTCGGCCCTGCTTGCAGTATTGGGGTTCACGCTGTTTTGGAGCATCAAAGAGCTGTTCGAACAGGAAGAACGTGTTCAAAAGGGATGGTACCCCGCTAATCCGAAGCGAGCTGGCAAAGATGCCCAACCGCCACTAGAAGCCGATGAGGCAGACAGTCAAGGTGCTGACAAGTGAGATATCAACCCCGCTTTACAGGCAAGGCATAACGGATGTGAGCCGCCCCAGGTGTTAAAGCACCCGGGGCGGCTCGGTATTTTAGGAAGTGCCCATGCTTCGCGTCTGGGCATTAGCAGAGAAGCGAGAGTAAGTTCTAGGCATGGCCAACGCTGCTGACCTGCTTAGGCTCTGCGTTCAGGGGTCTAAAACAAGTGTGAGTCGGTCGTCGACGCTTCATGTTGCCCCTGTTTTTGTTGTAATGAGTATGAAGTTTCCATCAGGGCAAAGAGCCTGGGAATGATAGAATTGTCTCAGTGTGCGCCCGTAGCTCAGAGGATAGAGTCGCAGACTTCTAATCTGTTGGTCGCAGGTTCGAATCCTGCCGGGCGCGCCAAGTCCCCGCAGGTAAAACGGCGTTCTTGCTGGGGAGACAGCGGTGCTCGTGACGCACCCCCAATGTTTCCGCAATGTTTTGCGTTGCCGCTGTTAGTCCCGGTGGTAGAGGTCGCGACTGTAGACCTTGGCCTTCACATCGTCTAGGTCAGGGGAATATCGGTTAGCAACAATCAGGTCTGAGAGCCGCTTGAACTCTGCCAGGTCGCCCACCACCCGGGAATGGTAGAACTCCTCTTCCCGCATCGTCGGCTCATAGACTATGACCTCGATGCCCTTGGCCTTGATGCGCTTCATGATGCCTTGGACAGACGAGCTGCGGTAGTTGTCTGAGCCCTCCTTCATGGTCAGGCGGTAGATGCCGACAGTGCCGGGCCGTAGCGCTATTATCTGCTCCGAGATGAAATCCTTGCGGGTTCGGTTCGCCTCGACCACGGCAGCGATCATATTGCTGGGAACATCTTGGTAGTTTGCTAGCAACTGTTTGGTGTCTTTGGGCAAGCAGTAGCCACCGTAGCCGAACGAAGGGTTGTTGTAGCCGTCGCCAATCCGTGGGTCCAGGCAAACACCGCAGATGATGTTCTCAGAGCTCAACCCCTTGGTTATGGCATAGGAGTCCATCTCGTTAAAGAAGGCCACGCGCATAGCCAGATAGGTGTTGGAGAAGAGCTTGACCGCCTCGGCCTCGGTTGCCGCGACCACCTGGATCGGAACATTGCCGTCGCTCGCAACATCGCGCATCAGCTGTGCGAACCCCTCGGCCCTGGCCTTGCCCACCTGGCTGCCTTGGGGAAAGCCGACGATGATCCGCGACGGATGGATCGTGCCATCAGCAGCATGCCCCTCGCGCAAAAACTCCGGTGAGAAGAGGACATGCGCCCCGAAACCCTGCCCCGTCACCTTTTCCTGCTGCTGCTCCGTAAAGCCGACCGGTACTGTGGATTTAATGACGATAGTGACCCCGGGGTTGGCCGCCAGCACCTGCCAAATCACCGCCTCGACCGAAGATGTGTCGAAACTCCCCCGCGTCTCGTCGTAGTTAGTGGGAGTAGCAATGATGACGAAATCCGCACCTTGATAGACAGCGCTATGGTCGACGACAGCCTCCAGCCTACCGGCACAACTTTGCAGCAGGCGGGGGATATCAGGGTCGGCGATCGGAGAGATGCCGCTATTGATCATCTCGACCTTGACAGCGTCGATATCAACCAGCGCGACCTCGTGCCTCTGGGCAAGCACAACGGCATTGGCCAGCCCCACGTAGCCTGCGCCCGCTATAACGATTCTCAACAAATATCCTCTCTTGGATCACGTAGCTGCCGGAACGCTGCTGGGTTTGACAGCACTTTGCCACCTTCCCAAACCGTTATTATAATGATAGAGATCTTGCCAGTTTTAGGCAATTTCAACGATGCGTTCGTTAAAGGTCGCGCTGTTCTGACCCACTGACCTTCACCCGCATCATCAGCGCAAGAGCCATAGAAGGCACATTGCTCGTTTTGCTATTCTAAAGCTGCTCCGAATCGTCTCGATACCTGTCTAGGGAGACACTGGCATCAACGTCTCACTGCCTACGTTCCTTCAGCGCCCGGTCTAGCTCGCGACGGCTGTCGCGCTCAGCCATGCTGGCCCGCTTGTCGTAGGTTTTCTTACCTCGGGCTAAGGCAATCTCTACCTTTACCCTGCCGTCCTCGTTGAAGTACACGACCAGCGGCACCAAAGCCATGCCGGCTTGCTTGACGTGCTCTTCCAAGTAGCGGATCTGCTTTTTGTGCATCAACAAGCGGCGGCGGCGATCAGGATCGACGTTTGCCAAGTTGCCATGGCTGAACGGCCTGATGTGCAGGCCGATTATCCAGAGCTGACCCTGCCGCACCAAGGCGAAGCTGTCCGTTAGTTGGCCGCCGCCTTCGCGTAGCGAGCGCACTTCGGTGCCAGTCAGCTCGATGCCAGCCTCAAAACACTCCACCGCCTCGTAGTCAAACTGGGCGCGGCGGTTTTTGGCCACAGTACGCGGCTCCTGACGTGGTGTCTTGGCTGCCGCTGCCGGCGTTTTGCCCGACCGAGCCGATTGCTGCTGGATCGGCAGCATTCGTTTAGCTGCCATCACCTATACCCACTTCTCCCGCTTGCTGCCCATCGCTTAACAGCTGTTGCGCTCAACACGGCGTGAAGTCCGTCTGCTCGTCCAAGTCGAGCACAAAGCGGGTCAGGATGCTCACCGCATGGTCCAGGTCATCCAGTTTCAGCACTTCGGTCGGGGTGTGCATATAGCGCAGCGGGACAGAGATCAGGCCAGCCACCTTGCCGCCACGGGAGAGCTGGAAGGGATTGGCATCGGTGCCGGTACCCCGGGGCTCCGGGCCTATCTGATAGGGCGTGTCAGTAGCTTCAGCTGCCGCCAGCAAACGCTCGAAGAGCACTGGGTTGATGTTCGGACCGCGGGCGATCAAAGGGCCATTGCCGCAAACTGCGTCGCCGTAGCGGGTCTTCTCGATGCCCGGGTAGTCTGTAGCGTGTCCGGCCTCGGCGGCAATGCCGATATTCGGGTTCAGGCCATAGGCACTGGTAGTGCCGCCACGTAAGCCGATCTCTTCTTGAACCGTGCCCGCTGCGATAAGATCGCCGACTGCGCCGCCGGCCTTCTTCACCTCTTCCAACACCCGGGCTGCAATCCAAACACCGACTTTATCATCAAATGCCCTAGACACTGCATAGCCGTCACCAAAGGTCTCAAAGCCCACCCCATAGGTGATGGCATCGCCGATGCGTAACTGCTCCTTGGCTTCCTCGCCGCTGAGGCCGACATCGATAAACAGCTTGTCGATCTTGGTGACCGTCTTTCGCTCGTCTGGCTCGATAAGGTGGATCGGCTTGCGGCCAATCACGCCCCGCAACAGCTTTGCTGCTGTCGCGCCACCCGTACCCTTACCGGTGGCGTAGACATTGACTCGCAAGCCAGGTAGGATGGCGGCATCCACGCCGCCGATGGCATCGAAGCTGATGTAGCCCCGGTCGTCGATGTATTTAACCATCATACCCACCTCGTCGATATGTCCAGCGATCATTACGCTGAGGCCCGCTCCCCTGCCTTTCAAAGTGGCATGCACACTGCCCAAGACATTGGTTTCGATCTGGTCAGCAGAAGCCGCCAAGCGCTGGCGCAGCAGCTCGGCCGCCGGCACCTCGTAGCCGCTAGGGCTCGGTGCCTCGGTTAAGGACTGAAGGAAGCCCTGATCCTTTTTGTTCATATTATTCTCGTGTTCCTTTCTGGTGCGAACAGTATATGAAGAATATATCCGGATGAAGCGTCATCTATTCAGCCTATCACAATCTAAAAGGTTACGGGTCAAGCTCACAGTGACACTCCTTGACGCATTGAGTAAATAGGTGCTTCTCTAAGATAGTGCGAAGTAGAGGCGGGCGGCCTTTCGGTCGGCAGCCGCTAAGACGACCGGTAAAATTTGCCCTAGGCGTATTGAGGATGTACCTTCCGGGTCAGCCCAGCGGTAGCGATCCGGCTCCAAAACCAAGCCTTTGGGAAGGCATTCCTTCTCCACATAGCCCTCAGCGCTGGTGGTTTGCTCACGCACTACCAAGCCATAGACGTTCACCCCGACCACCGAAACTTTGAAGCGCTCGCCCACATGCGGGGACAAAAACTCCACCAGCTTTGCTGCCGTAGCCTGTCGGGTCGCCGACTCGGCTGCCCGCTCCCGCTCAGCGGACTGCTGGCAGATCGACTCCAACTGGCCAATGAGCGTTGCCGGAAAGCCCACGCCCGACAACTGCAGCTTCAGCAAGCGGTGTACCAGTAAATCGGGGTAGCGGCGGATAGGCGAGGTGAAGTGGCAGTAGGCCTTAGATGCCAGGCCGAAATGCTCCGTAAAGCACGGGGCGTAGCTGGCGCGTTTCATAGAACGCAACAACAGCGAGCTAAGCAAATGATACTCCTGACGCTGAGCGCTGGCCTCCAGGATCTCTTGGATTTGCGCCGAGGTGGCAGGGGGATCCGTATAAGGGTAGTCGAACTCCCGCAACACCGGCACCACCTCGGCGAGCGTTTTTAAACAGGGTGCCTCGTGGATACGATAAGCCATCGGTGCCTTGTGGGCAAGCATGAAGGCCGCGACCTGCTCATTGGCCAGTATCATCGCCTCTTCCACCAGCGATGTGGCCGGCGTAGGACGGCGTAGGCATACTGCTATCGGTCGGCCTTGGTCATCCAATGTCAGTTTGGGCTCGACGGAATCAAAGTCGATGGCGCCACGCGCCAAGCGACGGCGCTTCAACTTGTGCGCCAACCTGTCCAGCACCAACAGGCGCGAGACAACCTCGGGGTCTGCAACAGGCATGATGGGCAAAACAACATCCGGCCCGGCGGCGCTCGAGGCTGCGGGAGCAGGCAAAGCTGTCGCGCCGACGGTGCCTGGCACCTCTGGGGGGCATGCTTTTCTGGTGCCCTTCGAAGCAGCCAGTACCTCGTCCACTTGACCGTAGCTCAACCTGGCTGCACTCTTGATCAGCGAGGGGAAGAACTCCGATCGGAGAACCGATCCGTCAGCAGCCATCAACATTTGCACTGTGAAGGCCAGGCGCTGCTCCCCGGCCTTTAAAGAACAAAGCTCATCGGAAAGTTGCGGCGGCAGCATCGGCACCACTTGATCGGGAAGATAGACGCTGGTCGCCCGAGCCAGTGCCTCTTTGTCCAAAGAGCTGTCAGCGGCAACGAAAGCGCTGACATCAGCGATATGCACCCCTAACAGCAGCTGGCCGTCAACGAAGTCTGCCGAGAGGGCGTCATCGAAATCCTTGGCATCTTCTGGGTCAATGGTAAACAGCAGCTGGCCTTGCAGGTCACGGCGCGGCAGACGACCGTCGTCGCCGGCCTCGGCCACAGTTAGGCTCAGCGCCTTGGCCTCATCCAAAGCCGCCGCCGGAAAAACCGTATCGAAACCGTGTTGGCGCAATATGATTTGGGAGTCAATGCCAGAGTCGTCGCTGCTGCCGATCAGCTCCTCGATATAGCCACTGGCTGCTTCGTGGCGCGTCGGCCAAGTGGTCAAGCGCACCACCACCACATCGCCGTCACGGAATAGCCAACCCGACTTACCCGGCATTTTGGGGTCGATAAAGATATCGTAAGGGATCCGCTCGTCGTTTGGCCGCACCAAGCGCAGACCGCCGCACTCCTCCAGCACACCAATGACGCTCTGATGCGCACGTTCCAGCACCCGGCGCACTGAGCCGAGATGCTCACGCCGCTGCCTCCCCGTCGGCAGTGTCCAGTCGCTGGCCTTCACGTCCCGACGGCGTTGCTCCAAGGAGCGCAGGTGTGCCAGCTCCACCAAATCGCCGTTCATTGCCCCATGCAAGTGGCTGGCCATGACGAAGAACTCCCCTTCTGCACAGGAGACGAAGCCATAGCCGTGGCGACTGACTTTGATTATGCCGGTCGGGCAGTGGCGGCTCTTGTTTCTTGCCTTATGCTGGTTGCGGGACAATACTGGTACCCGGAATCCTATTTGACAAGAGAGCCTAGGTACTCCAGCGCGGCATCCAGCTGAACATCAGCACCATGTTGGTAAACATAGCCTTCCTCGCCCGGGTAAAGCTTCGCGGCACTGGGGTTGAGTCCGACTTCGCTGCCCGGCTGCGGTTGGGCGGCGTCGTTGGTGGGCTGCGGTTGGGCGGCGTCGTTGGTGGGCTGTTCGCCCTCGGCACCCGGCTGCGGCCCTGTGTCCTCAGCACCCGGAACCGGAGCCGACGGCTCAACCGCGCCATCAGTGCTCGGCTGCACATTGCCATCTGCAGCAGCGCCGGAATCCGTGCCGCCAGAAGCAGCAGCAGCCTCCAACTGATGGATAAAATCGGCATTATTCTCAGCAATACCATCATCTATCACAATGTCCGGAGTAATGCCTACCCCATCGATACTACGCCCACTGGGACTTAGGTAGTGAGCGATAGTATACTTGACGGCACCACCAAAGCTAAGCTCCTTGAGGTCTTGCACAGTTCCTTTGCCATAGGTCACCTCGCCGAGCACCTTTGCCCGCCCGTGGTCCTGGAGCGCCGCTGAAACCAGCTCAGAGGCCGAGGCCGAGCCGCCGTTGAGCAGCACTACCATGCCCTTGCCAGTCGCCACCTTGCCACTGACTTTTTCGACTTGGGTGCCATTGCGTGTTTCTATCCTCACCACTTCGCCATCAGCCAAAAACAGCGATGTAACGGCGACTGCTTGCTCCAGCAGGCCGCCGGGGTTGTTGCGGAGGTCGAGAACATAGCATTGGGCACCTTGGGCATCAAGACTCTGAATACCGGTGCGCAGCTCATCGGCGCTGCCCGCCGCGAACTGCTCCAAGCTGAGGTAACCGATCGGGATGTCCCCCTCATACAGCAGCTCTGTTCTGACCAGCGGCCGATGGACGGTGCGCACCGTCATCGTTGTTGTTAGCTCTTGGCCGTTCCGGCTCCAGAGCATCGTCACTTGCTCGCCCTCTGGGCGACGGACAGCGGTCACCACTTCTTCGGCGATCCAGTTCTTACGCACCCCGTCAACGGCCACTACCACATCACCAGGCAACACACCGCTATCCTGAGCCGGCGAGTTGTCAAAAACCCGGGACACATATACCTGCCAGTTGGCATTAGTGGACAGCTCTACGCCAATGCCCACGAACTCCGCGTTGTTCATCCGCTGGTACTCTTGGTATTCGGCAGCAGTAAAGTACTGGGCGCGAATATCACCGCTGCTTCTTAGCAGTGCCTCGATGGACTCCTTGGTGGCTTGGTCGATCTCGCCTTGACTGAAGACATGCAAGGCACCACTGTTCAGAATAGCAGCGACCTCGTCCATTCGGGCAGAGAACTGCCGGACAGAGACATTTTGGTCTGCATCACCGCCGGTCGTGCCGGTCGCGCCGGTCTGAAAGCTGGCCGAACCACCGCCATTGCCAATGTCCCAGACACCAGACGATGAAAGCCAGTTGCCCAACATGAAGCTGATGCACAAGGCATAGGCAGCGGCAGCGCTCAGCACCACCAATTTGAAAACCTTGGACAACGGCTGCCGGGCGGGTCTTTGCTCGGTCGGCGGCCGGGACTCCGGACTCCCTTGATTATCAGGATGACCATAACCAAGCGGTTGACCGGAACCTCCAAGCTGCTCTGGAGGCTCGGACTGCGCTGGTTGCTCGCGTTGGCCTTGCTCTTTGTTCGGTTCCAAAACTACACCCTGAGATAGCGCCGCATTGCCCAAATCGAGCCGAACAAGCCGATGATCACGCCTACCAACAACAACAGCAGGTAAACCCAGTTCAAAGGTAGGCCGTCCAAAGCCTGAGTCAACATCGGGATATTGGTCTTCAGGTTGTTGACCAGATAGCCCATGGCCACCGAAATGGTGAAGATGGCCAAAGCGGCACCGATCAAAGCCTGGAAGAAACCTTCCATCAAGAAAGGCCCGCGAATGAAGCCATTGGATGCCCCCACCAAGCGCATGATGGCGATCTCCTTGCGTCGGGCAAAAATAGCCAGCCGGATGGTGTTGTTGATGAATATCAGGGCGACAAAAACCAATAGGATCACCAACACCAAGCAGGAGATGCGGACAATATTGAAGAAGTCGAAGAGCTTCTCAACCGTACCTTGGCCGTAACGGATAGAATTGCCAGTGCTGTCCGGGTCCTTGATCTTGTTAAAAATCTCGTTGCCAACGATCTGATCGACCACCACCTGCACTTGAGCCGGTTCAGAGAGCTTGACTTGGATCGAAGGCGGCAGCGGGTTGCTGGAGAGGGTGTTGGCATAATTCGGGCCGGCGAATTCTTTGAAGTTCTCCATGGCCTGTTCTTTGGTCACAAAGACCACGCCGTCGGGCCCTTGGCCAACATACGGCTGTGACTTTATAAAGTCCTGCAAGGCTTGGATATCAGCGGTGCCTGCCTTGTCGTCTAGGAAGATGGTAATCGAAACTTGGCTCTCCACTGACCCCATCAGCTTGTTGACCACCAAGGTGAGAATAGTGAAGGCGCCTATCACCAAAAGTGACAAGAAAATAGTGACAACCGCACCGACCACTGTGGATAGGTTACGCCGAAAGCCGGAGAAGGCTTCACGAATAAAGTAAGTGACACTATGCATCGAGCCCGTACACCCCCCTATCTTGGTCGCGCACTAAGTAGCCGTTTTCCAAGGCAATCACCCGTTTTCGCAGCGAATCAACCATCTCCCGGTCATGAGTGGCCACCAAGACGGTGGTGCCGGTGCGGTTGATACGATCCAGCAGGCGCATAATGCCCAAGGAGGTCTGCGGGTCAAGGTTGCCGGTCGGTTCGTCGCAGATCAACAGTGGCGGTCGGTTGACTATGGCACGGGCAATGGAGACGCGCTGTTGCTCACCACCGGAAAGCTGGTCAGGCAGCTTGGACAGCTTGTCTTCCAAGCCCACCAGACGCAAGACCTCCGGCACTTGAGTACGGATAATGTGGCGGGACTTGCCAATGACTTCCAAGGCAAAGGCCACGTTCTCAAACGCTGTCTTGTTCGGCAGCAGCTTGTAGTCTTGGAACACACAGCCAATATTGCGGCGCAGGTAGGGAATACGCCAGCCGTGCATTCTGGTCAGATCTTCACCAGCCACTGTAATCTTGCCGGTAGTCGGCTTGATCTCCCGGTTCAAAAGGCGGATAAAGGTGGACTTTCCGGAACCAGAATGCCCCACCAAAAACACGAACTCACCAGCATAGACCTGCACGGAGACATTGGCCAGCGCCGGCTTGTTAGGCTGGGCGGGGTAGACCTTGTTGATACGGTCAAAGACGATCACCGGTTTGCCGCCAGCCTCCGCGTACTTGGATGGGGCCAGGGCAGGCTCTGCCTCTGACACATCCACAGGCGACTGCCCGTTCGAGGTATCGGCGTTATGGGCAGTGGTGCCTGACTGTGGCGCTGCACCAACGGCCGTGAGGCCTGCCGCCTTTTCAAATGCCGCAACATCGGCGGCGCTGACCGTAGTGCCTGCGACGGCTTGAGCTGGTGCCGGGGCCGGTGCGAAAGCGGCCTCAGCGGCCGGCTTAGCCAGGTCGCTGACGGTGCCCGTATCGTCTGCCAAGGCCGCAGCCGGGGCAGCTCCGCCGGCGGCATCTGCCAAAACCGGCACCGGCCCTGCGGCGCTAGCACTTGACGGGGTGTCCAAGGCAGCACCAGATGCCAACGGGGCATCTGAGGTTGCTATTGAAGACGGTTCAGGAAATGATCCACGCGACAACGCAAAAAGGTCGGATTCCTGATCATCCGAACTCTGAACTCGCTGTTCGGCCAACAGCTCTTCGACCAATTGGGCGGCACTCTTGGTGTCTTCTTCGGCCATCATCACTCCGTTCGTTTAATCAGCGATAGATGCGGGGAGCTTTGAAGCGGTTTCAGGCATGCTCCAAACAACTATTCTACCACAGCCCGGCAGATGGCCTGAGCATCGAGGCCATAATCACCGAAAAGTTGATTGAAATCGCCAGATGTACCAAAACGATCCTGAACGCCGATACGTCGTAAGGGCTTCCGCAACAGCCCGGGATGCTCAGCCAAGAGGGCGGCAACTGCCTCGCCTAGCCCGCCGATAACCGAATGCTCTTCGCAGGTCACGGCAACACCGGTCTTGTCCAGCGAAGCCAATATCGTCTCTCCATCCAATGGCTTGATAGAGAAAGCATCGATGATCTCGGCATCAATACCTCTAGCTGCCAACAGCTCGGCAGCCGCCAAGGCCTGGCTGACTTCTGCCCCGCAAGCAATTATGCTCACCGCATCGCCCATGCGCAGCACAGTTGCCCGTCCGAAGGCAAAGCCCTCCGTGCTGCTGTAGAGCTGAGGCAGTGGCTCCCGGCCTAGGCGCACATAGCTTGGGCCGGGACTGGCCGCTGCCAAGTGAATAGCAGCCTTGGCCGAAAGATAGTCGGCCGGCACCAGCACCTGCATATTCGGGAGCACCCGCATTAGGGCAATATCCTCGACCATCTGGTGGCTGCCACCGTCAGCGCCCACGGAGATGCCAGCATGAGTTGGCACGATATTGACATTCAGTTGGGCATAGGCCACTGTGTTGCGTATCTGATCGTAGGTACGACCGGTGGCAAATACCGCGAACGATCCGGTAAACACCACTTTACCAGCATCGGCCAAAGATATGCCAGCAGCTATGCCTACCATGTTCTGCTCGGCAATGCCGACATTTATATGGCGGGCGGGATAGCGTTCGGCAAACTTGGCAGTAGTAGTCGAACCAGCCAAGTCGGCCTCGACGGCAAAGACATCGAGGCCTGCCTCCGCCAGCTCTATCAAAGTCTCCCCATAAGCCGCCCGGGTTGCCTTCTTCTCGTCTCTGCCGCCGCTCATCTGGTTTCCCCAGTGGGAGCTGAGAGCTGGATTTCGGCCAAGGCCGTAGCTGCCTGCTCAGCTGTAGGAGCCTTACCATGCCAGCCGGCCTGCCCTTCCATGAAGCTCACGCCCTTGCCTTTAACCGTATGGGCAACAACGGCCAAGGGGCGACCGTCGGGCGGCCTTGAGGCAGGGTCTAGCGCTTGGAGCAGGGCGGCAGGATTATGGCCATCGACCTCACGGGTCTGCCACCCGAAAGCCGTAAATTTGGCATCCAAGCTGCCGAGATCCATAACCTGGGCACAGGGGCCGTCGATCTGTAGGCCGTTAGCATCGATGATGGCCGTCAGGTTGCCGAGGCGGCGATGGGCGGCACACATCGCCGCCTCCCAAACCTGCCCCTCTTGGCACTCGCCGTCCCCAAGCAGCACATAAACTTGATGTGGCCGAAAGCTAGCTGGATAAGCGGGTGCCGGCGGTGGGGCAGCAGTGGCAACACCTGGGATAGGCGCGGCGGTAACCGGTGGTGGGGCATCAAGGCTAAGCGCATAAGCCAAGCCAACGGCAATCGATAGTCCTTGGCCGAGTGATCCGGTCGAGGCCTCCACGCCAGGCAGCTTGCGCATGTCCGGGTGCCCCTGCAAACGCGAGCCGAATTTGCGCAAGGTCTTAAGCTCTTCTACCGGGAAGAACCCGGCACGGGCCAAGGCCGCATAGAGCACTGGTGCACAGTGGCCTTTGGAAAGAATGAAACGGTCACGGTCTGGCCATGTTGGCCATGTGGGGTCATAGCGCAGCACGCCGCCGAAGAACAGGGTAGCCATGATGTCGGCCGCCGACAGCGAACCGCCGGGGTGGCCGCTGCCGGCCTCGGCGATCATCCGCACGATGTCTATGCGCATCAAGGCAGCAATCTGCTGGACTTGCTGCACAATTCCTGCCTGAGTGGCATGGATGGCGGCATTGGCCATCAACGGCAGTGGATCTTGTTCGGCCGCTACCTGTTGGCTGGCCTGCTCGACCAAAATGTCAATATTTGTGGTTTGAATACCCCTCTGACTCAATGCTTCCCCGCTTTCAAACGCAAAAATCCAACAATAAAGGGGTCGAGATCCCCTTCTTTCAACACAGCTTCAACGTTGCCAGTCTCAATGCCGGTACGCAGGTCTTTGACCATTTGATATGGGAACAAGACATAGTTGCGAATCTGGTTGCCCCAAGCTGCCTCGACTTTCGGACCACGCAGCTCGTCCAGCTCAGCATCACGCTTTGCTTTTTCCAGCTCAAAGAGACGGGCTCTGAGTATCTTCATCGCCGCTTCTTTGTTTTGCAGCTGGGACTTCTCGTTTTGACAAGTGACTACGGTATTGGTCGGCAAGTGAGTGATGCGCACCGCCGAGTCTGTGGTATTCACACTCTGGCCACCAGGCCCGGAGGAACGGTAGACGTCAACGCGCAGATCGGCGTCTTTGACCTCCACATCGATGTCGTCTGGCAGCACCGGCAGCACCTCGACACCGGCGAAAGTGGTCTGACGACGCTGCTTGACGTCTGTCGGCGAGATACGCACCAAGCGGTGCGTGCCCTGCTCGGCGCTGAGCATACCGTAGGCATGATGGCCGCTGACAATGAAGGTGGCATAGTCGATGCCAATGACCTCGCCGGCCGGAGCATCCAGCACCTCAACATCCCAGCCATGGCGTTGGGCAAAACGCAGGTACATCTTGAACAGCATGTCTGTCCAATCTTGCGCCTCCAAGCCGCCTTGGCCGGGCTTGATGGTAACTATGGCATCGCCGGCATCAAATTCGCCAGTGAACCAGCTGGCCAGCTCCAAGGAGTCGATACGCCCCAAAAGCTCCGTGTGGGCGGCCCTAGCCTCACCGGCCAAAGACTCGTCGTCTGCAGCCTGCGCCAGCTCATTGGCTGCCCGGGCATCCTCCAACAAAGCCACGGCGTTGTCATAATCGGTCAGCTCCAAGCGCAGGACAGCAGCCTGTTTACTGAGCCTACTGGCACGCTGGGCATCATCCCAGAAGCCAGCGACGGCGAAGGATCCTTCCAGCTCCGTTAGCTCGGCGCGGTGTGCCTCAATACGCAAGAACTGGTGGGCAGCCTCCAAGCGGGCGGCTGCCTCGTCCAGATACGAAGTCAGGTCCTCCACATCAGGCACTAGAGGCACCATGGCATTTCTTATATTTCTTGCCGCTGCCGCAGGGACAAGGATCGTTCCGGCCAACATCGGCAAATGGGTCGTTTTTGTCCTTGATAACAGTGGCTGTCTTCTGCGGCGTAAGCTCAGGCGCACCGTCAGGCATGCCGCCTTGGACACGCTGCCGGGCAGCAGCCTGTTCCCTGAACTCGGCCATAGTGGAGGGTTGGTTGTCGCTCGGCCCGGAATAGGTGGCCCCGGCCAGAGTCGGGCTAGGCTCGTCCGGCAGCACGACTTGGATGCGCAACAAGGTGCGCAGGTAGTCGTTGTACATCGAGTCCCTCAGCTCACCAAAAGCGGCATGGGCCTCTGCTTTGTACTCTGTCAGTGGGTCGCGCTGGCCAAATGCCCGCAAGCCAATACCGGCCTTCAGATAATCCATTTCCTGCAAGTGGTTCATCCAGCGCGAGTCCATGATGCGCAGCATGATCTGGCTTTCCAGCTGGCGCATCGGCTCATCGCCGATCGATGCCTCCTTCTGCGACAAAATGGCACTCAAATGGTCATAAAGCTTTTCAGCCAGCTTTTCCGGGTCAGTGATTTCCTGCAGCTCATTGATGCTGTAGTCCTTGTCGCCGGTCAGCTCGGAGAGCCAGAGGCCAAGGCCATCCCAGTCCCAGTCGTCACTGACTGTGCCGGCATACTCGCCCACGGCCTTCTCCACCGTATCCTGGATAATGTCCTCGGCTCGGGCATGGATATCCTTGCCATCGAGAATAGCATTACGCTCATTATAGATCGCCTCACGCTGGCGGTTCATGACATCGTCGTATTCTAGCACGTGCTTACGGGAGTCAAAATGCATACTCTCTACTTGGCGTTGGGCACCCTCGATGGCCTTAGAAACCATCCCCGAGTCGATCGGCGTGTCTGCCGGCATATCCGTCCGCTCCATCAAGGAGGCGATGCGGTTCATACGGTTGCCGCCGAACAGGCGCATCAGCTCGTCTTCCAACGACAAGTAGAACTGGGTGCAGCCCGGGTCGCCTTGGCGACCGGAGCGACCGCGCAGCTGGTTGTCGATACGACGCGCCTCATGGCGCTCAGTGCCAATCACCGCTAGGCCACCGGCGGCCACCACGCTCTGATGCTCACTCTCGGTGATGCGGCGTGCCTGGTCAATGGCCTCTTTTTGATCGGCGGCCGTAGCCTCTTCCAAGTCGACGCCCTTATTGACCAGCAGCTCTTCGGCTAGGAACTCCGGATTGCCACCGAGCAGAATGTCTGTACCACGGCCAGCCATGTTGGTAGCGATAGTCACAGCACCAGCCCGGCCGGCCTGAGCGACGATGTGCGCCTCCCGCTCATGGTGCTTGGCGTTCAGCACCTCATGTGGGATGCCGCGCTTCTCCAGCAAGCGGGAAAGCCGCTCGGAGCTCTCGATAGAGACCGTGCCAACCAGCGATGGCTGGCCAACCCCATGACGGGCGGCAACGTCATCAGCCACAGCGTTGAACTTGGCATCGATGCTCCGATAGATCAGGTCATTGCCATCTTTGCGGATCGTCGGCTTGTTTGGCGGAATGGCCATTACTGGCAGCTTGTAGATCTGCCTGAACTCGGCATCCTCAGTCATGGCAGTACCGGTCATACCAGCCAGTTTTCCATAGAGGCGGAAGTAGTTTTGCAGGGTTATGGTGGCCAAGGTCTGGTTCTCCTCTTGAACCAGCACCCGTTCTTTGGCCTCTACTGCCTGATGCAGGCCCTCTGACCAGCGTCGGCCTTCCATGATGCGACCGGTGAACTCGTCGACAATTTTCACCTCGTCGTCGATCACCACGTAGTCGATATCCCGGTGGAAAAGGAACTGGGCGCGCAGGGCTTGATTCAGGTGGTTCACCAGCTGGCCGGTGGGATCGGCATAAATATCATCAATAGAGAGCAGGTTCTCCATCTTCTTCAGGCCGGCCTCAGTGGCGAAGATGGTCTTCTTGGCCTCGTCCATCTCGAAGTCCACACCGTTACGCATACTGGGAACGGCACGGGCAAAGCGGTTATAGGTGTCGGCCGCCCGAGTACCGGCACCAGAGATGATCAACGGTGTCCTAGCCTCATCGATAAGAATCGAATCCACCTCATCGACGATGGCATAGTGGTGGCCGCGCTGGACGCGGTCCTCGGCACGCATTACCATGTTGTCGCGCAGGTAATCGAATCCGAACTCGGAGTTGGTGCCATAAGTGACATCTGCGTCATAGGCCGGCTTCTTGGACTCGAGAGCCATGCCGTTTTGGATCAGGCCAACCTCCAAACCCAAAAACCGGTAGATCCGCCCCATCCACTCGCTATCACGTTTGGCTAGATAATCGTTCACAGTCACCACATGTACACCAGTTCCAGCAAGCGCATTCAGGTATCCAGCCAACGTGGACACCAATGTTTTGCCCTCGCCGGTCTTCATCTCGGCGATCTGGCCGGCATTCAGTGCCATGGCACCGATCAGCTGAACGTCAAAATGGCGCATTCCCAAAGTGCGCACCGATGCCTCACGCACGGTGGCGAAAGCACGGGGAAGCATATCGTCCAACTCGGCGCCCTGCGCTAGCTCCTCTCGGAACTGCTGGGTACGGGCACATAGCGCCGCATCGTCCAGAACCTGGACACCCTCTTCCAGGTTGTTGATCGCGTCGACCACTGTGCTGAACTGCCTGAGTTGTTTGCCCTCCCCGACACTCAATATTCTCGAAAGAAAGTTTGCCACTGTAAAAGCCTTCTTCTCAGGTGTATTTTTTAGAAACTACATCATAACGCGAAAGCGGTGTTTGTGGGCATCAGAGCATGCCATTTGACACCAACGGATTGAGCAACCTATCGGCAACCAACCGGCAACCAACCTCCGGGGATTACTCAGCTCAGACAAGCAAGTGCCAGGGAAGGCGCAAAGCAATGCTGTTGCAGCGACTGCGGGCAGAACGGTTCGCGCAAACTGCCTCGGGCGATGCCATCCCTCAACCTCGCATTAGGGAAACACCGATCAAAGCATAATTTTGCCACTGTAACCCGAACCGCAATCTTTTGCCCCGTTGATAACGGGTAAGATTGCGGGTCAGATTCGTGTGGGACGGGTTCCGGCAGCATTGATCGGCGTCTCCCTGGCGCCCCCCTATTGTCCGTCCAAGATCAGGCCCTGGTAAAGCGCCGTGGTCTGTTGTGACGGCAGGATGCCCAGCTCCTCATCCAAATATTGCTTGCAGTCAAAGTAAGTACGCAGGGCGCTAGTTCGCTTGCCGGCCGCCTCTTGGCTGGCCATCAGAATGCGATAGCCTTCCTCGCTACCAGCATCCACATCAAAAGCCCGCCGTGCATACCACAGCGCCATCGAAGCATTGCCTTGCTCTAGGTGCAGCTGAGAGGCCATGAACAAAACGTCCAGCATCATGCTGCGGTAACGATTCTGCGCCGCCTCGACTCGGGGGTGTATCCGACAGCCAGCCAAGATGTCACTGCGGTATATCTGTTCTACGCGATCCACTGCCGCCAAACGCTCTTCCGGACTGCCCATCTCAAAGAGCAGTTGGCGAGCCAAGCATTCGAACTCAGAAACATCACTGGAGACAAAACGAGGGTCGATGCGTATCAGCCGCTGTGAATTGCTCGCATAGGGACAGCCGCCGTTGGTGCCGGGAAAGCTGTTGCACAGACGTGACCAGAGGTTGTAAAAGCTCTTCAATCCCCGTCCGTACTCCTTGTCCGGCCATAGCCAAGAGATCAAGGTGTCCCTCGACAGGCCTTTGCCCTGATTCAGAACCAACAGGCTGAAGAAGGTGCGCAGCTGTCCCCGCCGCAAATCCGTGTCCTGCAGCAACTGCCCGCCATACTCCACCTCCATGTCACCGAACAGCCGCACACGGAGAAGCGGGACAGCAGCTTGGTAAGGCAGATCATTGGCACCCGGCTTGGCCGCCTCGGCCATTGCCGCATGCACTTGGGCAGAGCAGTTCCAGTTAGCCATCAGCAGTTGCCGTGAAAGACGCAGCAGAAAGAGGCCGCGTTCCTGTTCTTGGCGCTCATCTTGCTCCACCAGATAGTCGGCCAGGACGCTCAGGCGCTCAAAACCCCGCTCCTGATCGCTTAGGTCATGGCGCTCTCCAGCCCGCTCACAGATCAGGAGAGCATCGAGAACGTCATCGTCAAACACTGCTGGCAATGACTCCGTAGTCTCAAAGAAACCGCTCTGGGCATCGAAATGAAGCTCTGGGCACAAAGCGGCAAGACGGCTAGAGAGCACCACTGGGATCACAAACCCCAAGCCTCGCAGGTCGTCCATCAAACCACGACCCAAGGCCAAGGTCAGGCAAGCCAAACCGCGCAGGTCACCCGGCACCAGTCTTTGCCGCAATAGCTCACGCACGCCGACCACCACCTTTGCCACGAGCCTCCCTGACACACTGTGTGCCTTGGGCCGCAAGCTTACTGCTCGGCTCAACCGTATACTCCCCCATTGCCCGCTGCATGATCTGCGATTTGACGGCGACCGCCAAGTTTCCGGATTTCTTTTTCCGACGTGCCATGCAAATCATGGCCGCAGCGGCAAACAGGCAGACAGCCATTGCGACCAACAGCAACTTAGCGGTGAAGTCGCCGGTAACCGGTAGGAAAGAGCCGGCCAACCGTTCGGTTTTTTCAGGCACGTCAGGCGATTCCGGAACTGCTTTGGCAGCGACGGGCTTGCCGTAGCTGATCTTCTGATCTGAGTTGGCTAACGGATTGCCTTGTGCTTCTATCATGAAGGGTTGGATCACCGTAGTCACCACTGCATCGGTGTCTTCGGCAGTCAGCACCAAGTTACGAGCCAGATAGACAGTGGCGCTGTTCTCCATTCTTTCCGGTGGAACCAGCCGCGCCGGGCAGCTCACCAGATAGGTGGCACCATGCAGCCCCTCAGCTGCAGCCGCCGCTGCCGTAAAGAAGTGGTCTTCCGGGCTGGGTGTCCAGTCTACTTCCAAGGGCTTTAAGACCTTCTCGTTTTGGTGTGATTTTATCTGGGCGTTGTTGCTGGTAAAGCCGACTTCCACGCTGCCGTATTCGAAACGCAGGCTGCTGACATATTCGCCGAGCGCCAAATCCAAATCCGAGACATGCAGCTCGACACTTTTTGTACTCGGGATGTCTTGGCGCCAAAGGCGCCATCCAGTTGATGGCCAGAGCGCTTGATTTTTCGGATTGTTGGGATTAGCGGGGTTGGTGATCATGGCGTTGGCCTGTGAGTAGACCTTATCGGCAGCAGTGAGATTGGTCTGATACCAAAGGTTGAACTTGCCGTCCGTATCGCCCCAAGTCACCGGGGTGAACAGCTCCGTTAGACGGGCTTGTCCCTTAACCACCATCTCCAGGGGATCTATTACACAGAACTCATCAGCACGAACATTGCTGGTCGAGCGAAAATTCAAGTCGTAGTGATACTGCTCCTTACCGATGTTGTTGATGGCTAAGCTATCATGCTCGTCAGTGCGGAAGGCCGCCGAAGTCTGGTTGATGGTGTCTTTGAATATCTCCACCGAAACCTCGATCTTGTGGTCCTCGAAGATCTGTACTTCGTTGGCGTAATGCTTGTCTAACTTAACAAATCGCGGAGTGCCACCGCCTTCTTCGTAGCTCATGTAGGCCGGGTTTGGACAGGCCTCGACTATCTGGTAATAGCCAAACGGTAGGCCTTGGAAGCTCAATCTGCCATCAGGGCCGCTGGATCTGCGGGCAACCTCCTGCCAAGCCGTATCATCAGCGGCAATTTTCGTGACATCACTGCTGATACTGCCATCAACTAGCTTCACCGGGTAACTGAGCAAACAAAACTCAGTATCGGCAACCGGTTCTTGGCTGTCAGCGTCCAGTTTATCCACCTTGATCTCACTGTCAGCATAGTCCCCGAAACTGATGGTGGTGGTAGGGGTGTTGGCCGTGTTGGAAACTTGGAGGAACTGTTCGTTTGCACCACCGACGGCAGATGGCAGCAGATAGCCTTTGGGCGCCACAACCTCGACTATCTTGTATGAGCCGGGTTCCACCGGGCTCCAAGCTATTTTGCCAAGGCTATCCGAGGTCTTTGTGGCATAAAGCTGCGCCCAGTCGCCCTTGCCTGGGGAGCTCTCCCGCATCAACTTGAACTGGGCACCGGCCAGAGGTGCCTTGCTGCTGGCGTTGATCTTCCGAACCTCGACAGCCCGCGGTTGCTCAGGCACACTGACCGGATTTAAGGCAGACACCGTATCCAGATCATTGTTCAGCTTGATGTTTTGGATACTGGGATTGTTGGGGGTCGGCAACAAGTAGCCGCCCGGTGCCTTGGTTTCCTGGATGACCACTGTGCCCAATGGCAGACAGGCAAGTCCATCTATTGAATAGGGCTGGCTGCTGCCAGCAATCAGATAATTGTCATTAAGCTCGGCTTTGCCGCCAACCTTGGTTTCCACCACCCAAGTGCGCGTCGGCGCACCTGACGCCTGGGCGGCCGCCACTGTTGAGTAGTAGCCGTCCCAATAGCGGACGGCAAACTGGGCACCAGCCAGTTTTGCACCATTTGGATCATCGACAGTACTCGCCTTGCCAGTTACAGCATCAAGCTTTTGGACAACCAGGCCAACCGAAGCCGTGAACACGGAATCCGTCAACTCCAGCTCAACTGCTTGGTTCTTGTCGTGGTTGAGGGGCGTATCGCCGTCAATAACAACTTTGGTTATGGTATTTGAAGGCTTATAACCGCTCGCCCGCGCCGGATTCTTCCATTTTCCTTTTGGCGCCTCCTTCACAAAATAAGACCCATAGGCAAGCGCCTTGCTCTGCCCGTTGCCGTTACCGTCCAAGAAGATGGCAGCCTGCGGATCCTCGTTGGCCACCGCATCTGCCCGGCTATCATAGGCGTAATAGCAAATACCATCCATGACATAGCAGGCATTGCTATTGGTGATGTTCGGATAGGCACTTTTCTTCTTAATGGCAATATATCCTTGGCTGACCCTAGGGATACGAATATAGGTGGCCATACGCTGCCTGGAACGGTTGTTATAGTAATCCTGATAACGGTTCAGATAGCCATAGCCGTAGTAGACGTAATACTTGTCATTGCTGAGCTTTTCATTGAGCGTGAAGGTGACATCCCCCTCTGCCCCCTTGGCCGGCGCGTTTAGCCCTGGATCAATGCAGTGGATATTGTTCATGTTGTATGGTTTGGAATAACCGAAGTCCCAGTCCTTACCGGCGTAACCCGATATGATGCTCAGGCGGGCGTTCGGGTAATCACCATCGGTCAAAGTAGCGTGTGCCCAGTCCGGGTCGACCGGCATCTTCATCCGGGCACGAATGGTTGCTGGCGGATTACCATTGTCGATGGCCAGCGGCATAATGCCTAGGCTTTCTGCCAAAGACCGGAAACTGTCTACGTCTTCAGACTCGAATATCTCGATCCGCTCGTCACCGAGTTCCCACCCCAGCACAGCCGGCGAAGTATGCTCTGTTCCGCTCCGTTCTTCTAGCGTCGCTGAAACTTGTGTTGGCAGCAGCAGCAAAACACTGCAAAGCATAGTGATCAGGATAAACAGTCTATTACGCACTTTTATGACGCTCATTATTCCTCCCAGTAAAAATTGCAACGGACAGGTCTGTGTTTTTTCGGGACTGGCGCACCAGCCCAGCGGTTCTTAGAGTTCCCACTCATCTGGTACCTGCTTTCTGGAAGATCGGCATGCCGCCAGCTTGAGCCAAAGGCACACACCCAGAGGCTTCGACCGCTGTCGGCACCGGCGCTTGCTCTTTGTCTAACAGCATTTCTGCGGACATGCTGGCCAGCTTCAGGCCAACGGCAATTTGCGGCTGTGGAATGTCGCAGAACAATAGGCGGCCTTGGTGGCGCAGCTCAAAGCGCATTGCCCGGCGGTAACGCTTGCCTTCCAAGAGAATGCATGCACTGGTGTTTATATCACTGAGATCAAAACCGAAGGGCAGCTCAAAAAGTGCCACGCCAGCTTGCAGACGCAGCCTTTTGGCTGCCAGTACCTCGTACCGGCTGCCATGGTCGATGCGCACTAGGCGGGCATCGGGGCGCAACAAGAAATAGAGCAGGAACAGCAGTGCGCACATGACCACTGCGGTGGCAGTGAGTGGCAGCACTGTCGGCCAAGGGATACTCAAAGGCTCAGTTTCGGGCACAGGTTGAACAACTGGATATACAGGATCTACTTCTGGTTGCTGGGACTGGACGGCCGCAGGTGGCAACGTGGCCTCTGGCAAGGCGGCCTCTGGCGGCACCTCTGCCACTAGGGGCCTCGGCGGCTCTGGCGCAGGCGGCGGTGTCAATGTTGCTGGCAACGGTTGTGTTGCTACAGTCCGGGCGTCAGGCAGATAGCGTGCCTCGACTGTCATCATCTGCCGAACTGCCGGCACCTTGCCACGGTATCTGGCCGATGCCCGGTAATGGTCAAGCACCAATAACTTCTGACTGCCCCGGAAGGTCACGGTGGCCTCAAACTCTATCGGCCGGCCATTGGCGGCACGGTCAGTGACCTGCCAAGTGACCCCTAGGCGCTTCAAAACAGCCTGTGTGGTAGCGTCCGGCGCTGCATCACTGCTGACAACAAACTCTGCAGCATCCGGCAGCTGCTGGATGTCCTCGCTTTTTAAGCCGGGATAGATCAACTGCTTCTCCAGCTGTTCGCTACGACTGGCATAGACTGCATCGGCTTTCACCGAAAGCAGATCGACTTGGCCCTTGAAGCCCTGCTCGTCGATTGGAGATGTCAGGGGGAATGCCTTTCTCAATGCCCTCTCACCGCCTTGATAGGTGGCAATGTCCACATCGCGCCACGCCACTACCTCAAAAATACGTTGCTGTTCGATGCCGTTCGCTGGATGTGCTTGGCCAACGACATCCAAATGGTAGGTATTGCCAGCAGCATCGCGAATGGTCTGGGCAATTTTTGGCAAGCCGTCGGCAACCTCGTAGCTAATAGGTCGGATAATCGGCAACAGCGCTGCCCCAGATGCTTGATGCTTGGACTTGGTTGTGGATTTTGCCTTGGGAACAGGCATTTGCTTGCCCGCTGCCGCCTGTTCACCTGACAACGGGGTCGCAAGGACTGTTGGTGACACACCCAGCACCCCCGAAGCCAAAAACAGGGCTGCTAGAAACGCAGCGGCCAGCGTCGCCAGCAAAGATTTTACCCCAAGCCTTCGCCAGATGCCCCAAGCCGCCCATTTGGACTGCCTATCGTCAGTCTGAACTGGCAAAACAAGGTATTTGCCAATTTGCTTTCCCTTGGAACAAGAAACAGTAGTGCCTTGGTTTTCGTTCATGCTACCTCCCCAGGTAAGCCGTCGGAATTTTCACTCAAATTTTTGTTACCATCTGGGCTTAGCCGTTCATCCGGATTTTTCTAGTTCCCGACTTGCCAAGATTATATTTTAATGCTAGCATAGCACCTACCTATTTTGTCAATAGCAAATATCAGAATTTGAGAAACTCATAATGTTAGGAGAAAACTGTGGATCCCAAACAGACCGTCACAAGAAAACGCACCGCCCTAGCCAAGGCCCTAGAGAACGAGAAGGGAACCGAAAGACCAACGGTTTACGCAGGCTACTACATCTACGCCGACCAAAAGCAAAAGCTCATCGAACTGACCGCCTACAATAAAATCCACGGCATCGAACCGTCTAACGCTTCTGACATGATCCGCGAGGCTTTGGACAACTATCTGCAAAGCCTATGATCAGCCGGTGCTTTCTGAAAATGGCGATATCGTGATCAGCCGTGGGCAGAACCGCAACATATTTCTTTATGAGCTGACCGAACAAGATCTTTTAGACAGCGATTTGCCCTCTTCTTACCGGGTGGGCAATGTGCTGATCTTCGCTGAACGTCAAAACGCCCGCATCGGTCGTGAGCTGGCGCGGGCCGATGATTTGCTGGCCGCTTGGGAGTTCCTCGACGGCCGTCAACTTGGGGCTGAGAACTTCCTCAGCAGTGTCAGCCAAAGATCCACGGCGGCAACGGCAGCAGTGCAGGATAGCCCCAAGCCCCCAAACCAGGAAGTCGAAGCGCTCAGCTCCGATGTGGCTCAACTCACCTTGCGCATCGAGCAGCGCGACGAGTTACTGCGTGACATCTCCGAAAGCCTGAAGGCCCAGAAAGAGGAGAACGAGCTTTTGAGCCTATTGCTTGAGCAGAGCGAAACCCGTTTGGCAGTGGACGAACTGAGTCGCAATGAGCTGATGGAGGATTTGCAGGAAGTCTCCGCCCATACCATGACCGTAGAAACCACACTGGAGAGGGTATTGGAAGAGAAATCCAGGTTGGAGCAAGAATTGGCGGAAAAGGCCACTGAGCTGGTCGAGATCAGCCTGATAAACGACAGCCTCCGTTCCCGTTTGGCCGAGCACGACCGGACAAGCAGGCCTGAGCAGGCTACTCTCGATCAACCAGCGACCACCAGTTCACTGCCCACAGCAGAGGTATTTGGCGGGTGGCAGCCAAGCGCAAAAGTCGCCGACAGCAGGCCGCCGCACCCGGAGACTGCCGAGCCACAGACACTGACCATGGCTTCGGGCAAGCAGATCCATGTCTACCACCAGTTCCCGGAGCTGCCGAAGCCCAGCTTGCCTAGTCGCGCTAAAGCGTGGCTTGGCAACAGCCTGCGAGTAGCGGGCGTCCTTGCCCTATCTGCTTTGACCGTGTTGGCTGGCAGCGTCTTAGCCACCAGCGCGGTTAACCACGTTAGCTTCGGCAACGCACTGGACTTGCTCCTCAAAAGCCTAGACTTGTTGCGTTAGGGCCGCTTGTTGCGTTAGGGCCGCCTGCTGCGTTAGGGGCCGCCTGTTAGAGACGCCTATTGCGTTAGGGCCACCTGTTAGGGCCGCTTGTTGGGGCCACCTGTTGGGGACGCCTGTTAGGGACGCTTACAAGTCCATGGCCTTTTTCAGCATTGCCACCCGACGGCGTGAAACCGGTATGTTCTCCGGCTCACTAACCAGCTTCAACAGCAAGCCACCACCGGGCTGGGGCAGCAGTTCCTCGACAAAAGACAGGTTCACCAGATAGCGTCGGTGAACACGGAAGAAGCCGAAGCCCTCCAAGTTGCTTTCGAACTGCGCCAAAGACAGTGTGGAGAGATAGCGGTCACTGTCGGTGTGCACGTAAGAATAGTCATCACGAGCCATAATGTAGCGGATGTGGTTGGTCAGTATCATTAGATGCCGGCCGCTTTTCTCCACAGGGATCCGCTTTATCTGCTGAACACGGGCTTGGCCGGACAGGTATTGTTTTACTTTGTGCAAAGCCTGCAACAGACGATCTGTCTCCACCGGTTTGACCAAGTAATCCACCGCGTTAACATCAAAGGCTTGAGCTGCAAACTCACTATAAGCGGTGACAAAGACCACTGCTGGTGGTGTTTTCAGACGACTGATCCCCTCAGCCAACTGCAGGCCGACTACCCCAGGCATGTTGATGTCTAAAAACATCACATCGGCTCCATGATCCTTGAATTTCTCTAAAGCATCACGTACGGTGGCGGCCTCACCGACCACCTCAACATCGCCGACCGAATCCAACATGAAGCGCAGCTCCGAGCGTGCAGGTGCCTCGTCATCAACAACAATTGCCTTAATCATAGTTCCTCAGCTCTCAATTCCCGTAGTGGTCCAAGATGCAAACGAGCCTTTGTGCCCGTTCCTAGTTCCGATTCTACCTGTAAATAGGCGTTTGTGCTGAAAAAGCCTTTCAACCGATTGTTGACGTTCTTCAAAGCGATGCTGCCCTTGTTGCTTTTATTGAAAAGCTGCTTCAGGGTTTCCTCGTCCATACCGGCACCGTCGTCGGATACGTCAACCAATACCTCGCCTGCCGAAGTGTAAATCTTGAGGTCGATATGCAGCGGCTTGTCACAACGTAAACCATGCGTGGCGGCATTCTCCACTAATGGCTGAATAATAAAGGCCGGGACTAATATCTGCTCTAGGCCATTTTCAATCTCACTGGTCAAACAGATGCGATCATTGCCAAATCGGGCGATCATAAAGCCCATATAACGCACGGTTTGCAGATATTCCTGCTCCATGGTAATGCGCTCCAAAGACCCATCTAAGGTACGCCGGTAAAAAACAGCGAACTCCCGCAGCAGGATGCGCGCTTGATCGGGGTCAGTGCGAATCAAGCTGCCGATGGTGTTGATGGTGTTGAATAAGAAGTGTGGGTTGATTTGGGCTTGCAATGCCTTCAGTTCCATGGTTGTGGCCAGTTCCCGCTGCTTTTCCAAATCGGCCAGCTGTAACTGCATGGCCAACAGCTTGCCAAGGCCAGCGGTTGTCACCTGCTCGGTCTCGTCAACCCTGCGCACTGAACGGTAATAGAATTTCAACACCCCGGCCACTTCGTCTTGCAATACCAAGGGAACGATAATCGCCGCCTTGAGTACTGAGTCATTCAGGAATCCGGGGCTCTGAGCAGGCAGGCTGGTTTTTGCCGAGTGCACGACTTTAGGTTTTCGACTCTTGATCACCTCCGCTGTTGCGGTTGAAAAATCGGGGGCGTCCTCCCTGTTGCTGCTACGCTTGACACCAACGTAGCCCAACACTTGCTCACAGTCCATAACCGCCACGGCTTTAGCCGAGGAAGCCGACAAGAACATCTGGCAGATCTCCTGTGCCGCCTCGGGGGTCAGTCCTTGGCGCATATAGGTGAGAGTCTGCGTCGCCAAACTTAGAAGCCGTTGTGATTGGCAGGCGCGAATACGGTCTGGGTCAATAGAGTAGCGAATGGCAGAATAGAGCACGACGACCATGACAACTAGGCAGGCCAACAGGATAAGCCAGTGGCCGCCGAAAACCACCAAGCTAACTGCCAGCAGCAGCAACAGGGCACTAAGGCCAAAAAGCAACGCTTCTATGAGTGTAATACGCCTTCGCACCAACATTCCTTACTTGGGTTGCCTATGGGGGAAACGCCGATTAATGCTGCCATGTCGGACTATGCCCATGACAGCATAAATCGAGATCATCCTAATACTATCGCTCATCAGGCAAGAACAACCACTTTATTGACAATCAATATAATACCCGAGATAACCAACAGGCAGCCAAAGGAGATACGCAGGGCCTTCTCCGGAATTCGCGGCAGGAGCCAGACCCCAAAGGATGCTCCGGGAATGGTTCCCACAATCAAAGCCAAGCCATACAGATACTCGATGTGAGAAAAAACGGCGTGAACGATGATGCCCGGCAAGGCAATGATGGCAATGGCTAGAAGCGAGATGGCACTGATCTCCTTCATTGTTTTACCAAGTAGGCTGACCCCGAAGGGCACAATGATAAAACCGCCGCCGATGCCAACGATGCCGGCTATGAAGCCAGCCACCAATCCAACGGCCATCGATGCGGCCATTGCCGCCTGCGGGCTTTTGAAGCGAGCCGCCGATGTGCGACCGTCTGATCCAAGGGGCTTTTTCAGGGCTTCGCTAAAAACCCGCAAGGCGCATAGCAAAATCACCAGCACAGTTATAACCAAGATAACGATTTCCGGGAACATGCCCACCACGCCGGCAGAAACCATCGATGCCGCTGCCCCAGGAATACCGAAACAGAAAGCCTCCCGGATATCCACTGTTTTTTGACGAATATGGCGTACTGCGCCGGAAAGTGAGGTCGGCACCACTGCAAACAACGATGTGGCCGAAGCGTTAAGCATCGGCAAGCCAAACACCAAGTGCAAAAACGGTACCATCAGCGAACCGCCGCCGACACCGAACATCCCAGAAAGAGTGCCGATAAGCAAGCCTAGGGCAGCGGCTGACAGCAGCAGCGGCAATAGGGGCATCAGCTCAGGGGACACTAGATGGGGTCTTCTTTCTGCAATGGCTCAGCAACCCCGGAACGCAGTATCTGTTGGGTGATCAGATCTTGCATGCTATTGGTCACAAAGCTCGGCCAGATACGCTGAAACTCAAAATAACGCGAGCAGAAACTCAGGGCGTAGTCACGGGCGTCCCGAGGCACGGCCAATGCTGCCTTCAGGTAACCTTGCCGATCCCGGGGACGGCCGATGGTTCGCAAACAAGCCGTAAGGAACGCCCGCCGCCCCACTGAACGGTTCAAGAAGGTACCCGGATAGGGGTCTAGGGACTCCGGCTGGATTTGCAGCAAATCGATCTGAGACTTGGCGAATTCCAGCTTGCGGTGCTCGTAGATCCAACGGTAGATGTCTTGGCGGAAGCGTTGCCCTTCTGAGCGCTCCAGCGGCGGGCGATGCTGGATGCACCATTGATTGTCAAACCAGACCTTGCCCCCATACATCAAGACATTCAACAGGTAATCCAAGTCCTCGCCACGGCTGATCCAAGCATCAAAGGAAATGCGGATAAAAGCCTCACGATGAATGGCCATGCAGCCGCCATTCAAGATGTTGGAGGTCGAAATACGGGAAGCCGACATTGCTCCGGCCATCCACTTGTTGAACAGCTCGCCTTGCCCCCAGAAGCGGTTATACCAAGCATTGGACTGTGATGACCGCCATTGGTCTTTGGCTATGTTGCAGTAACCGCTCTTAACTAGGATCGGCACTCCCTTAGGCGAGAGTCGGCCAAGCCCATAGGTGGCCCGCTCCATAAAATCCGGATAATCGACGATCTCATCATCGTCGATGAACACCACCTCGGTAAAACCCCGTACTGTAGCCACCAGTAAGCCAAGGTTGCGGATTGCCCCGTAACCACGCAGACCAACCCCTTCGATCATCGATTCCGCCCCCAGCTCCGCCATTCGATCATGCAGCCGCTCGACAGTTTGACTGTCAACAACCTGAATACTCAAGGCATCCGCGAAGGTTCGCGCCACCCCCATGATCTTCTCCCCCGCCTGCTGGCTGATACCTGCCTCGGGCACCACCAAAAGGACGACCGGAACTTCAATGCCCTGATCTTTCAGCGACCCCAAGCAACGCGGCAGCTCACCCAGATGGGTTAGAGGTGTCATGTGATCGTAGGTACCGATGACCTCGTCGCTGGGCACATGGCGCTTGGGGCCTACGTATGTAGGAATAACAATAACAGGATTCACAGCTAATCAGCTCCCGGCTCGTTTGTTGTCTTTGGCAAAAGCAACCAGCTACACCATGCCACTGTGCCTGCAGAATCACCTTACGAAGATCCTGCACGCAACCCGGCCGGATAGCACTGGTTGGCTCCTCCCTTGCTATGGTTATGAGCGCAACGCTGCGAGCATGCACACAGCTAACATTATAGCAGAGGATAGCCCCCGTGTGCCGAACGCAGCATTAAAAGCCCAAGCCCTGCAAGCGCTCAAACAGCACGTCGACGTGAGCAAGGAAGGCCGCTGGGTCGAAAATAGCCGCCAATTTGTCGGCATCGAGCGGACATTGCTCATCCTCCAAAAGGCGTTGACACAGGCATTTGCCCTCCCGAGCAGCCTGGATGTCTTGCCACACCGCCATAGAATTGCCTTGGATGATGGCGTAGGCGTCTTCGCGTTTCAGCCCACAGTCAATCAGCGCCAACAGCGCCTTACTGGAGAATATCAAGCCCCGGGTGGCATTCAAGTTGGCCAAGCAGCGCTCAGGGTAGACCACTAGGCCATCGATGATCCAGCGCATCTTGTCTAGCATGTAGTCCAAAGCAATAAAGCTGTCAGATTGGGCAACACGCTCGGCAGACGAGTGCGAGATATCCCGCTCATGCCAAAGCGCAACGTTGTCCAACGCCACCTGGCAGTTCGCCTTGACCAACCGTGACATGCCACAAATGCGCTCAGCGGTAATCGGGTTGCGCTTGTGTGGCATGGCCGAAGAACCCTTCTGATCGGCCTTGAACGGCTCTTCAGCCTCTAGGGTGTCCGTTCTTTGTAGGGCACGTATCTCAGTGGCCATCTGCTCCAAGGTGGCGGCAGCGACCGCCAAGGCGCAAGCCAGCTGGGCGTGCCGGTCGCGGGCGACCACCTGGGTGGACAGCGGGTCGGGCTGGAGCCCGAGGCGCTCACAGATATAGCCTTCCACCGCCGGATCAATACTGGAGTAGCTGCCGACCGCACCGCTGATGGCACCGGTGGCGATGGCCGCGCGCGCTGCCAACAGGCGCTGCTGGCTGCGCTTCAGCGCCCATGCCCAGCTGGCAAACTTCATGCCGAAGGTCATCGGCTCGGCATGGATGCCGTGGGTGCGGCCAACTGCCAAGGTGTCCTTAAACTCGAAGGCACGCCGCTTAACGGCCTCGGCCAATGCCCGCACCCCTTCCAAGATCAGGTCTGTGGCCTGCACCAGTTGACAGCAAAGCGCCGTGTCCCCGAGATCGGATGAAGTCATGCCGTAGTGCACCCAGCGCGAAGGTTTGGGGGTACCAACCGGTAAGCCAGCGTCGATATGCTGGCCAAGATCAGTCAAAAAGGCGATGACATCGTGGTTCAGACTGGCTTCCAGCTCGTTGATATGCTGGGGGTCGAAGCCGGCATGCGCCCTTATCCATGATGCCTCCTCGACGGTTATGCCGATCTGACCGAGCTCGGCTTGGGCCTCGCAGGCCAAAACCTCGATCTCCATCCAAATCCGATATTTGTTGTCCAGCGAGAACAGGTTGCCCATAGCCGGACGGGTGTAGCGCTCAATCATCGCGGCAGCTCCTTATCAGTCATCGCGGCAGCCCTTTGGCAGCCCCTTGGCAGCACATTTGGCGGCTCCTTAGCGGCCCCTTGGCAGCCCAGCATTTTCCCTATTTATATATCCTTGATGCCGAAACCACGGCATCCAAGCGTTTGTCATGCACTTCAACCGGCAAAGAACGATAGACCTGCTCATCGTAACAGATACCATAGGTTTTGCTGCCTGGCAGCAACTTGGGCAGATAGCGGTCGTAAAAGCCACCACCAAAGCCCATCCGGAAACATTGCCGGTCGAAGGCCACGCCTGGCACAATCACGCAGATCAAGTCTTGGGGCAGCACCCTGTTCAGGGCGGAGAGCATCTTCTCCGTCTTCAATGTAAAGGGGTCAGCAAATAGCTCCAAAGTCTCTAGGTCGATATCCTTGCAGTCTAATGTGGAGTAAAAAGCCATAGTCTCGTTGTCTAGGATAGCCGGGTAAGCCGGTTTGAAGCCAGCCGTCGCCAGCTTGACGATCAAGAACTCCAAGGAAAGCTCACTGGCTGCCGCCTCATAAACTGCGACATAGCCGTTGTTCTTGTCAAGCGCCGAGATCATCGCGAACATCCGCTCACAGGCTTGCCGCGACTCCCGTAGCCGCTGTTCAGGAGCAACCGACACCCTTCTTCGGATCGCCGCCTTGCGAAACTCGGCCTTCTCCTGCTTCAATGTGCGCACAAAGGGCAGGCAAAGCAGCACGGGCACAAAAATGCAGGCAGCCAGCATGGCCACAGCAGGCAAGGTCTCCGCAGGCATCAGCCAAAACGGTGGATAAGCCAACAAAAACGCATACCAAGCAACAATCATCAGCATCACCACAAGCGGTGCCCCCAGCCGTCGCAACCAATATGGCAGCAAGCTAATAGCCAAAGCGCAGACCAGCGCAACGGCCAAAAAGCCGAGGTCGATTCCCACTAGCCCGAAGACGGACTTGCCCAAATAGGGGTTATCCTGCCGGTACATGCCTAACAGGGCACCTAATATCAAAGCCGCCAGCAGTGGCAAAAAGCAGGGCAACAGCCAAAACAATGACCGATGGGCATGGGTCTGATGGAAGTGCGGAAGCTTAGGAAAGCGCTTTTGCTTTGGGTCGTGTACCATTGATCTCCCCGTATCGATTCTAACTGCCGGCGTCCACCATTTTACAACTCTAGGTCGCAGCCGAGGAAGCACTCGGCGTTACGGTGCAAGATCAGCTCGCTAGAACGTGCGTCCAGTTCGTTGGCAAAGAAGCGCTCCAGCTCGTCTTGGGGGTCAAACATCGGTGAATCACTGCCGAAGAGGATGCGTTCTGGGCCATAAAGCTCAATCAGCTCCCGTGTACGCCGCCTCCCCAGCCAAACTGCAGCCGAACTGAGATCCATGAAACAGCGCTCATCCTCCAGATACTCCACCGCCAAGTCATAGATCGACCAACCGCCGAAATGGGCGGCGTTCATGGTCAGCTGCGGAAAAGCATGCAGCACCTCGCGGATACGGCGCGGATGGGAGTAGTCGTAGCGGTAGTCGCCGGCATGGACTGTTATTGGCAAACGACCTTCGATCAACTCATAAAGGCGCATCAAACGCGGGTCATCGACGTTCACCCGTTGGGAGTCGGGGTGGATCTTAAAGCCCTTAAGCCCCATGGCGATGCACCGCTCGACTTCGGCAGCCAGTGATTCGCAGTCCTGATGCATGGCAGCAAAACCGATCAAGGTGGGGTCAGTGGCCGCTGCCTTGGCAATGAAGTCATTGATTCTGACGACATTATCAGGCTTCAAGGCCACCGAATAGGCAATCGAATAGCGGATGCCAGCCGCCTCCCGCTGCTTAAGATAGCTGGAGACACGGCCGTCACTGGCCATCTCCACGCCATAGAACTCACCAACATTGGCCGCTGCCTTCTGAGCGATTGGATCCGGATATATATGGCTATGGGCATCGACGATGACCTGATTTTTTGGCATATAAGGAGCCTATCTTTCGAATTTGCAATTTTGACTAGCACTAATAGCCGATTTATGGTATCATACCGCTTCGTGTGTGCGGGTGTGGCGGAATTGGCAGACGCGCATGGTTCAGGTCCATGTGAGTGTATACTCATGAAGGTTCAAGTCCTTTCACCCGCACCAGGAGGACGATGGCGAGTCTTTCGATGAGAAGATGGCCCGGATGACAGGCGAACTATCGGAAATGTTCAAGCGTTCCCACGAACTGGAGGGCGAAATACGCAAAAGACTGGGGGCGATTGGGTATGAAATCTAAGAAGAAAAACGAAATTTCCATTGTCCGCTCATCTGCGGCCGAATACCTCACATTCATTGCCACAAGCGGTGAAGGCGGAGTTGAAGCTGTGTATGCTGATGAGAACGTCTGGCTTACGCAAAAAATGATGGGCGTTTTGTATGATGTTGAAACGCATACGGTCAATTATCACCTGAAAAAAGTTTTTTCTGACAACGAACTGACAGAGGATTCAGTTGTTCGAAATTTTCGAATAACTGCCGCAGACGGAAAAAACTACGACACCAAACACTACAATCTCAAGGCGATTATTGCCGTGGGGTATAAAGTAAACTCTGAACGTGCGGTGCAATTTCGTAAATGGGCTACGGGCATTATCGAGGGATACACCATCAAAGCCTACGCAATGGATGACGAACGCCTGAAAAATGACGGCTCTGTTCTTACAAAAAAATATTTTGAGGAACAACTGGAGCGTATCCGTGAGATACGCTTGTCTGAACGCAAGTTTTATCAAAAAATCACCGATATATACGCCACGTCCATTGATTATGACGTGACGGCAGCTGCCACCAAGCGGTTCTTCGCCACAGTTCAGAATAAACTGCATTGGGCAATTCACGGGCAAACCGCCGCAGAGATGATAGTTTCTCGTGCAGATGTCGAAAAAGAATACATGGGGCTTACAGCTTGGAAAGATGCACCAAGCGGTAAAATTCAAAAATTCGATGTTTCAATAGCGAAAAACTATCTGACTGAAGACGAAGTGCTTCAGCTCAATCGCCTTGTTTCCGCCTATTTGGATATGGCGGAACTCCAAGCCACGCGCCATATCCCCATGACAATGGCCGACTGGGAGGA
>JGI20171J29575_12612834_pt1 | contig 120663 bp, 118 predicted proteins | sample TergutNc150P4_FD_29575 | JGI IMG/M metagenome (IMG submission 29575)
AGTAGAATATTGCATTAAAAGAAACATATTGGCAGATTATTTTAAGAAGAATGCACAGGAGGTTGTAAAAATGATAACACTTGAATACTCATTAAAAGACGCTATTGAAGTTGCCCGCGAAGAGGGTATTGAAAAAGGTGTAGAAAAAGGTCAAGATTATGTTCTTAAACTTATGAAACAGGGCTTGTCCTATGAAGAGATTAAAAAGAAAGTAGAGAAAGAGGCGAAGAAAAAACATAGGTAATCTTGAACTGCGATTCACAGCTTAAGACAATTTTTTCTTTAACCCTTTAATTATTTGGGAGCAAGAAGAAAATTTTCCTCTGCAAAATCATACCAAAACTGTCCAATAAGTTTTAGTTCAACTGCGAATAATACGAATGAAAACGAATATTTCGGGGCGAGAGGATTTGAACCTCCGACCACATGACCCCCAGTCATGTGCGCTACCTGGCTGCGCTACGCCCCGTTTAATACATATATCTTTTTTCATAATAGATTTAAGTCAATATTTTTTTTTATCAAAAAGGCATATAAAAACAGACTAAAATTTTTAAATACTGTTAAAATCAGACAAAAATAAATATGATTGACAAAAATATTGATAATTCACGAATTTAGAGTAATCCTTAAAAAACCGCCGAATGTAAGACAAAATTTCAGAGGTACAAATTGAATATAAAGGAAACTATCTATAACATTATAAAAAAGTCCGTTGAAAATGCAGTAACAGACGGTAAACTGCCAGCTGCCGCTTATCCTGCTGTAAAAATAGAATACCCCAGAGAAGCAAAATTTGGCGACTATTCAACACCCATTGCGCTTGAAGCTGCAAAATTATTAAAACGATCTCCAATGGAAATCGCCGAAGTTTTAATTCAATATATAAAAGTACATAGCGATATAGCCGGTTTAGTTGAGCTGTCAAAACCCGGGTTTATTAATATTTTTATATCCCTCAATTATTTAAAACAGAATATGATTAAAGTAATAAATGAAGGGGAGAATTATGGAAAATCGGTTAAAGATAATCCTGTAAAATACAACTTAGAGTTTGTCTCTGCAAATCCCACAGGACCTATGAACATAGTATCTGCAAGGGCTGCAGCTTTGGGCGATTCAATAGCAAATCTGATTGATGCTGCCGGTAATTTTGTTGATAGGGAGTTTTATGTTAATGACTATGGGAATCAGGTGAATCTTCTGGGGGAATCTGTTCTTGCCAGAATAAAAGAAATCAAAGGTGAAACGTTTATTTTCCCGGAAGACGGTTATCATGGTGAATATATAAAGGATATTGCAAAATGGATAATTGATAATTTTCATGAAGAGCTGAATCATATAGATGAGCAGGAAGAGAGAGTGCGATTTGTTTCTAAAAAGGCTGTAGAATTTAATGTGGCAAATCAAAAAAAAGATTTGGAAGATTTTAATGTTTTTTTTAAGACATGGTTTAGAGAGAGTTCGCTTCATGAAAAAGGTGAGGTAGGGGAGGCTCTTAAAAAATTAGAGGAGAGCGGTCACATACGCATTGAGGACGGAAAAAAAATATTCAATTCGACGAAATTTGGAGATGATAAAGACAGGGTCGTAGTAAGGGCTGATGAAAGACCAACATACCTTATGGCTGATATTGCCTATCACTACGATAAACTTGAAAGAGGCTATGACAGACTTATAGATATTTGGGGACCTGACCACCATGGGTATATTGCCAGATTATCAGGCGCAGTAGAAGCCTTTTGCAACAGGAAAGATATATTTCGGGTTTTGATTTCACAGCAGGTCAACCTGATTATGGAAGGGGAGACTGTTAAGATGTCCAAGAGGCTTGGGAATTTTTCTACAATGAGAGAATTGATTGATGAGGTAGGAGTAGATGTCTCAAGATTCTTTTTTATAATGAGGTCTATGGACAGTCATCTCGATTTTGATCTCAGCCTTGCTAAAAAGAGCAGCTCGGAAAATCCTGTTTTCTATCTTCAATATGCACATGCAAGGATATGTTCAATATTTCGAGAAGCTGATAAGAAAGGGATTTCTCAAAATCATGAAAAAATAACTGTAGAAAATTTAAACAACAATGAAGCTTTAACAATATTAAAACTTTTAGCAAGGTTCCCTGAAGAGATAGCTGATGCTGCCGAAGCCTTTGAACCGCATAAAATATCTACATACTTAATGCGCTTGGCGCAGACCTATCATAGATTCTATACTGAACATAGAGTCATATCTGATGACGACTTAAAGACTCAGACTAATTTAGCGCTTTGTGACGCCGTAAGGATTACTATTAAAAACGGGTTAAAACTTTTAGGGGTTTCTGCTCCGGAGAGTATGTAGATGCCAAGTATAATAATTATATCAACAGGCGATGAATTACTCTTTGGAACAACAGTTAATACAAACAGTTCATTTATCAGTAATCTTTTTTTTGGAAGTAATTTTAATGTGGTCAAACATATAACTGTCGGCGATAAAATAGATTCTATCGTTAATGCAATCAGCAGTTCCATCGAAGAAGCGGATATAATTATTACAACAGGCGGTTTAGGTCCGACAGATGATGATAATACATTAGAGGCGGTTTGTTCTATCTTTAACAGAAGAATTGTTATTGATAAGGAATCAAATGAAAAGATATTAACATTTTTTAAGTCAATGAATATGCCCTTAAATGAAGCTGACAGCAAAATGGCAATGGTGCCTGAAAACTCATTTGTAATTCAAAACAGATACGGATTATCTCCGGCATTTATAATCAGTGAAAAAGATAAAATTGTTATATCATTGCCGGGTGTGCCCGTAGAGTCTGAGAATATGATGAAAGAGGACGTGCTGCCATATTTAAAGAGTAATTTTTCGTTTGATGATAACATGAAATTGACATATAAAATGTCAGGTATCAGAGAATCGGACATAAACTCCGAACTTAAGGAGTTAGATATTCCGGACTATGTCAGAATCGGTATTACATCAAAAATGGGAATTTGTGAATTGACAATAACTAATCTAATAAAAGAGAAAATTCAAAGAGAGAAAATTGATTTATTGATTAAGAATAAATTTGATAAATATCTCTTCAGTCGAAATGCCAAGTCTCCTGAAGAAGAGCTTATCATGTTGCTGAAAGAAAAAGGATTAACCCTTTCTACGGCAGAGTCTTGTACCGGAGGATTACTTGCAAAAAGAATTACAGATGTACCCGGTTCATCGGAAGTATATAAAGGATCGGTTGTAGCATACGATAATAATATTAAGATACAATTTTTAGATGTTTCAGATGACACTCTTCTTAACTATGGTGCGGTAAGCGAGCAAACAGCTAAAGAGATGGCAAACTCTATACAAAAAAAATTTAAAACAGATATTTCGGTTTCAACTACAGGGATAGCAGGTCCCGGCGGCGGAAGTGAAACAAAACCTGTAGGTATGGTCTGCTTTGGATTTAAAATAAAAGATTATGAGCATACGGTAACAAGAATAATATCCGGAAATAGAGAAAGAGTCAGGATTTTTTCAAGTTTATATGCTATTAATTATCTAAGGGATTTTTTAAAAAAATTAAATTGAAAATTGGCATGGTTATATTAATAATGAACTATTAGTATCGCATTAACCTTCAATTGTGGGAAATAAATTATATTATGAATCGAATATGGGTTAAAATAAATCTCATTGTTGCCGCTTTTCTTATTATAGGAAACGGCAATGTTTACGCCGAATCAAAAAATCTATTTAACCAAGGTCTTGAGGCATTTAAAGCCGGTAATTATGCTTCGGCTGAATTGCTGTTTCGTAAGACAATAGAGAATAATGATGAATATAGCGACAGGGGATGGTTTTATCTTGCAAGAACTATTTACCAGCAAGGGAAATATAAGCCTGCTATATTTGAATTTAACTCTTTCTTAACAAAATGCAGAACTGAAAATTTAAGGATAGAATCAAATTTTTGGATTGGAGAATGTTATTATAACTTAAAAGAAAATTTAAAGGCTATTGAAGAGTACACTCGTTTTCTTGAAAGGGCTACTGATAAGGATATGATCATAACGACTCACGATAGAATAGCATCAATATATTATAGCCAAAAAAGATATGAAGAGGCAATAATTGAATGGGAAGCTGCGATTAAAAAAAATTCGGATAAGGAGCAAAATGCGGAGTTTGTTCTAAAAATAGGCGATGCCCTTTTTAAAAATGAGAAATACGATAATGCGCTTGAAAGGCTTAACCCGTTATTAAGCGCAAAGATCGATGCTCAAAAAAAAGCAGAAATAAGATTAATAATCGGCAGAATTTATCAACTGCAAAATGAAGATAAAAAAGCGCTTTTAGTATTTAATGCAATTCCATCCTATCTGGCTGAAACATATCCGTTTTGGGACGTATATTATTTCAGGGCTATGTCATATTTAAAGACAGACAGGGAATCTCTTGCAAAAACCGATCTGGAACTATTTTCTATAATAGGAAAAAAATCGGAATTTTATTATGACGGACTTTATGAATATGGGAAGGTTTTGCTGAATTCTAACAAGCCCGAAAGCGGTATAGATATATTAGAAAAGGTGTGGGAAAACAAAGATAGAAAAGATCTTTCTGTCAAGAGCGCACTCTTAATGGCAGATTCTTTTATAGAGAAAGAACCTCAAAGAGCTATAAAATATTTAGAAAAATATACAAACTGCGAAGATGAAGAGCTAAGGAAAAGTATAATAATTACCATTAGTAAGGCGTATTTTAAAAATGAAAATTTTGATAAAGCTGAAAGTATATTGAAGGTATATTTATCAACTTACCCTTATGATCCGAATATTGATGAAGTGAAATTCATACAAGCCAGAATTTTACTTGAAAAGGATGATGTAGAGGGCGCAACTCAGATTTTTAATGATCTGAAAATGAATAATCCGTTTTCCAAATTTTTAAATGATACGGATTATTATTTAGCTCTTGTAAATATCAAAAAAGGGAAAAAAAATGAATCAATAACACTGCTGAAAAAATATGCATCTTCTAAAAATGCAAATTATAAATTTGATGCGCATAGACTTTTAGCCGAATTATATTTAGAGTCTGAAGATATTAAAAATGCCGAAACTGAAATAAATATATTACTCAATTCATTTGCTAATTATACAGGGATTGATAAACTTGTATATAAACTTGCCTTAACAATGGATGAAAAAAATAATCAATCTTCAACAAAATACTTCAATATACTACAAAATCGTTATCCTAATTCAAAATATACAATGTTAATAAATGTAGTATATGGCAATAAATTTTTTGCAAATAAAAATTATAGCAGGGCAATAACTTATTATGAAAAATTTCTAAACAGTAATATTGAAGAATCAAGAGGGACAGCTTACTATAATCTTGTAACATCATATTTCAACATAAAAGAATATAATAAGGTTATAGATATAATAAAGAATATTAAGATACCGGCTTTGGACGAACATCAATGGCAAGAGATTCCATTGATTCAATCAAGAGCATTTTATTTGACTTCACGATTTAATGAAGTATATAGTCTGTTAAAATGGGAAGATATTAAAACATTCAATGATAATGATGCAAGAATGTTAATAGATTGTACAATAAAAACCGGGGATATAGCAGTTGCCGAAAGATTTATTAACCAGCTTAAAGATAGAGAAATCTTATATTTTGAACAGAGATTGATCTTTGGGAAAGAATATAAAGCAAGGAAAAATAATGCCAAAGCAGAAGAAATTTTTGATTCAATTCTTAATTCAAATTCATCGGAAAAAATCAAAGAGGGCGCAAGAATCGAATTAGCAGTAATAAAAATGGAAGCGGAGAATTATGACGCTTCGTTGAATTATCTCAATTATATTGAATTAACTGATAATATACCGGAAAGAGATTGTTTGATAATTATAAATCAATTCTATATGAACAAAGAGAAATCCGCAGCTGAGCTTACGGATTCAAAATTAAATTTCATATTGAAGAATAGGTTTATAGAAAAAGTTCTGCTTCTTAACCTTGATTATCATTTTAAAAATAAGAATCTAAATTCATTTTTAAAATACGCAAATCTTCTAAAACCATACAGAAATTATGATAATTATATAGATTATCATTCGGCATTATTATTTTATGAAACAGGTGATTATCAGAAATCTTATAATTCATTCTATAAATTATCGCTTAGAGAAAATGAATATACAACTGAGATGAATTATTATCTGGGCAGATTGAATCTTTTATATAATAAAAATAAAAGCACTGCTGTTAAATATTTCTTAAAAGTAGTTGAACTTAATACAAAAAGTGATTTTATAAACAAGAGCCGGATCGAATTAGGAATATTGTATTATGAGATGAAAAACAATGAATATGCATATAACTATTTAAATCAAGTGATTAGTGATAATCAACATAGTAAATTTAGGATAGAAGCTGAAAATATATTAGAATACATTAAATTAGCTGAAAAATAATTATCATAGAAGATATACAATGAAAAACAATCAAGAAAAAGGGATGAATATCCCTGATGAGCTAAAGTATCATGAAAATCATCAATGGCTGAAAATGATTGATGATATAACTGTAATTTGCGGTATAACTGATTTTATTCAGGATAATATTGGCGAAATAATTTTAGTGGAGTTTATCAATAATATTTTAAGCAGTGAAATTGAGGTTGACGACAAGATAGCTATTATAGAATCATCAAAAAATTCAATTGATATAAAAGCAATCACTTCGGGAAGAGTCATTGAAATAAACAGAGTTTTAGAGGAAGCGCCGGAACTTATAAATAGTGATCCATATGGAGATGGCTGGATATATAAAATAGAAGTTGAAGATATTACTAAGCTCAATAGTATTTTAGAACCTGATGAATATTTAGATATAATTTTTACAGATGATCTTTTTGATTAATACAACTTGATTATTACAACTTCCGATAAGAAACATTATGTCGCATTAGGAAATTTCAACCTGCATACTTAATAATATAATATATAGTAAATAATTCAGTAATAAAATTATTTTAATTTTAAAAGAGAAACAGTATACACGGCAATACCTTCACCTCTTCCGACAAAACCTAATCCCTCTGAAGTTTTACCTTTAATTCCAATTGATTTTGGAGGAAGGATTCCGTCTGTTGCATCGGATATGTTTTTTTTCATATCATTTATATATGGATATATCTTTGGCTGTTCACATATAACTACTGAATCGATATTTATCACCGAAAAACCAAGCGTAGTAATTCTTTGAAATACATCTTGAAGAAGATTTATGCTGTTAACATTTTTATAAAGTGGATTTGTATTCGGGAATAGTTGACCTATATCGCCAATATCAGCTGGGCCTAACAGAGAATCAATTATTGAATGAATTAAAACATCTCCGTCAGAATGTCCTTCTAAACCTAAATGATAATCGATTTTGACTCCGCCTAATACAAGATCTCTCCCTTTAGCTAAGGCGTGAACATCAAATCCGTTACCGATTCTATAGTTTACCATACTTAAAGATTGAAGGTATCTGATAGTGAACTGAGTTTAATAACATCAAGTACTTTTGGACTTATTTTTGTTATGACGAATTTTTTATTTTTATTTTTCTGGAGTTTTAACAGAGAAATTAGAATACCTACTCCTGATGAATCTATATAATCAACAAGGGAAAGATCAAATTCAATATCCTTATTTATCTTTTCTCCAATCTCAAAAAGTTTTTCCTTAAATGTCTTAATGGAACTCGTCTCAATTTCTCCAGATACTTTCAATGAGATGATTTTATCACTTTCATTAACATCAATTTTCATTTTTTAACCTACTCTAATATTTACTCAGATTAAAATTAATATTAGGAGTTGACAAGTCAAATTAATTTTAATACAAACAAGTTAAAATTAATCAGAAAAATCAATATCTATTAAAATTAATCTTGGTAATGTTTTACCTAAATACTCATTCTGAGTTAGATTAAATATTAAATCAACATTTTTTTTTGCTTTGAAATAACTATCCATTTTATCAAACATATTCCAGCCAATGACTTGTAGAGAATTATTAATAATATATTTTCCATGATTCTTTGTACTGCCAAATGAATTAAATTCTTCTATCTTTACCTGTTTTAAAATAAATACAGGTTCTTCATTATTTTTACCAAATGGTTCAAGCATAGAAAACTTTTTTATTAATGAACTATTTATATCATTTACGTCTAAAATGGAAGCTATTTGGATAGTTTTATCAGGTATAAAACGGTCTGCAACAGATTGGTTTATTGTATTTATAATCTCTTCAATATTCTCAATCATTGCAGTAAAGCCAAAGGCTTGTGCATGTCCTCCTAAGCGTTCAAATAGATGAGTAATTGTTAAAGTATGCATTAAAAAATCAAAATCACCGTAGCTTCTAGCCGAACCTTTTATCACTCCATCCTTGGCAGTACCAGCAGCGATAATAACAGGTTTTTTCATATCGTCTGCTAACCTATTAGCTATAAGACCTGCAAGTCCATCAATGATCTCGTCATCCATATAGAAAAAAATATTGTCATTTATTTTAATTCCTGCATTAGTGTTCCTTAATTTTTCAACAATTGCAGCAACTGTTTTTTTTCTTGCATTATTGATTTTATGTATTTCTGAAATAATTGGTTTTATTTGTGTATTGTCATTTTCTAAAAAAAATTTTACAGTTAAATCAGTTTCACCCATTCTGCCGGGAGCATTCAGTAAAGGTGCAATATCCCAACTTATCGACTTTGATGATACTTTTGATTTATCTATAAGAGATTGTATCCCTTTATGTCCTTTACCTCTTCTGATTGCATAAAGTCCATATTTTATTATATCTCTATTTTCTCCCATTAGCGGCATAATGTCGGCAATAGTACCGATTGCAAAAAGGACAGAGTATCCTTGTAAAATTGAAAATATCTGTTTTAAGCCTCTCCATTGAAGTTCTATGAATAATTTTATATATAATATAGATTCCTCTAATGTATTGGCTCTATTTATACAAAAATCTTTTGTAAGTTTGTTGATCATTACACTATTGTTTTCAAAATCTAAATTACAGAATGCGGAAGCTATTTTTTTAATGTCGGATATAATAATATCCGGATAAATTGATCTGATAATAGATGTAAGCGCCGAATATTCTCCATTAAGTAGAACTATATAATCATCTTTATTTATAATATTTGTAATAAGTTCAATTATATCATTTTTTTTTATTTTATAATCATATTCAATAATTCCATTTTTGATATTTTTTATATCATAAGTTGCTTTGTTTTCATAAATAAGTACAAAATTTACATTAAAGCTTGGTGTATAGCTATAAAGAAAGGCTTGCACAAATTTAAATACAACGCCAACCCCTGCTAATTCTTTAAATGGGTATTTACACTCTTTTTTTTTGGGATTTAATATTATTGCATCAGGAAGATTTTCATCAGGTTCATGATGATCGGTAATTATGAAGTCAATATCATGTTCTTTCGCATAATCTATTTCAGGGATATCTCTTATACCTGAATCTACTGTTATGACTAAGTCTATTTTATTGGCAATAAATTCATCTATGATTTCATGAGTAAGTCCATAACTCTCTTTTCCTTTTGGATATCTAATCAATGGTCTATTTTCAAATTTAACTAGCAGATCGTAGATCATGGTGAGGGATGTAATTCCATCAAGATCAGAATCTCCAAAGATTGCAATTTTTTCATTATTCTTAATTGCAATCTTTAATCTATCAATTGCCTCAAAAATTCCATGGAGTAAAAATGGGCTGTGAAGATTATTTAATTCCGGAAAAAGAAATCTGTAAATTTCATGTTCATCTCTTATACCTCTGGCAAATAGTATTGAGATGATATTTATATCAATATTTGTATTTTTTGAAATTAGCTCAATTTCTTGCCTGTTATAATCCGGCAAAATCCATTCAGGCTTCATCTATATTTTTTTAACCTTAAACCTTTGAATCGCTTTTTCAGCAAAAAAGTTTGCTTTGTCATTTAAGTTTTTTGGGATATACTCAATCTTAAACTTTTTTATTTTACTTATTAATGGCGTTATTTCGGATAAGAATTTCAATATCTCAGCGTCTCTTGTTGTATAGTCAGCGCTTAATTGTTTTACAATTATTTCAAAATCTGTTTTTATCTTTAACTCTCCAACTTGAAAGTATAATGCCAATTTAACAGCTCTCAGTAATGCTAAGCGTTCGGCATTTGCTATAGTTCTTTTTCCAATATAAGCTGAAACTTTACCGACCTGCCTGTCTTCCTGATCTGATATAATAATTCCTATACCGGAATCTCTTTGTTCGTTATCTGAAACAGCTCCTATATGCATGGTAATTGCAGTATTAACAGGTATTACTGATAGTTCAGCGCCGCTTAATATTTCTTTTAAATCATTCTGTTCATCAGCGCTGTTTTCATTTTTGGATGAAGTCTTTTTTTTAAGTATAATTTTTCGCTTCATCAAAACCTTTTCATGTTTTAAAAGAAGTTCCCTTGCCTCCTGAATTTTATCAATAACTTCAGATGTATCACATTCGGCAAGTTCTGCGATTTTATCAACGTTTTTCCCTTCGGAAACTAATTGTAATATTCGGTCTATGCTTAAAAGCATTTTAAATTACTCCAATTTAAAATCAGTAGATAAATCTTCCGCAGTTAGTACAGATTTCAATTTTTTTGCGGCTTAAAGCTGAAACAGCAACTGATGATGGAACCTGAAAGTTACATCTGCTGCATGTCTCTCCATTTAATTTTGCTATTGCAACACCATCTTTTGAGTTGATCAATTTAGAAAATTTTGCCCTGTTTGTTGGAGAGATATTTTCCAGTAATTCTGAAAATTTATTTTTATTAACTTCTGATTCTTGTTGATATTCTAAAATTTTTTTATTCAACCCTTCTATATCTGCTTTTACCTGTTTACCCGTTTCGGAAGATTCATTTTTTAGATCTGTTAATATCTTCTCTGTTTTTTCTATATCTTCAAGGAGTTCTAATATTGTACCTTCCAATTTTTCCTTAGAATCATTCAACCTGATTAATTCATTGTTTTGCGCTTCAATCTCCCTCTCTGATTTTAACAGATCCTTTCGCTGCTCTGTTTTTTGTATCTTATTATCAATTTCCTCAAGATCGAGTTCATTTTTTTTTAAATTCGCTCTGCTGTTTTTTAATTTTAATTCTGTTTGAGATACTTTTGTAGAGATTTCGTTTAATCTGCTTTCCCATATCTTAATTGACTTATTGCATCTGACTATTTCCGATTCAAATTTCATTACATTGTCCCAGAAATGTTGCAGCTCTATCATTATATTAATTTCGTTTTGCATTTTATTTATACACTTTAAATGGATTCTCTTCTATTTTAGATATTATTAATTCAATACTTTCATCATATAATACTTCTTCTAACGATTCTGCAAGATTTTTTTTAAAAATTATTTCTGTTCCATAATGACCTGCGTCAATAATATTTTTACCTGAATCTATTGCATATTTTGCATTATGGTAATTTACATCTCCTGTTATTATACAGTCTGAATTATATACATTAATAATTTTCTCAATGGAACCACCTCCCGAACCGTTTATGAATGCAATTGACTTTATGGGATTATTTTCTCTCCCACAATATGTAATAAATTCAAGATTTAATTTTTCTTTAGTTTTATATAATAATTCAGCGAACTCTATCTCTTTTTCTAATTTAATAAATGATCCTATTCCGATTTCAATACCATCTATTTCTTGAGTATTCAGAAGTGGAGTTGTTCCGCTAAATCCAAGAAAGTCTGATAAAGTACTATACATTATTTTATCAAAATTTGTATGTAATGAATAGAGTGAAATCCTTGAGGATATAAGATTCAATAGTATATTTGATCTTGATTCATCAGTTGTAATTTTTTTTATCGGCTTAAAAATAAGCGGATGATGACTGATCATTAGATTGCAGCCCTTTTCTTTTGCATCAGGAACTGTTTTCATGTCAGCATCAAGACAAATATATATTCTTTCTATAATATCATCATTAAACAGTATCTGCGCTCCGGTATTGTCATATGATTCTTGTATATCTTCCGGAATCTTAACCTTTAATCTTTTTATTAACTCATCTACTTTCATAATAACCGCCTTGTCATATTATTAACATTGCATCACCATAAGAAAAAAATCTGTATTCCATTTCCACAGCCTCTTTATAGGCATTCATTATGAGATCATATCCGGCAAAAGATGCTGCTAACATAAGAAGTGTTGATTTTGGAGTATGCAGATTTGTTAGCAGACCATTAACAGATTTTACGCTATATGGCGGATAGATAAAAATATCCGTAGTCCCATCGAGTGGAATATTTTTCCCATCTTTGAATGTAGATTCTAAAACTCTTAGAGATGTTGTACCTACCGCAATAATACGCCTCCCCTCCTCTCTTGCTAAATTTATTCTTTCTGCCGAATAGTTATCAAGTATAAATCTTTCCGAGTGCATCTTGTGCTTTGATATATTATTATCTCTCACAGGGCTGAACGTACCCCAAGACACATGCAGTGTAATAAAAATAGATTCAACACCTTTTTCTTTTAGCAGAGTAAAAATTTCATCAGTGAAATGAAGTCCTGCTGTGGGAGCTGCCACAGCGCCGCTGTTTTCAGCATATATTGTTTGATATCTTTCACTGTCAAAATTGTTGCCGGGACGCTTAATGTATGGCGGGAGTGGTACTTCTCCAATATCATTAAGGATAATTTCAGTTAGTTCAACATTAGTTATTATTTCAATACTTTCAACAAGTTTATTTGTTATGATAAAATTTATATTTTTATTTTTTATAGGATATATTCTATCATTAACCTTAAGTTTTTTTGTATTGTTTGAAATAACTAACCATTTTGCAGGCGAGATCTGCTCTGTTAATACTACCTCTAATATTCCACCGGATTCTCTTGAGCATAAGATTCTTCCCTTGATTACTTTAGTGTTATTAAAGACAAGGACATCACCGTTCTGTAAAAAATTAGAGATAGATTTAAAGTTGGCGTGAATGAATTTTCCATCATCTCTTTTTATAACAAAAAGTCTTGATTCATCCCTTGATTCGGTTGGGTTTTGCGCTATTAAATTTTTTGGCAGATTGTAGTTAAAATCTTCTAATGTATATTCTTTGTCAATTTTTTTCATCAATTAACAAGATGAAGCGAATCTTTTTCCTGTGCAAGATAATTATTATTAATTTTAGTAAAATTTACACCTGTATAATAATGTCTCAATATTTTCTCATAATTAAAACCATTTTCACCCATACCTTTTGCTCCCCATTGACACATCCCTATTCCATGACCCCAGCCTTTTCCATTTAGTAAAAATAGGTCTTTCTCTTGTTTTATTGTAAAATATGTACTTTTTAATTTTTGAGGATTCAATAAGAGTCTAAATTCATTCCCTGTTAATGTTACCGTTCCATTATTGTGCTGTACTGTAACTTCTATAATTCTATCATTATGCCTTTTGAAGGATATTTTAGTAATATGGTCAATATTATTATATTTTTTATTAAGGGCAGATTCAATTTCTTTCATGGATAATGTATTTCCCCATTCATAGTGCGGCGAATCTTTTCCATAATTGCATTCTACACTTTTAAGATATGGAAGATTTGAGTCCGGCCATACGTCTTTATCATCTGATGTTTTACCGCCGCTTGTTGAATGAAAATAAGAAATTATAGGTTCATTGTTGTATGTCATTATTATACTTGAGGTTTTATTTACAGCCTCTATTGAAGATGATGTTTCAGCTGCGGTCCCTTTATACACTTGAAAATTTATTGTAGAATCCAAATCATATATATTTTTATCTCTATTCTTTAATAAAAAATAGTATGCATATGTTCTTGATGCTACTGCTTGGGATTTCAATGCTTCCATATTCCAGGAAGACGGCATCTCTGAAGGGACAACACTGTAAAGATATTCTTCAAGATTGAGTATATTAACTACATATATTTTTCCTGAAACATTATGTAACTCTATCTTACCTCTGTAACCAATGTTATCAACATATAAAATATTTTTATCAGATTCTACTGTATATATACTTTTGATTTTTAGCGGATCAAAACTTAATCCTGCCTTGTCTGATTCATATACTGTTTTTGAATCATTCTTATTTATTACTTTTAGACCTGTTTCAGAGCTGATGTTAAAATTTTTATTTTTAATACTAATAAGTATTTTTACATAGTTTTTACTATCTTGCTCTTTAAGATTTTTAATTCTTAAATATTTTTCCGAAGGAGTACAAGCATTAAAAATTAAACCAATTACAAATAGCACAATTGATAATTGAGAGCTTACTTTTATTTTCACTAAATTAACCTTTTGGATGAAAATTTTTGTGAATATTTTGAAGTTGTTTTTTTGCCATGTGTGTATAAACTTGAGTTGTTGAAATATCCATATGCCCCAGCAATTCCTGTACCGAACGTATATCCGCACCATTCTCTATTAAATGTGTTGCAAACGAATGCCTCAGGGTATGCGGTGTTATATTCTTTTTTATCTCAGTCCTTGTTACATAGCTTTTTAAAAGACGCCAGACTGATTTTCTATTAAGCTGAGATCCCTTTTTACTAACAAATAGAAATTCAGATTCTCTGCTGCCTATAATGGCAGGTCTTGATTCTTTCTTATACTTTCTTAGCAGCCTTGCAGACTCTTCACCAATTGGAACCATTCTCTGTTTGTTCCCTTTGCCGGTTACAGTAATAAACATGTTTTCAAAATCTATATCTCTATTGTGTAAATCTATTGCCTCTGATATCCTTAATCCGCTGGAATATAGAAGTTCAAATATAGTTTTATCACGTAATTCATAACTGTCCTCTTCTGAAATTGAATGAAGCAGTTTATCAAGTTCATTAACAGTTAAAAAATCAGGCAGTGATTTTTCTACATGCGGTGTTTCAATTTTTTCCGTAGGATCTTTAATATTAGTATCAATATTATCCGTGATAAAATTATAGAATTGTCTTATCGCTGCTAATGATCTTGCTAAAGTTCTTGTAGAATTTTTCTTATCATTTTTTTCATGTTTAAGAAATTGTTGAATATCATCTTGTGTCGCATCAAGAATATTTTTACTTTTTGACGAAAGGAATTCACTAAATTTTTTCAAATCATATGTATATGAATAGATCGAATTTTGAGAAAGTCCTTTTTCTACCTGAAGAAATTTTTTAAATCGCTTAATAGCCGCTACTTCTTTCACCGATACACCTCTGCATTAAAATTTACTACTCCAGGCATGTAATTGATAATAATTTTTGTTAGATAATAATTACATTTTATGTATCGGTAAGTGCCGAATTATGTCTTAATAATGTTACAATTTTTTATTATAAAATGAAAAAATTTGAAAAAATATGCGCGGGGTTTGAGCTAATATTTATTTTTTTTTGTTTTTTTTACCTTTTTTATCATAGAATCATCAATAATCCTGCCGTCTTTAAATACAACCTTTCTATCCGTATATTCAGCAACATCCGGTTCGTGAGTTACAAGGATAATAGATATACCTGTCTCCTTATTTAAGCGAGTAAATAGATTCATAACCTCTTCCGTATTTTTTGAATCAAGATTACCTGTAGGTTCATCTGCCAATATTATTGACGGATTGTTGATAAGAGATCGGGCTATAGCTACACGCTGCTGTTCGCCGCCTGATAGCTTGTTTGGATGATGATCATATCTTCCGGAAAGCCCTACCATATCAAGCAATTCTTTAGCCCGCTTATTCAATTCTGCAGCTAAAAATCCGCCTTTATAAAACATGGGAAGCTCAACATTTTCCATTGCAGATGTTCTTGGGAGTAAATTAAATCCTTGAAAAACAAAACCAATTTTTGTATTTCTTATCTCTGCTTTTTGATCGTCATTAAGAGTTGAGCCGTCAATCCCATCAAGGAGATAAGTTCCTGATGTAGGCGTATCTAAGAAACCTAAAATGTTCATAAAAGTAGATTTACCTGAACCTGATGCGCCCATAATAGAGACAAAATCTCCTTCATGAAAATCAAAAGACACCCCTTTTATCGCTTGTACGCTAACCTCTTCGCTCAAAATATATGTTTTAATAAGATTTTTTATCTCTATAACCTTTTTTGCCATAAATCAACCTTATTTTGAATCTTTAATACGCACAAGAATCTCATCATTTTCTTTTAAACCATCAGTTATTTCTGTGTACATATCACCCTGGAGTCCAACCTTTACTTCAACATCCGAATATGATTTTCCCTGAAGAGATGCTGCTTTTTTCCAAACAATCTTTTTTGTTTTATTAGAACTTACATCATTTTCCGGTGAGACAATAAAAGCCTGATTAAGTACCATAAGTACATCTTTCTTTTCTTCTATTAGAACGGTTGCTGTTGCTGTCATTCCGGGTCTTAAGAGAAGTTCACTGTTATCGCATAAAACAAGCGCTTGATAAGTTACAAGTCCTCCGGATTTAATGGGACTCATTCTTATCTGGTTTATTGTCCCTGTAAATTTTTTATCAGAAAATGCGCTGACAGAAAATGTTACATGCTGTCCGTTTTTAATATATCCGATATCCGATTCATCAATACTTATTGTTAGCACCATCTTATTAAGATTAGAAGCAAGGAGTATTAATGGCGTTGTCACGCTTACAGGAGTACTCTTTTTAACAGAAATTGATATTACAATCCCATTTATAGGCGAATGTATTCTGGTATTATCCATCTCTTTGGCTGCAACTTCATAGTCTATTTTTACCTGTTTATATTTACTTAATACGGAGCTATATTCAACCTCTGCCATTTCCATAGCTCTTTTAGAGATAAGGTTATCTTTATATAGGTTTTTTTTCGATTCAAGGTCTTTTTCTGCAGAAAGAATCTCTAATCTTGCGCTATCAACAAGGCTCTTAGTCTTTAACATTTTTTGAGATATTGCAGACGGCTCCATTTTAATAAGAAGCTGTCCCTTTGTTACATGCTGGTTAAAATCCGTATAAATATCTTCAATTACACCATCTACCTTGCTTAGTATATTAACCGGTTCAAGAAGATCCAGTTCCCCTGTTACAGAGATAGTCTTTCTTACATCACCTCTTGTAGTTTTTTCATAGACCAATTCTCTGTTACTGCTTTTACTGCAACTTTTTGCTAAGATAATAATGATAATTACTAATACTATTGAAGCAGAAACTATAATTTTTATTCTTGGCTTTTGCATAATAAGTTCTCCCCAATACCAATAAGATTCGACAATTTTGATAGAGTTAAAAAGTAACCGTATTTTGATTCAAGATATCCGATTTCAGCATTGATGACACTTAATTCGGCGTCCTGAAGCTCCAGCAATCCCACTCCGCCGTTTTCATAACTCCTCTGAGCAAGAAGAAGATGTCTTTGAGCATTTTTTGTTATTAAGCCTGATATCTCAATCTGCCTTTTTATCTCTTCAAGACTTTTATAAAAGTCTCTTATTTTGTTTTTTGTATCAATTAATAATTCTTTTTCTCTATATGTAATTTTATTATAGTCACTTTCAACCGAATCGACCTTTGCAACTATCATTCCGCCTGAATATATAGGTATAGCTGCTTTTATTGCTCCATTAAAAGCAGGACTCCAATTATTCATATTAAAATTTTCCGATGCTTTATTTAACCCATAAAGATTTTCATTTTGATATCCAACTCCAAATAGAAAGTCAACACGAGGGAAATGGGCCGCATTCTCTTCCGATATCTTTAATCTTGCTGTCCTTTTTTCTAAGGTAATCATCCTTATTGTCGGGCTATACAGCTCAGCCATTTTATATAGATCATCAATAGAATAGTTTAACTCAGGGATTGTATCTACATCTTTCGGATTAATGGTTATAGATTCGGAATCTTCAAGTCCCATTGAATAGAACAGATTTAGTTTTGTTTTTCTTTCATTATTTTTTGCTTTTTCATATTGCAGCTGTGAATTTGCCATATCAACCTCTGCCTTACTTACATCAAGGATAGGTTTTGCTCCCTGTTCAAAAAGGAGTTTGGCTAAATCTGATTTCTTTTTATATTTTTGATTAATCTCCTCTCGGATCTTTAAAGTATTTTTAGCAAGAAGATATTCATAGTAGGCATTTTTTACTTCAAGAATAACATCATTCCTTACTTTCTGACTTTTTAATTTTGATATATCAATGTTGTTTTTAGCAATTTCAATTGTGTAATCCTTTTTAGCATCATATAGATTATATGCCATTGTGATACCTGCAAACAAGCCGATGTTAGTATCTTTGCCCGGTACCTGAAAGTTCGGATTCGCAGTTGAGTCTGATTTAACAAATTCGACTGTCCTTAATTCTCCGTCAATTATAATAGTTTTTAGAGATTTAGCAATTCGATAATCAGCTATACTCTTTTTATTATCTTCAGCCAATATAAATAGACTTGAATGATTTTGCAGAGCTATAGTAACACATTCATTAATACTTATATTACGTTCTTCTGAGAAGATATTAATAGATGTAAATATAATTATAAGGAAAAAAATTTTTTTCATGAAATATTTTGTCTTTAGTTCCTAAAAATTGTATAATCTTTGAATCAATCTTATAATTTAATTACTACTCAATCTGTCAAGACAATATTATATATATAGTATTGCGTTATTTTTTACGTCAGAATATTAAACAAAAAAAATATTTATTACAAAAAAAACATTGACATCAAAAGTATATAAAAATATCAGTTTACAAGATTGGTTTGCTAGCGTAGCTCAATCGGTAGAGCAGCTGATTTGTAATCAGCTTGTTGGGGGTTCAATTCCTCTCGCTAGCTATTATGGTGAGGTTCCCGAGCGGCCAAAGGGAACAGACTGTAAATCTGTCGGCGACGCCTTCGAAGGTTCGAATCCTTCCCTCACCAAAGAAGCATTAATGAAACGGCGCAGTGCATGCGCCGTTTTTTTTAATCTTTTTCTTTAAGCAATGCGTCATTATTTAATACTTTAAACGACACGGCTTTGGGAGATAATGTGTTCCGTACCACTATACCCTCTTTATCCAAACCGCTTGGATATTTACCATTTGATTTTTCAAGTAATTGTTCCAAGGAATAATCAAAATGCTCACCCCGTTCTTCAAGCGGAACAATGGGGATTCCTAAATCTGTACACATTTTACAAGCATGATCGTAAGGAAGATATTTTTTACTATCCCAATCAAAAACATCAAACACATACCATTCAATTTTTGCTAACCGTAGTTTGTTCTTTTGTATTCCCGGACCGCATATTTCGCCGGTTAAAACTATATTTTTCCCAAGCATAGAAAGTTTTTCTTTAAGACCGTACGTATAGACAGGCGCCCAGTACAAGGCGGTTTCTTCGTCTTTTATCTCTTTATTTCTGCTGCAACACCCTATTTTCCCGTCAATGTAATAAACTGTTCCTGAAGTCCCATCCATTTTTGTGGTAATATAGAACGGTTTCCCTTTTAACTGTTTGATCAATTCAAGGGCAGATTGAATACGGATTTCATCGGAAGCCGGAATTCCACGAGGGCGTTCTCCTATAATGGTTCCGCCTGAATTGGCTGTTTCCGGAATATACCATTTTTTTACATTAAGTTTTTCCGTAACATCAACTCCCTCTGTAAAATCATAAAGTTCGTGAAATATTGCAAGCGGCAATAACAATCCTTGCGATAGCTGACCGCGCATTTTTACCGTACGGATACGAAATCCTTTCCCGTTATCTTCGTTTTCGCGATATGAAGAATTACGCAAAAATTCATAACGATCATCTAACGGGAGAAAGCTGTCAACTTCAAAATATACGCCTATATCTCCTTCTTGAAATTCACCTTTTTTAACAACGCATTGCCACCCCATGACGTGGGCAAGTTCAAGGAAATCCGAATCTTGAATGGCGCTTATTTTTTTTACTTTTTGAATGGTAACAAGTGAACGCATTTACATCCTCTATTGTTCTTAGTTCTATACAATTAATTTAAAATCAGTATAATTCTTGTTTTGATGAATGTATTCAGTCAAACAATATTTTTTACTGCAAAGTTCGCAAGGGTACATCTGCTTCTGAGAACATTAAGGGTAATACTATGACGTGTGTTTTTTATCTAAAATAAAAGGTAAATGATGTTGGGTCAGAGCCTCAGATTAATTATTAATTATCTTCAAGATAAATTCTTGCACATCCTTAGCATATTCAACAGCAGTTTTCATATCATCACTGGTAATTCCCAACTCATTTGGATAACGAGGTGTTATTGCATATATTTTTAATATACTCATTTTTAATAATAAAACCGAAAAATTATTATTTATTGCAACACACATTTCTAAAAGATCATTTAAATCGTGAGTTTTTGGCGGCTCTATATCATGAAGAAACAGGAAACCTTTTAAATATTTTTCTGCCGACTGTTGACAGTGATAACAAATTATTTCATCCGGTGTGTGGTGACGTATGGTAGAAAGATATTCTGCTGATCTCAAATCATCGTTAGCCTTATTGAGCCATTGTTGCAGTATTTCATTTTTACCCATAAAGTTTTACGCCTTCTCTTGCTATTTTTCGCTCTAAAGTTGCATACATTTTTCTGTCAAGGAACCTGTTTTGTTTTAATCCGATTATATCGACAGGCATTTTTTTGACAGGCGCAACTGCCTTATTAATTTCAAAAATAGCATCCAGCTCCCGTATCGGTAAATCATCACTAAAAACAATATACAAATCCACATCTGAATCTTTTTGCGGTGTTCCATACGCATAGGAACCGAAAAGATATATCGTTTCTACAGGAACAGTATCAGCAATAATTTTAGTAATTATATCAAGTTCTTGCTTTATATGGGAAATATTATTTTGCACGCTTCATCCTCATTGTTCAATTTTATGCATCACAAGCAAAAAAGTCAAGGAAAAAACGATGCCAAACATTGTGCGTCTTTATTTACTAATTTTTGGAGTCAGAGCTATGGGGCTTTTGACCAAAATGAACTATAACTTCATTTTGGTCAGGATGGCGAGGAAAGTATATTATTCAGAGAAATAATTTTTTTTGTTAACCAGCGGATAACGTATAAAATATATTGTCCGCTAGTTAAGTTTACTAAAAGAAGATAAATGCACTATATGGTGAAATTGTATGTTGCTGTTAATGTAATTCCATAGAATTTGTTGCTATAATCAGCTAGCATCCCAGCTGGGAAACCATAGTAACGATCATAAACTGTCTTAATATACTGAAATCTTCCGCCAAGACTTATTATTGTTGATGCAGGTGTTATGTAGTATGCAACTGAAAAATTTGAATTCATACCATAAGATTTAGTGCCAAAGAAAAACAGCGCACCATCAAACATTAGTCCGTTATTCCCCCACAAATATATACCGGCCATATTAGCAAGTAGAAATAGATTTTCAGTCAGTGGGAGAGTAGCGCTTAAACCTAAACCAGGTCCATTATTCTTATGTTCAGACACAGCCAGTGAATCAATTATTATTGAATAACCTATATATTTTAATCCAATAAAAGCCTTTAAATAATCATTTATTCTGTAGTTAAGTGCAAGATCTAAATCTTTTCTTGTCGTTTCAATTTTATGACTATTCGTTTTTATATCAAACTTACCATAGAGATAGGTTGATGTTAAATTAAAATCATTATTAAATTTTACAGACAGAACAGGACCATACATAAACGTCGGATCAATATCAGGTGTTTCTTCTAAAAGTTTTGTTATTATATCTTGACTTGCATTATACCAAGTGTACCATGTCGTTGCTCCGACCGATATATCAGTCGCATATATCTTAGACGGCGTTGCAACTGATAGTAATATTAATATCAAGAGAGATAGAAAAGAAAAACTCTTTTTCATAATATTTATTCCTCCAATTAATTTTTATATCCTTTAAGAATATTTTATATAATATATATACTAAAAGAATATATTATCAGGAGAAGTCAATAAAAATAATATCTCTTAAGGCTGTATTATGAAAAAAAACTACTTACAGGATATTTACAATTTTCCCTTTATGGGCATGTTTTATTTAAGGAAAATTGTAATGAATGTGAAAAAGATATTTGGTGAAAACCTAAGATATTATAGAAAACAAAAAAATTTAACACAGGAGGAGTTTGCAGAGTTAGTAGGAATTGGAGTTATCCATGCAGGTAATCTTGAAAGAGGTGAAAAATTTATCTCTGCAGAATTATTAGAAGAAATATGCAAAAAATTAGAAGTCTCCCCATCAAATTTATTTTATTCCACAGAATTTGATAAAATTAAAAATAATGATTTAGATAAAATCGGAAATAGTGATTTGGATAAAATTGATAAAATCATTTCTAATCATCTGTCATCCATAAAAAAAGAAATAAGACAAATTAAATAACCTGCAATATTCTAAAATGTGTGTTTTTTGCTTGACTTTATGTAGACTGCCGTCTACGGTGGAAATATGGATAAGTACGAAATACATTCGACTCCGATATTTGACATCAATTTTAATTTTACTGTGTGGTGGAGACAAATCGACTCAGCGAAGCGATATTGCACAAGCAAAACAATTAAAAAAAGAGGTGCTGAAATGAAAACAAAAAAATGGGATACTGCCGAGCATTTACGTAATAAATCGGAAATTGACGCATATCTTGAATCTTCTTTTGCCGACGGAGATATTAAGCAAATAATTCGTGCGCTTGATAACGCTGTTCGCGCACTCGGAATGATGGCAGTTGCACGTAAAATTGGCTGCGATCGAGCAGGACTATACCGCACATTATCCGGTGATACAGACCCGCGGTTTTCAACCATTTTACGAGTGGCAGAGGCTTGCGGTGGCCGTATTTCATATGTTCCTCAAAAAAAAAGTTCTCGAAAGAGTAAAGAGTAAGTCAAATAACCCGATACCAATTAACTATTGACATTTTTAATAAAATATATTACAAAATCAAAAATATATTTAAAACAGGAGAGTACAATATGTTTAAAAAATCTAAAATTATTTTTGCAGTCTTTATATTGTTTTTAATATTATTTGGATATCTGTACCTTAAATACTTTTTTACCTATGAGCAAAAAAATATTACTCAAAGAAAGATAGACTCCATAACAGGTCAAAATTTAACTGTTACAATCTTTGGATTGAATGGAAATATTATCAAAAGATGGACAGGAGTTAAGAAGCTGACAGAATTTCAGGATAATAGAAACTACACTTTCTTCTATTCTAATGACGGGAAATATGTTCAGATACCAAATTCAGTCTGGTACATAGCAGAAGAGGAATAGTTTGCGGGATATCTCTGTTCAGTCTATACAAAGTATAGGACCTGTTAGAGCTGAAGCGCTTAAAACTGAGGCAGGTATAGAAACGGTAGAAGATCTGTTATACTATACCCCTCGAAAATATTTAGATCGCTCTCATATTAAAAAAATGATAGACTGCTTTGTAAATGAAGAGGTTACCGTTGCAGGAAATATAATCGCAGTAATAAAGCTTATAAGAAAAAAAAGAGTTATATTGCAGGTTGATGTATCTGACGGAACGGATACTATATCTGCAATATTTTTTAATGCGGTTGGTTTCATGCAGAGAATATTTAGTCAGGGGGATTTTGTCTTACTTTCCGGTAAGGTAAGCATATTAAAGAATAAGCAGATTGTACATCCTGAGTTCGATTTTGTTTATGATAAGGGCGATCCTATATTTATTAATACAGGCAGGATTATTCCCCTCTACAGATCTACAAATGTTTTAAAAAAAAATGGTTTTGATTCAAGAGGATTTAGAAAGGTAATAATATCTGCATTAAATGAGTATAGCAGTCACATTCAAGATACAATCCCTGATACAATTTTAAAGAGGCATAATCTTTTAAATATTCAAGATGCTATTAAAGGTATTCATTTCCCCGAAACTATGGAACAGGCAGAGAGGTCAAGGGTACGGTTAGCATTTAATGAGATGTATTTTTTTCAATACTATATTCTACTGCTAAAATTAGCTAACAAAAAAGAAATTTTTAGAAAGGCTTTGCCAAATATTAATGTAATAGAAGAATTTATTAAAACATTAAAATTTAAGCTCACAAGCGATCAGATAAATGCATTAAATGAAATAAGTAAAGATATGACATCCCCCTTCCCTATGAACAGACTTTTACAGGGAGATGTCGGCTCCGGCAAGACTATTGTTGCGCTTACATCATCTCTAATTTCTATAAACAGAGGTGAGCAGTGCGCATTGATGGTACCAACCGAGATACTGGCAAAGCAGCATTACGAGACTGCATCTAAGATATTCCCTGAAAATATAAGGGTTGCTCTTATTACAGGGAGTATGTCGTCTAAACAAAAGAATCAGCTACATGAAGATATATCGCAAGGTGAGATTGATTTTATAATCGGTACTCATGCGCTTATTCAATCTGCCATAAACTTTAAGAGCTTAGGGTACATTATAATTGACGAACAGCATAGATTTGGAGTTGAACAGAGGGCAAAACTCAGAACAAAGGGTGAGACAACAGATATGCTGATTATGACGGCAACACCCATACCAAGGTCTCTTGCTATGACTCTACATGGCGATCTTGATGTATCATATATTCGTGAAAAGCCTGCAAACAGATTGCCTGTTAAGACTCTATCGTTCCCATCTTCAAGAATTAATGGCGTATATAATTCAATGAGGAATTATATTGATCATGGGAGACAGATATTTTATGTTCTGCCGATAATAGAAGAATCCGAAAAGATCGATCTTAATGCGGCAGTAACTGTTTATAACAACTTAAAAAATAATATATTTAAAGACAAGTCTGTTGCTCTGCTCCACGGAAAGATGTCTGCTGAAGAGAAAGAGACTATTATGTCTGATTTTAAAAATGGAAGTATAAATATACTTGTATCTACTACGGTTATTGAAGTAGGGATAGATATACCTAATGCAAATGTTATGGTAATAGAACACGCTGAGAGATTTGGACTTGCCCAGCTTCATCAACTTCGCGGAAGAATCGGAAGAGGAGAACATCAATCATTCTGTATTCTTATCTATCCGGGAAATGTCACAGATGATGCAATGGAAAGGATCAAGACTTTAACGGAAGTTGATGATGGTTTTATTCTCTCCGAAAAGGATCTTATCCTTAGGGGCAGCGGTCAGATTATAGGTACAAGACAGCATGGCTTTTCACACTTTGAATTTACAGATATTGGTATTGATTTAGATATAATAAATAAAGCAAGAGAAGAGGCTGTGAATACTATCTCTAAGATAGAGAATATTGAATCCGAATTTAATGATTTAAGATATAACAGGTTCAACAAACAGATGGAGGGTTTAAGAAAAAAAAAGATTCTCGCTCTGTTATCTTAAACCCGTTGTTTTATGCCTCTACCTCAAGATTGTTTCCGTTTGGAGTACTCTTTTTAGCAGATTTTTCATTAACCGAAGGAGGGAGTTCCTCTCCTGACATAAGCAGTTTTATCTCCTCTGCATCAAGTGTCTCTCTCTCTATAAGATTCTTTGCCAGCGATTCAAATTTTTCTCTGCTGTTGATGAGTTTTTTCCTAGTTTCTTCAAGGCAGAATTGGATTATCTTATTAACCTCTTCGTCTATTAGCTGCGCTGTTGCTTCGCTGAAATCGCGGTGTTGGGATATTTCCCTCCCTAAAAATATTTGTTCCTGTTTTGAACCTAATGAAATAGGACCTACCTTTTCACTCATCCCCCATTCTGTTACCATTTTACGCGCAATATCTGATGCGCGTGCAATATCATTTCCGGAACCTGTTGTCACCTCGCCGAATTTTAACTCCTCTGCAAGGTGTCCTCCGAATAGTATCTGTATCTGATTAAGCCAATGTTTTTTTGAATGTATATGTTTCTCTTCTGTCGGAAGTTGCATAGTAATCCCAAGCGCTCTTCCTCTTGGTATTATAGTTACTTTATGTATAGTATCGGAACCTGTTATAATTCCAATTATAGCATGACCTGCTTCATGATAGGCTATAATCTCTTTTTCGGAATCACTTATGAGCATTGATCTTCTCTCAGGTCCCATGAGCACCTTATCCTTAGCCTCCTCCAACTCATCCATGCCGACCCTTTTCTTATTCCTTCTTGCTGCTAAGAGCGCTCCTTCATTTACCAAGTTTGCCAAATCAGCTCCGGTAAATCCGGGAGTTCCGCGCGCTATTACTTGCAAATCCACCTCGCGTGACAGGGGTATCTTTTTTGTATGTACTGCAAGGATTTTTTCCCGTCCCTTTATATCAGGTATATCTACTACAACCTGTCTGTCAAAACGGCCGGGTCTAATGAGTGCAGGGTCTAATACGTCAGGTCTGTTAGTAGCTGCAATTATAATTACGCCTTCGTTTGTTTCAAATCCATCCATTTCTACAAGGAGTTGATTTAGAGTCTGTTCCCTTTCATCATGACCTCCGCCAAGTCCTGCTCCGCGTAAACGTCCGACTGCATCTATCTCATCAATAAATATTATACACGGCGCATTCTTTTTACCTTGATCAAAGAGATCTCTTACTCTTGATGCTCCGACTCCGACAAACATCTCCACAAAGTCAGAACCGCTTATTGAGAAGAAATGAACGCCTGCCTCACCTGCAATAGCCCTTGCAAGGAGAGTCTTACCTGTACCCGGAGGTCCCACTAAAAGCACACCTTTTGGTATTTTTGCGCCGATGGCAATGAATTTTTTCGGTTCTGCGAGAAACTCAACAATCTCTCGAAGTTCCTCCTTAGCTTCATCTGCTCCTGCAACATCTTTAAAATTAACCCTGTTCTTCAAATCTGGATTGAGTTTAGCTTTGCTTTTGCCAAATGCAAGAGCCTTGTTTCCGGCGCCTTGTATCTGTCTGAACATTAAAAACCATATAAAACCAAACAGAAGGAGAAACGGTAAAAAGCTAATAAAGCCTTTTAGAAGAATATTTTCATCCTCATCAAATCCCTCTACCGAAACATTACTATCTAAGAGAGTCTTAATCAATTCAGGGTCATTATATGGGATATGAGTTATAAAATCGTATTCCGGCTTATATCTGTTATTTTTATTATCAGAAGATTTATATTTTCCATATATAATTTTTTCATTACCAATGCGAACATTGGCGATTTCATTATTTTTAACCTTAGTTAAAAATACATTATAATCAATATTGATTTTATCTGTTCCCCAGTTAGGTATTTTAAAAATAGCCAGTACAATTAAACAGAGAAATAGAAAAAAAGCGATCTGTTTTAATCTATTATTCATCCTATACTCCTGAAACATTTATATTAATAAATATTACTCTTTAACCTGTTCATTATTGTGAATTTTGTGTAAAAAGTAGTATAAATTTATATTTTTATTATTATCTAATATATTTACTTAGAATATATTAGTATTTAATATTAATAATATTAACAATCAAATTTATTAAAAAAAAATGCAAGTATTCTTTTTGAATTACTTCTTATTTGGAAGTTACAAGCAATCTTATTATTACCAGAAATTACTACATTTGGAATATATGCAGTTATTTTGTCATCTATTAAAATTAATGGAATAATATTTTTAGTTCTCATGTCAAGTTTATTTTCTATCATTAACTCTTTAATTTTTTTTGTTCCAATCTCTGTTTTGATTCTGTCGCCGGAACGCCTGTTTCTTATAACAATTTTTTGAAAATCTTCCGGTTGTATAAATATAATATTGGATTTATCTTTATTAGCAGAATAATATTCATAATCTACAAAATTTAATTCTACTTCTTTCATAATCTCTTTAATTATAATTTTACTCTCAGGATATATGGCGTATTCCCACTCATCATGATATGGAGTATCTATATCATTGCTTATTGAAATAATAGTTCTGTTTTCCAATAATCCCTTTTTTATTTTTAAATTCCCTTTTTCATATAAAATAATATTAGCTGTATTGACTGTAAATCTTTTAATTATTTCATTAAGGATTGTAATCTTAATTTTTTCCTTATAACGATCTAATAATATTTTTGAGATCAAAAATTTAATTAATGGTATATCCTGCCTGAAATTATGAACATCAATTATTGTCTCTGTTTCCCTGTATGTAACAATATCAGGATACAACCTGTCTGCTAATAAAGCGAGAAGCGATTGATTCTCTGTTGCATGATTTGATAGATTAATCAAATTCTCTTCAGCCTTTGGGAATCTTTCTATAATCAAAGGGATAATAATATTTCTTACATAATTTCTAAGGTATATATTTTCTTCATTTGTCAGATCCTCCCTCCATGCAATATTATTATCTTTTAAATATTTATAGATTTCATTTTTTTTTGCAAAGAGTACAGGTCTTATCACATTATCATATTTGGGTAAAATACCTCTTATGCCGTTTATCCCTGTGCCGGATAGTATTCTCATCAAGACAGTCTCGGAATTGTCATTCATATTATGCGCAGTTGCGATCTTTGAATAGTTATTTAAGGCTGATATTTTATTTAAGAGGGAATATCTGACTTCTCTTGCATGCTCTTCAAATGATTTACCTTTGACTTTGTTTTTATTGAAATCGTACTTTTCAATATGATGGTATATGCCATAATCTTCACATATCTCTTTTATGAATAGTTCATCCTTATCAGATTCTTCCCCCCTTGTTAAATGATTTAAATGAAATACGCCAAATTGAAAATCCAACTCGTTCTGTAATTTTTTAATTAAGTGCAGCATAAACATTGAATCTTTACCGGCAGAGATAGAGAGGAGGATATTGTCACTTGCAGTAATCAAATTATATTGTTTAAAAACATAATCTTTAAATCTATTATAAATACTATCCATTATATTATATGTTATCTACAGCAGATTAAATTTCATTAAAAATTTTATCTTCAAGGTCACTCATCTTTTTCTCCTCTTCGGCAGATATTTCATGATCATAGCCTAAAAGGTGAAGTATCCCATGAATTAAGAGGCGTTTGAGCTCGTCCTTTAATGAGACTCCATAATCTAATGACTGCTCTGAAGCTTTTTCTAAGGATATATAAATATCACCCAACTCCTCTATCTCTACATTAAGACTTGGGAATAAATTATCTCTGTATGCAAAACTTATTACATCTGTTGGGCTGTTTTTTTTTCTATAATCCTTATTGATAGACTGAATAAATTCATTATCTGTAAGAATTATATTTACTGATATATTATCAATATCTATTATACTGAAAATCTTTTCTGTAGTTACAGTAAAAAATTTTTTACCTGTTTTATTATAAGGCAGAGAGATATGTCCCTCTGTAAAAATTCCAATATTTCTCATATTATGAGTTTATAATTTTAACTTATTAAAATCATAGTTTTCTAATCTCTTTAACCTCTTTTTCAAGATCCTTAATCGCTTCGGAATCCGGATACTCTATTCTTGTATGATAAATTCCCAGCAGCATTCTTAGAAAAACATTTTGTACTATCTTAAGTTCAACCATAGAGAGACCTGATTCATCAAGATCGCCGTCATTGAGTTTATTATAGATAATTTTCCTTACCAAACCTTTAATTTTTTCTTTTGTGGGGTCCTTAATAGAACGAGATGCAGCTTCTATTGAATCTGCAAGCATAACTACAGCGGATTCTTTACTTTGAGGCTGTGGTCCCGGGTATTGAAAGTCTTTTCTGCGTATCGGTATTGATGGATTGTCTGTTGAATTTTCTAATGCTTGATGATAAAAGAAAGTCATTGTTGACATACCATGGTGTTCTTTAATAAAATTTATAACTGATTTAGGAATATCATACTTTTTTGCCATAGCTACCCCTTCCTCTACATGGGATATTATAAGCTTAGAATATTCAAGCGGGGTCATTTTTTTTGCTCTTATATCTGTTATGCCATTTTCAATATATATCCCAGCAGATTCTATCTTGCCAATATCATGGTAAAAGGCTCCAACCCTTGCAAGCAGGTAATTTGCATTAATCTCAGTACATGCTGCTTCTGCTAATGTTGATACAATTAATGAATGATTATAAGTCCCTGGAGCATTGAGGAGCATTTTTTTAAATATATCCGCATTGAGATCTGACAATTCAAGAAGTTTAAATCTGGTTGTAATATCAAAAAAATATTCATATATAGGAAAAATTCCAAGAGCTAAAATTGAATTTAAAATACCGCTTGCTATTGCTATCTCTGAATTGGTTAAAGAAATCCTAAATGGAGTGTTATCAAGAAAACCGATTGCTATAATTATTACGGAATTTATAATTCCAAGTATTACTCCTCCTTTAAAAAAATCAGAACGTTTGTCAACATGAAGGTTGATAAATGTTCCCATTAATGCAGAGCTGAAAGCAAGAAAAATACTTTGAGTATCTATCCCTGCCATCATCAAAGAAAAGAATATAATATAGAGTCCGACAAACAGTGATAAATAGATATTATAAAGGATTGATATCATCATAGTAATAAATGGTATTGGAAGCAGCAATATATATGTTGCCTTTGATAAGTCAGTCATTGTAAAGTTTTTGGAAAAAAAGGCATATATCATAAAGAACATTATAAGTGAAAAGATTACGATTATCCCGTTTCTATCAGGGAAGAAATAGCTCTCATAGCTGAATGTAAAAAAGCTGAGGAATGCAAGGAATATAAGTTGAATTAAAATTAAACCTACTATAAAATTCAAATGGGTTGTCTTGGCATATTTATTTATTATTTCAATTTTTTGAACAACATCATTTGTTACCGTATCTCCTTCGCGAATTATAGTTTGCCCTTTTTTAAAAATCCCTGTTATCGGTTTTAACTCTTTAAGTTTCTCATCAATACGCCTTTGCGTTTCATTTGCATTAAATGTAAGGTTAGGTTTAAGATTCATCTTCATAATTATTACAACTACGTCTAATGTTTCATTGGTAAGATATGGCGCTATAGAGTTACATATACTATACAGTCTCAATTTTACCGAATAAATTGTTTGAAGATCATGTAGTTTTGCAGGTATCTCTTCATAGATATTTTCCGAATTTTCATTTCTAATTGTAACTGTCTCTAAATCTAATTGAAGCGGATTTGTGTACTCTTTATCAACTATTCCAAGGTTCTTATTGTCATAGATATATGTCAATATTTTCATCACAGAATCTCTAAGTCGCCTTGGATTCTTTTCAAGAAGGAGAGTTAAAAGAATCTCGTCATTATAATGCTGAGATTTGGGGAGAATCTGTTTTAATCTTGCCAATTGATTGTCTAAATCAACACCTCCTTCTGATATACTCTCTTCTATGATTTTTATTACAGCCGAATAGAGAATAGTTGCAGTTCTTATATTATCCTGTAAAACCGTTTCATCTTTATCAAAGACAAGTTTTTCGCTTTGAATAGCAAGATTTTTTTGCGCTTCGGTCTCAATATCTTTTATATAATATATATCTTTTTGTATTCTAATATCAGTTTGGGCTATATCGCCTATATTATAGTAATATGTTTTATCCGTAATTCTATATGCCAATATTGCCGTAGAGAGGAATATCAGTAACAAAATAACAGCATAATAAAGGCGGATTTTTCTATCCTTAAAAATCCTAAAAAAATTATTCAGAGAGATGTTTCTATTATATTTCATAAATCACTCTATTTAATTATCCCCGCTTTTTCGTAAGCTTCAACAATTTTTTCTACTATTGGATGCCGTGATATATCTTCCCGTGAAAAATTAATAAACTCAATACCATTTATCTTCTTCAATATTTTCTGGCTCTGAATTAAACCTGAATATTGGGGTTTAGCCAGATCTATCTGAGTTATATCACCGGATATTACAAATTTTGAATTATTACCAAGTCTTGTCAAAAACATTTTCATTTGAGACATTGTTGTATTTTGCGCCTCATCAAGTATTATATAGGCATTATTAAGTGTTCTTCCCCTCATATATGCAAGAGGAGCAATTTCTATAAAGCCTTTTTCAATAAGAGATGTAACTTTTTCCGGTGTAAGAAGTTCAAAAAGCGCGTCATAAAGCGGCCGCAAGTAGGGATTTATTTTTTGGATAAGGTCGCCGGGTAAAAATCCGAGATTTTCGCCAGCCTCAACTGCCGGTCTGGTAAGTACAATTCTCTCAACCTTCCCTTTTAAAAAATAGTGGATAGCCATTACTACGGCAAGATATGTTTTACCTGTACCTGCAGGTCCTATACCGAATGTAACAGGTGAATTATGAATCGCATTTAAGTACGCGATCTGATTAGCCGTTCTCGGAACAATTGTTCTGCCGGATTCGGGAATATATATTTTAAGTCTTGTTATCTCTTCGGAGCCGATTTTATGACCGGATTTAATTTTAGCAGTAATATACCTGACCTCAAAGTCATCAAGTTCGTTATTTTGATCCTTTTTGTTTAAGTATTCGGCTAAGGCATTCAGGGTCTCAATCCCCTTAGAAACTTCATGCTCCGACTGAACAATAACCGTATTCCCTCTTGGTATCAATGTAATATCCAGTATATTTTCAACCTGCTTTAGATTTTTATCTTTAAATCCGCATAGCCTCTTGTATAAAGATACGTCATCAATCTCAAAGACTTCACTAAACATTATTTCTTAGCTATCCTTATAGAGAGTTCGTTTAATTGATCTTCAGCTACATGAGACGGGGCGCCGCTCATAAGGCATTGGCCTTTTTGAGTTTTTGGGAAGGCAATAACATCTCTTATAGAATTCTTTTTTAGAAGAAGCATCATAATTCTGTCGAGCCCTAAGGCTAATCCGCCGTGCGGAGGAGCTCCAAACTGTAATGCATCGAGTAGAAATGAAAATTTTTCATTGGACTCTTCGTCACTCATACCAATAATATTGAAAAATTTTGACTGTACATCCGAGTTGTGTATCCTGATTGATCCTCCGCCGATTTCAGTGCCGTTTAATACTATATCATAGGCTTGAGCTTTAATCTTTGAAACATTTTCAGGAGTGATATTTTCAAGCAGCTCTATATGTTCGGGGAGTGGTGATGTAAACGGATGATGTACTGCATAGTAACTCTTATCCTCTTCATGATACTCAAATAGCGGGAAATTTTTTACCCAAAGGAAATTTAATTTATCTTCATCTATCATATTGAGGTCGCGCGCAATTTTTAGCCGCATATTTGCAAGTGTCGTATTTACAATCTGTTCCTTATCCGCTGAAAAAAATATTACCGACTGTTCATTAAGATTAAATTTTTCTATTAGTTTATTTTTTTCATCATCGGAAATGAATTTTGATATTCCGCCGGAAAATTTCCCTTCGTCATATTTTAACATTGGAAAACCTTTAGCTCCGAATTTCTTTACATATTCTGAATAATCATCAGTCACCTTGCGGGACAATTTTTCATCATCTTTAAGAGAAAATCCCTTTACAACGCCTTTTGAAGAGAGCGCAGATGAAAATACATTGAAAGCGGATTTTTCAAAAATATCCGAACAATCCCTTATTATCAAGTCACATCTTGTATCAGGCGCGTCGGTGCCATACATACCTACTGCATCATCATAATCAATAACAGGAAATTTATGCGATATATCTTTTCCTGTTATCTCTTTTACAATCTGTTTTAACATATCTTCAATTATATCCATAATCATATCCGGAGTGACAAATGAAAGCTCCATATCAACTTGTGTAAATTCGGGCTGGCGGTCATTGCGGAGATCCTCATCCCTAAAGCATTTCACTATCTGAAAATATCTGTCATAACCTGAAACCATCAATATCTGCTTAAATAGTTGAGGCGACTGCGGCAACGCATAGAATTCACCCTTATTGATTCTGCTCGGCACAAGGAAATCTCTGGCGCCTTCGGGAGTAGATTTATTCAGCATTGGAGTTTCTATCTCTATAAAACGTCTCTCCGACAAAAAATTTCTTATAAATTGCATCACCCTGTGCCGTTTGATGATGGAATCTTGCATGTCTTCTCTGCGGAGATCTAAAAATCTGTATTTAAGTCTTACCTCTTCATTGATGGTGTCTCTAATATCTATTGGGAATGGCGGAACTAACGATTTATTTAAGACAGTAATACTGCCGGCAGCTATCTCAAGCTCGCCTGTCGGTATATTGGGATTTATTGTTTCGGGAGATCTTTTCCGCACTGTTCCATTGATATTAACAACCCATTCGCTTCTTACACTGTCTGCAATCTCAGTGTTTTCTTTTGATATTGAAGAATCAAATACAGCCTGCACTATCCCTGAAACGTCACGTATTTCAAGAAATATAATTCCTCCAAGATCTCTTTTTTTATCAACCCATCCGGATATTGAAACATTTTTATCTTTATCATTTAGTGTTATTTCACCGCAATATGACCTTTCGCCAAACATTCATCCTCTCTAAAATATCGTATAATTTAAATTTATGAAACAATTTTTTTACATGAATTGGAACTGTCTAATAAGTAATATACAGGCAATTAGTTACATATTACGTCATCGCGAGCCGTTTTTAAGTTCGTTAGTAAAATAATGTAAACTCGGCGTGGCGATCCAGTGAAATAAATTAAGGCTCTGGATTGCCACGCGCAGGTTACTTAACCTATCCGGAACGGGTTGAAGCGCTCGCAATGACATAGAAAAAATGTAAATATCTCAATATATTTAATACTTATCAGACACCTCCAATCCAGCTATTTAAGTTAATTCACTATATTATTCAATAAATATTCATTGAGAGTTATTGATTTTTTCATGTTATTATTTGTCAAGCTTAAAAATGGAGAAGTAATTAATATCTTGGTTAGAATTTATTCCTGCTATAATAATTGATATAACTATTTTCAATTATTATAGCAGGTTATATTTTTTATTTATACAATTCGTCAATCTCAGACTTAAATTTATCCATGACTACTTTTCTTTTAACTTTAAGTGTTGGTGTAAACTCGCCTGAAAGTTCGGAGAATTTATAATCAACGGAAAAATATTTTTCTATCCGCTCATGAGTCTCCAACTGATTATTTACCTTTTTTACTTCATCGGCAATAATCTTTTTAAAAATATCCTTTTCAATAAAATCTTTTCCAACTTTAACGCATACGGGAACAAGTGCAATATCGTTGTTAAAGATCAAAGCTGATTTATCATAATCAATTCCATGTTGATTATAATATGCAATAAAGGCGTCAAAATTCGGAACAATAATTGCAGTTATATATTTTTTGTCATCTCCTACCGGAACAACAAGTTCAACAAAACTGCTTAGTGAGAATAAACTCTCAATCTTCTGTGACGGTACATTTTTGCCTGTATCAAGAACTATTAATCCTTTTTTGCGATCTACTATTTTAATATAGTCATCCTTTAATACTTCAACTATATCTCCGGTTTTATAAAAACCATCCTCTGTAAAAGCCTCTTCGGTTGCCTTTGGATTGTTCCAATATCCGCTGAATATAAAATCCGCTTTTACTTGGTACTCTCCATCTTCTGCTACTCTCCATTCCATTGCAGTGGTTGGTCTTTTCCCAACAGATCCCGGCAATATCTTTTCAAATCGGTTTAATGTAATTGTATTCCAGGTTTCTGTTGCTCCATATCCTTCTATTATTCTAATACCCATTGCAAGAAATGTTTTACATAGATCCGCATTAAGACTCCCTGCTGCAGAAAAGGCAAACCTAAAGTTTCCTCCGAATGCTTCCCTGACTTTGCTGAATATTATTTTATTATAGAATTTAAATTTTAATTTTAGCCATAAATTTACTCCTCCAACAAGATCAATCCCTTCACTCATATCAATAAACCCGTCTTTATCGGTTCTTGCTTCAATTACCTTTAAGCCGGTTTTAATTGCCGAATCAAAAAGTTTCTTCTTGATTGGAGATTTAGCAGCTCCATCTCTCATTGACATATATATTCTTTCATAAATTCTCGGTACAGACATGAATATTGTAGGTTTAAATTCCCTTAAATCCTGCACAAGAGTCTTTGATGTTGAATAGGCTATTGGCGCGCCTGCAAGCATAGCAGTTCCATGACCACACTCTCTTTCGTAAGTATGAGCCAGCGGAAGAAATGACATAAATCTATCGCCTTGTTCGGCGCTGATATAATTAAATGCAGTAATATCACGTGATATTGCTTTTGCAAAGCCCAAGTGTGTATGTACAGCGCCCTTTGAATTTCCTGTAGTTCCTGAAGTATATACAATAGTCATATAATCTTTTAACTCTACAGATCTCCATCTGTTTTCAAATGCCATTCGATCCTTAATTAAAAGATCAACGCCGAGTTTTCTAATCTCTGAAAAATCCATGACCATTGTATCTTTATCCTGAAAAGAATCCTTCATCATGATTATTTTTTTGATATTGATCTTATTGTTTGACTTAGAACATATATTTTTTACCTTTTCCAGCATTACTGTGTTTTCAACAAATATAAAAGTTGATCCTGAATCTTCCAGAATAAATTCCAATTCTCTTTCAGATTGTGTTGGATAAACGCAGACAGTAATACCTGCTGCGCACAGTATAGCATAATCACTCCACATCCATTGAGGTGATGTGCTGCACATAATTGCAGCTCTGTCGCCTTTGTTAAACCCTAAACTGATAAGTCCGCTTGAAATCTCTTTAACTATTCTATAAGTTTGAGAATGTGTAAGCGTTTGGACTTTCCCGTTTTCATCTCTAAAAATCTGGAATGTATGATCACTCATTATTGTTGCATTCCTGTTTAGAAGAGCAGGGGCTGTTAACTGCTCAATATACCATTTTCTTTTTTCCATATATGCTTCCTCCATATATTTATTTATATTTTTTTAGTGTTTATTCCATTCCTTTTTTAATTCCGCTGCTACAATTTCAAATCTCATTGTAGCCATAGGTATCTTTTTTATTTATACAATCTATCAATATCCTCCTTAAATTTATCCATAACTACTCTTCTCTTGACTTTCAATGTCGGCGTAAGCTCGCCTGAAAGTTCTGTGAATTTGTAATCTACCGTAAAATATTTCTCAATTCTTTCATGAGGTTCTAAGTGACGATTAACCTTTTTTACTTCATCGTCAATGGTCTTTTTAAAGATATCCTTTTCAACAAAATCTTTTCCAACTTTAACGCATACCGGAAGAGCTGCAAGGTCGCTATTAAAAATTAATGCAGATTTATCATAATCGATTCCATGTTGATTATAATATGCAACAAAGGCATCAAAATTCGGAACAATTATTGCAGTTATATATTTTTTGTCGTCTCCCAGTGGAACAACAAGTTCAACAAAACTGCTGAGAGAAAATAAACTCTCAACTTTTTGTGATGCAACATTTTTACCTGTATCAAGAACTATCAGTCCTTTTTTGCGATCTACTATTTTAAGGTAGTTATCCTTTAGTACTTCAACAATGTCTCCGGTTTTATAAAAACCATCGTCTGTAAATGCTTCTTTGGTCGCTTTTGGATTATTCCAATATCCGCTGAATATAAAATCCGCTTTTATCTGATACTCCCCGTCTTCTGCTACTCTCCATTCTATTGCAGTAGAAAGACATCTCCCGATAGATCCGGGCAGTATTTTTTCCGCTTTGTTTAATGTAATTGTATTCCATGTTTCCGTCGCTCCATACCCTTCTATTACTCTGATACCCATTGCAAGAAAGGTTTTACATAGATCCGCATTAAGACTCCCTGCGGCAGAAAAAGCAAATCTGAATTTTCCTCCGAATGCTTCCCTTACTTTGCTGAATATTAATTTATCATAAAATCGAAATTTTAATTTTAGCCACGGATTTACCCCTTTAGCGAGGTCAATCCCTTCACTCATATCAATAAATCCATGTTCATCGGTTCTTGCTTCAATGACCTTTAAGCCTGTTTTAATTGCAGAATCAAAAAGTTTCTTCTTGATTGGAGATTTTGCAGCTCCATCTCTCATAGACATATAAACTCTTTCATAAATTCTCGGCACAGACATGAATATTGTAGGTTTAAATTCCTTTAAATCCTGAACAAGCGTCTTGGGTGACGAGTATATTATCGGCACGCCTATAAGCATAGCGACTCCATGACCGCACTCTCTCTCATAAGTATGAGCCAGCGGAAGAAATGATATAAATCTATCTCCATTTTCCGCATCTGCGTATTCGACATCTGTAAGATCCCGAATTGCTGCATTTATAAAGCTTAAATGCGTATGTACAGCGCCCTTTGAATTTCCTGTAGTCCCTGAAGTATATACAATAGTCATATAATCTTTTAACTCTACAGATCTCCACCTGTTTTCAAATGCCATTCGATCTTTAATTAAAAGATCAACGCCGAGTTTTCTAATCTCTGAAAAATCCATAACCATTGTATCTTTATCCTGAAAAGAATCCTTCATCACGATTATTTTTTTGATATTGATCTTATCTTTTGACTTAGTACATATGTTTTTTACCTTTTCCAGCATTCCTGCGTTTTCAACAAATATAAAAGTTGAGCCGGAATCCTCCAAAATAAATTCTAACTCCTTTTCGGACAATGTCGGATAAATACAGACAGTGATACCTGCAGCGCATAGTATAGCATAATCACTCCACATCCATTGCGCCGATGTGCTGCACATAATAGCAGCTCTGTCGCCTTTTTTAAATCCCAAGCTAATAAGCCCGCTTGAAATCTCCTTAACTGTTCTAAAAGTCTGGGCATGGGTAAGAGTCCGGACCTCGCCGTTTTCATCTCTAAAAATTTGGAATATATGATCACTCCTTGTTGTGGCATTTCTGTTTAAAAGCTCGGGAGCCGTTAACTGCTCAATATACCATTTTCTTTTTTCCATAAATGCTTCCTCCATATATATTTATATATATTTTTTTTAGTTCTTATTCCATACCTTTTTTAATTCCGCTGCCACAACTTCAGGTTTCAATGTTGACATGGATTCGTTGTGAAGCATTTTCATATAATTAATTTCACTTGTGTCAAGCGGCGGCACATTTGTTCTTGGACAGATTCTCATATGAGGGATAAATCTTTCGTCGCGTAATATAAAAAAGAGCGACATGTTATAACTTAAAATATTATATGATCTGATAAAAGTTATAATTTTTAAAATATTTTTTATCAATTCATCAAGTCTATTGCCGTTTAACTCTCTCGGTTCAAAGTATTCGTGAGATATTGCTATTAAATCGAAAAGCCCTTCGGGAGCAAAAGCTATCATCCATGAAAAATACTTATCTTTAGTAATAAATCTTTCTTCATTGGATAGTTCGATACTTATCAGATCTGTAAATATATTGTTATCTGATTGCATCATTGTTTTTAAAATATCAGAGTAATAGTTTGTTGGGATTGATGAGGCTGTAATCTGTAAATGAGGGTGTATAATTGAACTCCCCGCGGCAGGAAGATAATTCCAATTTATTGACTGATATACCGCTTCGGGCTGTTTACTATTTATATCTATAAGGTAATCGACACAACAAGAAAAAGCATCTTTCAGCAGATCTTCGGTAAACTCATCACTAAGAACTAAATGTTTTTTAGTAATAACAGTTACAGCCCCGTTTTCGTCATAAGGGAATACATTAGGAAAACATACGGCTTCGCCAATTCTGTATCTCTCCTTTGTAAAAAAGTCAGGATTGAATTTCGGAGTGATCTTTTCTATATTCTCAGGACAAAAGGGACAAAACCCTATATCTCTCTTTTTTAATTCATCAATGTCAGGTTCGGGAAGAGCTCTTTCCGGGAAAAATAATATTCGTGTATTCCTGCCTGTTAAAGGGTCTGTTCTTATTTCACATTCACGTCCGCCTGCATTAAAACTATTAAACGGATCAAGGAATACCGACTTTTTCAGGATTTTTTTTAGTTCCACCTCACCCTCCGTAATAATTGTTGAAATAATATTCCATTTAAAATATCATACTGATTATAGAAAAAATTTTTTTGATTAAGTTACATTATATAATGTATTAATTCATACCAACAGTATATAATAATAAAAAATCATTGCAAGAATTAATCAAAATAAATCGATATTTTATTTAAGGAAACAGTCAAACCAACATTAATTAAAGATAACGGATTTTTTATGGAAACAATAATAGATCAGATCACATCTAATAAAATTTTGATTATAATTCTTATTCTAATAATCTCTGCTATAATTTATTACATGCTTAAAGGTGTGTTAAAAGTAATTATAATAGTAGCTATTGCACTTATATTGTATTATCTTTATATGAATTTTAATGAGAAAAAAAATTTTGACCCTTTACTGCAACATTTAGATAAAGCGGTAAAAGGGTTAAATGAAAAAAAAGAGAAAACTAATAAAATAATCGATTTAATTGACAAGGTAAATATAAAAGATTAATCTAATACATCTTCATCAGAGTATAAATATATTTCTACTTCATCAATGGTTTTATTTACACCTGATACCTGTTGAATTAAAACAATTTTATAATCTCCGGGTTCAAAATCCTTTAGTTTGCCATAGATTATACTTTTATTTAGATCAATATAATCTGTTAATGTTAAAATATCAACCCAGCCGCCAATCTCCTTTTTCAAAATTATTACTCCGATTTCCATTCTTTTTGATGAACCGGAATCAAATCTATAGATCCAATCAACTTCTTCTGACGAAGAAAATTCAACTTTATTAAGGAACAATTTATAACCTTTATCTTCCGGAAGTTTAAAGGCAAATTCACCCTTCAACTTTTGACAGTAAAATTCCGGTATTATAAAAATCAGCAATAGGAATAAAAGTAATTTTTTCATTATAAGAAATCCTGTATAAAAAATCCTGCGTTAGAGCTACTCAACCTTGTACTGATTCTTATCAAGTTCTATGACTTTATCTTTTTTACTAAATTTTGATTTATTCATCTCATTAACTCTATGATTAAATTCATTAGTTGCCTGACCGGCTTTGAAAATTAATTTTAAGATTTTAAAAATAATGTATCCTATAAAAATAAAAAATAATATACCTAACATTCTGCCTATCATCTCTTCCTCCGTAACTTTAATAAATTTTGCGTATATGTAACCGTTACTCCTTTGTTATAACTATTTCAACAGTAGCAGGCGTTGAAGATAGTATTCTGCTTTTGTCATTCTTTAATGTGTTGGCAGTAACATGAACAAATCCTTTAGCGGTTATTTTACTTTTGGAAGCAAATTCTTCATTATCAATTTTTATTTCATCACAATCTATATAAGCGGATAATGAATTTTCTGTAATGTTTTCATCATTATTTTTTAGAATTTGAATTTTAACCTTATCAGAAATTAATAGATAATTAAAACCTGTTTTTTTATTTCTCATAATTATAGGTAACTCGATAATCTCTGTTTCGGAATAGTTTATTATAGGAATAGTGATATTAACCCGCGATATGTTATAATTAACACTATCTCCATATTCTTTGAGAATTTTTATATCTCTGCTAAATGTTTCACTTTTCTTATCAATAACAATATTTTCTGTACGAATTACTCCTATATTATTGATTATTGATGAAGGACCATCTATTTTTATATACTCCGGAACAACTTGTATCTGTCCTAACATAAAACCATCTTTTGCAGTTCCTTTAAATTCAGGGATAACTTTGACTTTTCTTGTAATTTTTTTCTCAATAAGGATTTCAACATTTGCAGGATGCAAAGTAATCTCATAATTTCCTGCAAAATCTATCTTCTGACATTCTATCGGATATGTTATATAATTGCCGGGTTCAGCGCTTGAGAGATCTACTATGAGTCTAATATTTCTTGAGTTGATACTTTTTATCTCATCCTTATTGCCGCGTATCTTTGCAGTAACGACTTTAGTTGATATGCCTGAAACAACATAATTATCCTCTAACCCATTAAAAGTTACAGGAAATTTAGTACTAATCTCACTTAGTTTTTCTTTTGATGCATAGAGCCATAAAATTATTGAAAGCAATAGGCTAACCATTTTTGGTATAAGATTTTTTTCTCCTATTGATTTTTTTATTATATCATAATATTTTTTCATTTAAATATTATATGTCTCCTCATATGCAGTTTTAGGATTAGTGAAATAAAGTATTATATTTTTTAGATCATTGTTTTTGATACCGGCTATCAATTTACCATTTACCATAATTGTAATTTCGCCCCTTTCTTCAGATGTGACTATAACCAGGGCATCTGTCTCTTCTGCAATACCAAGCGCAGCCCTATGTCTTGATCCATGATGTTTTTTTATCTGCTTTGAGTCACTTAAAGGAAGATAACATGCAGCTCCTGTAATTCTTCCCTCCTGAATTATTAAAGCTCCATCATGGAGAGGGGTTAGCGGGAAAAAAATTGTTCTAATCAGTTCCTCTGATATATTGGCATCAACTAATACGCCGGATTCAACAAAGTTTCTAAGACCTGTATTTCTTTCAATTACTAAGAGAGAGCCGACTTTTTCTTCTGCCATAGCGAAAATAGCATTTACAAGTTCATCAAGTTGAAGAGATTCACTCTTTGAGCCATTACTAAACCAACTCTTTTGTCCAAATCTGGATATTAATCTTCTTAATTCAGGTTGAAATAAGACTATTATGAATACAATATAGGGCGTTAAATTTTTTACTATCCATTCCAAAGCATCAAGCTGGAGAACGCCTGCAAGAACAATAAAAGCAAATATTACAATAGCGCCCTTAATTAATTGAACAGCCCTTGTATTAATAAGAAAGGTATATGTCCAATAGAATAGAAATGCTACTATTAGTATATCTATTATAATTCTTAAATAGTTCCAGACCGAAGATATCAAATTAGTTGTATCTATAAAATATTGTTCCATCTAATTAAGTCTTGTCCTTAGTAAAAAGTCTATACTGTCCATTGCTAACCTGTGTTCTTTAACATCATGAACTCTTATAATATCAGCCCCATTGTTTACAGCTATTGCATTTAATGCTATTGTTGCAGGGAGTCTGTCTTCATCATTATCATATATGCTCCCTATAAATGATTTTCTAGAAATACCTACTGCTACAGGATAATCTGTTTCCTTAAATTTTGCAAGATATTTCAGAATAATGAAATTCTGTTCCGTGCTTTTGCCAAATCCTATACCCGGATCAATGATGATCTTATCATGCTGTATCCCGTTTTTTAAAGCGCTATCAATTGATTTCATTAAAAAATCGAGTATATCCTGAATAATTGCGCTATACTCGGTATCTTTCTGCATACTAAACGGAATCCCCTTTATATGATTAATTATAAGTTCGGTTCCATAATCTGCAGCAACATTTAGAATTTTCGGATCAAATGTACATCCGCTTATATCATTAATTATTGACGCCCCTGCCTTAACAGCTTCTAAGGCAACTTCTGATTTTGTCGTATCAATTGATACAGGTATTTCAATTTCTTTAACTATACGCTCAATAACAGGAACGGTTCTGTCTATCTCTTCGGAGATCCCAATATTTTTTGATCCGGGTCGGGTGGACTCACCGCCTATATCAATAATATCTGCTCCATCTTTAAATATCTTAACAGCATGCTCTATCGCTTTATCGATTTTACTATATCTGTCTCCATCATAAAATGAATCGGGAGTTGTATTTAATATACCCATTATGCGAGTTTTTTTAAAACTCTTAATCAAAAAAGTACCGCCAACGATACGGTATTATTATATCCAAAATCGATTTCATCAAAACTTAAAGCATAGGATATATCTATATTCAGTAAGTTAATAGAAAATCCTGCCGAGAAATAGTTATCATTCAATCCTGCGATCAGTGTAAGATATTTTGTTATACTATACTCAATACCCATTCCATATTCAAAACCCGATTGTTCAAATTTTTTTGAACCTGATAGAGCAATTTTAATACCTGTATCACTCAAAAATGCAATCCCGATTTTTATTTGGGGTTTAAAAAAATCATATCTCTTTTCCGAATCAGGAGCATCATAGGGATGTAAGTATCCGACTCCATCTCTAACCATTACGCCAATCTTAACAAACGGGAGAAGAAATATTTGAAATCCGCAATCTGCTCCTGCGCCTGAATATGTCGACTCCCCAATAGCTTCATAAAACCCTTTTACCGATAAACCGAATGATACTATATTCCACTGCATTGCATAAGAGAGAAATCCAATAGATCCAGAATAATCTAAACTGCCTGTTAGAGTACCTGACGTATCTCTTTCTTCAATATCAGATGATAAGATAGAATAAAGTCCAACCCCTACTACGCCCTTAAAGAGATTAAATGCGCATCCTGCAAAACCTGCATTTCTCTCAATATCGAGTTTTGTATATGAAGCGCCTAAATCTATGAATAATCTGGAAGAATCACTTTCTGAAAAATTTAAAATATCATACTCGGTTATTTCATCAACCTTCCCTTCTCTTGCTTTTTCAGTGATCTGCCTCTCCGTGAGCTTTTTCTTTTCTCTTAATTCTGTTAAACCTGCCGGATTCCAATATATTGAATAAATATCATTTACCAGCACCTCTCCGGTCATTCCGGCAGCTACATATTCAGCTCCTGCCCAGCCGCCTCTTGTGTATGCTCCCCTGCTTCCATTATTGTCTCCATAGGATGCTGCTGTGACAGATAGAAATATAACAAGAAAAACTGTTTTTTTTATCATAAATTTTCTGCCTAATAATCAATAAGTATGCGAATTATCTTTTTTATATATTCTCCGGAGCTATCGTCTTCAACCTCTACCTTCAATATATATAATCCGGGTTTTACAATTCTGCCGCTTTTATTTCTTCCATTCCACACGATATTCTTCCCTGATGCTGATTTTTTTATTATAAGATCGCCGTTTATATCATAAATCAAAACATTTACAGAATAGCTGCCCAATCCGGCGCCGGATTGCGTGCCAATATTTAATGTATGCTTATTAGGACTAAACGGAACCGGATACGCAATAATATCTTTTGCAGTAATGGCAGCATATAGCGCATTACAATAGAGGAAGAACACAATTATTAAAATATTTTTTTTAAAATTCATTATTGTATCCTGAATTTAACAGATTTAACGTATTAAATACAGTTTATTATAGTAAAGTCTATAGAGTGTGCGGCAGAAAAGTCAACTACAATTAATTTGATGATATTAAAATTTAAAGCGGTCTTTACTATACTTCAAGACCGCTTTTATTATCTATTTTTTTAAGAAAATTAAATCTATTTTTTCAAAAACGTATATTTATAAACCATATGATCATCATAGGTTTTATTAAGAATTCCAACAACATCCTCAACAAAGACAAGCTCTTCATTTGTCGGAACAACAAAAACCTTAATTTTTGATTCAGGTTTAGATATAAGTGTTTCGCCGTCTTTTGATCTGGTTTTAAGATTCTTCTCTTTATCAATAACAATACCAAGACAATCAAGATTTTCAAGAACCTTCTGTCTTATATCACCTGAGTTTTCGCCTACACCGGCAGTAAATACTATGGCATCAACTTTTCCTAATGCTGCAGCGTATGAACCTAATATTTTTTTCAACTTATAACATTCCATGTCCACTGCAAGTTTACACTTTTCATCACCGGAATCTGCGCCTGATAGAATATCTCTTCTGTCTGTGAATTTTCCCGTTATTCCAAGTAAGCCGGCTTTTTTGTTAAGTATTGTATCCATCTCTTTTGCGCCGACACCTAACTCGTTTTGCATAAACAGAGGAATAGCAGGGTCAATATCACCGGACCTTGTTCCCATAATTGCGCCCTCAAGCGGTGTAAGCCCCATTGAAGTATCAACACTAAGTCCATTTCTGATTGCTGTACATGAAACGCCATTACCAATATGCATAGTTATTATATTGCAATCTTTAGGATTTTTTCCAAGAAGATCTGCAGCTCTTTTTGAAACATAGAGATGGCTTGTCCCATGAAAACCATATCTTCTTACAGCATACTTGTCATACCATTCATGCGGGATGGGATACATATAAGCATAATTCGGCATTGTTTGATGGAACGCTGTGTCAAAAATTGCTACTTGCGGACATTCCGAAAGAGCTTCCATTGCAGCTTCAATTCCTATGAGGTTCGCAGGATTATGAAGAGGAGCAAGATTAGAAACACTTTCAATTGCTTTAATTACGTTATTATCAATAAGAACGCTTTTTGTGAATTTTTCACCGCCATGAACAACCCTGTGGCCTACTGCTGCAATCTCAGACATACTGCTAATAACAGCGCCTTCGCCTTTTAGCAGAGCATCAAGTACTAAAGAAATACCTACTTTGTGATCAGGAATAGGCGTCTCAGTCTTGATCTCTTTGTCTTTTGCAGGTACTTCATGTTTAATAAATGACCCATCAATACCAATTCTTTCAACAATACCAATAGCAATAACTTCTTTTTTGTCCCAGTCAAACAGTTGGTATTTCAAAGATGAGCTTCCACAATTTAAAGCTAATATTTTCATTAAACTCTCCTTTTGATTTATAAACAAAAATTATTATATCAGAGCGCTATTACTAAAGATTCAATTATTCAATGAGCAGCAAAGAGTTCTATTTAAACTGAATTTGCCGTTTCAAAGAAAAAATCTTTAGAATACTCTGTAATAGTCATTTTGGTTATTTAAAACAAAAAATTTTTGATATAAACCAGCTTGCACTTTTTTTTATTTTCTAAAAAATCGTCAAAAAATAAGCAACAATAAAAAAATTAAAAATATTTTTTTTCTTATTTAACTTGTTTATGTGCGGTTTCAATTACTTCGGAAATTCTATTTAACAAGTTATAATCAATAGTTTTATCATTTTTCATATTGAACTCCTTTCTTATCAAAAAAAAGAACTCAATATTGCCGGCAGGACCCTTTATTGGCGAATATGTTATATTATCAATAAAATACCCAATTTTTAATATTCCATTTGCAACTTTTTTTAAAATCTCCTTGTGATATTCCTTATTTTTTACAACACCCTTACTATGCTGAAAACCTTCTGCTTCAAACTGCGGCTTTATTAAAATAATTCCCATTATATTATCAAAAATGTTATAAATATTGGGAAGTACCTTGATAATCGATATAAATGAAAGATCAGCAGTAAAAAAGCTTATTTTTTCAGTTAAAATTTCTTTTTTAATATCTTTTGCATTAGTTTTTTCAATAACAACAACTTGCGGGTTAGTTCTAAGAGTATAATCAATCTGATTATATCCGACATCTACAGCAAAAACTTTAGAGGCTCCCATTTTAAGAATACAATCTGTAAATCCTCCGGTTGATGCCCCAAGATCCAGCGCTATTAGACCGGTTAAATCCATATTAAACTCTTTAATTGCATGAATCAGTTTATCGCCGCCACGACTTACAAAGATACCCTTTGGTCTCTCTATTGCTATTGTTTCGGTTCCTGATATTTTTTTTGACGGATCCCGAAAGGTTTCTCCATTGACTTTAACCCAGCCTGATATTATCTCTTTCTTTGCTTTTTCTCTTGAGCTGGAAAAGCCATGTTCTGTTAAAAAAATATCTAATCTGATTTTATTCATTAAGATAATACTAAAAATTGTCTGTAAAAAATTTTCTATATTTATCAAAGTAAATAAGTATTTCTGTATGAAAAAATTTTATAAATTATTAAATCGAAGATAGATACCTTTAGACGCTGTATTTATTATCGCTGGCTTCTTCGAGGTTTTTCTTCTTTTGGCTTTGCAATATTGACTTTGATATTTCTACCATCAAATTCTTTACCATCAAGTTGTTTAATAGCCTCATTACCTTCTGATTGATTTGGCATTTCAACAAATCCAAATCCCTTTGAACGTCCGGTTGCTTTGTCTATTACTACTTTACTCTCAGATACTGTGCCATAAGTACTAAAAAGTTTACCTAAACTTTCATCTGTCATTTTATATGGCAGATTTCCTACATAAATATTCATTTTATCATTTCTCCATAATTTTGCCTAACTTTATTACTAATTACCTTTCTAAGATATTCTAATTCAAAGTCAAGGTGATTTTTTATATTATTCTTATTTTCTTTTGTTAAAAAAGATAAAAAAATAACTGATAAATTGCATAAAAATAATAATTATTATTGAAATTAAATGGCATTGATTTAATAATATATAAAATGAATTTAATTATATTAGAAAATGATGATATAAGAGGATTTAACGCAGATATAACAGGAAAAAAACTTGAACATATTATTACATTCATTAAACCGGAGGTTGGTGATAAACTTAAAGTTGGAGTTTTAAACGGTTTTGTAGGTTGCGGAACTGTTACTGAAATTGGCAAAAAAAAAATCAAACTAATGATCGAACTGCAAAATTCTCCGCCTGAACCTCTTCCTCTAAAACTCGTAATTGCTATGCCCAGACCAAAAGTTCTAAACAGATTAATACAGAATGCAGCATCAATGGGAATAAAAGAGATATTTATTATTAAAACATGGAGAGTGGAAAAGAGTTATTGGAATAGTCCTGTACTTGATGAATTTAATCTAAAAAAACAGATGATCACAGGATTAGAGCAAAGCAAAGATACAATTTTGCCAAAAATAAAGATAAAAAAATTATTTAAACCGTTTGTTGAAGATGAGTTGAAATACGTTGTCGAGGGGAGTCTTCCTTTGGTTGCTCATCCGATGAGTAAAAATGATGCGCCTCGTAAGGTAGATAAACCTGTTACATTAGCAATCGGACCTGAAGGAGGATTTCTACCTTATGAAATTGATGCTTTGGAGAAAATCGGTTTTAAATCAATATCTTTAGGAGAGAGGATACTGAGAGTAGAAACGGCGCTCCCATATCTGATCGGAAGAATATTTTAATTAAAAAAAATCATTGAATAATATAATTTATGCTAATAAAAGTAGAAGTTTAATATAACAATTATTTTATAATGGAGGAGTTTATGAGTTCATATTACAAAACAATTAATGGCAAAAAATATGACAAAGCAATGTTGGATATTGCAGATAAGAGTGTAGATAAAGGAGATGGAAAAATATCTCTGACTGATGCAAAGGCAATTATGGTAAAGGCAAAAGACGGAGGAAAAATTACTGATGTCGAATTAAGAACTCTCAATTATATACTTGAGAAATATCATTTTACCGAACCGGCATTAAAATATATTGAAGATAATCTGTCCGATAACGTAGTCTCAAAGGATAAAGAAATTTCAGATCATGAAAAACCTGTGCATACTCAAACAAAAGAATCACACAAAGAAAATAAACCTGTAGTACAAAAAAAGGAAAGTAAATCTAATAAAATCAAGTATATACTTATATTTCTTTTACTTTTATTACTATTATTAGCTTTTCTATTATTTAACTTTGTTTGTAAAAAAGAGCCGGTTTTAACTGATAAAAATGACGGGATTACACCTGTATTAAATAATAAAGAAAAAAAAGATACTGCTAATGATGAAAATTCAAAAAATAATATAAAGAGTGATAATAAAAATGAATATGTGGTTAAACCATATGACACGTTAGTTAAGATAAGTGAAGAAGTCTATGGCGATTATAGATCATGGAAAGATATATACAAGGCAAATAATGATAAAATCAAAAATCCGATTATTATCTATCCGGGACAGGTTCTAAAAATCCCTGAAAAAAATAAATGAGATAGATACTTAATATCTAAAATACTATAAAAAGTAAAAATATGTATTATCTTAAGGCTAATAGATTTATCATTTTTTATGTATAAGTTTTATATATTTTTTAAAATGATTTTGACAAAAAAAACTTAATAATTATATATTGCAACTGTTCTATAATATTTCAACTTTGGCTGTTTAAAAACAGTAAGTTGAAATAATTTTTAATGTTTTTTAAGGAGTTTTTTATGCCCAGTGGTGTAGTTAAATGGTTCAACGAAAAAAAAGGATTTGGTTTCATTTCTAAAGATGATGGAGGGGATATTTTTGTTCATTATACGGGTGTTATTGGTGATGGATTTAAAAGTCTCAGAGAGGGTGACAAGGTAAATTTTCAAATTGAAGATTCTGACAAAGGTCAACGAGCAGTTAGTGTGACAGTAATATAATTTAAATGAACCAGTCTCTTAAAACGGGGTTATTCTTCACCCCGTTTTTTTTATTCTAATGAAATTGACTAACTTATACGAAATAGCGGAGATAAATAATGGCGCTCTATTTTTATGATACTTTAATAGGTCAACTTGGTATAGAAGAGAATGATAACAAAATATCAGCAATCCATATTCCAAATGGGAAAAAACCTGATCCGGCATCCAAGATAGCTGAAACTAAAATCATTAAAGAAACTGCAAAGCAGATCAAAGCCTATTTTAAAGGCGAATTGAAAAAATTTACAGTAGAATTTTCTCTGGGTGGTACCGAATTTATGAGGAGAGTCTGGTTGGAATTAATTAAAATTCCATACGGCAAAACTGCCACCTATGGTGAAATTGCAAAACGTGTCGAATGTGAAAAAGGTTATAGAGCAGTCGGACTTGCAAATAACAAAAATCCCATTCCAATAATTATTCCATGCCATAGAGTAATTGGAGCCGACGGATCTCTAACAGGTTTTAGAAGCGGACTTCATATAAAACAGTTATTATTAGATTTAGAAAAAAAATACAGTAATTAGTCCGTATTTAAACAGATTCAGTTTTTAAGTTATGGTCTCTCTTGAATAGTAACTTGAAAATTCATGGGGGCTTTATTCCTCCATGCAGTTATTTTTACTTTTGAACCTATCTGCTTTGAGCCGATTATATTTGTTAATTCTGTTCCGTCATTTACAGGATTATCATCAATCTTTACAATTACATCACCTTTTTGGATACCGCTCTTTTCGGCAGGACCGTTTTTTACAGTACTCATAACAAGTACGCCTTGATTATTCTTAAGTCCCAGCTTAACAGCCGTCTCTTCGCTAAGCGGAAACATTTCAACGCCGATAAATCCTCTTTTGACTTTACCGTATTTTTTTAATTCAATTATTGTTTCTTTAGCATTGTTAACAGGAATGGCAAAACCGATACCTATATTACCGCCTGCGCTGGAATATATTGCCCTGTTGACTCCAATAACCTCTCCGTCAAGATTAATGAGAGGACCGCCCGAATTGCCCTGATTGATTGCGGCATCTGTTTGAATGTGCGAGTTCCCCACTTCATCTAATTGTTTTCTTCCGGTGCCGCTTACGACTCCTGTTGTAAATGTTTTGTCAAGTCCAAACGGGTTTCCGATTGCAATAACAAAATCTCCAACTTTTACATCTTCGGAATCGCCAAAATATACAGGCTTAAAATTTCCTTTTCCCTGTATCTTCAAAAGAGCAATATCTGTTACCTTGTCTAAGCCTATGACCTCAGCTTTAAATGTTTTATCCGAAACCGTAACAGTAACAGAATCGACATTTTGTACAACGTGCCAATTTGTACATATATATCCGTCACTTGAAATTATAAAACCCGTACCAAGCCCTCGGTCTTTTCTTGTCTTTGGAACATCTTTCATTCCGAAAAATTCTCTAAATACAGGATCATCCATAAACGGATTATATCCTCTTACATTAACAGTTTTTTCGGTACTTATGAAAACAACAGAGTCTTTATACTGATTATATATCTCATGAAATGTATTCTGTAATTCATACGCCGAGGACTTGCTATTTTTTTTTAACGGTGATTTTCTCTCTGTTTCGGATATAAAGGACGAATCACTCATTACATTGCTTGAGCAAAAAATAACAAATATGGAAAAGATTATTTTAAACAGTTTAGTCACGTCTTATCTCCTTAAAAGCAGTATAATTCTTATTCACCCTCAAATTCAACCAAATGGAACATCTTGTATCCTTTTTCTTTAATAATTTTACCTCCGCCAAGATCGGGCAGGTCAACAACAAATGCCATTTCAACAACCGTACCGCCAAGTGTCTCTACCAGAGCGGCTGCGGCTAAAGCGGTTCCGCCTGTTGCAAGAAGATCATCCAGTATTAAAACCTTATCGCCTTTTTTTACGGCATCGATATGTATTTCAAGTGTTCCCACACCGTATTCAAGTTCATATTCATTCGAAAGGGATTTATACGGCAATTTACCGGGCTTTCTTACAGGGATAAATCCCTTATTTAAATTATAAGCCAATGCCCCGCCGATGATAAATCCCCTTGCTTCTATTCCGACAATATAATCTATATCCATAGCCTTATATCTGTCTGTAAAGATGTCTATTGCTTCTTTAAAACCTTCTCCGTCTTTTATGAGAGTTGTTATATCTCTGAACATAATCCCTTCTTTAGGGAAATCTGGAATTGTTCTTATTTTTTCTTTTAATGACGCCAATGACATATTATTCTCCATTTTTTATTTAGTATATTAAGTAAACATGCTAACGAAATATTTTGCATATATGATAGTATGTAAATTACATATTTAATTCCTCAAATTTTCCTTTTTTACAATTTTTCTAAATACAATATTATATATAAATTAGAATCATAGGCATGGTTAAAATCAATTACAAAATTTCCATTACTATTCAAAAAATCTAATATAATGTTTGCATCATGCGCAGAACAACCTCTTGAGGTTAATAATTCAAAAATCTCATCCTCAGTTGCATCTGTTCCCGACCCTAAAAATTCAGACATCTTATTTCTTAATTTATCTCTATAATCTTTCATCGTTTCAAAGGAAATATTTTGAAAATTTGGATATGAAATAGAATTATAATTAGATTTAGTTATTGAAAAAGCCTCATAATAATAATGTTGCGTATCTGAATCGGAACATCCTGTCAAAAAAAGTCCTGCAATAATTATGAAAGATATAATTCGTTTCATAGATTTTATATCTCCTTTATATTTAATTAATGGAGTTAAATATATAATTCTTTATATATTTTATGTCAATTTAAATTTTTTATTATATTCATACATGAAAATTGAAAGCGCAACCGAGGCGTTAAGAGATTCGATTTTATCCGATATTTTTATTGAGACGCTTTTGTGCAGATAATCCACAGGTATTCCCGGACCTTCTATGCCGGGTATGAGCAGGAATTTTGACGGAATATTTATATGGGAAATATCTCTCCCTCTTTTATCTAAGGCTATTATTTCCATATTATTTTTTTCTGTTATTGACAATATATCATTCAAAGACGGACCGCGTAAAAATTCAATTTCAAAAACCCCTCCGGACGATGACCTTATGGACTTCGGGTGGAATGGATTTGCAGCATCGGAAGTTAATATTATCTTTGTAATTCCAAAAGCTGCGGCTGATCTGACTGCAGAACCTACATTCAACGGATCCTGAAACGGCAGAACAGGCGTACATCCATGACCAATTTTATAATCCCATTCTGTAATCTTTGGAAGCGGAGCTATCAGTATGGGTATTTTACCTGTTTGCAGATCAAGTTCATTGAAAAGAGTTTTCTTTAGAATATAAAGTCTGTCTGTTGATAAATGTTCATCTATGATTGAGTTAAATTCTTTAGATACTTCAATATAATCGTCGGGCAGTATGAGTTTTGTTTCGGTATAACCGTTCTTTTTAATATAATCCGAAATAATCTTTTTACCTGCAACGGCGCATATTCCGAGCTTCTTTATATTGTCTCCGCTTAGTAATCTTTTTAAATCTTTATAAAATTTATTTTCATCGGATGTTACTATAATACCGTTTGTCTCGGTTGTGTCTTTCATAATTTTATATGTCTTCCTAAACGAGTCTCCGCTCTTTCTAAAAATAAATACACGCCTTGAAAAATTTGTTCCCGGCAGTGTGTACTCTTGATCTAATTCTAACTCATAGTTTTTTTTGTTACTCTCTGTCATAGCAAGAATATCTTTTGACGCGTCAGGTCCCTTTAAAAATATTACAGTTCCGGATTCGGGAAGAAAATGTTCTACCCTGCGGAGAGTTTCGGGTATGTCCTCAAGTGCTCTTGTTATAACTCCATCTACATTAAAAAAAGATTTATCGGTTACTTTATGCGGATATACATCAACTCCTGTCAGTTTGAGACTATCTATTGCAGACTCCAGAAAATCTACTCTTCTTTTTCTCTGCTCTGCAAGTATTACTTTAACATCCGGGTTCATAATCTTAATGGGTATGCCGGGGAATCCTGCTCCCGTACCTATATCAAGCAACGAATCGGGAAGTTTAAAAAACTTTGTATAGTATATGGAATCAATAAAATGCTTTATAATAAACTGATCTTCACCCTTGATTCGCGTGAGGTCATTATCGTCATTGTTATTAATTATCAGATTATAATAGAGAGCAAATTGTTTAAGCTGCCTGTCGTTTATCTCTATTTTCGATTCTGCAAAATATTTTTTTATTTTTTTTTCGATCATTATGTCAACTGATACGGACTGTTTTCCCTCCCCGTTTCTGACTCCCGATTAACTAAATAGTGAACGTATATGTTGCTGTTAGTGTGACGCCGTTAAATTTATTTTTATTATCAATCAATGAACTATCCTTATAATCCTCCAAGTATGAGTTGTAATATTTAAAATATTAATATGGCATATTTGTTTTCATAATCAACAATTTTTTTATATATGGCGCAAATTATTACAGATTACAGATTACAAATTACAATGTACAAATTATTGCAAATTACAGATACAACTCACACTCATTAAGAAAATCAAAAAAAATTAAAAAATCCGCAAAAAATTTTTCATCACACGTTGTTTCCCATCGTTTATATATATAAGTGAGGTGTAAATGAAATCTAACAGGAAGCCCAATAATAAATCTAATAACAAAAAAGCCAACAAAAAATACAAGGACAGTGTTTTCAGACAACTCTTTAACAATGAAGCGGCAAGTCTTGAGCTGTTAAATGCTATCGAAAAGACTAATTACACAGATGTATCTATGATTACAATAAATACCATCAGGGATACGCTTTTTGCAGCAGTACAAAATGACGTATCATTTAACTTTAATAAAAAAGTAGTGATACTCGTTGAGCACCAGTCAACCATAAATGAAAATATGCCTGTAAGATTTCTGGCATATATATTGAGTATTTATTTTAATATATTGGGTAAAAAGATATATCAGGAATCATTAGTGAAATTGCCCAGACCTGAATTTATAGTATTATATAATGGAAAAGCGCCTTTTCCCAAAGAAAAAATATTGCGATTATCAGATGTGCTTGAAGGATTTGGAGAAGAAACAGAAAATAGCGAATTAATATTTCTTGACGCATTAGTGAAAATATATAATATAAACAAAGGAGTTAATCCTGAATTAGAGCGTAAGAGCAAAATTCTGAAAGGCTATGCAACGTTTATTGCAAATGTAAGGGAGTACGAAAAGAAGAAACCGCTTGAAGAAGCAATAAAATTAGCAGTAAAATATTGCATAAAAAGAAATATATTGACAGATTATTTTAAGAAAAACGCGCAGGAGGTAATAAAGATGCTGACGATTGAATACTCATTAAAAGACGCTATTGAAGTTGCCCGCGAAGAGGGCATAGAAAGAGGTAAAAAAGAGGGGAAAACGGAAGGCAAAAAAGAAGGTCAAAAGTATGTTCTGGGACTTCTGGAACAGGGCTTGACCTATGAAGAGATAAAAAAGAAAATCGAGAAAGAATCGAAGAAAAAACGGAGATTGTCTTGAACCATGATTTCTACAAGATTACCAAGATAATAGTTCCTGCCCGCCTCAGATGGGCGGGAACTACAATATCGACTATGCCGCCAAAGGCTTACTGTTTCACATATTATTTTAACGTTGAAACAGCCATCATTTCAAGCGCCGTATCTATCCACACCTCAACATCTCTAGGATAGTTATTTTCGGTTTTCACATCACGTTTATGTCCCAGCCTTACTACAACCATATTTTTTTCGGGGATTACAAATATATATTGTCCCAGTATGCCGCGGGCATATTTTACCTCTATCCCGCTGCGAACAATGCGCCACCACTGGTAGCCGTAAAAATCGACATTGCGTTCGGTGTCTCCATCCTTGAGCCAGGCAGCCGGAGTGGTGGCTTCGTTGATAAACTTTTCCGATATAACCTGTTTACCGTTCCACTTGCCTTTGTTCAGGATCAACTGACCAATGCGGGCAAAATCGCGGACATTGGTATTGAAACAGCAATATGCTTTTTCAATGCCGTTATCACGGTCGAGGCTCCACAACGCATCATGTTCGGCGCCAATGGGCGTCCACAGTTTCTCCGAAGCATATTCGCTAAGCGTGGTACCTACGGCGTTGGACACAATTAACGATAACAATTCGGTAACCCCGCTTTGATAACGATGACGAACACCCGGTTTTTCAACTAATTTCAGGTTGGAGATCAGAGATTCGATATCCTTACCGTAATATGCTTTGGTGGTAATAGAAAAGGGTGAACTATATGCTTCGTCCCAATCAAGACCGGCGCTCATGGTCAGTACATCCTTGATGGTGATTTCCTTTCGGTTGTCAGTTGCGTATGGCGGATAAAAATCAGCTACCGACTGGTCAAAGGTAACTATTTTTTTTTCGTCGCGGGCAATACCGGCAAGCAATGACACGATACTCTTTGCCGCCGAAAACGAATTGCTGAGCGATTCTGCGCTATAGCCATCCCAATATTGTTCAAACACAACGGCGTTATCCTGCGCTATCAGATAAGCCACAGTTTTAAATTGTTTGAAATATGGCAAACGGGAAACTGGAATACTTGCCTTGTTGTAGTTTGCTGAAATCCGCCACGGCTGCGGATTAGCAGCTTTAACAGTATGGTTAGCGAAAATCCGGTAATCGTCGATGTCGGGCGTTCCGTGAAGTACGACTTGCCATAAATAACGATTTGACGGAAACGCAGTAAATACAATTATTCCGCACAATATCAACACAAAAACAAGTCCTGTATTTTTCAAAAATTTTTTCATCCGATTAAAACCTCCTATTATTGTTTTAACAGTTTGAATAATTTATATATTTTATAACTTAATTTATCAAGAATTATTTACAGCTTTATATAAAAAACAATTCCATATATTAAAAACTCAATAAAATAAATTTATACCCGGTTCATTCTATTATGCGGCGCATGGGATATGATAAAATCCCGTTTTTTAATTGCATATCGGCAATTTTGTTAAAACCTAACCTTTCATATATTTTAACACTGTATGGTGTTGAATTTACCGTAATAGCGTTCAATTTTGGATTGTTCCTTTTTAAAAAATTAATTGAGAAATCTAAAAGTTTTTTAGCAATACCTTTTTTATGAAACTCTTTTTTAACAAAGAGAAGATATATATGGTTTAAATCTTTAATTTCAATGTAACCTGATATTTTGTCATTACTCTTTGCAGCATATATAATGCTGCCTGAAAATAATCTCTCACTTATGGATTGATTCCTTATCATTTCGCAAAAATAATCAACGCCTGTTTGTGAGTAATCGGGAGCAACAAATTCATCAAAAATCTCTTTGAGCATTTTACTTGTTTCTTCTATGTCTTCAATTTTCAGCTTTTCTATTATCATTTTGTTTGATGTGATAAGTTATATTATAATTTCAATTATATCAATCGGGTATGTGTGTGTAAAATACATTTTTTTTGATGATTATTGCAGAAATGAATAAATTATTTAAAATTTCTGCTGAGTGTCATATTAAAAGAACATAAAAATAACTTGACTCTCAATTCAAGGAGTTTAATCTTATAATATTAGTATAGCAGGATAACATGGATTCATTGGATAAATTTGAATACTGGCAAGACATTGCTCAATATGATCTTGAAACAGCCCAAGCTATGTTCTCAGCCGGGCGCTGGCTGTATGTTGTCTTTATGTGCCAGCAGGCAGTTGAAAAATTGTGCAAGGGTCTGTATTTGTTATTCATAGATGACGATATCCCACGAATTCATGATATTAATTCATTGATAACAAAATTTGCGAATAAATTACCTGAACCAATAGATGATGATAAACGTCTGCTGTTTGCAAAACTAAGCGCATTTTATCTTAATAATCGCTACCCTGGATATAAAGAACGATTAAGTACGTCCCTGAACGAAGAAGAAGCCCAAATCATTTTGTATAAGTCCAAAGAGGCATTTAAATGGCTGCTGACATTAAGACCGTAATTACGATTGCTCAACAATATATAGCTGATGTGAAAAAGGCAATGTCAATTGACAAGGTGTATTTGTATGGTTCCTATGCCAAAGGAACACAACAGGAAAACAGCGATGTTGACATTTGTTTTTTTTCACAAGCCTTTGAGTCCCGGCGTAATCTGGATATTCTGACCGAACTCTTTTATTTGAAAATTAAGTATGATAAAGACATATTAATTGAACCATACGCTTTTCCCTTATCCGAATTATATAGCGATAATCCCTTTGTTAAAGAAATTCTGCGAACCGGGCGTGAAATTGCCTGATTTTGAGATATGCTCGAAGATTGATTCATGAGACAATGTGGGCAGGCAAATTTATCAGACTCTTCCTTCACAATCCAACCAATAAATCTCTTTATATCACAGTTCTGACTATACTCATTACATAAATCCATTCTGTGTGTAAAATATATTTTTTTTTGATGATTATGAATGTATTTGTTTACAAAAAAGTTGTATCTTTGTATCGTAATTTAAAAAGGAAAGATAATGGACGCAAATCGTATATATTTTTAAATAAATTCTGAATTAAAGGGTAAATGTTATGAGAAGTTTAAAAATATATTTGGAAACAACAGTTTTTAATTTTAAATTTGCAGATGACTCCCCTGATAAAAAACAAGACACTATTAAATTATTTGATGAAATCAGTCATGGGAAATATATTCCATATACCTCAGACTATGTTTTACAGGAATTATTAAAGGCGGAAGAATCTAAAAGGACACTAATGGTAAACTTAATAGAACAATATAAAGTTAGACTTTTGGAGACGGATAAGAATGCAGAAAGTCTTGCTGATAAATATGTATCTGAAAATATTATACCTATAAAATACAGGACAGATGGAATACATATTGCAATGGCAACAGTAAATGATTTGTATATTATTGTTAGTTACAATTTTCAACATATTGTAAAGCTAAAGACAATCATAGGAACAGAAAGTATAAATTTACGGGAAGGTTATAAGCGGATAGGAATATTTTCCCCAACGGAGGTTATAGAAAATGAGGAATGAACCTAAAGCATTAAAAGAAATTCACGACATACGTGAAAAAATTTATGAAGAAACAAAAAATATGACGCCTGAGGAACGGGCAAAATATGCTCACAGCGAGGCTCAAAAACTCATAAAACTATATAATCTAAAAATAAAATATGAGAATAGAACATTATTGTGATTAGTTACATAATATGTCATCAATGACGCAAAATACAACTAATCACCAAACATATACAAGTTATCGCAAGAAACATTTGTACTTAACAGCACTTCGTACATTGTAATCTGTAATTTGTAGTAACAGACTAAATGCTGAAATTATATGTTGCTGTAAGTGTAATACCGTAAATCCTATTTATTTTATTACCGTTATATGAGACAGGAAATAAAGAAGGAAATGCAAGGTCTGTAGCTGATTGAATTAGATCTTTTATATTCCCACAATCAGTTTTAAAGTATTGCAATCTTGCTCCAAGACTTATTATTGTTGAGATGTTTGTTATATAATATGCAATTGACAAATTTGAGTTAATACCATATTCTTTGTAATCAAACTTATCATTAAGATGTTTACCTACAATAAGAGGATTAACAGAATCAATTATCTCTAAATGCCCTTCTTCCGAACCCCGTAAATAAAATCCTGACAGAGTGGCAAGGACAAAGAGATTATCAATAACAGGAAAGGCGCAGTTTAAGCCTAAACCGGGTCCATAACCGACCGGTTCCTTACTCCCGATATATTCTTCCTCCATATTACCAGTATTAATTACTTTACTTGAGAATTTAGCCTTATATGCCATATATTTTATCCCTGCAAATACCTTTAAATAATCATTTACTCTGTAATTAAGGGCAATATCACCATCTCTTCGCTTATATATAGTATTTGTCATAGCAGTAATATCAAATGCTGCAGAAAGAAGATGTCTCGAGTCAGATTGATCAAATTCACCATAGAGAAATACAAATGTTAAATTAAAATTTTCACTAAATTTAAAAGACAGCACAGGACCGTAAAGAAATGCAGGACCAGTTGCTGTGTCATTTACTAATTCATTAATAATACCTGCATCATGCTTAGCATGTTCATACTTTCCATCCCACCATGCATACCATGTTGTTGCGCCAACAGTTATATCGGCAGCATATACTTTAGGAGGCGTTAAAAACGATATGCACAAGAGAGAGAGAGAGAGACAAAAATCTTTTTCATAATATTTAAACCTTCAATTATTAATTTTATAATATTTGAAATAATGTGTTTTATCTGTTCTTTTTGCAAGTATTTTTAACAGACCCGTCATAAAAAAAGTTTACATATATAATAAAATTTTTCTTGATAAAATTTTATCCGATTATTATTCATTGCTTATTAAAATTTTGAGTTTAACAATATGTCTATCTTTGAAAAAATTGCAGAGAGAAGAATCGAACAGGCTATGGCTAACGGCGAGTTTGATAATCTGTCGTGTAAAAATAAACCCCTTGTATTAGATGATATGGATATGGTTCCAGAAGAGTTAAGATTAGCTTACAAGATACTTAAAAATGCAGGTATTATCCCTGAGGAATTAGAGCTTAAAAAACATATATATAATCTTCACGACCTGTTAAATGCATGCGCAAATGAAGAAGAGAGAAAAAAAGTCAGAGCAACTATTACCGAAAAGCAGCTTAGATATAATATGTTGATGGAATCAAAAGGAGCTAAAACCATTAATCCGTTCTATCAGGATAAGATTCTGGAAAAACTTAAATAGGACAAAGTACAATGTCATTTGTAATTTGTAATTTGTCCCGCCATCTCAATATCGTTTACCATAAAACCATCAGCGCCGGATTCATAAACCCTTTTTAACTGCGCTTTATCCTTAATATTCCACACATGAACCTTAATCCCTTTTTTATGAAGCAGTTCAATAAGAGCGCTATTGGCAATATACGATACTCCGATATTTTCCGGCGCTTGAAATACGTCCGCTTTAAAATTTTTTATAAAATTTAACAATCCGGACTTAAACAGAGCATATATGCCGAGTATTCCCCAAAGTGTAAATGCTGTGGCGCTATCAGGAATAAGTTTTCTTACAAGTTTAATATTAGCCCCATATATTGAAGACGTAATAATCCTATCTTCTGCTTTAGATGACTGCACAATAGAAATATATTTTTTAACTAATTCGATATTCTTCTCTATAATTGTAATATTAAACTTTTTATCAGGGAAAGAGTCAAAAATTTTATTCAGGGGAATAAATTCATTCCCTGCAGACGGTACGGCAACTTCATTATCCTTAAGCTGGATATTTAAGCAGACTACATCAGCCCCGTCTAAAAAGGCTTTTTCTATTGCCTGAATCGAATTATCCGGCAGCTTGTTCGATTCGGCGCCGTTAAAAAAAATAACAGGTTCGGGAATAAAAAATTTTTTCATAGTGTACCCGGTTAATATTATACATATTCTTTATTCATTTTTACATTCATTTTCACTATTAATTCAAAAAAAGTAAAGTTTTTTTGATGTTCACATATTAGTTTAACTGATTTTGGGATACATTAAGTATTTATTCAACAACTCAAACAGAGCATTTGCGTCTATCGGCTTTCCAATATGGTCGTTCATTCCCGATTCTAAGCATTTTTCAATATCTTCCTTGAAGACATTGGCTGTCATTGCGATTATTGGAATATACTTCGCGCGCTCTATGTGGAGAGAGCGTATCAGCCGCGTCGCCTCATAACCGTCCATCTCCGGCATATTTACATCCATCAGAATCAAACTGTATTTTTCAGGATGCTCTCTGAACATGGAGACAGCAAGCTTTCCGTTTTCTGCATAGTCAATGGAAACATCGGTTTCTTTTAAAATAGCGTTCATGATTTCTCTGTTTATCTCAACGTCCTCTGCAATCAATAAAGTATGCTCATCGAAATTATAGAGGAGCTTTGGCGCGTTATGCTGCGCGAGGTTTGACGATTCATACAGTTCCGTGTCTATACAAAGGTTGATGGTATTGATCAGCGCCGAAGGGAGCAGAGGTTTTGAAATAAAGTGTTTGATTCCGGCGCTGGCAGCGTCTTTTCTGATGGTATTCCAATCAGCCTCAGAAATCATAATAATTATTGAATTGTCTCCGTTGATTTTTTTGATTCTTTTGGAGAGTTCGATTCCGTCCATGTAAGGCATGTGCCAGTCAATAAAAAAGATATTGTAAGGGTTGTCTTTCGCATTTTTGATCATTTCAAGGGCTTCTTCTCCGTTTGATGCAACATCGCAGAACAGTTTCAATGTATTCATAAAACGAATAAAATAATCCCTTGTTTCGGCTGAATCATCTACCGCAAGTATTTTTAGATCTTTTACTCTTATGTTCGGAGACAGCCTTGTATGCGGTTTCTCTGCAAGCTTTGTAGTCTTTATCTCAAATATAAATTTTGCACCTTCGCCAAGTTCGGATTCGATCCATATCTTACCGCCCATCAGTTCAACGATACGCTTGGAAATAATAAGTCCTAATCCGGTCCCGCCGAATTTTCTTGTAATATCGGCGTCGGCTTGACTAAAAGACGTAAAAAGCCGTCTCTGTTGTTCTTTTGAAATCCCGATGCCGGTATCGACAACTTCAACTCTAAGTACAACATCGTTGGCGTTTTCTTCAATTTTATTAATATTTAATATAATCGTGCCGTTTTCCGGCGTGAATTTGATTGCGTTTGTCAGCAGATTAGTAATAACCTGCGACAAACGCAGTTCATCGCTTTTGATATAAGCGGGAACGTTTTCGTCGAGATTAACAATAAAATTCTGTCGTTTTTTTTCGGCGCTGATATTTGCCATGTTTGTGATATTCGTCAACATTTTTTCAAAATCAAATTCACTGTATGAGAGTTCAAACTTGTCGGCTTCAATCTTTGACATATCAAGGATATCGTTGATAATATTTAGCAGATGCTTAGACGCGTTGTCCGCTCTTTCAAGACAATAATTCTTTTTATCAATATCGTCTGTATTCTTCCCTATATTTATCATACCGATAATCGCATTCAAGGGCGTGCGTATTTCGTGGCTCATATGTGAAAGAAAATTACTTTTTGCGCGGGATGATATCTCTGTGGACTCAATAATCAGCTTAGTTTGCGTTATATCTTTGAAAAGTATAATATAGCCTATGTGCATATTGCGGTTTTTGACCGGTGTAACTTCCACGCTGACATAGGAGTCTCCCCTGACGAGCGCTTCTGTTACGGCTGTTTCTCCCTGCGCCACAGAGCGCGCCGGTAATTCCAAAAAGTGATTATATGAAAGATCCAAAAAATTCTGCTCAATGAATGAGCGTAAATCTGTTCCTAGCATCAGGTTGGCAGATCTCGGAAACAGGCGCAGCAACGCACGATTATATACCAGTATGCAAAACTGTCTGTCCACTACCAAATATCCGTCAGAAATCAAATCAACGACCTGCCGCAGAGTGATGGGAAGCGCCGTAATGAACCGATATTTCAAAAAGGCAACAGCACAGCAAAGGAGAGATACAGTGAATGCAATTGTACTGATACTGAACGGCAAATTTCCTACACCGAAAGAGTACAGCGCATTTGGTATGCTGGTTATAATAACCCCGGTAATAACAAGCAGTGACTGAATGGAAAAAATTCTTGAATTACGCAAGGAGGCGATGAACAATAAAACAATACCAATTGTTATGCAGCCGTAGGAATACAACGAATGGAAGTAATAATAAATTCCATAAACAGCCTCTGAGGAATACAGCGAAATGTTGACAAAAAACAGGTGATGCAGCGAATTGGTGAACACCATCACAATGCTCACAAACGGAACGATCAGGAATAAGGCGTGTCTTCGTCTTGGCTGCCAACTGGGATCTAAGACGACTTTGCCAAGATAGAGTATGGCAATTGGAACTAAACATATACCTATATAACAAATATCAATAAATATAATACAGGTAACACCGGCAGCTATTCGATAATCCAATTCTAATAAAGTGCCTATATTCCATGGTATCATTATGCCAAGCATAATAAGAAACGCTGTGCGGACCTGGGAGCGGTGAGTTTTCAGCGCAATCATGATAATCATGCTTATATTAAGCAAAAACGAAATATGTACTAATGCAAATATGGCAGCATCTACCATTTCCTTCCCCTTGCTAAGAACGGAACTTTTAGCAGTTAAAATTTTTTAAAACCCAATGTCTAAAATAATTTTAACTGCTACATCTTGTCAAGCAGAAGTTAGCTGATGAATACATTGTAAGAATAATTTATTTATGCAATTATTTCTTGACAAAAATTGTTAAAACTAATATGTTAAAACTTTATTAAATTATATTAATGAGGTAATTAGAGAGAACATGTCACCAGACAATCCTGACCCTTTAAGTAGTCCACTGATAAAAAAAATCACTAAAAGAATAAAAAAACATTTTATTAACTCTAACAGCAATTCCTTTAATGCTGAAAAATACGAACAGTTAGATAACCCAAGAAAAGATATGATTCAAGGGGTTGTTAAATTGTCGGATTTAAATGCCAAAGATATTATGAGACCAAGAGTAGATATTGTTGCTATTGATGTTGAAACAAACCTTAAATCCCTTGTTAAGACAATAATAAATGATGCGCATTCCAGAATACCCGTATATGAAGATACTATTGACAATATAGTAGGGATACTTCATGTAAAAGATCTGATCAAACTAATCCCACTCACAGGTAAAATGAAAAAGTTTAATATGAGAAAACTTATTCATGAACCGTTTTTTGTTCCTGAGACAATGCCTCTTGACGAGCTGCTATTGGAGTTTAAAACTAAAAAACTCCATCTGGCAATTGCCTTAGACGAATATGGAGGTCTTGGAGGAATTGTTTCCCTTGAAGATCTTTTGGAAGTAATAGTCGGTGACATCAATGATGAATTTGACACTGAAGAGCTTCCCGAATTTGAAAAGACAGGACCTAATTCTTATGATATTGATTCAAGAATGTTAATTTCCGATTTCAATGAACAGCTTAAACTGGAAATACCTATAGATGAATTTGATACAATAGGCGGATTTGTCTTTGATCTTTTCGGAAGAGTTCCTAAACGTGAAGAGACCATAAAATATGAAAACATATCGTTTAAGATAAAAGAAATATCCGGCACAAAGATAATACGCATTACCGCAACAATCCTAAAACAAAAATAATCATGTCACAAGAGAAGGATACGGGAGTAGTTCTCTCAAAGAAAAATTCCGGCGAGGCTGATCATATATGCAGTATATATACAAAAAGTTCCGGCAAAGAAAAATTTATCTTTAAAGGATTAAAGAAATCTACTAAGCGACCAAGGACTGCTTCCGAACCCGGTTCCATCCTTAATATTATTTACTATAGCGGAAGGGACGGCACGATGAATACTGTCTCCGAATTTGATATTCTTACAAATAACAGTCCAATCAGAAAAAACAGCGAAAAGATATTCTCTCTGTATTTCATATTAGAACTCGTTGACTTAACAACAGGATTGTCCGATCCTAACAGTAAAATATTCAATCTTATATCTGCAGGTATTGATACGCTTTATAATACGGGGTATCCTAAACACTTTATAATTTTTTTTACTGTAAAATACCTTATGCTTCAGGGGGTGTTCACTGATATAAGCAGATGCTCATGGTGCGGAAATAATGACGCTAAAACATTAGTCATAGATAATGACAAACTAAGAGCGTCATGTTTAACCTGTACGGATTTAAGTTCGGTATTAGTTGCAAGCAGAGGAACGGAGTTTATGAATGAATGTGTCAAAAAAAAGTTTAACAAAATAGAATGTGAAAACTATCAGGTAAATGACATTGACCCGGCACTAACTGCTATTATAAGATATATAAATAGTTATTTTAATATTAAACTTAAGACGGAGTCTTTTTTGATATAAACTATCATCAGAATTTTATCTGCTTAATCTAAATTTTTTTCTCGACATTTTTATAAAGAAGTAATATGAAAACCCATGACTTCAAAATCAATTAACTACCCTTCCGCTGATGAGTGCATGAAACTTATTGAGAAGTATGAGATGCTTCCCAATATAGTAGCGCACTCTATTCAGGTAAAAAACGTATCGGAGGCAATATACGATCATATCGTTGATAAACTTAATATAAATCTCGAACTGCTCATTGCATCTGCATTACTTCATGATATTGCAAAAACACAATCCATACATGAAAATAATATGCGTCATGATCTTTTAGGCGGTGAGATTTTACGCGGCCTTGGATTTGACGATATTGCAGTTATTGTTGAGAATCATGTTGTATTTACAGGTTTTGATGATGAAGGACCTCTAACGGAAAAAGAGATAATCTATTATGCAGATAAACGGGTTATGCATGATAAAGTTGTGACTATTGACATACGTGTTGATGATTTGGCAAAAAGATACGGCATGAACGATAAGATAAAACAGATGATAATAGATAATAAAAAATTTGTTTTAAAATTAGAAGCTAAAATTCAAAGGCACATGGATATTGACATCGAAGCCAGTCTAAAAGATTTATGAAAAAATTCCTTATTCTCGATTGCTATGTTGATGAACCTACATGTTTGGGCGTACCGCCCTTTGTATCACCCTACCCTCGCTATATATACGGCGCATTAATCTCAAGCGGTTTATCGCCTGAAAATATTGTTTACAAGACAATCGATCACCTAAGAGAAGACGGGTATAATTTTACCGAAGATTACAGTCATGTATTCATTATTGGAGGCGCCGTAGTTCCGGGAAAATATTTAGGTTCAAGGATAGGAACCCTGTCTGAGATAAACAGAATCCTCGACCAGAATAATAAAACAAAAATGTCTATAGGCGGATCAATATCGCCCCTTATTAAATCAATCAGTTCAAATATATCAATAATTCAATATGATATTGATAAATTCGCTTTTACTTTAATGCAGGGCAATTCTGTAGATAAAAAGAGAACAATTGAAGAGAGCGCCCTATGGAGCATTAAAGGTTCGGAGATTGTAAAACGTCATCCATGGTATCCGAATATTATTTGCGAGATAGAGACAGGAAGAGGATGCCCGCGAAAGGTTCACTGCTCTTTCTGTTCCGAGGGTTTAGACAGAGAGATAGAGTTTAGAAGAACAGAAGATATTATCAATGAAATAGATGCGCTCATTTCATGGGGCGTGTCCAGATTCAGAATCGGGAAGCAGGCTGATATTATTCAATATGGTACTATGCTCGGCAAATACAACAATGGGTTTCCCCAGCCAAATACATATACTGTTAAAGAACTTTTCGGTGAGTTGAAAAAACGAAAAGAATCGGGAAAGATTGAAGTATTAAATGTTGATAATGCTAATCCCGGTACAATAGTAAACTGGCCCGACGAATCATCAATTATCTTAGAAGCCATAACCGACGCAGTTACACCGGGTGATACACTGCCGTTTGGGATTGAGTCGTTTGATGAATCTGTAGTCCTGCAGAATAATCTAAAGGTAATGCCTGATGATGCACTATTTGCCATAAGATTGGTTAATGAAATAGGCGGCAAGAGAGAAGACGGCATCCCCAAACTCCTTCCCGGAATAAATCTAATTCACGGATTAAAGGGAGAGACAACAGATACATTTAAAATCAATTATAAGTATCTTGAAAGAATTGTCTCGGAGGAACTTCTTATAAAGAGGATAAATATTCGCAAGCTACAACCATATCCCGGAACGGTCATCTTTAACGAAAGGTATAAGATTGGAAATGCCGTTACAAAAAGATTTGAATATTACAGGGATAGAATCAGAAATGAAATAGATAACTCAATGCTGAAAAATATATATCCTCAAGGCGTAATATTAAAGAACGTATGTGTTCTCGACTCAAGGAACGGATATTCTATCGGTAAACAGATTGCGAGCTATTCTATTGCAGTAAAAACTCCGACTCTCTTTCAAAAAATGAACTTCATAGATGTAATAGTTACGGCTCACAGGGAGAGATCACTCATGTCAATTCCTGTTCCGTTTAACATTAATAGGGTATCGCAAAAAAATTTTGAGATAATACCGGGGATCAGCAAAGCGAAAGCATCACAACTTATATTAAAAAGACCGTTTCAAACAATAGATTCTTTTGCAGATGAGTTACCCAATGTTAAGTCTGATCTTTTGAAGATTATAATAGAAAGAGCTTCGGTTTAAGCGAAGCTTATCAGCCGGGATGATTCTGTTTTTCCTGTCGTTTTAAGAGATTCTGCGCCATTTCCAAAATAAATTCTTGAGTATCCTGAGTTAATTTGTTAAAAATAGACAAAAGTTCTTTTTCATAAGGTGAAACAATGCCAAACATTTCACCGGTTCCGGTTCGTAGCCAGTTTTCATCAACAGCAAAAGTGCTGCATATAAGTTTTATATTTTTTTCTGTTAAGACAGTGTTTCCCAATTCAATCATAGATAGAGAAGTTTGTGTCAGTCCAATTCGTTGAGCAAATTCTATTTGGTTCAAGCCAAGAGTTTTGCGGATAAGCCGGATTCTATTGAGTATATCCATTTTTTTTCCCAAATTTTTCACAAGTTAAAGAATTTTAATAATACAGGAAAATTTCAACAGAAATATCAAATATTTAATAAAATTATGTTGACTTCCATTATACTGTTGGTATAAGTTTACCAATAATATAATAAAAATGGGTTTATGTCATATAATAAGAATGAAATAGAAGCTCTTAAGATTTTTCGTCTGTTAACGCCGGAGAATAAGGCTTATTTATTATATTTGGTGCGATTAGCGTATGCAGCGGAGAATTCTGAGCAGGTATCCGTGGTGTTTGAGGGCGTAGAGTTTTCTAAACCGCAGGAATAATATTGGTAAGACAGTTGGCGTTATCTATTTCAAGAATTTGCACCGTAAATGGTATGCGAAAGCATTGGTTATGAAAATTACATCTAATAAAAAGGGGGATTTAAAGTGGCTTTAATCAAATGCAACGAATGTCAAAAAGAAATTTCAGATAAGGCAGAAGCTTGTCCCAATTGTGGGACTCCTATTAATCAAAGACGGATCACTGCTCCAAGACCTACAGTTATTGTTGAACAAAAGAAGAGCCATGGTGTTTGGATAGTTGTTGGTATATTGATAGTGATAGTTTTGGTAATAATAATTATTGGTACATTATAGTTATTGTGTCGGCTAAAAATTTCATTGCTGTGCCTCAACTTATTATAGGCACTATAGTTTATACAATACATTACATTTTGCGAAATACATTAGATATTTATAATTGGACTTTAGTGAGATGGTACATAGCTGATTTTTTAGCCTTGATAGTATGTGTACCTATATTTGTAAATATACAATTATTTTTTAATGTAAGAAAAAAAAATTATATAACATTTTATGAAATAATATTCTATACTTTACTATTTACAATTCTATATGAATTTATTTGTCCATTTCTTCTAAAAAGAATGACTTTTGATCCGCTTGATATTGCTTTTTATCTATCAGGAGGTATTAGTTTATATTTTTCACAAAAGATTAAATTTAATTAAAAAAATATAAAGGAAAAAAATAAAATGAAAAAACTTTTAATTATAATTTTGTTATTTATTTCCGTAACCGTTTATGCGGATAAGAATATTGAGATTATCTTGCCAAACGGTAAGTATAAAACTGTTACAGTTGATGATTATTTTGTGTATCAACAATTAAAAATTGATATATCAGAAGAATATCTCTTTTTTTCTGTAAGGGCTAAAGAAACAAATAGTACGTCATGGACAGCATGGAAACGAACCAATGAGCAAAAAATATATTTTTATTCTGATTCATATGTGAAAAGCGTGATTGAACAACATGCACGTTATACTCTAGTAGGTGATGATTATTTTATTTATGTCCCTGATGGAAAATATACTTTTGAAGGTAATTCTGCTATAATAAACAGAAAAGTATATAGGCTGGCTGTCAGACAAAGTGGAGATTTGTTTAATTAATATAACTATTAAAATTAGTTCAAAGTGAAAAACAAATAAAAAGAGGCTACCTGTAATTCTCAGGCAGCCTCTTTTTATTTATTGGACTCGCAGGAGATCAAACCTGCGATCACCAGTCATATTCAAGTGCTTACGCTGATATTTTCTTAGATGTTTTAGCATAATCTTTAAGCAGGTGTAGATCGTCGTTGGTTAATGAAGAATTAACACCCCAGAAAATATTAGCAAATCCTTTTCTGTCATATTCTTCAATAAAATTATTGATTAATGCTTCATACTCAACTTCATTAGAAATCTCAAGAGAATCAATAGAAATAAAAATTTCATCACCATCCATTTCAACTTCAATATAAACTTCAGGATACATAGATTTTATAATATCTATATGTTTTTTTATTAGTTGCTTATATTTCTTATTCATAAATTTATCCTTATCAATATAGTTAAAAATAAAATAGTTTATTTTATCTAAAAATTAAAAAGCCCTGACTAAATCAGGGCTTGTATTGGGCGCTGCAGGGATCGAACCTGCGACCCTCTGCTTGTAAGGCAGATGCTCTCCCAGCTGAGCTAAGCGCCCTTTAATCTATCTCTTTTTCTGTGATCTTACTTGCTTTAAAACCTATCTTATTTTTTGCAGGAACATCAATTGTCTTTCCGGCAATTGGAGATTTTATTCTCCTCTTTTCTTGAGTGACCTGATAAAATGTACCAAATCCTCTAATATCTACATCATTTCCTTTTTGAACTTCATCAGTTATCTTGTCTATAAAAAGGTTTATTATTAATTCAACTTTTTTTTTTGCGACACCTGTTTTAATACTAATAAGTTCAATTATATCACTTTTATTCAAAAAAAAACCTAAACTATTATTTTAGTGCAGCAACTGCAGTGTTTACTTTTTTTGCCAACCTTGACTTCTTTCTGTCGGCAGTTCTTTTTTTTACGATACCCTTGCCTGCTGCCGTATCAATAGTCTTAACAAATAATCTATATGTTTCCTGAATGACCGTAACATCCTGATTATCCTTAGACTCGGTTATTTTATTAACTTTTTTTGCAGCTGTTCTTATAGAAGATTTAGTTTGAGAATTTCTTACTCTCCGCTTCTCATTTTGAATATTTCTCTTTTTTTGTTGTTTAGTATTAGCCAACTTTATTACCTTCACTTCTGATTTTATTCAATAAAATATAATAGGATATATGTTTTGCCATACATTTACTGTCAAGAATAAATAAAACTTTTTAAAAAATTATTATTTATAAAAAAGTTAAATTGAATCTAACCGATTAAAAATAGATTAAAATATATGATTTTTCAGCAATCATTTTTTTATAGATTAACAAAAAATTAGTCTTATTTTAAAAAACGAATTTATAACCGTTAAAATTATAATGATTGATTTTTTTGTTATATACCTTATCATGCCGTTAAATTATCATAATTCTTAACTTAAAATTATTTATCCTATAAATTATGTAAAACAATTTCATTTTTAAGGTAATTACATGAAAAGGCTCATACTGATTGCAATTTTAATAATGATAAGCAGTTATACATTTAGTAAAGAAAATAAATATGCAGTACTGAAATTAAGCGGATCGGTAAATCCCATTGTTGCAGAATATATAACAGAGACTATGGAAAAAGCAATAAAGGATGAAAATCAATTTATTATTCTTCAGTTAGACACACCCGGCGGATTAATGGATTCCATGAGGGATATAATCAAATCCATACTGACTTCACCTGTACCAATAGTAGTATATACATACCCGAAGGGCGCACAAGCAGCGTCTGCAGGCGGATTTATCATGCTTGCTTCACATGTTGCGGCTATGGCTCCGGGAACCGAAATAGGAGCCATGCACCCGGTCAGCCCTATGTTAGATTTTATGAAAAGGGATAAGGACGGCGGACCTGAAGGCGTCATGGAGAAAAAGGTTCTTAATGACACTATTGCCTATGCAAGAAGTTTAGCTCAAAAAAGGAATCGCAATGTTAATTGGGCAGTTTCCGCTGTTAATAAGGCAATATCAAACAGCTATATTGAAGCTCATAAAGCCGGAGTTATAGATATAATAGCCGAGGATATGAATGATCTTTTAAAACAATTAAATAACAAAAAAATTGAACTTAACGGCTCGACATTCACTTTTAAAACAGACGGCTTAACCGAAATAAACTATGAAATGTCATGGAAACAAAAATTGGTTAATAAGTTTGCAGATCCGCAAGTCATCTTTTTACTTTTTATTATTGCTCTGGCAGGTATAGCTTTAGAGTTGAAAAGCCCCGGCATGATTATTCCCGGAACCGTCGGAGGAATTTCTCTTATACTTTTTCTTCTTGGAATAAAAATGATCCCAATAAATGCTATCGGTCTTTTGCTCATAATAACCGCTTTTATATTATTTATACTGGAACTTTATTTTCAGAGTTTCGGTTTATTGACCGTAGGAGGTATTGTGTCTTTCTTTATTGGTGCAACAATATTATTTGATTCCCCGCTGCCGGGTGGAGGTATTCCCATATCTACAATTATAGTTATAATAATTTCGGTTCTTGCCTTTGTATTTTTAGTTATCAGGGCTGTATTTAATGCACATAAGTCACAAGTAACAACAGGTACGGAAGGTATAATCGGAGAAACAGGAACCGCCTTAAATAACTTTGCAAAAAAAGGTAAAATCTCCATTCATGGAGAGATATGGCATGCCGAATCGGATTCACCTGTAAAAGAAGGGGATACATTAATAGTGGAAGAAGTTTTGGGAATGGTTTTAAAAGTAAAAGTAAAAAATAATTGAATTACCGGAGGTAAATAATGTTTGATTTTGGTTTTATACCGACACTGTTTTTTTTAATATTACTTGTTCTTATCCCTTCTGTTAAAATAATAAAAGAATATGAAAGAGCGGTTGTTTTTCGTCTTGGCAGATTGCTCAACGCGCCAAAGGGACCAAAAGGACCGGGAATTATTATTGTAATTCCGGTTATAGATAAGTTTATAAGGGTTAATCTAAGACTTGTAGCATTAGACGTTCCACCTCAGGATATTATTACTAAAGACAACGTATCGGTAAAGGTTAACGCTGTTGTTTATTTCAGAGTCATAGAACCGAATAAAGCAATTACCGAAGTAGATGATTATCTATATGCCACTTCTCAGCTTTCACAAACTACTCTTAGAAGTATTTTAGGCAACTCCGAACTCGACGATCTCCTTAGCAATAGAGATCATATTAATCAACAACTGCAAGAGGTTCTTGATGCAAGAACAGATGCATGGGGTATAAAGGTATCGGCAGTAGAAGTAAAACATGTTGATCTGCCCCAAGAGATGCAGAGGGCGATGGCAAAGCAGGCTGAAGCGGAGAGAGAAAGAAGAGCAAAAATTATATCTGCCGAAGGAGAATATCAGGCAGCAGCAAAAATTGTTGAAGCTGCAGCGCTTATGGAAAAACACCCTGTTGCTATTCAGCTTAGATATCTCCAAACATTAAGAGAGATTGCAACTGAAAATAGTTCAACAACTCTTTTCCCTGTACCAATTAATATTTTTGAAGGTTTTTTGAAAAAGAATAGTAAGTAACGAATAACTAATATAATAGTTATGACAATGAAAGAGAGTTATGATATAATAATAGTCGGTTCCGGACCTGCCGGTCTTGGCGCAGCTTTTCACATTGCTGAAAACTCTAATAAATCTATTCTTCTTCTGGAAAAATCAAAAATCAGTTCAGGCGGGCTTAGAAATGACTGCAAACAAAATTATACATTCCCTGTAGGATTTTCGGAAGAATATTGGGATAAAAGCGGTGCTGAGTCTATGTTAAATATTGTATCCGACCATCTTAAACCGGAATATGTTCAACAGAGAAATCTTGGAGTTTATGTTAAAAGGGCTGAAAATCTTGGAGTTAAACTTCTTAACATAAAACAGGCGCATGTTGGCACTGATAAAACAAAAGAGCTTATCCTGAATCTGATTTCACAGCTTAAGAATCACGGCGTTACTGTTGCTCTTGAAACCGAAATGACAGATATTGATTATGATAATAGAACGATACAACTTGGCAATTCTGAAAAAGTACATTTCAAAGATTTAATACTTGCGCCCGGAAGAGCGGGCTATAAATGGCTTCAAAAAATAATAACCAAATTGAATATTAAATATTTTGATAACAAAGTGGACATTGGAATCAGGCTTGAAACAAAAGAGGAACACTACCCAATAGTAAAAGATTACTATGACCCAAAATTTATATTTCCGTCAAGGGTAAGGACATTTTGTACTAATTCAGGCTCTGCATTTATTGTGAAGGAAAAATATGAAAAATACTATTCGGTAAATGGACACGCCTACTCTAAAGAGAAAGTACCTAACGGATTAGTTAATTTTGCAATGCTTAGGACGATAATCTTAACAGATCCGGTTGCAAGCGGGCATAGATTTGCTGAGATTTTAGGTCAGATGGCTATGCAGCTTTCGGGCGGTCAGCCTATGATGCAGAGAATAGGTGATTTTAGATTAGGCGTAAGATCTAAAAAAGAGACATTTAACGATGATCTATACTCATTTAAACCTACTCTTGCCGGCGCTACTCCGGGAGATTTGAGTCTGGCTATTCCGGCAAAGATTCTCCGTGATATATGGCGGTCAATGAAACTGTTAGATACAATTGTTCCGGGAATATTACACCCATCTACAATTATCTATTATCCTGAGATTAAAACATATGCAATAAGACCGGAATTTATTGACAGACATTTTTGTGTAAAAGAGAATATATATATGATTGGCGACGGCGCCGGAACCAGCAGGGGGATTACCGGAGCATGGGCATCAGGTATTAGAGCTGCAAGTGGAATAATTTTAAATCATAAATAAATAAAGTTTGCAGATTGTCATCTTTACAATACCGGACTTAGGTGATGCAGACGCCAAACTATATGGAATAAAATAGTCTATGCAGCTGAATCAAAGTGGTCTTATTTTCATGAAAGATATATTTTACTTTCTAAGATTCTGCTAATAAGCGATCTCTTATCTTTAAGTATTTTTGAACCACGCGTGATTTTACATAGACTAATTCCAAGCTCGGAAGCTATGGTCCTTTGAGGGATACCTTCATTAATTTTTTTCATCAACTCCCATCTTAATGAGATATCCCTTCTTTCATTTTCAGTAAGTATTTCATCTAAAAACTGTTCCATATCTTTCTGAGACGTAATTTTAGTGAGTATCTGAATCACATCTTTAAAAGCTGACATTAATTCACCATTTTTTCAGGCTGACCCGTTGCATCAATAACCGAGAACCAAAATCTGCTGTTTGCATTGATAAATTTTTTCTTTGAAATGGCAAGTTCAATCGGCACATGGGTATAATTGTTATTCCATTGCCCTATTATTAAATCGGTTTTACCTGCCATGGCAGCATGTACGGCATTTTGTCCAAGCTGTGCGCAGAAGATAGCATCGTTAGGTACTGAAGGAGCGCTCCTTATCATATAACTCGGATCTATATATTTAAGATTTATCTCCATCTTTTTCTTCTTAAAGTATTCCTCTATCTTCTCTCTCAAAAAGACTCCTACATCTTTTAATTTAATATTACCTGAAGCATCGCGTTCTTGACTATCCTTTTGAATTAATTCCTGTCCTGCTCCTTCTGCTACGCATATAACTGCATGTCGCCGTGAGTTCAGCCTGTCTTCAAGATGCTTTAAGAGACCGTTTTCACCATCCAGCTCAAACGGAACTTCAGGTATTAAAACAAAATTTACGTCATTCATGGCTAAACTGGCGTTAGCGGCAATGAATCCTGAATTTCTCCCCATTAACTTAACAAGACCTATACCATTTACAGCGCCCTTTGCTTCGGTATGCGCCGAAGAAATCGCTTCTACAGCTTTTGAGAATGCAGTCTCAAAACCGAAAGAGCGCTGTATGTAGCTTATATCATTGTCGATTGTTTTAGGAACTCCTACAACTACAAGATTCATTTTCCTTTCTAAAGCAATTGTTGCTATTTTATGCGCGCCTTTTAATGTTCCGTCACCTCCGATAGTATAAAGAATATTAATACCAAGTTTATCAAGGGTATCAACAAGCATTTCCATATCGTCGGTACCGCCGCGCGATGAGCCTAATATGGATCCTCCATCCTGATGTATTTCTTTTACTAATTCCGGTTCTAACACAATAGGTCTAAATTTTGTGTCAGGATGTAATCCGCTATATCCATACATTATCCCAAGAATATCTTTTGCTCCGTACCTGTACCACGATTCCATAACTATTGATCTGATTACATCGTTTAATCCCGGGCTTAATCCGCCGCATGTTACTATTGCAGATTTAGTTTCTTCCGGTTTAAAAAATATATATTTCCTTGCGCCTGCAAGTTCAAATGTTCGGGTTAAGTCAATAGTCTCAGGTCTGAAATCCTCTAACATTACACTATAAAACATTCTTCTGGCGTCATCTGCAAAATTAGCGTCATCGAGCTTAAATTTATCTAAAAGAGGGGATTTGAATTTAGCTTCTCCGATTGTTTTTATTGTAAAAGACATTTGGAAACTCCTTATAAAAATTTTTCTACTCAAAGCTAATTAGCTATAAATATCTACTAATAATTTTTTTATATTAAGCAGATATTCCTACAATATCTGTTACATCTTATTATTAAAACCATTTTTTCATCATCTATCAAATTTTATATAAATTTATTCAATTAAAATTGAAAGTTAATCTATAAAAAATTCAATCTAAAAAAATAATTAATTATATCTCAACTGAATAGAGATGAATAATATGTTACAGGCTCAACGCCGTATATTTTCTCAAAATCTTTTCTATTTGGGCAGATCTTGCACGATGCCCACATAGTTACCTTTGCGGCTTTAATAATTGTCTCATCATTTCTTTTTTTTAGATTAAAATCATTTACTAAATTAAATCTGCATGACTCGCATTTAAAAGCATTTTCCTGAACTTTACGATTGATATATGGCACCTTAATCCTCCATCTGTTTTTAATTTTAGAGAATTTATTAAATTTTAAAAACAGTATTATTCTATCTTAAATAATTAATTAATTTTGCAATAAAATATGCTCCGGCTATTAATAAAAAAGGGATTGTCCCAAAAAAAGCCATGAGATCTATCTTGCTGATAACTGTTGAATGAAGTACCTTTTTCCCAAAATAGCTAAGATGATAATTTTCTGGATCTTGAGCTCTTTGATAAATTTTAATAAAAACTCTTATTTGTAAAATAAATGCAACAAACATTATAATTCCGGACAAAATCCATGTAACTTTTATAACATCAACTTCATTCATAACTGCCGGATTAGATATTAGTATAACTATACATGCTCCGGCAATCATTACATTGGTCAATGTTGTTGATACAAATACTTTGATTGCTGTATTTGATTTTTTTGTTATAAAATTGATTAATGACAATATATGTATAAAAAAAGATAAAAATAATGCTATTAGTAATATTGTTATAATCATTTAATTTTATTATTAACTGGAAGTTTTTTTCATCATTATGTAATAGCCTAAATGATATTAATGTTGAGTCAAGAAATAATTAAAGTAATCCTGCCAAATTAACTATTAATTTATGAAATTAGATACTTTCATTCATAATCTATATTCATTCTGGAGCATAAAGACGCATATGCTTTCCTTGCTTCAACTTTAACATTTGTATTAGGATCATTCATTGCATTTTTAATTGCATTTAAGGCTATTATATTATTATACCTGCTTAAAGATCTAATAGCTTCTATTCTTACATCATAATATTTATCCGATAAAAGCTCAATGAGTATGCTGATAGACGAACTATTCTTTAACATCCCAACAGATTTAATTGCTTCAATTCTGATATTTTTGTATTCATCATAACATGCTTTATGAAGCAGAGGTAAACCTAATTCTTTTTTTTGTTTACCCATATTTGTCACTGTTGTTAATCTCTTTGCTGCGCTTTCATTCATATTCTTAACTATGAGCATAAATGGAGCGTCTTCTAAAGCTTCTAAAGCCTTATCTGTTCCGATTTTTCTCAACGATTTTTCTGCGATCTTGCGTATTTCAGGATTTGAATCTGTCAATGCTCCTATTAATACATCTACTCCAATTGGATTTTTCAATCTGCCTAGCGTTATTATTGTCTCAAGCCTAAATTTGGTTATACTGCTATTTGCAAAATCTGTGAGATAAAATGCCATTGTCTCCATTTCCATCTCTCCGATTGATTTAATCGCTTCAATTTGTATCGTATGTTTTTTGTCATTAAGAGCTATAACAAATATCTGTGTTAATTTTTCATTTTTACTATTATAAAAATGTGGAAGAATACGCAATAGTTCAATCTGCTCATTTAATGTCCCATGCGTTATTATCTCAATTAAGTTATCACTAACGCTCTCGTCTCCCATTTTGGCAAAAATTAAAGCTGCCCTTGTTTTAACCTTTGTATTTTTATCTTCAAGAGCACTGCGCATATGCTCAATTATATCGTTTTTTTTTGGTGAAATTTCACTTAAAGCTATTAATGCAGCTTCTCTTATTTGAGCTCTTTTATGTTTTAAAAGGTGAATTAATTTATCTATTTCACCGGCATTTTTTAGTTTATTTATGTTTGGTTTAATGAACATATTTTGCCATTTTTTATTATATATTATTTGAGCGATAAAAAAATGTCAACTTCAAATATTAATTCTAAACTTAAGAACTTGTAATTTTATAATTGACAGTTAACCTGTTATAGCTGACTAATTATATATTAACTTGATTTAATTGTGTGATAAATTTACAAAAAATTGATTAAACAGTTAGAATTAAAAAATAATTAAGTATAAAATAAGTATAAAATTAGTTGAAAAAAAAATTTGCTGATTTTTTAACAATTTATATTTTTTATGTATGATAATATTTGACTTTTTTAATTTATTTATACTAATAATTTAAAAAAATATACTAATTTTTTAAATAAATTTTAGAGAATATATATGAGTAATATTGGAATAATAAAAGAAGTGAAACTCTATAATGCCGATACGCTTGAATATACAGGTTCTATGGTTGTTAAAGATAAATCATGGGATTATGTTAATATAGATGACAAACATTTGTTAGAAACAACAAAGGGTATGCCTTTAAAATCAGTATTACCATGCCTTATAAGCTTTAACTTAGTATATGATATAATAGAAGAGTGAAATAATAAATATGTCCGATCAAGACAAATTTGATTTTAATTTTGATGATGATTTTTCTGCTTTTGATGACGACTTCGCATTTAATGAAGAAGATAATAAAAAAACCGATCATTCGCAAAAAAAAGAAAAACAGAATAGTCAATCAACACAAGCAGATAATTCACTAAGTAAAAGATCTTCGGCTGATTTTTCACCTGATATGGAAGCGCTATTAATAACTGCGCAGTCATCAATGATAATTGAAGCAATGAAATTTATATCATTAAATGATTTTAAAGCAAAGAATTCCGGTATTTTTTCAGAGGCAATAAATGGGATTGACCTCTATATAAAGATTCTTGAGCGGAATCCTGATAATTTTAGAAAGCTAATGTCAAATCTTTCTAATGATAAAGAATGTATGGATGTGCAAAGAATTTCATTTAATCTGTTTAAAAATGTTACCGGTGAAATACCTTCAACAGATACTCAGAAACTAAGGGCATTTGAACTTGTAAAAGATAAACTAAAAAATGCCTATAATAAATCTTTAATTTTAACTTCAATAGGAAATATCAAAAAATATTTTCTTTTAAGCGGTTCGCTTGATACTGTGAAAATAAAAAAAGAAATAGAAACTAATGCTGCGCAGTTGAAAAACCAGTTATCAATTTTTGCGCGCCATATAAATATCGGAAGAATGTTAATACAATCCAAAAATGCAGAGATTGCTAAAGGAATGAAAGGGAAAGAGATAAATGTTTATATAGTTAAAGCAACGGAATTGCTTGCATATTACTTTAGCGTTACAGGGGATAAAGAACGTGAAACATATTATAGCAGACTAAATGATAATTTTAAAAAATATTTTATTGTAAGATAGTTATTTATAGATTTACAAAATATAATTTTTTTTTATGGCTTCTACATTATCTAATATTATAAGTATTTCATATATCATTTCAAAAAAATAATCAAATAAGATTCAATGAAAAAAAGAGAACGTATATTGATAATAACCGATTCTGTTTCAATGCCAAGAATGGAAGTAAAGTATGAAGAAACATGGATATATCTTCTTAAAAAAAAATTTAGCCATTTTGATATTATAGATAGACCCGCGCGAGGCGCTACATCTATGAGATTGATATATGAAGGCGGCGGAGGAATTGATCTTCTTGAATTATATCTCCCTGATAAAATAATACTACAGCTTGGTCTTGCCGAATGTGCGCCAAGACTTTTTAAAAAAAACGGATTTGAAAAAAGGTTTATTGATAAATTTTTACCGGAAAAGCTAAGAAGATATTACATTAATAGGGTAAAGAAAAAAAGAGGCAGAAATCCGCAATTTACAGATGTATCTCCTGAACAGTTTAAATATAACATTTATAATTTTGCAGAAAGATGCAAAATTCACAATATAAAGTTAGCAATAATAAAAATTCTAAGACCAACAGATCTATTTTTAAAAAAGAGCCCATTCATTAAACAGAATATCGATATTTATAATTCTATTTATGAAAAAGCCTCTTTAGATTTTGATAATATTACAATAATTGATCCTATAGAAATAGAACTGGATGTTAATTCTTTATGTCTTGATGAATTGCATATAAACAGTAAGGGCCATAAACTATATTTTATGGAACTTGAGAGATATTTAAAAGCTCAAAAATGATTGTGCAAACAGCCATATCAATAAAAAACCATATTCTATTAAGTGTGTTCGAAAATTTAAAAATAGTCATAAAATTTGATTGATTTTATAGTACATAATTGCATAATAATATAAACTGATTAAAAATAACAAATAATTAATAAATAATTATTAATAATTATTAATTAGACAATTGGAGGAAAAATGAAAAAAATAATTTCTTTAGTAGCTATTACATTACTAATTGTTCAATTCAATAGTTGTAAAAAAAGTGATAAAGTTGACTCTTTAACTGTAAAAAATGATGGGATCATAAACTTTCTTATAGGTAATGTAAGCATTGTTTCAGATGAAAAGACAGTGAAAGCTAATGTTGGAGATAAAGTTACCCAGGGTATGACTATTCTCACAGGAGCAAAATCTGTTGTTGATATTTACTTTGAAAAGAGTATAATTAGAATCCTTGAGGATAGCTCGGTTATGATGAAAGAACTGGTAAAAAATTTATCAGATAACAAAGAACTGACAGCGCTATATGTTAAAAATGGAAAGATGTTTACGCAAGTAACAAAAAAATTGACTGAAAATGAAAAGTTTACAGTTAGTTCCCCAACTATAGTTGCCAGTGTAAGAGGGACTGAATTTCTTGTAGATGAAAAAAATGGTAAAAGCAAAATATCTTGTGTTGATGGAACAGTCGCTGTCAGAGATGCGCTTAAAGACGATTCGTCATTTGTAAATGTTGAGAATGGAAAAGCAGCCAGTATTGAATCAGGTAAATCTGTTACGCTAGAGGATTTGAGTGAAGAGGATATCAAAAATATCAAAAAGATAAAAAATGATATTATGGGTATCAGAGAGGATGTTAAACGTAAATTTGAATCTGAGAAAGTTAATGTTGAAGCTATAAAGGATGCAACAAAAATTCAAGCAGACCCAATTAAAGGTGATAGTAAAGATAAAACGCAAAATCCAACGGAATAAAACTTGGCGATTACCTTTCGCGTACACTAAAGCTGTTTGATCTTGTTACTTTAGCGTTATATTTTTTAGTGCTATGCAACAAGAGGACTCTCTACTACTTATTGGTCAAGGCGGACTGTAGCAATGTGTATAAAAATGATTGTGCAATCCGCCATATCAATAAAAAACCGAATTTTCGTAAGTGCGTACAAAAATTTAAAAATAGTTTATAAAATTAGGTTGATTTTATAATATATAATTACACGATAACTCTAAATAATATTAGATATGTTTGAATTAGGATTAAAAGTATCTAATTTAAATCTATATTATTATGTTTAATAAATTGATTAAAATAGCAAATAATTATTAATTATAAATTTGGAGGAAAAATGAAAAAAATAATCTCTTTCGTAGCTATTACATTACTAATAGTTCAATTTACAAATTGTAAAAAAGGTGATAAAGTTGACCCTTTAACAATAAAAAATGACGGGATCATAAACTTTCTTACAGGTAATGTAAGCATTGTTTTAGATGAAAAGACTGCAAAAGCTAATGTCGGAGACAAAGTTACCCAAGGTATGACTATTCTCACAGGAGCAAAATCTGTTGTTGATATTCACTTTGAAGGGAGTGTAATCAGAATCCTTGAAAACAGTACTGTTGTAATGAAAGAGTTAGTCAAAAATTTATCAGATAACAAAGAACTGACAGAACTATATGTTAAAAATGGAAAGATGTTTTCGCAAGTAACAAGAAAATTGACAGGAGACGAAAAGTTTAAGGTCAGTACTCCGACTTCAGTTGCTGCTGTAAGAGGGACTGAATTCCTTGTAGATGAAGAAGGTAGTAAAAGCAAAATATCTTGTGTTGACGGAACAGTTGTTGTCAGAGATGCTCTTGAAGATGATTCATCCCTTGTAGATGTTGAAGACGGAAAAGCGGCTAATATTGAACCAGGTAAACCTATTACAATAGAAGAGTTAAGCGAAGAGGATATCAAAAATATCAGAGGAATAAAAGATGATATCAAGAGTCTTAGAGAGGATATTAGACGTAAATTTGAAGAGCAGAGAGAGGAAATAAGAAAACAGGTTATTGAGCAAAAAGCTGCAAATAAGCAAATGGTTGAAGACCAGAAAGCATTGGACAAAGCTAATGTTGAAGCAATAAAAGCAGAAACTAAAGCTCAAGTAGAGGCAATTAAAGGCAATACTCAAAATACAAAAAAAGAGGCATCTGATGCTGTTCGCAATTTGGAGAAACCTGATGTAAGCGGAGTAAAACCGGATATAAATAGCGGAGTAAAACCGGATATAAAGGGTTTTAAGAAAGATCAATCAAAAACAGAATAAATATACTATATATTTATAAGTGAAATAAAAAAAGTGCAGTCATTTTCATAAAGGCTGCACTTTTTAATATTTCGTTATGAGATTGTAACTCAAATTATATATCTAATAAACTCTCTATTCGGCAAGCATCCCTGTAAAGTTAGCATCACACACTTCATTCGAAGCATTTTCATTAAACTTGATAGATTGGGATCTGCCAAAAAATTTAGGCAGCTCTGTACCAAGATAAAAACGAGATGCAAGAACCTTTCCTGCATAGAATGCAGCTTCTGTATTATCATCAAAGAATTTTTCCCTTTCAGCGCCTTTCAGGCTGCCAACAAGCGCCTGCATCTTAGGTTGAGTTACAGTGAGGCTCCATATATGAAACCATGCCATTATTACTATATACATAGTGTCTAAAAATGGAGTTGCCTGTGCAAATATGCTTAAGAATTTTCCGCCTGCCATATGCTGTTTAAAAAGTTCAATGAGTGAATCCATCTCTTTGACTGCAGAATTAAAAAGCTCAAGATATTTTTCATCTACTATCCCTTTTGCCTTTGCTACCGTATCGTCGATTCTTTTTCTTAATACTTTATAATTATACTGATCCTTATTCATTAGTATCTTTCTCATTACAAGGTCCATAGCCTGAATACCGTTTGTACCTTCCCATATTGCGAGTATCTTTGAATCAGTGAATAATCTTACTATCGGATAATCCCTGCAATATCCATAACCTCCATAGGTCTGCATTGCTGTTGAGCATATCTCTACACCTTTATCCGAACACCCCGCTTTACATATTGGAATAAGTATTTCCATCAATGCCTGAGCTTCTTTCTGTACTGTTTCGTCACTGTCTGCATTTATAAAATCCTGCTGATTATACAGGTAATAAATCAAAACCCTCTGTCCTTCAAGATGAGATTTCATCCATAATAGCATTCTCTTTACGTCAGGATGGCGGCTTATTACTACTCCGGGCGCATCAGGATTAAGCATCTGCGTTACATCGGCGCCTTGTACTCTATTTTTTGCGTATGTAGCTGCATTCATATATGCTCCCGAAGCATTTGCCTGACCGGCAAAACCTGTAGCCATACGCGCAAGATTCATCATCTTAAACATGATCTTCATACCTTGTCGTTCTTGACCAAGGAGGTGGCCTATACAATCGCCGTTATCGCCAAAAGACAACTGAGATGTAGGCTGACCATGTATCCCCATTTTATGTTCTATTCCGGTACAGGTTACATCATTGAATTTTCCAAGACTGCCGTCTTCATTGAGTCTGTATTTGGGAACAAGAAAGATTGATATACCCTTTGTACCTTTGGGATCGCCTTCGATCCTTGCAAGAACAGGGTGTACCATATTTTTATAATAGTCATTTTCACCTGATGAGATAAATATTTTCTGACCTGTAATTTTATATGAGCCATCAGCCTGTTTTACTGCCTTAGTTTTTAAAGCGCCAACATCTGATCCTGCATCAGGTTCTGTAAGACACATTGTCCCTCCCCATTCTCCGGACAAAAGTTTCTCGATATAGAGTTTTTTCTGTTCAGGCGTACCGAATGCTAAAATGAGTTCCATACATCCATGAGAAAGAATTGTATATACTGCTAAACAGAAATTTGCAGCATAAAAACTTTCCATAGCAGCCATGCTTGCTATATATGGAAATCCCATACCTCCATGTGATTGCTCTTCAAATAATCCCAAACAGCCGGCTTCGTAAAAAGCGTTTAGTCCGGTATGAAAGCTCGGAGGAATTTTTACCTCTTTAGTAACCGGATCCCATTTAGCTCCGATTTTATCGCCTTCTTCAGCTGTTGGATAGATAACATCAACAGCAATTTGTTCGATGAGATCGACTGTAGCTTCAAATGTTGCACGATCAAAATCTGCAAATTTTGGATATTTGGTTAATTTATCTGCTTCCAGTAATTCAAATAAAACAAACTTAACATCTCTTGTATCCACTATTGGATTAAGCATAAGTTCCTCCTTAAAATTTTATTAAATTTTAGAATAAAGTGTGTAAAAAATTTATTATATTTAGAAAATAAGAACCGTTATACAAATTTACTCAAACTTAAAAGATAATTTTTACTTAATAAAGATAATTTTTATCAATTTTTATGTTCAGAGTAACTGAGCAAATTTAATAGTCAGTTTTATCAAGTCAAGTCTTTTTGAAAAAATGATTAAACTAATAAACTATATTTTTTTATTAAATTTTAAATACAAAAAAATTTTTTATTTTTTAAATTACAAAAAAATTTAAAATTTTTAAAAAATTTTTAAAAAATTTATTTTTTCATCGTATTTAGTTATAAATAAAATAACAAAAGGTGAAATTTATGCAAAATTATTCAAATGCAACCATTGAAGGATTTGTAACACACGATCCTACGGCAAAGATTACAAAAACAGGAAAATCTCTGTGTACCTTTGCTCTTGCAATTAACCATTACTCTAAAAGTGATGAACCTCCCAAGGTTTCATTCATTGAGGTAGAAACATGGGAAAAGATTGCAGACTACTGTTCAAAAAATGTTTCTAAAGGGAAAAGGGTTATGGTTATGGGTTCTCTTCGTCAAGACAGATGGGAGGATGATAAAGGAAAGATACAGTCAAGAATAAAAATTGTCGGCAATGAGGTCAGGTTTCTTGAATCTGCATCTAAATCTGCAGTTGAGGCTACTTAGCCTCAACTGCATTTATAATTTAGAATGGAATTCTATTTGTTCTTGACCATATACCGAGTTGTTTAGCGGATTTTATTAATCCTTCTCTAAAATCCGGGTGAGCTATGTTGATCAAAGCTTCTGCTCTTCCCCATATAGATCTGGCTTTTAAATTTGCCATACCATATTCGGTAACAACATATTGAACCATAGATCTTGGTACGGTTACTACTGAGTGCGGGGTCAACATTGGATTAATTCTTGATTTTACTTCACCTGTTTTTTTATCCTTATATGTTGATGAAAATGCTAAGAAACTCTTTCCTTTTTTTGAATGGAAAGCCCCTATAACAAAATCGAGTTGTCCTCCTGTTCCGGATATCTGTCTAATTCCTGATGTCTCAGAACATACCTGGCTTAAAAGATCTATTTCAACAATATTATTGATTGAAATAAATTTTTCATGCATTGCTATATTATCCGGACTATTTGTATGATATACCTTACATGAAGCTAAACGTGGATTTTCATCTATAAAGTCATAAGTTTCTTTTGTCCCAAGACAGAATGAAAACGTACTCTTATTTACATCCATACTCTTGTTTGCATTAGTGATTTTTCCTGCATTATAAAGTGTAACCATTGCATCACAGAACATCTCACTTTGGATACCCAAGTTCTTTATATCGGACTCAGCCATCATTTCACCTATTAGATTTGGCATCGAGCCTATTCCCAACTGTAAACACGATCCGCTTTCTATTTCGGATACAATAAGTTCGGCAATCTTTTTCTCTTCCGGAGTTGGAGCAGCCATCTTAGGTGTTGCATAAGCCGGGGTATTAGTACCCTCAATAATATAATCAATTTCACTAATGTGAACATACTCATCATTTCCGCCTAAACATTTAGGTAAATTTTCGTTCACTTCAACTATTGCAATATCAGCCCAAAGCGCCATTGCTCTGTTATGTGAATTTCCAATGCCAAAATTAAAGCATCCATGTTTATCCATAGGTGTTACCTGTGCGCACCAAATCTTTGGCTTAATATGATAGAGCTCTTGATTATATGCAAGTATAGTTGCTTCATGGTAATTGAAAGGGAGATGGCAGGTTCTTCCCTGATCTGACTGTATTCTATCTAACATTGTAAAATACCAGCTAAAATATTGAAATGACTTCTGCTCCAGGTCGTTCTGTACAACAGCCGGAAATGGAGGGACTCCTCCTGTGCCTCTTATTGCTACATTCTCTACTTGCCCAACTCTTCTGCCGAGTGCGGTGTCAAAATCAACCGGCTTAGTAGCAAACATCCCATACTCTATAATATCGTTTGATTTAACTACATTCGCAGCTTGATCTGCTGTGACTAATTTTTTCTTATACTCCTCAAGGTAAGTACTCATTAAACTCCTCCAACCGAAATTTTTATTTTTAGTTTAGATAAACATAAAATGATCTGAAAATATTTACAATCATTTTATGTAAAATTGTATGTGGAATAAAAAGTATTTTTTTTGTGGTAAAAATGCTTACAAAATATTTTTTTGTGGTAAAAAGCAGTAAGATGCAATGGTCAATGTTTAGCGCACAACGCTCAATAAATATCCGGCTAATTCATTAAACGGTACTTTTAACTGCTCGCCGCTATCCTGTTTTTTTACAGATGCTTTTCCTTCAAGAAGCTCATCCTCTCCGACAATTATAAAAAATGAGGCTTTTTCTCTTTCACCTTTTTTAAATTGAGCTTTAAAACCTTTCACCTCCGGGTCAAAGTCTATAGATAAATTATTTTTTCTAAGCTCAAGAGCAAGTTCTATTGTCTTTTTTAATGTATCTCCTCCGGTATGTATAATATAGGCATCGATCCCTGTGTTGTTAATTTCTCTATTTTCTATGAGAAGAAACATTCTTTCAATGCCTGCTGCAAAGCCTACGCCCGGTGTAGGTTTTCCGTCAAAATGCTCTATCAGATAATCATATCTCCCGCCGCCTGCAAATGCATTTTGACTCCCCAGATTCTCAGCGATAAATTCAAATGTAGTTCTTGTATAGTAATCAAGTCCTCTAACAAGATAATTATCTATTATATATTTTATCCCGCTGTTATCAAGGCAGGAACATACCTTTTCAAAATGTTCTTTGCAACTGCTGCATATATGATCTGAGATTTTCGGCGCATTGTTTCTCAACTCTCTGCAGCTTTCATTTTTGCAATCTAACAATCTAAGGGGATTTTTAGAAAATCTTTTTTTACAGTCATCGCATAGTTTGTCCGTTCTCTCATTATAAAAATCCTTTAACTTATCGGTATAAATGGGCTTACACTCTCTGCACCCTATTGAATTTAACATTATGCTATATTTTTCGATTCCAATATTCTTTGCTATAGAATCTACAACTGAAATTATTTCATAGTCATAGTACGGATCATTACTGCCAAAGACCTCAGCGCCAAGTTGATGGAATTGGCGCAGTCTCCCTTTTTGAGGCTTTTCAGCCCTGAACATGGGACCATTGTAGTAGAATTTACAAAGTGAGAGCCTGTTATATTCTCCATTCTCAACATATGCCCTTACAACGCCGGCTGTTCCCTCTGGACGCAGAGTTAGACTCCTGCCTCCTCTGTCTTCAAATGTAAACATCTCCTTAGAGACAATATCCGTAGCGTCGCCTATACTCCTTGAAAAGACTTCGGTAAATTCCATAGTTGGAGTAATTATCTCTTTATAGTTATAAACCTTAAAAATTTTTTCTGCTGATTCAATAATATATCTCCATTTTACACCCTGATCCGGAAATATATCTTCAATTCCTGCCGGCTTTGTTATCATTATATATTACCCTTACCATCTAATCTTCTTCTAAAAATTGCATCTTTAAAAACAGGTTTATCGAAAATAATTCTATATATCATGTTTGGTCTTCCCATTTCAATCTCCTTATCTTCAAAGAATATTTTTAATACTCTATATTTAGAGTCAATGATTTCATCTTTTATGGGATATATAGCGTCTAATACTTCTTCTTTGTATATGGGATTAAAAGTCTTAACAGTGATTTCATTGTTTGCATCACCTTCGTCATTCCTGTAACCAATGAAAATAGCATTATTAATATATGGGATTCCATCAAACCCTTTTTCACCAAATTCATTGAATAAATCCTGTGTATAAGGTCTGTGATTAATCAGGTCAAGTTCTTCAAGCCAAAAAGGCAAAAATTTTTTAAATTCTCCGGTATTATTTTTTCTTAGCGCATGTTTATATATTCGTGTAGTATTTGCAGTGTAATATATTGATTTCATCCTGCCTTCTATCTTAAAGGCATTTACTCCTGCATCTATATATTCTTCAAGCCGTTCAATAAGCATGAGATCCTTTGATGATAAAACTTCAGTCCCCTTATCATGTTCAATAATCGGCAAATAGACCCCTTCCCTTTTTTCTTCCATGAGCGCATATTTCCATCTGCAAGGCTGAGTACAATCGCCTCTGTTTGCATCTCCGGTCTGGAAATATCTGCTTAAGAGACAACGTCCCGAGTATGCAATACACAGCGCTCCGTGTGCAAATACCTCAATCTCCGCTCCCGTATTTTTTTTGATCATTTTTATCTCGTCAATTGTGGCTTCCCTTGCAAGAACAATCCGTTTAAATCCGGCTTCGAGCCAGAACTTTACCGAGTAGCTGTTTAATGTACTCATCTGCGTCGATAGATGAAAGTCTGCATCAATTCCTGCCTGTTTTAATATCATTAACATTCCCGGATCAGAGATCATTACAGAATCAAACTTCAGTTCTTTAATCTTTTGAGCATAGTCAAATACTTTATCAACATCAGATTCATGGAGGAATGAATTCATCAGGAAGGTTGTTTTTACATTATTTTTTTTGCAATAATTTATCCCGTCTTTAATATCGTCATATGAAAAATTATCTGCCTTTACCCTAAGGTTAAACCGGTCGCTCCCAAAATAAACATTATCTGCGCCATATTTTACCGCAAAGATCATCTTCTCTAAATTACCGGCAGGTGATACTATTTCTATATTTTTAGACTGCATTAATCCAACCTCTGATCATCAACAAAATGAGTATTCACTCCATCGCGATATTTTTTTACAGCAAGGTCATGTTCCTCTTTGGTGGCTGAAAAATAGTGCGACCTGTCATTTCTTGAAACAAAATACAGATAGTCGGTCTTTGCCGGATTAATTGCGGCAATTATTGAAGCCCTGCCGGGTGAAGAAATCGGCGTAGGCGGAAATCCCTTATACATATATGTATTATATGGTGAATCCGTATTTAAGTCTCTCAAATATATTTTTCCCGTAAATTTTTTTACTGCATATCTCACTGTGGGATCACAATCTAATTTCATCCCTTTTTTTAATCTGTTATGGAAAACAGAGGATATATATTTACGCTCCGATTCAATAGCTGCTTCTTCTTCTATTAAAGAAGCAAGTTTTATTACATCGCTGACGGACAAGCCGCTCTTCTTCATTTCATCTATACCGATATTCTTTATTACATTTAAAAATCTTTTATACATAATCTTTATTACTTCTTCCGGTTTCATCCCCTCTTTAAAATTATAAGTGTCGGGAAATAAATATCCTTCGGCAGAAATAGAGTTAATACCTATATTCTTTAAAAAATTTTTATCATTGCAGAGTTTTAAAAATTCTGTTTTATTTGTGATACCATAGCTTTCAAGCCTGTCTGCTATTTCATACATATTGTATCCTTCGGGTATTGTTACTTTCTCTGACATAACCTTGCCATAATACAATGCAGCGAGAATATCAATGGATGTCATATCTTTTCTGATTTTATACTTTCCGCTTTGGGGTTTGTTCCCTAATCTGAATTTTCCTGTTATAACAAAAAAATTTATACTCTTAATCAGATTATTTTTTTTTAATCTTACACCTATATTATACGATGATTCTCCATCTTCAACCTTAAATATTGTCTCTTTCATCTCTTTAGGCGGTTGATTGAGGTAACAGGCATAGAACAGGGAGAACGCAAAAGATATAATAAATAGTAAAATAAGTTTTTTTTTCATCAAACTACTCACTTGAATTTAACGTCAGCAATCAATCTATCAATATTAGGGAGAGTTAAATTGTCTAACCTTTTACCTCTTACAGGGAATCCGCCGAAATCAGCAAGAATTTTTTTATTCCCCAAGGCATTTTTGGGATATTCCGAATATTCGGTTGTGTATAACGGAATATTTAAGTTATGAGCCGACTTTGCCGCTTCAAATATTCCGCCCTCTTCGGGCGATTCGACAATATATACCGCATGGGAAAGCGCGCATAATATTTTATTTCTTGCAAATGCATTATATTTACTAATGCCGGTTTCCGGATGAAATATTGATATGGCAAGAAATCTCTCCTCATCAATAACATGCTTAATCAGTTCGGGAATTTTTATTTTAAATATTCCATAAGGCAGGAAGGCAATTGTATTTCCTCCACATTCCAAAGATGATCTATGAGCGGTCATATCCGCACCGTCTGCAAATCCGCTTATAACAGTTATTCCACGTGCAGCAAGTTCCTTAGCCGCCATATATGCAATGAATTCTCCTTTGCTGCTTATATGATTATCGCCAAGTATTGATGCTCCTTTCTTTTTCAAAAGATCAATATTTCCATTGGAATAGAGTATTGGGGGTATTGAGTTTCCAAGTATCTTATGCAGTCTGTCGGGATAGTTCTTTGAAAAAAACGGAGTAACGGTTATGCCTTCATCTATAATTTTTTGATACTCTTCGGATATATTATTAAGAATGTTCTTAGCAGCTTCTATTGATGTGAGAGTTTTTTGATTAAAGTTAAATTCATTCTTTATTTCATTTTCAGATAGTTCAAAGATGTCCGAAAGAGAAACCCCAACTGATGAAATTATACTATAAACTTCTTTTAAATGTGCTGGTCCAACGCCTTGAACTCTTTCCAAAGCTATCCAATATTTTATGCTATTCATTTTTTTATTTTAGATTAAATGTTATACTTCAGGTTAGAAAAACCAGCTTTATCTTTTAGGATTTTTTATTCTATCCTGAACCATTTTTATAAAATCAACATATTCTTTCTGAATCAGTATATGATCTTTAACTAATTTATTATTATTAAATTCATTCTTTAAGATTTCAGATTCAGCTTTCCCCATTATTGATTCACTATTAGTATCTTTAGAATTATTAAGCTCGCCGCCAATCCTAATCAACTCCATTAATAATTTTTGAGAGGTTACATCTTGTTTCATCTTTGCAATACTATCTCTGTATTTCAATGATATTTCATGATTATTTATCATTGAAGCAAGTTCTTTTGCTTTCTCTATTATACGGTCATGCTCTTTCATTTTTGATTAAATCTAACATTCATTTTTTATTATTTAATATGATATGATTTATTCTTTATCTTTATTCTCTTTTTTTAATGTATCTACAAGAATTATAAAAAGGTTATAAAATTCTTTTAGTTCATCTTTATTACGCAGCGGTCTCGGCTTAGGTATTTTCCCTGCAATAATATCTTTAAAATAGTTTGATATTACATAAATTGGTCCTGATATTCTGTGAGTAATCTTAATTATCATAAAAAATAAAACGATACCTTGAAAAAGAATAGTTACAATCAGCGCAGCAAGGAGATATTTATTGTATTCTGCAATTTTTATAATTGTACTATAATTGTTATTATGAAGATTAGTTAAATTATCAATAATACTTTTATATCCGTCATTCGTATTATTATCAATATTTGCAGCCTGCATCATCTGAAATATATTATCTTCTATTACATAGACATTATTAATCTTTTCATTATTATACACCACACTTGCTGTTATTGAAGAAAGGATTATAAGCGATATAATAGAAACTACACCAATAATAGAAAAAGCGGTTTTTAATTGAAATGGTTTATCAATTATATATTTTTTTCTCTTAGGCATAAATCCCTCCATTTTTATTATAAACTAAGCGGTCTTTTCAAAAAGAATATCCTGCGCGCCGATTTTATTTATCATCTTAAAAAAAAGCGTTAATGGAAAACCTATTACATTTGTGATTGATCCGTGCACTTGTTCTATAATCTGTTCTCCATATTCCTGTATAGCATAAGAACCTGCTTTATCCTTATAATCTGCACAATTGAGATAAAAATCAATCGATTTATCACTCAATTTTTTGAATTTAACAGATGTCTTTTCATAAGCATATATTCTTTTAATTTCAACACTATTTTTTAAAATAATACAGACTCCTGAAATAACTGAGTGTTCTCTGTCGGAGAGCAGTCTGAGCATGGAAAAAGCTTCATCTCTTGTTACAGGTTTTCCTAAGATTTTACCATCAATAGAAACTATTGTATCTGATGTTATTGCAAAAAAGTTATCTAATGTTTTAGTTGATTCTAATATGGAATCCATTTTAGAGTTTGTAATTCTCTCAACATAGCTATACGCCATTTCATCTTTAAATTTAGTTTCGTCAATAGACGGAGGAATGATCTGTAATCTATCAAATATATCTTCAAGTATAGTTTTTCTTCTAAGAGAACCGGATCCAAGAATAATGTTCATTATTTTATAATGACCTTTTCATTAATTTTATACACACTTGTAACACTATTGATTTTTTTGATCCGCTTTATTATATCCATTAAATGTTCATTGCTTGTTACTTCAATAATAAATTTAAGAACAGCAGCCCCTTTAACATTAGATTGAGCTTCAAGTTTTATTATATTTGACTTAGTAAGCGACATTTCATCGGTTACATCTTTAAGGAGATTAGGTCTATCTATAGCCTCAACAGTCATTTTTACAGGATATTTATTCTTATCATCCTTTTGCCATATAATATCAATAAATCTTTCGTTTTCATTTTTAAGCTTTTCAATTGACGGACATGTTTTTTTATGAATTGTAATACCTCGTCCTCTGGTTATAAATCCGACAACTTCGTCACCGGGAATAGGTTGACAGCATTGCGCAAGCTTTGTCAAGACATTGTTATTACCTTCAATACTGACATCAATTTTACTATTATTGCTTAAGTTGTTTACTTTTAACTTTTCAGATTCTGGGATTATAAAATTTGCTTTTTTAACCTCTTTTTTCTTCTCCTCTTTACGTTTCAGTTCTTCTTCGGTTTTATTATACTCCTCATTACTTTTTTTTAACCAATTTCGTATCTTATATCTGGCGCTTCCGGATTTAACAATTTTCAGCCATGCTTCTACCGGGTGCGCGTTTTTTGATGTTAAAATTTCAACTATCTCGCCGCTTTTTAATTTTGTCTTTAGCGGGATTAGTTTATTATTAACCTTTGCGCCTGAGCATCTATTTCCAACCTCAGTATGGATCGCATATGCAAAATCTATTGGCGTTGATCCTACCGGGAGTTTAATTATTTTACCTTTAGGTGTAAATACAAATATCTCATCATGGTAAAGGTCCATCTTTACTGTTGAGACAAAATCCCTTGTGTTCATATTATCAATATTTATGCTGTTGAGGTTGTTTAATATTGATAAATTTCTATAATCAGGATTAAAATCTCTGTCTTCACTCTTATAAATCCAATGTGATGCTATACCTATCTCTGCTGTTGTATCCATATCTTTAGTTCTTATCTGTACCTCAAGCGGCAATCCTTCCGGACCAATAACAGTTGTATGCAAAGACTGATACATATTAGATTTTGGAACTGCAATATAGTCCTTAAATCTGCCCTCAACCGGCGACCAAAGTGAATGAATAATTCCTAATATAGCATAACAGTCTTTTATCTCATCAGTAAGTACCCTAATACCCCTTATGTCATAGATTTCATCAAAACTCTTGTTGTTAGCCAGCATTTTTCTATATATAGAATAAAAGCTCTTTACTCTCCCCATTATAACAGCATTAATATTAATCACTTTCAGTTGATCATTAATTATATTTCTCACATTTTTAATATATGAATCCAACTCAGATTGTTTTTGATCAATCATATCTTTAATATAATTAAATTCACTTTTGTTTAATACAAAGAAAGATAAATCTTCAAGCATAGTGGCAATCTTTGACATGCCAAGCCTTCTGGCAATTGGAGCATATATATCAAGAGTCTCTTTTGCAATTCTCTGCTGTTTATGAGGGGGTTGATATTCTATTGTACTCATATTATGCAGTTTATCTGCAAGCTTTATTATTATTACCCTTACATCCTTTACTGTAGCGAGGAGCATCTTTCTAAGTGTCTCTGCATGCGCATGAGTTTTGGATCGATTCTTCAATGATGAAATTTTTGTTACACCGTCTACTAACATTGCCACATCTTCGCCGAAGTTTTCGGCTAAATACTCCATAGTATAAGTTGTATCCTCAACTACATCGTGAAGTAGAGCTGCGCATATTGAAGTTATATCAAGGTTTAGTTCGGCAAGTGTTATAGCTATTTCTAAAGGATGGATTATATATGGTTCACCTGAAAGGCGGACTTGACCATCATGGGCTTTATAAGCAACATCGTAAGCCTTTTTCACTATTTCTACATCAGCTTCGGGATCATTTTTTTTAATTATTTCAATTAATGTATTAATATCCCTTTTATCAGTTTCAGATTTGGCTTCTGTTATCATATATTTAATATATAATTTAGTGATAAATCATATTACAGTCATTATTTTATTGACTATATTTTTAAATCAAGTCAATATTTATTAATAAAAATTATATTGAAATAAAAAAATTTCCTGATGAAGCAGAGTTCACTATTAGACGATAAGAAAATAAAGGTATAAAATCTGTAATTGAAGTTATGTATAAATAGTTCCAGGAGAATCAAATGAAAAAATTGGTAATAGTTGGAATAACTTTTATATTAATAGGTTTAGGCTTATTAATATACAATGATTATGTTGCAAAACCGAAAAGAGAGGCTAAAGAATTATTTGTTGAAGGGTATGAAATATATCAAAAGGATGATAAAGAGTCCATAAATAAAGCTATTGATATCTTTATAAAAGTTATAGCAAAGTATCAAGATACAGACGCTGCAATTAAATCGTACTTTTATATAGCCGAAGCCTATGAAAAATTAAATTTAAACAGGCAGGCGTATCTTAAATATGTTACCCTCCTTAACAATAGAGATAAAGTACCTTCCGACATGGAAAAGGAAATCATTGCCCGCATTGCAAAGTTAAATATAATGAAACAATATAGCGAAGAGGGGATCCATTCTTTAATGAACCTCCTTCAAAACAGTGATAATAAAGATTTTAGAAGCAGGATTTATACAGAACTTGGACATACATATTTAAAAGCAGGCGATATACAAAAAGCTAAAAAAATGTTTGATATTGCACTGGCAGAAAGAAGCGATAATGAAGAAGCTATACTCGGCAAGGCAAGAACATTAAAGCGCTTAGGGAAAGATGGTGAAGCCTATGAGCTGTATGATCATTTTTTGAAATACTATGGCAATTTTAGCAATTATACAAAAGATGTAACCGGTTCCTATGAAAAACAATTATATGAAAGTGGATTTAATGACTTTAAAAAAGGTAAATACTACTCTGCTATTACATATTTTAAAAAATATATAGCGCAATTCTCAAATAATCAAAGAACAGAAAATTCTCTCTATTGGCTTGGAGAATCATATTTTGCATTAAAAAAATATGATACGGCAATTTCTTATTTTAGAAAGGTTTTATCAAACGATTTTCATGAAAAAGATCAGGACGCAGCTATTAAAATCGGGTACTCATATTTTATGGCTAAAAATTTCGATCTTGCTGTAAAAGAATTTCAAAGCTATATAGATAATTATCCAAAAGGTAAATATATTGAAAAAGCAAAAGAGTGGAAAGAAATGAGTTCTAAAAAGATCATTTACAAGAAACTTAATACGGATATTTATGATGAAGATTCAAATACTACTTCAGATACTATTCCGGACAAGATTCCGAATAAGATTCCGGATACAACACCGGGTACAAATCCTGATAAAGGTGTCAGATCCGGCGAAAAAAACAGGAGCAATAAAAATATTTATTATGGCAGTGATGATAATATAGCAGAGATTTAAATAAATTTTTTCACAGGTGATCAAATTGAATTCGGAAATGGTAGATGTATTTTCAGATATGATTAATAGTATGGCTGGTATTCCCGGCATTGAAATTCAGCCAAAGTGTTTTATTGAAATGGAGGGGAAAATCGTTGATTTTAACGGGAAAGATTATATTAAGATAACATTTCCCGTTAAAGAGAAGTATTCAAATCCTGCAGGTAATCTTTTGGGCGGGATGATATCTGCAATATTTGATAATACATTTGGTCCTTTGTCATTTGCTATCGCGAGAAGACCCACGGTTAGTCTTGATTTAAATACTACTTTTATAAAGGCTATATCGCCAAAAGAGAAAGAACTCATTGCAGAGGCTAAAGCCATTAAGATAACAAAGAGATTCATAATATTTGAAGGTAAGGCATATAATCCGTCTAATGAACTCCTTGCAACAGGTACATCAAGAATGATGATACTTTAGATAACTGAGATGTTTAATAAATTTTAATTCTATCACGAATAAAGCCGATTATCATGGCTGCTAAGATGTCATAATTTCCTGACCATTTATATAATATACAAAATACAAAAAAAATTTCTATTGACATAATCAAAAATTATTAAAAAAAGACCTATTGATTTATAAAGAATCGGGAAGGAAATAATATGGATTATTATGAAATTCAATCAAATAAAGAATTACGGGCATGCGCAAGGGAACAATTGAATGGAGTGTGGGGGAAAATGGCGTTTGCCTTTTTTGTTATGTTTTTAATTTATCTCCCATATTATTTGTTATCAGTTATAGATGGAATTTATATGTTTCAGCTTCAGGAACCTGTATTTTCTGAAATCACCAAAGTGCTGTATATATTTTTGCTTATAGCGAACGGTCCTTTTTCTTTAGGTTTTGCCGGATATTTTTTGAAAAGAGTTCGTAATGAGGAATTTTCTACAAAAAATATTTTTGATGGATTTAAAAGATTTTTCCCCAGCTTTGCGTTAATGATTTTAACCGCGATTTTTATTTTCTTGTGGAGTTTGCTATTAATAATTCCGGGAATAATAAAAAGCCTTAGTTATTCAATGGCATTTTATATTATGTATGATAATCCTGAAATAGAACCGCTTGAAGCATTAGAGAAAAGTCAAATTATGATGAAAGGATATAAATGGAAATTATTTCTTCTTCTATTGAGTTTCATTGGATGGGCTTTACTCGTATTGCTAACATTAGGTATAGGCTATTTTTGGCTGTTACCTTATATATATCTTTCAATAGCAAACTTCTATGAAAATTTGAAAATCAGTCAGGAAAAAATATAATATATATCCATTTTGATTTGCAGTAATTCAATTTGCCTTTAAAACAGCGGTTATAAAAATACAAAAAATGGCTAAAAAGTACACTCATAAAAACGAATATGGAATATTTGATAGAATATAAATATGATAAAATATTATTTTTTTCTTTACATAAATAATATAATAATTTATAATTAATTATATTTTTATTAATAAAAATATATTTTATCTGTTATTGTGAGGAAATTTTGAAAGCTGTAAAAATAAAAGAAAATATCTATTGGGTCGGCGGAATAGATTGGAATCTTAGAAACTTTCACGGTTATATAACTCAAAGAGGATCAACTTATAATTCATATTTAATAATTGATGAAAAAATAACTCTTATAGATACTGTAAAGAGCTACCATGCTCAAGATATGATAGAGAGAATATCGTCTGTTATTGATCCGAAAAAAATTGATTACATAATCTCAAATCATGCAGAGATGGATCATTCGGGCGCCGTTCCCGAATTACTAAAGTTAATCCCAAATGCAGAGATTATCGCTACGCCTAACGGAGAAAAAATCTTACAAGATCATTTTGGAAAAAATTTAAAATGTAAAACTATTAAAGCCGGTGATTCTATCTCAATAGGAAAATACAACTTGAAATTTTTCCCTACCCCAATGGTACATTGGCCTGATAATATGGTTACATATTTAGAAGAAGAAAAAATTCTCTTCTCTAATGATGCATTTGGTCAACATTTAGCCACTTCAGAGAGATTTGATGATCAATATAACCTCAATATAATTATGGAAGAGACAAGGAAATATTATGCTAACATTGTGCTGCCATATTCTGCTCAAGTACAAAAAGTTCTTGCCGATATTTTAGAACTAAAAATAGAAATAATTGCTCCAAGCCACGGTATAATTTGGAGAGAAAATCTCGATTTACCTATTGATGCGTATAGAAAATGGTCTTCGGGAGTTCTAAAAAAACGAGCCTTAATAATTTACGATACAATGTGGAATTCAACAGAGATGATAGCAAAATCAATAGAATCTGTTTTTGAAACTATCGGCTATAGCGTGAAAATGTATAATCTCCAACATAATCATGCGTCTGATATTATGACCGAACTCCTTGAAGCGGAATACATCTGTGTAGGCTCGCCGACTCTTAACAATAATCTCCTCCCATCTGTAGCATCATTCTTAACATATATGAAGGGACTTGCTCCAAAAGGAAGAAAAGCTCTTGCATTTGGATCTTTTGGCTGGGGCGGACAAAGCGTTAAACAGGTTCACGAAATACTCGAAAGCTGTAATTATCAGATGCTTGATCAAATAAGTATAAAATATAAGCCAGATGAGGATATACTAAAAGGTTTAATGGAAAAACTTAAAGAAAATATTTCTTAATTTAATAGAGACTCAATTTGAAAATTTACGTGAAGACTTTGTATGCCCGGTTTGCGGTGTAAGTAAAGAAGATTTTACATCAGAGGCTTATAATAAAAGAGATTTTAATTTACTAAAAAACAGGAGGATATTAATGGAAGCAGTATTTTTATCAAGAGTTCAATTTGCCTTAACTGCCGGATTTCACTTTTTATTCCCGCCATTAACATTTGGTTTGGGATTGATAATCCTTATTTATGAAACGCTTTTTATTAAAACTGATAAAGAAATATATAAAAATATTTCACAGTTTCTTGTAAAAATTCTCGCTTTAGTGTTTGCAGTCGGCGTTGCAAGCGGGATTGTTCTTGAATTTTCATTTGGAACTAACTGGTCAACATATTCAAGAGTAGTGGGTGATATTTTTGGCGCACCTTTAGCCGCTGAAGGAGTATTTGCGTTTTTCTTGGAATCTGTCTTTATTGGTGTTCTTCTGTTTGGAAGGAACAAAGTATCAAAAAAGGTCTATTGGGTAACGGCATTTCTTGTATTCTTTGCTTCGCACCTTTCGGGATTATGGATTATCATTGCAAATTCATGGATGCAGACACCTGCAGGTTTTGCCATGGAAGGCGGAAGAGCAATATTAAAAGATTTCTTTGCTGCAGCAATAAATTTTTCGACAGTGCAGCGCTATATGCACACTGTTGTTGCCGGCTGGATTTCCGGTTCGCTTTTAGTAGCAGGAATAAGTTCCTGGTATCTGCTTAAAAAAAGAGAGAGTGAATATGCTAAACCAATGCTTAAGATTTCACTGACAGTATTTATCATCACCTCTTTTCTTCAGTTTGGAACAGGTCATATACATTCCGTACAAGTAGCAAAAACACAACCTGTAAAAATGGCAGCTATGGAAGGACTATGGGAAACAACTGAAGGCGCCGGATTATTACTCTTTGGTATGCCTGACGAATCTAAGAAGACAACACATTTTGAACTTAGAATACCCAAATTGTTAAGCCTTATGATATATGCCGATTCTAATGCAAAGATAGAGGGTTTAAATGATTCGGTTGATGAACTTCATCCGCCTGTTGCAATCACATCTCATACTTACCGTATCATGATAATTTTAGGAAGTATATTTGCATTGATTTCATTGATTGCTATTATTCTTTTTGCTAAGAAAAAAATCTATGAAACAGATTGGTTTCTTAAAATTCTCCTTTTTGCAATACCCCTGCCGTTGATTTCAAATGAAATGGGATGGATGGCTGCAGAGATTGGGAGACAGCCATGGGCTGTATATAATGTAATAAAAACTGCCGATGCGGCTTCTGTAGTTGTACCTGCATGGCAGATTTTAGCGACAATAATAATGTTCTCAATACTTTATTTAATACTTTTTGTTTTCTTTGTAAAGTTTCTTGTTGGGCTGATTAAAAAAGGACCTGAAAAGGTCATAACTTCTGAAGGGTATTAGGAGGATTTTTATGGATATATTGACATTTCTTCAGATAATTTGGTTTGTATTGATCGGTGTTCTTTTAGTAGGATATTCGGTACTCGACGGATTTGATCTTGGCGTTGGATCTCTTCTCCCATTTCTTGCAGGATCAGATGAAAAAAAGACAAAGGTTTTATTAAAGTCTGTCGGACCGGTATGGGATGGTAATGAGGTCTGGCTGCTTACAGGCGGCGGAGCGCTCTTTGCAGCATTTCCACATGCGTATGCTACTGTCTTTAGCGGATTTTATTTAGCTCTTATGATAGTGCTTTTGGGCTTAATATTAAGGGCTGTATCGAGTGAATTTTATATGCTCGATGAAAACAATAAAAAGAGATGGGGTATAACTTTTTTTCTCGGAACGCTTATTCCATCAATCCTTTTTGGCGTAGCATTAGGTAATGTAATACAGGGAATCCCGCTTGATGATAAGATGGAATTTACCGGGAATTTCTTTACGCTTCTCAGACCTTATCCTCTCTCAGTCGGGATATTGGGTCTGTTTGCAATTCTTATGCAAGGGGTTACATATACCACTCTTAAAACAGACGGAGAGCTTAATGAAAAGGCTTATAGTTTATCAGGGAAAATATATTATGGATATGTAATAATGTTCGTAATAACCGTTATTTTGGCATTTATTATTATGCCTGATAAAATGAGTAATATCTTAGCATGGATTGCAGCAGCAGTATTTATTATTGCTATGGTGTTTTTAAAACTATTTCTTTCATCAAAAAAAGAATTGAACGGATTTTTAGCATCATCCCTTGCATTTATTTCACTTTGGGGGATTACCGGCGCGATTCAGTTTCCTGTACTTGTACGTGCAATCGGCGACAGCGCATTAAATATTACAATCTATAATGCATCTTCAAGCAAGCTTACGCTTACAGTGATGCTTATAATAGCAGTAATAGGAGTGCCTATTGTTCTTGGATATACTGTATATGTATATAGGATATTTAGAGGAAAAATAACATTAAAATAACGCGAGGTAGAATATGACAGAACAATCACAAGTTTATAAATGTTCATCGTGCGGCAACATTATTGAAGTTCTCCATAAAGGGGCTCCTGCTTTAGTATGCTGTGGTAAGCCAATGGATCTTTTGGAAGAAAAATCGGCAGATAAAACAACCGAAAAACATGTTCCGGTAATCGAAAAAATTGCAGAGGCTTGTAAAGTAACGGTTGGGAGTACGCTACATCCTATGGAGGAGAAACATTTTATTGAATGGATTGAAGTTTTGGCTGACGGAATATCATACAAGAAATTTTTTAAACCCGGAGATAAACCCGAAGCTGTTTTTAATATTGATGCAAAAAATATAACAGCCAGAGAGTATTGTAATATACATGGGCTCTGGAAGTCATAGGTGGGGTATATGTATGCGCAGTAGAGACAAGGCATGCCTTGTCTCTGCATACCGTTCGTTTCATTCAATTCATTTGTGTTATTCGCGGCAAAACATATTGTGCAGTACAATACATTTTTTGAAATTATATAAAAACGAGGTAAATTTATGGCACAAACATTAGAGGATAAAATTTTAAAAGCTATGAAAAAAGAGGGTAAGCCTTTAAGACCCGGCGAGATTGCAGACCTTGCAGGCGCTGATAAAGATGAAGTATCAAAATCTATTAAAAAACTCAGCAAAGACGGGAAGATTACATCTCCCAAAAAATGTTTCTGGGAAGCGGTGTAGCAATTTTTTTGACAGACGCATAGGTCTGGCAGATAAGCAGGTCAATCCCTACGCCTTGATAACCTTAACTGGATTATCGCCCTGCATGATCTTTGTGCCGGCAGGTACGGATTCTGTAATCCAAACATTTCCTCCGATTTCTGCGCCCTTCCCTATTGTAACCCTTCCAAGCACGGTAGCTCCTGAATATATTGTAACGTTATCTTCAACTATTGGATGCCTTGGAATACCTTTTATCGGATAGCCGTTTTCATCTAATGGAAAACTCTTTGCTCCAAGAGTAACTCCCTGATATATTCTTACATTATTACCAATAATACATGTCTCGCCGATTACTGTGCCTGTACCGTGGTCAATAAAAAAATACTCTCCAATCTGTGCGCCGGGATGAATATCAATTCCGGTTCTGGAATGAGCCATCTCTGAGATAATTCTCGGAATCAACGGCACGCCTAAGTTATATAGCTCATGGGCAATTCGATGATATGTCATAGCCATTGTATTTGGGTAACAGAATATAATCTCGGATATACTTTTTGCTGAAGGATCGCCGATAAATGCCGCTTTTGCATCTGATGCCAGCATCCGTCTTATCTCAGGAAGCGCCTCTATGAATCTTTCTGTTATCTCTTTCGCTCTATCCTCGCAGACAGTACAGTTACTATCAGTTTCTTCACATGTAAAGCAGAATCCTCTCTTTACCTGCTCTGTTAACCATCTATATATTCTGTCAAGTTTTGCTCCTGTATAATAGCTTACGGTCTCTTTATTAATTTCCGAATTTCTAAAGTATCCCGGGAATAGAATTGATCTTATCAGTTCAATAGTCTCTCTTAATTCATCTATTGAAGGCATAGGTATGCCATGTTTTGATATATGAAAAACATCACTATAGAGATTCTGTTCTGAAAGCTTTTTGACAACTAAGTTAAAGCGCTCTTTAAAAAACGGTTCATAATCTGCACTCATATTCGTCTCCTGAACTGTTTACTAGTACTAAATATCAGTATAAGTTTTTCAAGGAAAATAAAAATTATATTTATTTTGCTCTTACTTACGCACATAGTTCTGACAATTATTTAATTTTTTTAATTGACATCATAGCAATAAATTAACCTTAGTTATATAAATAAATACCATTTTTATTTGGCACAAATTGTCTTATATTTCAATATTCACTTGAGATATAATAAAAAACAGCTATAACAATTCTTAAAAAAGGTTAGAGGTTAACCAATTATGAAAATTTTTAAAAAAGTTTTACTAATGTCCGGCATGTTTTTGTTAAATACAATAACTGTATTTGCAAGTGAAGCCGACCTTGCAATTCCGGATCTTCACAGAGGAGACCCATATACGCTTCTTGGCGGCATAACTCCATTTAATCTTCTTTTCTATGGCGCATGGATTATAGCCGGTACTTTAGGGATCAGTTTATTTTTAAACTACCAAGTAAGGAAATTAGAAGCTCATGAGTCTATGCTGAATGTTGCGCGTACAATTTATGCAACATGCAAAACTTACCTTATACAGCAAGGTAAATTCCTTCTTATGCTATTTGTATTTATCGGCAGTTGTATGACATTCTATTTTCTTATTCTTAAGGGTGAGTCATTGAAAACTCTTATCTTAGTCCTTTTCTTCTCTATAGTAGGAATGGCAGGATCATATGCAGTGGCATGGTATGGAATAAGAATCAACACATATGCTAATGCTCGTACTGCATTCGCTTCCTTAAAAGGTAAACCATGGGATGTGGTAAATATCCCTCTCAGATCAGGTATGAGCGTAGGTCTCTTCCTGATTTCTCTTGAGCTTATAATGATGGTTATTTTGTTGTTAGCTGTTCCGAGAGAGGTCGTTGGATATTGTTTCTTGGGATTTGCCATAGGCGAATCATTAGCGGCATCAGCGCTTAGGATTGCCGGAGGTATTTTTACAAAGATAGCTGACATCGGATCGGACTTAATGAAAATAGTTTTTAAAGTTAAGGAAGATGATCCGCGTAACCCCGGCGTTATTGCCGACTGTACAGGCGACAACGCAGGTGACAGCGTAGGTCCTACAGCAGACGGTTTTGAGACTTATGGAGTTACAGGAGTTGCTCTTATAACATTTATTACGCTTGCCGTTACGGCGAATGACAAGGCAATAAATGAATCTATTCAGGGAAAACTTATTGTATGGATATTTGCAATGCGTTTTCTCATGGATTTCATGTCAGGAGTATCTTACTTTATTAATCAGTATATATCCGAAAAGAAATATAAAGACCTTAAAGAATTTGATTTTGAAGAACCTTTAATGAGACTTATATGGATTGCTGCTGCACTCTGTATTTCAACAGCATTTGGCATGAGTTATCTTCTCATAAGCGATCTTACTATCGCGGGAACACCGGCACCGCATGTATGGTGGCAATTAGCCGCTATTATAAGCTGCGGTAATCTTGCTGCTGTGCTTATACCTGAATTTACCAAGATATTTACAAGTTCAAAATCAAAGCATGTTAATGAGATTGTAACAGCCTCAAGAGAAGGCGGGGCGTCGCTTACAATTCTTTCAGGCTTGGTATCGGGTAATTTCAGCGCATTCTATACAGGTACTCTTATAGCCGGTTTGATGACAGGAGCTGCAATCATAAGCTCATATATACCTGAAACTGTAATAACAAATCCGACTATATTTGCTTTTGGTCTTGTTGCATTCGGTTTCCTGTGTATGGGACCTGTAAATATTGCAGTTGACAGTTATGGTCCGGTTACAGATAACGCTCAATCCGTATTTGAGCTTTCGCAGATAGAATCTGTCAAAGGTATAAAAGCGGATATAAAAAAGAATTTTGGATTTGATCCTAACTTTGAGATGGGTAAACACTACCTTGAGGCTAATGACTCGGCAGGTAATACATTTAAGGCTACGGCAAAGCCGGTTCTAATAGGAACTGCAGTTGCAGGTTCTACAACTATGATTTTCTCTATAATACTACTGCTGAAGAATAAAGGAATGTTTGAAGCGGACCTGACTCAAGCGCCTGTTCTCCTTGGACTTATCTTAGGCGGGGCTATAATATTCTGGTTCAGCGGAGCTTCTATGCAGGCTGTAACAACAGGAGCATACAGAGCTGTGGAATTTATAAAAAAGAACTTCAACCTGAGCAAGAAAGAAGCGGATATCAACGACTCAATAGCTGTTGTTAAGATATGTACACAATATGCGCAAAACGGTATGTGGAATATATTCATAGCGCTTATGGCATTTACGCTTGCCTTTGCATTTGTAAACCCTAACTTTTTTGTTGCTTATCTTGTATCAATTGCAGTTTTTGGTTTATTCCAGGCTATATATATGGCAAATGCAGGCGGTTCGTGGGACAACGCTAAAAAGCTGGTAGAGGTTGATCTAAAAGAGAAAAATACCCCGTTACATGACGCGGCAGTTATTGGAGATACGGTAGGCGACCCGTTTAAAGATACAACGTCTGTTTCTTTAAATCCAATAATTAAGTTCTCAACACTTTTTGGACTTCTTGCAACAGAGATTGCAATTGAGATAAAAGTTCATGCCAGTACAGCAGGAACAACAAACTGGGGTCCTTATGTTGCAGTTCCAATGTTCATAATAGCTCTTATATTTGTATGGCGTTCATTTTTCGCCATGAGAATACCTGATGAAACTGCAAAAAAATAGATATACAAATAAAGTGGGGCTGTTAAAAAACAGCCCCACCTTTTAAAGAATTATCGGAAAATTTCCTTGCAAATACTATCCTATAAATATAAATTGCATATAGCTCATATCTTAAATATTTTTTTAAAAAATAAATCTTTAACAATCATTGAATATCAACGAAGGAGTAATTAAATGCTATTACACAAGGAAATGAAATTTTTTACACTCTTCAATCAGCAGGCAGATAACATGGTAGCAGCTGCAAAATATTTTAATGAACTTGTTACTACTGGAAATTTCAACGACGACACGGTCGCTGCTATGCATAGACTTGAGCATGAGGGGGATATAGTATGCAGAGAAGTGTCTGTTGTACTTAATAAGACATTTATCACTCCTTTTGATCGGGAAGATATATATGAATTATCCAATGCAATTGATAATATCGTTGATTCTATAGATGTTTTAACAAAAAGAATGCGCTTATACAGGTTGATTCAGCCTGACCAAACATTAAAACAGTTTGCAGTATTAATTGAACAAGCTGCACTATCATTAACCGATGCTATTAAATATCTTGATAATAACAAAAACTATTCCAGAGTACAGACTTATTGCAGCGAAGTCAACAGGCTTGAAAACCTTGGCGACCAGCTTAGAGATAATGCAATAGGCGATCTTTTAGGCAATCATACAGACGCTATATATGTAATGAAATGGAAAGAGATATATGAAACGGCGGAAGATGCAATTGATTTTTGTGATCGTGTAGGGAAAACCATATATTCTATCACAGTCAAAAACAATTAATAAAAGGTATGAAGTAATTATTATGGAGGTACAACTATGACTACAACGGTTATATTACTCATAGCCTTAGCGCTCATATTCGATTTTTTAAATGGTTTTCACGATGCTGCTAATTCCATAGCAACTATAGTTGCAACAAGGGTATTATCGCCGAATTATGCGGTTATTTGGGCTGCTTTTTTTAATTTTGTCGCCTTTCTGCTTTTCGAGCATCATGTTGCAACTACAATTGGAACAGGTATAGTTGATGCAAATATAATAGATTATCATGTAATATTTGCGACCCTTATCGGCGCATGTGCATGGAATCTTATAACATGGTGGTATGGCATACCGTCAAGTTCTTCTCATGCTCTTATGGGAGGTCTTACAGGTGCCGGCATAATCAAAGCCGGTTTCGGTTCGATTGTCCCTTCAGGATTAATAAAAACATTGGCATTTATCATCATATCTCCGACATTAGGAATGATTCTGGGATTTACCATAGGAATTTTAGTTTACAGGATTTTTCAAAAATGCCATCCCCGCCGTATTGACGCAATTTTCAGAAAGGGGCAACTTGTTTCTTCTGCATTGTACAGTCTGGGACATGGAAGTAATGATGCGCAAAAAACAATGGGTATTATAGCAGTGACGCTCTATAGCGCCGGATTGCTTGGAGATAATTTTGATATACCTTCTTGGGTTGTTATCTCATGTAATGGCGCCATAGCTTTGGGAACGCTCTTCGGCGGATGGAGGATCGTAAAAACAATGGGTAATAAGATAGCTAAGCTTAAACCTATTGACGGATTCTGCGCCGAAACAAGCGGCGCAATCACTCTGTATATAGCATCATTTTTCGGCATACCTGTAAGCACTACGCATACAATTACAGGAGCAATCGTTGGAGTCGGATCAATAAAACGCCTGTCGGCAGTAAAATGGGGTGTTGCCGGAAAGATTGTATGGGCATGGATTATTACCATACCTGCAGCAGCTTTGATCTCTATGATAACGTATATTATCAGCAACAAATTCTTTGTTGCAGTAATACCGTAAATTTTCAAATTTATTATATTAATTATATCTCTTGTCCGGTACGCAGTATTTCTTTTACGAAAGGATTTCCTCGTTCTATCTCTGCTGTTTCAAATGCAAGCGGCTCAAAACAATACTTTTACTCAAAATGTCTTTACCGTATTGCAAATATGGCATATAGTCCGAAAACCTGACCAAATACTTAGAATACTTTCGTTAAATTTAAATTAGCTTATATAAAAAGTTCTTGATAAAAAAATTATAATACCCTAAAAGAATTTAAAAATTATAAACAAAGGATCAAAGTTCATGAAAAGACATTTATTATTAATATTTACGGTAATATGTATAGGAATTATTATACCATGTAAAGTGCATGCTGTTGACGTAACTGTTGGAGCAACAACATGGTATGTGTGGAGTTCGGAAGGCGGTGATGTTGATCCGGGATTTCTCATAGGTCCTGCTGCGTCAATAAAATTTACTCATGATTATAATTTAACATTTGTATATCTCTATGGTAAATTTACTGCAACAACAGAGAGTGGTGATAATTTTAAAATAAAACGGCATGATTCCGACCTTGCCCTTAACTACAAGCTAAATAAGTATTCCAAAGTTTTTGGAGGGATAAAGTATATTGGTCTATCTTCAAAGCAAGAAGTGGAATCTGACGCTTATGGTCCCGGATTAGGTTTAAGCGGTTCTTATCCGATTACTAAGAATCTATTTGCCCTTGGTTATGTGTCAGTATTTTATTTATGGGGTGTTAAGGATTATGCTGATGACGGTAAAGATTATTTTAATAATTGCGGATTTAACTCAAATTTGTCAGCTGCATATTATATAGCTTCTGCATCAACAGCAGTAAGCCTTGGATGGAGATACCAATATTTTATCGGTATTAAAGATGACAATAACAAAAAGTTTTATGGTGTTACAATAGCAGCAACATACACTTTCGGTTCATTATTATAGTATATTTTAAGAAATATTATTTGAAAAGTATAATTATGCCGATAAATATAACAGAAAATGAATAATTTAAATCCGGTATATTAAAAATGAGAAAAAATCATTATATTTTAATAATATTGATCTTAAGTGTTATTTCATTTTTAAATATCTCATACAGTAAAGAAGTATATCCGTTTAGAATTAACCTATACCTTGAGAAGCAGAAATACCATAATAGTGAAGATATAATCTTGAATATACAAATAGAGAATATTACGGATGATGAAATTTTATTCTACGTCTATGATTCGCCAAAGAGAACAGATATATTTAATAGAGAAAAAGGTGATAACGCAGATTATACAACATTTAAACCTGTTGTTTATGATATGAACGGAAAAAATGCCGAGTTAATAGTACCGTATATAATATCTGAAAAAAACAGTAAAGAGACTATTTCCTGGATGAAAAAAAGGACTGTTAAACTCGCTCCGGGTGAAACATTAATGCACAGCCAAAATCTCAGAAGAATCTATAATTTTGAAATAGATAAAAATTATAGATTAAAGCTCCATTTTTTTCCGTTTATCGGAGATGCGGATGATGAAAATAAAATAGTAATCAGCAGCAATGAATTATCTTTTAAAATTGTAAATGATAAACTCTATGCGCCTCGAACCGAAAAGAATCCTGATGATATGAAACTAAAACCATCTGAAATTGTATATCTTCTCCTTGGCGCTGAGAAGGACAAGCAGATTGAAAGAGCTTTTAAATATATAAATATTGAAAAGTTTATATATTCATATCCTGATTTTTCAAGAAAATACGATCTTGCAGATGACTATGATAAAAAAGTTATTGAAAAAGAATTTATACGATCCTTTATTAATAAAAAAAATGATTATCTTTTAGATTACAAGATACTCAATGAAGAGATAGACAGTACAGGTCTTATTTCTTATGTTACGGTTGACGCTTCAAGGAGCAGCATGATTAAGACTCAAAGACTTAAATATGTTTACAGGCTTGAAAAAGATAGTAAAAACGATTACTTATGGCTTGTATCCGGACTTGAAGCAACTATTATTAGGGGTGGAAAATAATGACAGAGATATTATCACAAGATGAAATTGATGCCCTGTTAACGGCGATTTCAACCGGTGAAGTTGATACAACAGACTATACTGCAGTCAAAGAACAAAAGAAAGTCAAGATATATGATTTTCGCAGACCTGATAAATTTTCCAAAGATCATATCCGTACATTACAGATGATGCATGAAACCTTTGCACGTTTGACAACAACCGCATTATCTGCACAGCTTCGGGCGCTTGTAGGAGTTCACGTTGCTTCTGTTGACCAGTTGACATACGAAGAATTTATCCGTTCCATACCTAATCCGACAACTCTTGCTGTAATAAATATGGATCCTTTAAAGGGATCTGCTGTTTTAGAGATAGATCCTTCTATTACATTTACAATTATTGATAAGCTCTTTGGAGGACTTGGAGAAGCAACAAAGATCAGCCGTGAACTAACAGATATTGAGCTTTCGGTAATGGAAGGTATTATTGTAAGAATGCTTGGTAATCTTAGAGAAGCATGGTCAAATGTCATTGATCTTAGGCCAAGGCTGGGTAATATAGAAACTAATCCTCAATTTGCTCAAATAGTACCGCCAAGCGATATGGTTGTTTTAATAACGTTAGAGACAAAGGTCGGAGAAGTCGAAGGTATGACAAACCTTTGTATTCCATATATATCAATTGAACCTATAATTACAAAACTCTCTGCTCAATACATGTATTCGAGCATAAGAAAAGGGACTACGGATGAAAATCTTACTATAATACAGAGCAGACTTGAAGCTGTTTCTCTGCCAATAGTTGCGCAGGTAGGCAGCGCAAATGTTACAGTACAAGAAGTATTAGAATTAAGATCAGGCGATGTTATAAAACTTCCAAATACTAAAGTGGGAGATGATATGATTCTCACAATTGGCGGAAGGAGAAAATATAAATGTACTCCGGGTTTAGTTGCCAACAGACTTGCCGTAAAGGTTGGCGATAAGATTGATGAAGTACCGGATGAACTTCTTACTTCAAATAGAAGTGAAGATGAATTTTAATACAAACAATCCCAACCTGTTATTTTAACCTTGACATAATAGTTAATATGTTTTATATAAATTTCCATTACAAGGAAATGAATATGAACCTGAAAAAATTTTTAATAATAATTTTATCTATTTTAGCATTTAACACGCCGGATTTATACAGTGATAATTTAAAAAATAAAAAACAGGAAATTGCTAATAAGCTTTATGATATTGAACTCTCCGGCGGCGATCAACTTGGATACTCAAAGGAGATTCTTTTGCACTTAGAGAAGTCCTCAGGCATAAAACCTTCAAAATATAAAAGCAGCATATTTGATGATGTAGATAGAATGAATTATACAAGCGGTGCAGATATTTATTCAATTTTATCAGGCGGTCTTGCAATAAGAGAATCTTTACAACTTGAGACTATACTTTCATTTGATTCAACGGTCAGAGATATAGATTCTAAAACACTAAAATACATTAATATTAAATCACATCCATATGAAAAAATGTTAAGCAATCGAGAGTATAAAATATATGCTATTGATAGAACAGTACCTGATGATTTTTATTACATACATTTCAATAATTTTACTAAGGGCTTAAACTTCTATAAATTATTAAACGAAAAAGTTGGATTTCTCTGCTCGCGATTTCAACCATATTCTGTCGATTTTATGGTTAAAGAAAAATTAATGACGCAACTTGCGCTTATAGATTCTCAGGAATTTACATCCTTTTATTCAAATAGTGTTTCTGAAATTGTAGTCACAGGCTCCGACCCATTTGTAATTGAAGGGAGTGATGTTACACTAATAATCAATCCTGCCAATAATGGGAACTTTAATCAAACCATTGAGAAGATGAGGAGAGATATAAAGAATAGATATGGAGCAAATGAACAAAAGATAACAATCTCCGAACGTCAAGGGACCCATATATACACTGATAATAGAAAGGTGTGGTCTGTTTTTATTACTCTTCCAAACGGGCTTGTTTTAATATCAAATTCAATTAAGGCTGCAGAAAAGGTTATTGCCGTATATACTGGCAAGCAGCCTTCTCTTGCTGATGCATCAGATTATAAATATATACGGTCAATATATCCATCCGGCGTTGAGAATGAAGACGGATTTATCTATTTATCCGATAAATTTATCAGATACCTTGTATCTCCGGAGTTGCGAATTAAAGAGGCCCGGCGTATGTATGAGGGGATAAGACTGTCTGTGCTGGAAAAATATATAATATTTTATTTTCAATTAACGGGCAAACATCCTGCATCTATTGAAGATATTGTTGAAGCGGCAGGAGGCGCATCACCAAGCGCTCATTTGAAGAATGAGTTAGAGTCCATTAAAAGAAATCCGCTTTATAATCAGGCAATAAATTTTGACCAAACTACCCTCTCGAACTGGAATTCTTTTAAATCTGCATTATCTAATCCTGTTTCAAAATCGAAAAAGAAAACGAAAACCAATAGTCCAAGTAAGGATAACTTCATCTATGATATTAAACTGTTTTACAAAAAAATATCAGGTGAGGCGGCATATTCTCCTGCAGAAGTAATGGATATGATTCAATCTATGAGTTCTAAAGATGTTGGCGTTAAAAAATTTACCGGTCTTTCAATAAAAGGAAATTCATTTTTAGCAAAGAGTGAAATATATGGAAGAATAGGTTTTATGATACCAAATATTGAACTTGATATTGACGGTGTATCAAAACGTGAAGCTGAAATGTATAAAGACTTTGCCGATTTATATAATGATTCTTGGAAAAATTTTTTTGCTCCAATAGGAATAAGGATAAAAACTGATCCTGAATTTTCAATAGAGACATGTATATTGCCCTTAATAAATAATTCCATATATTCTTTTATTTCAAATATTGCCGGCGGGAATCCAATTGATCTTCACCCTGATAGCAGAACCAAAGGAGATATATTGAGTATGGCATTTAAAATAGATCCTAAAGTAATGGGAGATTATCTCAAAGATTACAAATTAAATTTTAAGTTAGAGGATATTTTTAAAAATGAAATCCAGTTTCATATGAGTGATACAACTCCATTTATAGATTTTGATCCTGAGGTCTATTCGTTTATAATAAATAAAAGTATTAGTGAATCATCAGAGAGCGACTATGGTATATTAGGATTATTATCATGGTCATTGTCTCATCCAATAAGATTGTCACTCTCTGTAAAAAAGCCTAATGAGGGTATGGTTTTTATTGAATCTTTAATTAATAATGTAATTGCATCAAATAATTTTTTGAAGAGTGAAAGTTACGCAATAAACTACAATAACAATGACATACGCGTAATTAAATTAAAAATTTTTAATATTTTTGTTAAGAGGCTCTATCTTGCTGAAAAAGATAATATGCTTCATGTTGTCACGACTGAAAAATATATGAAAGATGTTCTTGATTTAAAAACTGGAACTAATCCTAAGGCAATAAATGGGAATGGAGCTGTTGTCTATAGACCGTCAGAGATGATAATCGGAAAAGAAACCTATATTACCGGAATAGTAGAATCAGGCTTGGCTATGAGCAGAAAAAATTTTGGGACAATAAAACTTTTAGGCTTAATTGCTCCAAATACTAACGGTAAAGATTTACCGGATTTCATGTATGAAAATTTTGCCTTTAAGCCTATATGTCCCCTTGACGGAGATTATATTTTTGATAAAAATACAGGTTCTGTAAAAAACAGCATATATGGAAACCTGTCCCCCAGCCTGAAATTAAATTTAAATAATAACGGATTAGTTCAACAGTTTTTAAAACACTTATTTGAATCATCTGAATTAAGAGTAGAGTTTAAGTTTACACCTGACGGGATAATGACAAAGATTGTTAATAAAAAATAAAAAATAAAAAATTGAATGTTTAAATTTATGCTTGATATTATTTTTAAATTAAAATAATAAGAATTATATTTTATTTGAGGAGAATGTTGTATGAAGAAAATAATTTTTTCATTTTTATTAACTATAGTAGTTGGATATTTATATGCACAAAATATTCAGAAAGAAGAAGTCGTACAAAATGAATATGTTGAGCAGGAAGATTTCAGTCAATCTAATGATTACACCGGTCAGAATGAGGATACAAATCAAAATCAGTCTATTATATTAGACGAGAATGAAAATTTAGAGGAAGAGCAGTCTCCGGCGGATGATTATAATAAAGGTCGGACATTTGACTATGACGATCGCATTGATAAATTGAAGCAGACTAAAAAAAACGATCTTGCGGATAATAATATTAAGACAAAATCAAGTTGGTATATTGGATTTGGTTTGGGAAGCGGTCTGGGAAGAATTGAAGGTACAAGATTCGATAAGGTTTTTGATTCGCTTGCAGATTTACCCGGTGTATATAAAATTGAGAAATCGACGCCTGTAACAATAAACTTCGGAGTCGGTGGAATCATAAACCCAAATTTACATATTGGGCTTGATATATCGGCAATATATCAGGATGCTACATATTATGAATCCGGCTATCATAATATTCCGATAGAAAACGAGATGGACTTTCTAATTACCAATATGCTATGCGCAGTGACTTATTACCCCAAAGTCACAGGTTTCTCTTTAAAAGGGGGTGTTGGAATCTCCTCATTTGATTATTCAGCAAGTAATATCGGCGCATTCGGAGACGATTTCTCAGGGCAGTATTCCGGTTATGCATTTCTTATTGGTGTCGGTTACGATTTTTGGCTGGGAGATACATTTAATTTAGGATTACATCTGGAATTTTCAAGACAAAAGTATAAAGACTTCATGGCTCCCAAGAATACAGATTTTATAAATGCTTATGTATCACTTTACTGGTTTTGAAATGTATGAGATATTAAAAATTTTTTGGAGAATTTTATGTTAAAAAAAATCAGTTTCTTTATGATACTAATGATTATCTCAACAGTTACAGTTTACTCAAATACAAAATTAGCGGGTAAACATAAATATATGGAAAAGGATGGTAAAAAAATAGACTGCATATATTGCCATTCAGGTGATGTAAAAATAGAAAAGAAAAAGAGACAGTTAAAAGATTACACTCTTAATGGAGTTGAGTTATCAGAAATTAAATCATGTTCGGGAAGCGGATGTCATTGAAAATAATTAACTTACGGCAATAAATCAATTTTTGTAATAGCATCATTGGCATTGAGCATTTTATTACCAACAATTTTATCATTTAAGTCTTGATAAACAGATGCGCCGTCATATATGGCTGAAATAATTTTCATGTAGTCGGCTGTTTGCAAGTAAGATCCGCTATGTTTATTCATATACCTTTGTATAGTCATGGCAGCAACGCCGGATACATACGGCGCAGCCATAGATGTTCCCTTTGCATATAAACATGTTTTATTGTTAAGATACAGCCTTGTTACATCGAACCAGCCAATACCTACGCCTTTATTAGAAAATAAATTATTACCAGTCTCAAAATAGAAGCCAAGGCTTATATTATTAATTATATATTTTGTGAGATCATATTCACCTGCATAGCTCAAACCATTAGAATTACCGGTAAAACTCTTTAAAATTTGAGATGGTCTCCCTCCCGCAGTATTCATCATAAAATGTAATTTATCTATACCAATATTTCTATCTGCATAATAAGAAACTACTGCCGAAGCAGCTCCATAAGCATTGAGATCAAAGATTTGAATTGCCATGCTCCTTAGCTTTTTGTTATAAGTTCCTGTAAATGGCGATGGATTTGTAAGCATATCAATATGATAAGTATTACCTTCGCCTGTATAAGTATAATTCCCCGTACCCCAGCCTGTTTCCAAAATCCAGTCGGTAAAATTTTCAGAAGTTACAACACTCTGCCCGGGCCATAAACTCAATATATTAACACCCGGCGCTGCAATCTTTACCCAATTACCAAAATTTGAAAATGACGCCAAGTTTCCGTTTTGGTCTACAGCTCCGACAGAGATTACATTATCTATGTCGGGCTCAACACTATACGCTGCGGGATACATTTTTTTATCTTTGCCGTCATTTCCTGCAGCAGCTACTATAATAACACCTTTTGATTTAGCATTTAATATGGCATCTCTCATTGCATTGCTGGCAGATCCGCCCAGACTTAGGTTTATAATATGAGCGCCGTTTGTAACTGCATAGTTAATACCGGATACTATATCAGCAGTGGTACCGTCTCCGGCGGCATTAAGAGCTTTTACAGCCATTATTTTTACTTTCCAGCAAACTCCGGTTACTCCAATCCCGTCATTGCCATTTGCTCCTATTATACCTGCGCAGTGCGTTCCGTGACCGTTCAAATCCGTGGGATCGTTATGTGTTTCTACAAAATTGTAACCATGTTTTGGATAAGCGCTGCTATCCCACATATTATATTCAATGTCTCTATGTTTATAGTTTACGCCTGTATCAATCACTGCTACTATAACATTGCTGCAATCTACATCAGTAGTAAACTTTGCCCATGCCTGTACAGCTCTAATATCTTTTCCGCTTGTTCCAATAGTATTATTTATTTTTTGAGCTGTATTATCAAGTCCCCACTGCTTATCAAAATCAGGATCATTCGGAGGAACGGCTGATATCCTATATATATAGTTAGGTTCGGCATATTCTACATCTTTCTCGGATTTATACTGAGCTATAGCTTTTTCAACACTCATACCGTCATTAAGTTTAATTTTTTTAAGAAGACCATTTTTTACATTTGATATAGCTTTAGCTTCGCTAAAACCAAACTTATTCATTATCTGAGAGCTCTTTATATCGCTTGTGCCGTTTTTAAATTTTACTAAAATCTCGTCTGGTACATATTCATCATGTTTAGTTGTAAATTCATTCTTATTACATGAAAGAGTCATACCTGATCCGCCGGCAGTTTTGCCGCCATTGGCACAGTTATTTCCGGTGTACGAATTATCCAAAATATCATCATCCGGTTTAATTACAATGCCGGGTTCTTTTACGGGATTTTGTATAGGAGAGTTATATTCATCCTCTACAACTCCGCTGCATCCAACTAAAATAGCAGTAATAATAAGCCAGCAAAATGATATTAAATGTTTATTTTTCAATAGTTCTTTCATGTTAAATTTTTATCTTGTATATTCTGAATTTTAATGTTTATCTTAAGATATTTTGATACAAAATTTTATAATAGTAGTTTATATCTATTATGAACAAAAAAATCAATAAGAAAAAATTTTAGATAAATGTAAAAATTTTTAAAGCTCATTAATAACTATTATAGTTTAAATAATATATTTCAATGGTCTGGTTATCTGTTTAACTGTGAGCAGTTTTGCTCTGATTTTCCAAGTAACAAATCGATTCTCTCAATTTTTTCTGCTTATACATTTATCTTAAAAAAAAATTTTTAAATTCTTTACAAGAAAATAAAAATATAATATGTTTAAGATATAATTGAAGCATCAACCTGACGCTTTAAATGAAGTGAAAAATGAAAGAACGAGAATTTAACAGATTTTTTTATAAACTTATTTGATGAAATCATGGAGGTAAGCGAGGTAATGAAAAATGTTGAAAAATAGATTAAAAAAAATGTCTGCTTTAAATAGAATACTTTTGACCACAGTGTTTGCTATTGTAATTGTTTCCATAATAATTATAGTAATAACGATAAATATTTCATTTAACAAAAATATAGAGCACACAAAGGATTTTAATGTAGACAATGCTGTACAAATTACCAATTCTATAAAAACTAACTTTGATTATATAACCCGATCTTTAGTGGCAGCAAAACAATCGTTTGCAAATCTTGACTTTAATTCTGCAACAACAAATGCTGCTACCTGTAATATTCTGGAGACATTGTTAGAATTAAACCAAGATGTACATAGCGTATGGTTTATTTTTAAAAAAGGGATACGCTATGAAGACAGTTTTTACATTAAGAAATATACTAATCAGGATGGAGTGATTTCAGAAACTTCTGCCTTGAATTTTGAGAGAGACCTGAAAAGTCCTGAAACAGCGCCGTGGTATTTTCATCCGATGGAGACAGGGGATATTTATTTTGATACATCAAGCTTTTACGAGGATGAGTCTGGAAACAGGCTTACTCATACCGCGAAAATCAGTATGCCGATCAAGTCGCACGGCAAAACTATAGGTGTCTGCGGTGTAGACATATCTTATAAGGATATATTCAGCATAATCTATGACCTGCATAAAAAACATGACCAAACCATGCTGCTGTTGAACCGGGATATGACAATTCTTTATGCTTATGATCAGCAATTGATCAATAGAAACCTTGTTGATTTTTCGTTTAATAATATAGACAAGATTCGCAGTTCTATAAAACAAAGAATACAATACTCAGATGAAGTTATGTCTCCTTTGTTAAATAAAAAAGTTTTTTTACATCTTCAACCGATCCAGATCAATATCGGTCCAGAGTATGACTTATTGTATTTGTTTATAAGCGTACCGCTCAGTACACTTTATAATGACGCTTACAGAATCGTTTTTTTTATTATAATCTTAGGTTTAGTATGCGTGCTTTTAGTTATCGCTATAATTTATATAAACACTAAAAATATTTTACAGCCAATAAATGAATTGACAGGATTCGCCAGTCAAATTGTGACCAGCACTTTTAATGTGAATGAAAACACATGGCGTTATATGATTCCTGATGAACCTTTAGACTATGAGATCCGTGGAAAAAACGAAATTCTCATATTACGCTATGCCTTTATTAAAATGTTAAACATGCTGAAGGAAAATTTCGATACGCTAGAAAAACGTATAATCGAACGTACGAAGCATTTACAAACACTCAATAATTATATAAAGTTGCTCATAGAAAGTACTGACAATATTTCCATGATTTTAGATCAGGATTTGAATATCATTTATTGCAGCGAGAGAATTTTAACTCTGATGGATATAAATGAATCTTCTGAAATCATCGACAGACCTCTGTATAACTTACAAAAAAAACTTATTGCTGAGGGAGATTATATTGAACGCGCGAGGCGCAGGTTATCACGTATTCTCTCCGAGGATGACATATTCAGCGAAGATGAGACTATAACATGGCCCAATGGGAAAACCTGCATGTACCGTATTATCTACAGACGGATTGAAGATGATACTGATGATTTATTCGGAATAGTCATCATACTTAGTGATGTTACAGAAGTACGGTTAGAGGAAGCGCAGCAACATATAGACGAAATGTTATATTCTACCCGTTTGCCTTGCTTTATATTGGATCATAAGGGCGATGTAGTTGCATATAACAAAGAAGTTTATCATGTCTTGGGCTTTCCTGAAAATTTACATCCTGAAAATTTTAATGATTACATATTATCTCTTCAACCGGACTCCCAACCTGCTGAAAGAATAACTGAAGAACTCAGGATGGAATTTGTTCACAACGCTTTGAACAAAGGCTCTTCATGGTCTAATATACTGTTGAAAAAAAATGACGGGACACTGATGTACTTTGGGGTATCAGCCGCAAGAATCGCATGGCTGAACACATACAGGCTGGTAATATACTTTCACGATATGACCGAGTTAAAGATAAAGGAAAACGAGGCTAAAGAGGCTGAACAGCGAATGAGGCTCATGCTGGACAGTACTCCGTTAATTTGTTTGTTATTAGACGAGGAATTTAATGTCATAGACTGTAACAATGAGACTCTGAATATGCTCGGCATTTTTGAAAAATCAGAGTTTCTTAGAGACAAAAATTTTTATGATTATTACCCGGAGTTTCAGCCGGACGGAACAAAGAGCATAGACAAGATGAAGGAAATGATTAGAATTTTACGTGAAAATGGAACTATAGACAAGTTTGAATGGACATTCAAAACAATCAATGGCGAGCTTATTCCGAC
>JGI20171J29575_12612830_pt1 | contig 85279 bp, 83 predicted proteins | sample TergutNc150P4_FD_29575 | JGI IMG/M metagenome (IMG submission 29575)
CAGAATAAAAAAAAAGTTTTACCTTTGCAGCCGCAAATCAGCAAAAGGTGTGGTAGTTCAGCTGGTTAGAATACGTGCCTGTCACGCACAAAGATGAGACTAAAAACAGATTTAATATCAAGCAGTTATATTAATTTATAACTGCTTATTTATTTTAGTTTAAGTAGTAGTTTAAACCAGAATTGGTTAATTTTTTTTTTTGGTTAATAACTATTGTGAATTTAATAATAATAATAGATATAGCTTAAAACTTGCATAAGAATTACTTCCATTGATTTTCTTTTCAACGTCTCTTATACAATTATTTAACCTATTTTCTATTTCGTATTTCATATTAAATAAATTTACGCGTTTGTATAAATATTAATTCCTTTTTTCTTTATTATTGTACAATATAATATTTTTCTATTGTTAACATAAGCAATTTATTTGCTTGTTGTAAACTTCCAATTTCTTTAGATAATTCTTTTATTTCTTCATCTTTTTCTTTTAATAAGCAGAGTAATTTATCAATCATTAAATCTTCTCGCATATTTTCTTTTCTTACTTCTCTACCTTGAATATCATTTTCTTTTTTCCTATTTGTATTCTTTTCTTTAAATTTATCAGACAACGAAGATTTAGATTCTATGTTATCATCTTGTCTTTCTGTTGGTAAAGTTTTTATAATATAATAATAAGTATAGCATCTGTCTTGTTTTATTTCTGTTAGTTGTAAATCAATATTAGAATTTTTTTGTATCTCTTCTAGTATCTCTTTACGTATATAAATATAGAACTGATACAGAGGGTTATAGCAGATATACATGCCATTTCCTGCACACTTAAATTCAAGATTTTCAACCAATAAATTCTGTTTTATTTCTGCTATAGTCGCCATAATTACAACAAAAAGATATTAAATAATTAGACTACAAAGATAGTAATTATTTAATATCTTTTTCAAAAATTAAAGAAAAATATTTTTAATTTTTTATTCTTCTTGTTTTAGTAAATCATACCAACTAAAATCAGGAGTAACTTCATTATTTTTCCAAGCCTTTCTCTCTTTTGAAAAATCAATTCTGTTTAAAGCATTTCCTTCTGATTCTCCTTTCATTCTTCTGTATCTTATTCCCATCTCTTTTTTAGCGGCTTTCTTTGACATTGCCTTTCTTTTTGCCCAACTTTCATTAGGAAAGTTCTCTTTTGAAAAAACCTTGTCAAAATAAAAATCTTCTATTACATCTCTTGTTTTGGCTCTTTGATTTATAAGTCTTTTTCCTTCAGCTTTTGAAGCACTATCTTTCATTCCATTATACCAAACATTATCATAAACACTTTGGTCTGATAAAAATGAAACATTATCTTTGGTAAAATAATCAACAACTGAATTTGGAATTGGAACTGGGAAAAAGAAACTTTTAGATAAAGGAGAAACTATACCAACGGGTGGAGCATCTTCACTGATAACTTTACCTACTTGACTCCAAACCTTATTAGCATTATCAAGTGTTGATAAAATTGATATTGAACCAATATTTTTTAGAAGAGTTATAGGATTGTTAAACTCATCAAATTGAGATTGTAAGGTATTATTTGTGTTTAGAACTAAATTCATAGTTCCCTCTAATCTTTTAAGCGATTCTTTATATTCATCATCATCATCTCCTCCTGCAAGTAATGCTGCCAATGCTTTAAGTCCTGTGATTATGGCTAAACTGCATAATATCAAATTTGTTCTCTGTGCCACTTCCATAGCATTTTCAGAAAGTACTGCTCTCTCTTTACTTGTCATTGTTGGAGGTTTCCAATTTTGAGTTTTTCCAAGAATTGTATTAGTTAAATAAAACTTTCCAAGTGGAGTTCTTCCTCTTGTTATCATTGATAGTGGTCTTTCCAAAGTTAAAGATATTGTCTCCGCAGTCCAACTTGCTGCAAGTTTTAAAGAATTTATATCAAACTTTATCTGAGTTTTTTGTTGATTAATAAATCTGTTTATTAAATAGTTAGTAACAAATCCAAGTAATGCACCACCTCCAATAACCATTCCCACAAAACCTCCAGAAGCAGCTAATGCTCCTGTTGCCAATAAATATGCTGCTGTTACAGGTGCGTGTTCCAACATTACTGCTTTTCTTGCTTTAAAGTTTGTTTCTCCTTTAAACAAGTCAAAGTCTTGCTTGCCCCACATTTGCCAAAAGTGTTCTGGATAAAATCTTTTGAAAGTCATAACTGCTCTACCAAGAGTTGAACCTTGCATAGATACAATATCTCTGTCAGAGTAGTTGCCTTGTGTCTCTTCAATAAGTACCTGAATACCAAAGATAGTTGATAAGTGTTGATTATTCTCTCCCTTACTTTCTGAAAAATTTTCCCACATTCTAATATTTTCTTCTGTCCTGTATTCTGGTCTTAATTTCATAGTGCCAGGCAGCCAAATAAAATCTTTTTTCTCTCCATCAAATATTGCCCTCTCTTTTTGTTCTCCATTTTCATCTATATACTTAATATAAGTAGATTGTAGTTTGCACAATATTAATTCTCCTTGATTGTGTGCTTCAGGATTTTCAACTGCAAAGTCCATTAATCCAAACTTAAATTTCCATTTCTTTACTTCATAATCTTCTGCTCTTGCAAATTGATTCTTCTTATCTTGTATTTCTCCAAATTGTTGTATCAACATTTTATATGTTCTCATATTAAGAGCATGTTCTGTTCCAAATTTATTAACTGTCAGTATTTTCTGCGTACCAAAAAACTCTAAATATCTGTCAGTATTTATCCCCCAAAGAAAATCTTTAGCATTTTGAAGTTCAGGCAGTCCAAAATCATATCTGCCAGAGGCAGCAATCATCATATTTTTTGTACCTCCCTCCCATAAGTTTCTAAAACCTGCTTTTGGATTAAGGGCAAGAGCCTTTTGAACAACAGTGGACATCAGTCCAGAAAAAAGACTGCCAATAGTTCTGTCTATTCCAAGTGCAGCCATCTTTTCTCCAAGATATTCAGCATATTTGCTCTCTATTTCTTCTCTTGTAATATAATGGTCTTCTGCTTCTCCTTTTTTCTCTAAATATCTTCCTTTCTTTGTAGAATATACTGTTTCTCCAAGTTTAAAGTCAAAGTCCTCCATCTTATCAATGTTTTTTACTTCATTTTGTAAAAACTCTCTAAATTTTTTATCTTCCATTGATAACCATTTTCCTCCTATCTTCTTATTTAAAAGTTTACTTATTCCTTTTAATTCTCCTTCTGCATTTTTTTTCCTGTCCCCATGTACTGTATCAAATTCAATATTTCTTTTTTGCCAGTCTTCAAGAAATTTAAGAGTGTTTTTTAATCCAAAATTTTTATCTGTTGTTTTATCTGTTTTTTTAGAAGATACATAATCTATCATAAGATTGGCAATATTATTAGCAGTTGTTCTTGCAGCTAAATTATCTGTGATACCAGTTAATGCTCTTATTGTAGTAGTAAAATTTTCATCTGTCATAGAGAAAGTTTTTTTATTTGCTATTGATTTTGCCAACCTCTCTCTTTCTGTTCTGTTCACATTATCTTTCATACTTCTTTTTTCATCAAAAGTTCTGTCCAATCTGTCAATACCTTCTAATTTCTGATAATACAGGCTGTTAATATCATAGTTAATACCCTCTTCTTTGGCAATCTCTACCAAATCTTCTATTTTGCGGGAAGAAAGAAGTTTTGTCATATCTTTTGCTCTTTTCATAATAGAATTTGTATATCCGCTTCTTATTTTAGAAGGTCTGTCTTTGTGTAAATCTGCATGCTCAGAACTCGCAAACATTCTTCCCCAACTATTTAATAAATTTTGTGACCACATTATGCCCCTTTCTCCAAATTCAGCATTTTTAAGTATTTCATTGGAGAGATAATCTGCTACTGCTGGTAATTCAGCTTTCATAACATTCTCTCCATTTGCTTTTAATACTGGATTTATATATTCAGTTATCAGAGTATTAAGAAGATTCCAAAGTTCAAACTCATCTTTATTTTTCTCTATCTCAGCAAAATCTTTATTGAAATACTCAAAATTCCTTTTACCATCCCTTGTTTTTTCAAGAGGAAAACTTATAATAAATCTAGAATCTAAAAAAACATCTGCATTATTTTTACCCTTAACAGAATTATGATATTCTTCTGAATAGAAATGTTTAACAAATTCAAAAGGATTCTGTTCTAATATTTTATTGTCAGAAAGAACAGAATCTCCTACAATTGTTTCTATAAATTCTTCTATTTTTAATCTTTGCTCTTCAATCATTGCCTCAACAAAATATTCTCCTAATCTATCTTTTAGTTCTCTCTCATAATATTCCATTTCAGCATCAGAGTAAGTAAAATACTCTCTTGTAAATAATATGTTAATTTTATTATTATCTTTAAATCTTTTTATTTTAGAAGGGTCTAGTATATCTTCATTTGATTTCTTTTTACCCATTGCTCTTTTATAACTGTCTGCTTTAGCGGTATCTGTCTGACTTCCATATCTAAATGCGTTAATCAGAGTATTAGCCTGTCTTTGATAGCCAAACCAGTTATTGGAAAATTTATGAATAAGGATATTAGTACTCACACCAAGAGAGTCTTTTTGAGCAAATTTTTTAAGAATATTAATTGTTTTATCAGAAGCAGTTTCTTTTAAATTTCTAATAACCTCATCTATTCTTTTTAAAATATTTCCTGTCTGCCCCTGTCTGTTTGCAAGACTTGTTTCCATCTCAAGTCTTAGGATTTGTCCAAACAAACCACCTCCCTTTCCTGCACCATATAATCTTGACTCTAACCAGGATACATCAGTTGGATTCTGTAGTTTTTCCTTAATAAGTTCAATGGTCTGTTTTCCTGACAATTCTTTTCCTTCTTTAGTTATATATTTTAATTTTCCATCTAATATATGCTGTCTAACAACAGAGTTAGATTCCATAATGCTTCCAATAAGTACTACCTGTTTATTGTGCCATTTTTCTACTAAATCGGTAACTCTATTTCTTACTTTTTCAAAATCTGGATTTTTTCCACCAACTAAAAACATATTACTCTTTTTAAATTCTTCTGTAACATAAGAACCATCCAACTTCTTATTAAGAAAATATTCTGATATTCTTCCTAATCTATCTAATATTTCTGTAGTATCAAAGGATTCAATAGAAATATTATCTAAAAGTTTATTTAATTCTTCCACTTCTACTAGAACATCACTATAAATGAAACTCAAATCATTGTCATGTTTATCTAATTGTTCAATTTCTGCATCTAATTTGTTAATTGTATGGTTAAAACTTTTTATCGTATTTTTATAGTAATCAGACTTCTGATTAAATCTGTTAGTATTTCTGAAATTTCCCAGACTTTTTATGAGTCTCCTTTTTAAATCTTTTCTATACTTTATCCACTGGGATTGACTGGCATTTCCACTATTCACATCAGCAGTATTCAGTCTAGCATCAAAATCTACAGGAATGACATCCAACTCTGGTCTTCTCATTTCTTCATAACTTATATCTCCTACAATATCTGGATTAAATTGAAGAGGGTCTTGAAAAGAATCATCAAAAACATAGTTGTTATCCAATTCTTGTGCTTGATAAGCAAACAGTTCCTCATTAGCATTCATTTCAATAGCAGCCTGTTTGTCCAATTCTTCTGCTTGTTTGTTAAATTTTTCTTTTTCTATTAAAAACGCTTCCAAACTTTGAGGAAATTTACATATGATTTCTCCAGTAGTGCTGTTTTGTCTTAAAAAAGTAGCCTGTTCTACAAAAGCATCTCCCATTACACTAATAACATACTGTCTGATTTTTTCTACTACTTTATCTAATCCTGTTCGTTTGTTAAATTCTGCATTAGTTCTGTTGTTTTGGAAGTCAAGTTCTTTAGTATTATCATTTCCCATATTGTTTCTAAGCAGTTCATTATTTCTATCTTCTTCTAATTTCTTATTAGCAGAATCAACAGGATGTACATATCCTTTATCACTTACTTCAAATCCACTTTTTTGTAAAATATCTCTGACATCAGAATCCATTTTCTTTTTTATAGATTCTACATTATTTCCTAAACAATCCATAATTTTTCCATTTTTTAAGTTAATTTTAACAGAAAGCATTTATATCTTTTATATCTTCTGTTGTAATACCTTTATTAGTATCATTATTTATAATTTCTGAACTAGCATCTATATAAACAGGCATTATATCAGCATCAATAAAACGTAAGTTTCCATTTATATCTTTGAGTACATTTGAGGGAACAACATCTGATATTTCATAGATACCATTTGTCCATACAGGTCTCCCTCTTACAGTTTTTGCAGTTCTTTTAAAATTATTTTTTTCTAAAAAACTGTCTATTTCAAATTGAGTAGGAATTTCAGTTGATTCTATATAAGGTTGTTCCAAAATAATAGATATATTATTCATACTATCTAATCCAAATCCTGTTATACTGTATGCTACATCAGGAAAGACTTCATTATGCGCAATCAACCTATTTACTAAGATATTAAAATCATTAGGGGTTTCTACTCTGCTAAAAGAGTTTAATTTTAATACAGATTTTTTATCATTAGAAAAATATACTTCAGACTCAGTACCTTCTTCTAACTTTTTAGATGTAAGAGTTTTAATATCTCTTATCCAAACATTATTTTTTATTGCACTTCTTCGTAAGTTTCTGAGAAATTGTTCCTTGTCCCAAGAGCTTTGTTCCTCTTTTTTTGAAGTTTCAATGCTTTCCTTGATGAGATTGGATGCTTCTGATATTGTTTTGTAGTTTCCATTCCCTTTTGACTGTTCTCCCACCAACCTATTGAAGGCACTGCTCTCCACTGTTCTTTGGTTATCCAATCTGGTTTCTGCTCTATTGTTTTCATAACTATCATCATTAATATTATTTTCTGCAAATGTACCACTTTTTTCTGAATTATTCAAATTTATAGTGCTTTTTGGAGAACTTAATTTTCTTTGTTTTACCATCTCTTCTGCTGCTTTTAGTATGGCATTTGTACCTACTTCATTCTCTCCTAGTTGTGTAACAGGCATTGAGTCTTCTGAGGATATTGGTTCAAAACCAGAAAATGGTTCTTGATAATTTTCAACTGATGAATATTGGTCTAATAATTTTTCTGCCTCATCAGTAGTAGAAGTATTATAAGAATTAATACTTGGACTGAATCTTTCTTGCTCAGATTCTACATTTGCACTTTCAAGTAATTCTACAAGTGAATCAACTGCTCTTTGGTATAATGTGTCCTTTATTTTTACTTTATCCCCCATTATAGCCTTTATAATTGATTCTGCAAATGCTCTGAAAAAAGATTTTCCTGACTTCTTATAAGTTTTATTATTCAGTACTCTTGCAAGTTCTGGGGTAAAAAACAACCCAGCCAAGTATTCATTAATATCTGTTGCTCTGTAGGCAAGTTGTTGTTCTCTATTAAGTCCTTGTCCTTGTGCAAGTTCTACAATCTCATTTGAAGTTTTTGTTAGTAAATCTTCTTGCCCTTTCTGCTTTAACTCTTTATAAATAACTTTATATGCATCTTTGTATATATTTATAATTCTTACAACAGAGGGTGGAATATTGTTTTTATCATATACTTCAATTTCCAATTTTTCTTTATTAGTGGTAATAGATTTTATATACTTTTCAAGTATATTTACAGTAATGTCGTGTAAAACTTCTTCCATAATTGCCTCTTCCTGCGCCTCTCTACTTATTGTATTAGAAACTAAAATTTCTTTAGTATCAGGATAATATTCTCCATTTCTACTTTCATCTAATTCAGAAGTGAATCTAACAGTAAGTTCTTCTGATGCAGATTGAGAAAGAAGATTAGCAAGAGGCTGATATTTTTCCTGAGTAATTTCAGATAAAGATTCAGAAACTTGCACTTCTTTTTCTTGTTTTATCGCACTACTTACAGTGTTTTTTGTATTTATTATTGGAGCATTAGATTGTTCTATAAGAGATGCTGTAGTATTATTCTTTTCTACTAATGAAGTTTCTACAGAGCCTCCTATCTTATATTCATTCATTCCAAACGCACCAAGAGTATTTAATCTTTTAAAATAAGCACCGACCTTTTCATAGAGATAAATATTATCTTTATCTTTAATAGTTATAAATTTTCTGTCCATATATATATTTGGCAGTTTAATTTTATATGCTTGGTCTAATCTTTTTACCTGTTTTTTAATTCCATCCACATCCTGTCTTTTTACTGTTCTTACATCTTTAGCATGATGTTGAATAAATTGTCTTACAAAATTGGAAGTCATATCTTCAGGAGAGTAAGGAAGTTTTACATCTCCTCTGCTATTTATTATTGTTGCAGTATTTTCTCCAAGATTTCTGTTTATTCTATCAACATATTCTTCAATCAGTTTTCTGTCTATCATTCTGTTGTTTTCAAGAATAGCAGTGTTCCTGTCAAGATTATTAGTTCCTAATAAAGTATGCAAAGATTTTATATAACCGTTATATACTATATTGTAGTTTTCATCACTGCTGCTAATATCAGCAATATCTCTGAGATTTCCAGTAATATTATATCTTTCACCATTTTTATTTTTCAGTTCATCAAAAACTTCTAATGGAAAATGTTGTCTAAATCCAATAGCGCCATTAGCCTGGTCTGCTATAAGGGCATATTTTAATAAATCTTTTACTAAATCATTGTAGGTATAATTTTCATAAAAAGTTTTTTCTTTTATCTTAATGCCATCTTGCAGCAGTACAGTATCTCCTTTTCTTAAAAGATTCTTTAAAGTTCTATAAGCCTGATTTTTATTGAGTTTTGTATTATCATCAGAATTATATTTAATAATAGAAGGCTCATCATTCATATTTATTTCAAACTCTAAATTTTTAAAGAAAGGCTCTTCTAACAAAGGATGCTTGTTTTTTCTTAATTCATTTAGTAAAGCAGCTAGAGATGTGTTGTCACTACTGTCCATAAACAATTTTTTCCTATTAGATTCTATTGTTTCTCCATCTTCCATAAACAATGTTGATGCTTTAAGAAACATATAATCTTTCATAGCCTGCATTACATATTTTGTTCTGTACTCATCTCCTGCTTTAGAATCTTTTGATATGTTTAAATCTTTGAAAATATCATCAATCTGTTGTTGAATTGCAGGAGATTCATATGGCAACAGATTTTTCCAAAGGTTATAACCAGTGGCTATTGTATTTACAATTTTATGTCCAAAAAAAGTAGCAGGTTTGATATAAACAGCTTGTCCATCTACTGTATCTATATAGATATATTCTTGTCCTCTCAATTTTCTATCTTTAACTTGAAAATCAGAATCATTTGAATTAAGATACTGATAATCTCCTATTAAACCTGTTACATTGGAAATACCTTTTTTGTCAGCAAGATTAATAAGATTATCTTTAATTCTTATAGTTTCAAAAAAAGATTGCCCAATGCCGCTTTTTTCTATATTTAATAGTTGTTGAAGTTCATTAACTTGTCTTACTTTACTGTTTAATTGTATAAAATGTTCAAATACTGTCCATTGAAAATTGCCGCTTTTATCAAGTAAGTGATTATAAAGACTCAAGGAAGTAAGATTATCAACTATTCCTTTTTCCTTGTCATTTCCATATTTTATCTTTGTGTCTAATCTTCCTAAAATAGGTACATCTTCTCCTCCATTCTTACTTTCTTCCATTTGCCAATTTACATTATTGCCAAATTCTTTTATAAGTTGCTTTCTTACCAATTCTGTGGTATCTTCATAGGTACTTACAGTAGAAGAATTATAGTAGTCCATTAATTCAGCATATCTCCTTATAATAGGTTGAGCAATGAATAATGAAGCATAGGAGTAAGTTTTACCATTAATTTTTACTCCATCATTATCTAATCCAAGATTTTCCATTAAAGCAAAAACATTAATAGTATGAGCATTTTCATTTCTTCTGCCCATAACAAGAAGTTTTTGATTGTCCACAGAAGCATTTTGATTTTCCATATTAATTTCTGCTATCTCTCTTCCATCATTTAAGGCTCTAATTCTTCCAAGAGTACCATCTGTTGAAAATTTTCCAAACTTCATATAAAAATCTTCTTCTTCCTCCTCTTCATTTATATTCATAAGTTTTATGGGTTGTCCATTTATAGATATCTGTTGCAATATGGAACTGAAAATAACCCAATTAGAATGAACACTTACTCCTATTTGTCCAGAGTGCCCTAATGCCATCACCTTTTGCTGATAAACAGGATTGTATAATGTAAACCGTTTCCAATCATTTTCACTGGAAATAGTCTCGTCAATTAAATCAGCAGATGATTCTGCAAAATTAGTGTTTACAGTTTGAGTTATTTTTTGTTGTACTCTATTATCTGGAGACTTATATACAGATTTATAAAGAGATATAATATTATTCTCTAACATTCTGTGGTACAGGTCTTTACTTTGTTGTAATCTTATATAGGCATTATTTTCTTCTTCTTCAAAGTTTTTATTCAATTCTGCAAGAACATCATACATTTGATTGTTAAGTTCTTCTATTCTTGTAGAATTTGACGGAATAATTATTTCTTTTAGTTCTCTAATCTTTGCATTAATATCTTCTACTTCAGAAACAAAATCAGATATCTCTATTTCTAAAGACTCTTCCATAACTTTTATTAAGTCAATATCTTCTGATTTCAGTTGCATTAACTTTCTTTTTGTAGCTAACAACAAAGAAAGTTCTACCAAATGGCTTTTATTATCTTGCCATAAAGATGATTGCTCTGCACTTATGCTGTTTAGAAGTCTGTTTTTATAATCTTGATATTCCTGTTCTAATCTGCTAATTTCTTTTTTAGATATTTTGTCTTCAAGTGTTAATCTTTTAAAATTTCCTTTCTTGTCTATTGTATAATTCAGCATATACCAGTTTCTCATATCAATATCAAAGTCTTCTCCCATCTGTATTGTGGAATCTTTTGGCACAACCATCAAATCTCCACATTCTTTTGGAAGAAAACCTGCTACCTCAAGCAACATACCTGATTGATGTGCAGAAGTTGGAATACGGTAAGAAAAATATTCTCTTAATTCCTGCGGCAGTTTTTCACTGTCAATTCTGTTTGTTTCTTTGTTTACATAATCCGCCATATTAATTAGTTTGCTTCTCCAAATACCATTCTCATCTTTATATTTGACTGAGAACTTATTTGGCATGAAAACTTGTGCAGCTTTTACAGAACCATCTTCTGCCCTTCTTGTAGATTTTAAAGTACCATCAAAAGCATCTGTATATATTATACCCTTATTATCATACTTCTTTATAAAATCTTCATAATGACTAATTCTAAAACCTTCTTCAGAAGCAACAGCAGAAGAAGAACCAGGGAGTTTTGGTTTAGTTATATTATTTTTAATAATAGAACCTAATACAGCCTCAAATTTCCTACTGTTTGGAGTGAACCATAGCGGAAGTTTAAATTCTGCATTTATAATTTTGATAGAGGGGTCTTGCATCCTTCTTCTTTGTAATTCAGATTTTGAAAGTGTAACTAAATTATTGTCTGAATCTAATATTTGATATACTACCTTTATACTTTCCTTATCCTGTTTATTGGATAATCTTTTATTCAAAAGTGATGCTAATTTTTCATAAGCAGCAGGCTCTTTATTAGCCAAATCTTCAAAAGATTTTATTCCAAGTTCACTGAAAAGTTTCTCTACTAATAATTGTTGTTCTTGTTTATAAAGTTCATTATAGATATTCCAGAGGTCTTGTCCTGAAATCATCTCTTTAATATTTCCTTTTTCATCAATTCCAATTCCAGCATCTTCTAATATATTTTTATCAAACAGATTTGGAAAAACATCTTCTGTGATTAAATTAATTCCATTCCCAAGTATAATTTTTTCTGGTTGAGTACCTCTTGAGATTTCATCTCTTTTGTTTTTCTTAAGATTTTTTTCAGTCTTATTAGGCTTATCCTGTTGAATAGAAAAATTTTCTTTTAACAATACAATACTTTTACTATTAACTAAATTCCAATCTACATCCTTTGTATCCTTATATAACTCGCTTATATTTAATGAAGTATTAAATCTTCCAGACTTAACAGCAGAAGCAAATGCCACTCTTACATTCATTTCTGGATTGTTTTTTTGAATCTCTTCCATATTCTTTCTCACATTATCCAAATTAAAACCTATTGTTAATTCAGGGATAAGTGGAAAAGAGGAGGATTTGATATAAACAAACCTCTGTGTGTTATCTTCTTCAAAATGCAATCCTGCATAAAGAGGTTTAGAAGGCTGCATCAAAGCAATACTCTTCTGTTTGCTGGTCAATTTGTTTTCTTCATTAACTCCATTAGTACTTTGATCTTCTAATTTACTCCATATTTCTTTAAAATCTTTAGCAGACATTCTTCCTTGACTTCTTAATTGGGTAAGAGCATCCTGCCAAGTTACCCACTCCTGACCATCAGAAGTTTTGTTATTAAAGTATTCTACTATTGCAGGAAATTTTTTAAATTTATTAATAAGATTTTTTAATTCTTTATCCTGTTTTTCAGTTAATTCTTCATCTTGTTTATCTACCTCTCTTGTAAAGATAATATTTTCAAGTTCTTTAACTCTTTTAATTTCATTTTGTATTTCATTTGTATATTCATCTGGATACCAAGTTTTAAACAATACATCTAAAACTTCAGATGAAGAATTATTATCCTGCAAAATAATTTGAAGAGAGTTTTTCTGTTCTGTAGCCAACTTCTTTCCTGGTGATAACAATGCTTTTAATCTTTTTGAAAGATTAGTTGCTGTTTTCTTTGCAATATGTTTATATATTCTATTCTTTTCCTGTTGATTTGCCAGTAATCCTTTTTCTGTCTCAATTTCCACTTCACCAACGACTTCTTTACTTTTTTTAGAATCAAATCTAATATTTGAAGTATCAACAGTTCCATCTTCGTTTATATGAAAATAGTCTTTATCTGATTCTGAGTAATTAGTCAAGTCTCCTGCAAATGTTGCTTGAACTGTTTGTTGATTGACAAGGTAATTCACTATATAATCATAAACAAATATTTGAGCAATAACATACTTATTTAATTTTGCCTCTCTTCCCTGTTTTCTTTCAAGATATTTATTATCTATTTTTTGCAGTCCTTGTTCTGTGAAAATACCTTGCTCAACTAACAACCCTCTTGAATTTTCTACATCTGTTACATCAAGAAAATCTTTGGCAATCTCTTCAATACAAGAATTGACTTCATCTAACAGTACACTTCTGTTATTTCTTACTAATTTATTAAGATTCTCTTCTGGATTACTGCCTCTTAAAATAGAACCAATAGCAGATAAAAAGGTTTCCTTACTCCCATCAAGATTTGTTACCTCTAATGTATTAAAAGATGGAAGTATATAAAATTGTTCTGATTTAAAATCATTTCCAAATACACCATTTTCAGTATTATTTACTATGTAGTTTATTATTCTATTTAGCTCAGGTTGAACTAATTGATTATATAATTCCTGTAAAACAAAGCTTCTTTCTGTATCAAATATTGGCTGTTTATTTTGATCTATAAGAATTTTACCATTGCCATCTTTTTTAACTCTTTTCAATGAGACATTGTTTCCGTTTATCTCAAAATGATTTCTCATTAAATCGTAAACAAGGGTTTTAAATATATTCATAGCACCAGTATCAGAGATAGCTGGAAATGGTAGTCCTGCAATTCTTAATCCTATCTCTGCTGCTCCTGCCTTACCTGCTACTTCTCTACTTTTACCTTTTGCCTCTCCATAGGTTTGAGTAAAATGTCCTTCTGTACATAAAAAATAATCTCTAATAGATAAATCTTCTATTCTACTTTTATCTGGTACTTTTTCTTTTCCTTCTTTTAATGCGACTAAAGATACCTGTATTACATCTATTAGTTCCTTTAACTCTGGATATTTTTTTAACATTTGGATAAGCATAGTTTCTTTTCCAAATGCTGATTTCAACATGTCTTCTATAAGTGCATTATCCTCATCTTTGCTGACTCTTGGTTCTTTTAATTTTTTAATTTTTTCAGAGGTTGCATTAGGGTCAGCATATTTATTAACTGTCTTTCCTCCAATATTAATTGCTATAGCGGGATTAAACGTTACCATATTGTCCAAAGTAACCAGATTATCTATATTACCTGCATTGTCATTAAGCAGTAAATTATTTGGACTGTATCTGCCAATATCAAAAACTGCTCCACTTTCTTGCTTTTCTAATGTCTTTGACATATTTCTGTACAGTGTGTCTATAGCCCCACTAAAATACTTGTTGTTAGTGCCTTTGAGAACAATGTTTCCATTGACAATTTTACCTTGTAAAAGATTATTGATGTTAACTTCTCCAAAATTTGTTCTTCCATCTAATATTATTTCAGTAGAAATTTCGTGCAAATTAATTCCAAAATAATTAAAAAACTTTGACAGTTCATCTTCATCAATTCTATAATTATTATTTTTATCTGCTATAAATTTTCTATACAAGGCTTCAACATCCTGTGCTACTTCTTTATTAATTTCAAAAGTATTGCTATCAAGCATTTTAACCAATGGAGATTGTCTAAGATTATTAAGCCAATCTTTCTCTTTTAAAATATCAGCATTTTTACTATCTGCATTCATAGCACTTACCTTGAAATTACCATTAGCCTTGCTTTCTATTAAAATAAAGGACATTTTAACAGGATTCTGATATAATGTATATCTGATTTCTCTTGTTAAAGAATCATCTTCTTGAAGACTATTTATTCTATCTAATATGCCTTTTAAAAAATAATAATCTGATTTTACTTCTCTTTGCTTTCTGTCTTCTTCACTTTCATTTTCTTTAACTTCATTTGAGACTCTTTTTATAGACATATCAATCAATCTTTGGATAGTCAGAGTAAATGCTTCCATACTGTTATTAGGACTTTTACTAAGTGCTTCCTGTATGCCAGAAATAACAGTATCAACAGGTACATATTGTTTCAGTTTATTAAAATTATCTCCAGTAGGTGAAAATTTAGTATCTTCAACCATAGCAAAAAAACATTTTAATTTCTGACTAATTGAAAATGCTGCTGGCACTTCATAAGAAGCTTGAGTATATCCTCTAACATTCTCTCCTCCTTCATCTATATTTTCTTCATTCTCACTGTTAAAACTTTCTTCATCCATATTAAAGAAATCTTTAATATCTTCAAGTACTCCGTCTTCACTTTCTAATATATCCTTTCTAATATTAGAAAGATAATTATACTCAAGTTCTTCATTTTTATAGACATCTAGAATTTCTTCAAATACTTGATTGGCAATTTTCTGAACTTTTTCACCAGTAACTTCAAATTCACTACCACTTAAAACAGGCTCAATCAATCTGTAAAGAATATTGTGGAATAGATTATCTTTTATTTTAGCAAAATCTTTTTCAGTAAATACTTTTTTCTTTCCATTGCTGTCAGTAATTTCTTTTTCTATATTAGGGTTTTCTACTGATTCTGGACTACTTACTTTATCTTCAGCAGTAGAAATAATTTCTTTATATTCCACAGGTAGTATAATCAATTTATCCAAAAAGGGAGTTCCTGCAAATCTTGTTCCGTCTAATTTAATTAATTTTGCTTTAGTACCAGTTTTATCTGTACCTTCAAATTTATATGTTTCACCTTTGTACTTTACAAGTTTTCCTGGCAATAATCTTTTCTGTTCTTCTTCCTTTGTAACTTCTTCTGCTGCTTGTTGTGCTTTTTCCGCTAAAGTTTGTTTTTTCTCTGTCTCAGATTTTTGATTCAAAGATTTTTCTTCCTCTTTTGTAGGAGATTTATCAATTTTAATATTAGCATAATCTAATGCAATAACAGGTTGTATATCATTTATATAAGCATAACCATTACCACTTTCATCTTTAAATGGAGAGTTTTGAGATGGAATCCTTCTGAAATCTAATTGCGTTATTAAGTTTTGCTTCAAGGCATCTTGATAAGATACATAAGAAATATTAACATCAATAATAAATCTGCCGTCTATAGAATAGACAGGTTCTATTATAGGAATTTGAACATTTTTTGTTAAAAATTCCTTCTCTGCATTATATCTAAATTCTCCGTCTATAGATTTTTCATTTTTATCTAACATATAAGACGGATAAAGGTCTGTCAAATAAGATTTTGAATACCTTTCTCTAAAATTATTTATGACCTCTAATATTTTGTTTAAAGTTCTTGATTGAAATTTAAAATTTGCTTTGCTTCCTTCTTTTTCTTGTGCTAAAGCCTTATATATTAAATCTTTTGACTGTACAAGTTTTTTTAACTCCTCAACTCTCTTGTTTTTAAAATCTACATCCTGTATAGTATTTGTTATATTAGTTAATGGAGATATGGCATAAGTTGGTTTGCCATTTATATCTACTCCATTTTGGTAAATCATTATAACAAAATTACCAGAATTATCTTTTAAAAAGTCTTTATATCCACTTATATTTTCTATATCTACATCATCTTTTAATCCCAAAAATTTTTTATTTTTACCATCATAAATAGCAATATCTGCTGTTGGATTTGCTTCTGCTACTGTTTGTACTTGCCCATTCCTGAGTTTTAAGTTTGTACCAGTTCTCCTTGTAGATACTGTCATATCCAACTTGTTATTGTTGTCAAGTAAAGATTCTCTAATATCTAAATTTAGTCTTTGTGCATCATTAATAACTTCCCGTTGTCTTTGAGCCGCCTGTTCATAAGCCATATCAGTAAATTCCTGTTCACTGAAAGCATCTTTTCCGTGTATCTCTTCAAGATAGTTTTTTATTTTATCTATAACTTGATGAAAGTTAGCCACATTTAGTTCATTCCACCAGTAAAAATCATGTAAACCTCTTGCTACCCCCTGTTCTTTTTCCATACCTTTTGCAGATAAATCTGCTGGAAATTTTCTAAAAATTTCAGAATCCCTTCTGGTGTATTTTCTTTCTCCGTGCTTTGCACTTGAATTTCTATGTTCTATTTCCAAATTAATAAGTGCAGACAGAGTTTTATGCTCATTTATTAATTCATTAGCAGACTTACCTGTAAAAGATAAAGCCTGTTCAATGACATATCCAAAGGTAGTATCAACTCTTTTAAGAACATTAGGCTCACCTTTGTCTAATTCTTCTTTTGTTGGATACTGCCAAATAGGTACTGTTTGAGACAAGTCTTCTGGTAATACATTGTTTTTTACACTAATTGAAACCTTTTTTCCAACAGTCAGCAAATAAGGGTCAAGAAATGGGATAGAACTCTCTATTATCTTTCCATTTTTATCTACAAATGTTATTTCTCCTTTGTTACCATCATACACAGTGTTATATTCAGTTCCAAGAAACGGCAACTTTGCTATTGCTTCAGAGATACGTCTTCCTATTACTTTCCAAAAATCTCTTCCTTTCCAATCAACATTTTTAGCAGTGTTTGGATTTACTTTTTCATCTTTTAAAGTGTTTTCTATTTGTTCAGAAGTAGCTTTCTCAATGCTTTTAGGAGATGTTTGAGAAGTTGCAGCATCTGTTGTTTGCCCTTCTTTAACAAAATTATTTCCAAAGTACTCGCTGTATTGTTGATTAAAAAAGTCTTCTGACTCTCCTTGATAAGCTTCTGACTTTTTAAATGCTTCCTTTATAAAATTATAGGCAGACTCAGCCATACCATATCCTTTTTGAGCGGCTATAGCCTGTATAGTATCTACGAATTTAATTCCTTCAAGTCCTAAACTTTTTGCTCTTTTATTCATATCATTAAAAGTATTCTTAAATCTTTCAACAATATCATTGTGATTTTGCAAACTCTTATTTAATACTCTAGGTTGCCCAAGTACCTTTCTTTGTTTCTTCTTTTGAGCCTCTTGTAAATGTCTATCAAACAATTCCTGCCCTCCTACAGGTCCTGTTGCTTCCATTTCCTCTACTGTAAAATCTGGAATAGAAGTTGTGTCAATAATTTTTCTCATCTCTAGACTTGTATTTTTTTCTAAATTTTCTCTCTTATCTTTAATTGCTGTAGGTACTTCTGGTATTTCTGGTGCTTTTATTTCTACATTTTTATCATTTTCTTTTGCAGTTTCTATTGCTTTATTATACTCAGCAGGAGTTACAGCTTTTCCTGTTTCTTCTTTAACTTCTTTAATTTTTTCTCCTACATTCTTTTTATTCAAACTTTTACTCAACAATTTAGATTTCCTTCTTATTTTTTCAATCTCTTCTCTTGCCTCTTTTTGACCTTTTGGAGAATTAAGTTCGTGGTAACTTTGAAGTAAACCTTCCTGACTTTTTTCTGCCATTCTAATATACTCTTCTACTTTACTTCTTGCCTCCATCAAAGGATGGGTATCTTCTAACTTTTCAATAAATCTTTTTTTTCTGTTTTTATTCAACCTTTCAATTTCTTCACTAATATCATTATCAATTTGAGATAATCGCTCTGTTGTTAACCTCTCTACTAATTCCCCTTGTATATGAGAATTTAAAAGTAATTCAGTTAGTTTTCCGCTTTTATGTTTGTATATATGGTTATCATGTATATCTGCTGTCATTTCAGCAAAGTCAATAGCCTTTTGAAGAATTTGTACTGTTTCTGTATTTTCAGTATTTATCTGACCACTTTCATCAGTCATTTCACTAAAGGTATTTTGTAATTTTTTTAGATTATCTATAAGAACCCCAGCAGTACCCTTTGCAGCAGATTGAAGTGCTAAATCCATCAACATTTTTTTACTTACTACTTCTGCTTCTCCATATTTACCCTCTGCCTGTAGTTTATCTATTTTTGATGCAGAATCAGCAAAAGTAATTTCACTGACAACATTCTGCAAATATTTATTAACATCTTCTTTATTGTATTTAAGAATAGCATTTAACTGTTCTACTTGTGGTTTTTGAAGTTTTTTGTAGTTCCTTGCATTATTAAAAGTTTCCACACTTTCCATTAAACCTGACTGCCCTAAACCCATTAAAGCACCAAGTACTCCCTGTTCAAGATTTTCTGATTCCCACAAACCTTCTTTGAGATAATCACTAAGAGATAAAGATTTTCTTTTTGCCAATGCTTCTGCTGAAAGTTGAGCATATTGATTCCATACTCCCTCCTCCATAAACTCCTCTGCTGTTTCTTTAGCCAAATATGCAGTTTGTTTTAATATATTTCCAGCAGTCCATTTTGGTTTTAAAAGATTTCTTGCTAAACTTGCTCCTTTAGTAAAATATGCAGCATAATTCAAGTTAGTCAAAGTATTGATGTTATTTGCAGTAACAGCATTTCTTCTTGCAGCCATTGCAATTCCATAAGACTGTGCCTCTATATCAGGATTATCGTGAATCATATTATTAATTGCAATATTAACTTCTTTTTCTACTCTGTGCTGTAATTCTTCTCCTCTATAACCCTGTGAGGCATATTCTTTATAGAGTTTGTCTCTGTCTATACCTGCTTTATCTTCTAAAAAATTTCTACGAACATTATTAAATGTTTGATTACCAATTTGCTGAGATTCAGCATTAGTCATTAGATAGGAAGTTGCAGTAGTAGTAATACCTCTTGCAAATCTGTCAGCCCAACTTTTAACAATAGATGCTTTTGCCTCTCCAATGATGCCTTTTTTTATAGTCTTTGCAAGTATTCTTTCTACACCACGGCTCATTACTTTTGTAGCACCTCTGGCTACACCTCCTATTCCATAACCACTAAGAAGAAAAGATACAGAAGATGCTGCTGCATCTAAAAAATTATCAGTATTGGAAAAAGTATCTTTTATTGCACTTACAAGTTTCTCTCCTTTGGAGTATTTATTGATATAAATAGGATTACCACCATCATCTAAGACAGGAGTGCCATCAATACCAATCATTAATCTTTTAGTATCCATAGGATTTCCACCTTCTCCCTCTATTTCCATTCTATATTCTTTCCCATTGTGAAATACAGTTGCACTGCTTACAGGAGTAAGATTACGTGGATGTCCATCTGAATTTATCATAAGACCTCTATTTGCTTTTTGTCTTCCTTCTATATCAAGAAATTTTGCTCTACCAATAGTATAGTTTGTCAGTCCTTGATTTTGCAAATATTGCTGCTTTTCTTCTTCTGACATCTTATCAAAAACATCCTGTTTTTCTTTTGCTAATGCAAGTTTTCTGTTTTCTAAATCCTTTCTTTTTGCAATTTTACCAGCGGTAGGTATTTCATCCCTATCTGAAGAGGTAAAAAAATCTTCAACAGCAAGTCCTATTTCTCTTCTCATCATAGTATTACCAGAAGCTTCTAATATCATAGGTAAGTCCAAAAGAAAATCAGTAGTCATATCTATAACAGTATCTGTAAATTCTTCTGCTCTTGCACCTGTTCTAAACCACATAGAATCAGCATAACCTGCTTTCATTTCTCTTTTAAGTCTTTGATAGTCGGCTTTTTCTGCTTCAGTGGTTACTCTCCATTCTGAATCATTTACTCTTTTTAAAAGATTTACACCAAGACCAAATCCTGGTATATATTTTAATGGTGAATCATATATATAGACAGTACCATCAGGGTTTTCTACATAGTTATCTAACATTGCAGAGGTAGCCACACCTTTAAGCAATTTACTTCCAAACCATCTTTGTGACATCTCAGTCTGAATTAGAGCCATTTCTGTATTATACGCGTCTTCTGCATCTTTCTGCTTTTTCATTTGCAGTTTTACTTGTTCTGTAATAGCTTCAAACTCAAGTTTATTTTTATATTGTTCAGCATCCCATCCTATTTCTGAAGCAACATTTTCAACAGTTGCATCAGGTCTTTGTATAGCATTTAACCATCTTGCAGTATTTTTATTAGCATATTTGAATCCATCTGGTTTTCCATATTTTTCAACTTTTTTTGCCATTTATCATTTTGTCTTTTATTTATGTAAGAAATTCATCAATCATTTGAATTTCTATTTTTCTCTCTTACTGAGAGACTTCTTGTAACTTGTATTCCATTAATAGTACTCTATTATTCTCTGACTGACAATTTTCATAGTTTTCTGATTGTTAATATCAGAGACTTCAGTTCTTTCTACCCAATTACCTGTTGTTTTCGAATGACAAAGATACAAATTTTGAAAGCAATTCACAACAATAAAATTTTTTCATATAATAATTTTATATTTACATATCACTTGGTAGAGTTGCATTTACTTGTAATTCTAATATCTCTCTAATTTGAGGATTAAATTTATCTGTTTCATTTTTAAAGGCTTCTATTGCACGAGGACTATCATCTATATCATTTTCTTTTAACCACGCTCTGTATTTTTCCATTATAGAAGTTTTTCTACTATTTAGTGCATCATAAGAAGCCTGCGCAAGTTTTCTTGGATTATAACCGCTGCCAAGATAATCGCTATATATGTATGCTCCACCTCCTTTTTCATAAACATTAAGAGTATTCATATCATATGCAATATTTTTATTATATTCTTCCAAACGACTTGTTGAGAAAAGACCTCTTACTTTTGGCATACCTATGCGCATATTTCTATCACTTTGTTCTGTTCTTATATTACTTTTTGTTACAGCAACTTTATTTTCATCTATTTCATCGTATGTTCTTCTTGTATAATTAGTCTTGCTATCCATGTAATTTAAGTTAGAGTAAGCAAGATTTGGTCCTCCATAAGTATCAGATATAACAACATCATCCAAAGTCTTTGTTTTGCCATCTGTACCCTTGTATTCAACTCTTATAGAATGCGTTCCAACATGGTTTTGTGAAGAGCGGTCTGCGGTGTATAGATAGTCAGCTCCATTTTCTTTATATGTAGCTCCTAAGATTGGAGTGTACTTTTCTTTTATTTTATTAGGGTCTGTTTCTGTCACTATCTCAATTTGTAGTGTATTCAAATTAATTGCTGGGGACCCTGTTAGTGCAACATCTCCGTCTCTCATTTTATTAACATTGTTCATTTCATCAACGGAGAAAACAGTACCTCCACCAAAATTAAGAGGAATTTGATTTGCCATTCTATTAGATTGTGTTCTATATTCATCAGTCATCCAGGCTGCCCTTTCTAACGCTTCTTGATAAGTGCAGTTTTCATTTTGTTGAATACTTGTAGCTAATGCAGCAACACCATAATTTCTTCTTGTTTCTAACTCTTTTTTGGCTTGTGATAGTTGTGATATAAGCTCTCTTTTATCTTTATTAGAATATTTAGAATTGTTTTGTACTGTATTCATCATCTCAACAAGTATTTGGTCATTTGTATATCCTTTCTTTTCATAGTATCTACGCATATAGTCTGCATTTTCTACTTTTTTCCCATCTATGTATCCGTTATACAATCTTTCAAAAAATCCTCTGTATCTTCTGGAATTGCCATTTTCATCTTTATAATCAAAACCATTAAGTAGCTCAGCTGCCCTTTGGTGATATTCCGCAGATGCCTTGTATTCAGATATTGTAGCACCACTGCTTCTTGCCAGTACTTCGTTCTTTCTTCTATTATCCTCTCTTTGTGCTTCCCAAAATTTCAAAGCAGTAGCATCATTTGACCAGTTATCTGTATATTCTTTTTTTTGTTGTGTGTAAGCCAAAGCACCTTTTATAATATCTGCTACTGCCTCTCCTCTAATATCTCCATTTTTATCAACATAATTTCCTATACCCAATCTTGTCATCTGTTCCAAAAGAGCCTTTGTTGCTGGGTCATTAAAGAATGGATCAATAATTTGCATTGCTTTTTCTCTGTTTGATTCTGTCATACCAGATATTTCACGTATATATCCAAATCTGCCTTTAGCATCTTTGTTAGGTCCAAATGCTATGTTTCCTTTTGCTGCCATTCCAGCAAGTAAGTCTTTAATTTCTTTATAAGAATCCAAAGGAAGTTCTTTCATTCTTTTTGATAATTCTAAAAATAAGTCTCTTTGCTCATAACCAGGAGTATCTTCATACACACCACCACCACTTGTTCTTCCTGCTGCTTTCCATTTTTGCAGAGCCTCCTCTTTTAATTTTTGATTCATTACAGGGTCTTTAACAGTACTGTCTATTCTTTTCCAGTGGTCAGCATAATTTTTAGCATTAGTCTGTATTCTTGCTATATCTCCTGTTTGCCAGTCTTTAGTAAGTTGATTTCGTAAATTATTCAATTCAGAACTGTATCTTTTCCAGTTCATAGGATCTTTTTGTATTTTAGATACTAAATTATCAGCTCTATCACTGTACCCTTGCAATACCTTTTCTACATATTCTCTCTCCTGTTGGTCAGGAATATAACTAACATCTATGTTTTTAAACATAGCAGCAGTATTAACAGTACCATCTAATCCCTGTTGTTGAACCTGTAAAGCCCTGTCCATAAGTTCATAAGGAGGTCTAAAAGTAAAGTCCTCTACAAATATTGGTTTGTCTGTTTGATAAAATCTTGCCATAGTTATTTTATATCTATTTATTTGTTCTTTTAGGAACTAAACCTTTGTTAGCTCTTTCTACTGCATCTACTCTTTCAAGTGCAGTAAAGTCCTTCCACTGTTCCTCTGTATAATAGTCTTTCCAGTTAAAATTTGGAACTGCAATTCCACCAGGAATACCTGTTATTCTGCCATTTATATCTACTGCAAAATTACTGTAAGCATTGTTCATTGCATTAACAGTTGCATTTCTTTCCTGCACTTTGTTCATAGACTTTCCAAGTTGCTGCCAACCTTGTCCAATAGATTGTTCATCTCTAATCATATTAGTATAGAATTGGTCCCTATCCTGTCTATCTGCTAAGTCTCTTGCCTGTTCTCCCTGCATAACTGCCTGGTCTCTTGCTGCTTGCATTTGTGCCTGCTGTCCAGATATGCCTAATAACTGTTGCAGTTCATTTTGATATACCTGCATATCCAATTTATTAGCATTAGCCTGTGAAGCCAAATCCATTGCTCTCATAGTATTGATGCCTCTTGCAGTTTGTCTGTTTTGAGCAGTAGCACTTCTTCTTGCCAACTCTATTTCATCTCTCTGAATATCTCCCATTCTTTGAACAAGTCCTTTACTGTCTTCAATAGTTTTTAAAGACTCTTTTCCAAAATCTGTAAAAACATTAATATTGGGTTTATCTCCTGCTCTATTTATTAAAGTGTTTCTTTTACCTGCATAAGCGCTATGCATACTACCAGCCATACCTGCAATATCTCCAAAAACAGGTAGATTATTCATAATAGTATCTGCCCAAGAACTACTTATAGGAGATTTTGAAACTGTAGCACTTTTCCCATATCTGTCTGCTATCACTTGTTCTTGAGGAGTCAGTTTTGTACCAAAAGTAGGATTATATATTTCTAAGGATTGTTCTGAAATTAAATTAGGATTTACATTTTTTGCACCAAGCGTAGAATAATTATTCGTTCTATCTTGATTTATTTCTTCTGGATAAAGACCTATAGTATTAAGGTTCATATTAGGTTGAAAAGATAACTTCAAAGGTTGAACTCCTATTCTACGAGACCCAGCACCAAATTGCTGTCTATTATTACTCTGATTATTAAGTAATTCTTGAATACTCATATCCAACTGTTCTTCCTGATTAGCAGTAAGCATATATCTGTCAAGAGTATCTTTTGCTAATCTGTCTCCTTTACCCGATTTTTTTTCAAGATTGGCAATTTTATTTTCTCTGTATTTTTTCCTTTGAGCCATTGTTTTACCATCAATAGATACTCTGTCTGAATAAATTTTAGTTCCTGCTGGTAAATTTGCATCAATACCACCCTGTTCATGAGAAGGTCCTTGAAAATTTAACATTTGCCCATCAGGTAATTGTCCTATTTCATTACCTTCAACTTCTACTGGTACTATTCCTCCATCTCCAAATTGAGACAGTCCAAACAATGTATTATATCCTGCATTAGTATATCTTCCATAGTTATCAAGTTTTTTTTGTGCCAATGCCAAATTAGCAGCATTATCAGTTCCTGCTTCATATCCTTTAGTTCCTGCCATAGTCTTCATTTTAGAAGATGCTACATTCTGAAATTGATTACCAAGCCAGTTCATTCCTACTGCCACTCCTTTCATAGTATTTAAGATGGTGTCATTCATAGTATCTAAATCTGCCTGTGCCACCTGCTTTTGACTGTTATATATAGCAGCAGCAGGGGTATCAAGGTCTATGCCTCCAAAAGCAAAAGTCTTTGTCAAACCTCTACCCTGTTTATTATTTTTTATAACTGCTTTTTTCATTTCACCTCCGTATGCTTTAATTTGTTTTTGATAGTCTTTTTCCCAGTTTTTATATAATGTAGAGATCATAAACTCCTTCGCTTTATTTAAGACATCTGCATCATAATCTGGCTCTTTACTGTTATAACCACCTTCTTTATAGTAATCTACAGCATCCTGATAAACATTTTTGTATGGGTCAAAATCTTTTAATTTTCTATTCCTGGCATAGCTATCATCATAAAGAGCTTTACCTAACCCAACTTCATCATCCTTTTTCACGCCTTTTTTCATTCTAGCGTAATTAAAAGCCCTTGTGAATGGGTCATTAGAAAATTCTTCTTTATCACTTCCTTTTTTAAATCCATATCTATACTGCCAGTTCGATAGCATTTGTGTTGGAAGCATTGAGCCATTAGGTTGTCTTCTATTATTAAACCCCGTATCTGTGTTATTATTTAAACCAAATGTACTTCCTTTATTGGCAAGACCTATCCCTATCATAAAATCTTTATCAAGAGGTAAATTCACTCTTAATGAGTCTAATATATTAGTATTAAAAACCTTAGAATCTTTTGCTTTTCCTGCATCACTCCCTGTTGGTTTTACTTTGGTAGCGTCATAAGGTATTCTTCTCTTCTTATCTTCAGATTTTCTTATTTCTATTATTTCATCTCTATACCTTAATCCCACTCTATAATACTCTCTGTAAAAATCATCTCGCTCTTTAGGAGTCATTTTCTCTATTGGTTTGCTTGGTTTTGGCATTTGCCATTTCTCTCCTTCAGTTACAGACTTAAGCCCCCTGCTTTCCTGTTCTTTTGAAGGAGTAAAAATATACTGCCCAAATTGTTTTCTCCAAGTACCACCAGGATTGTCCTTAGTAGAATAAATACTTTCAGTTGAAAATGTTGGGTGATTGGGTTTTTTAAACTTATCTGTCAAATGGTCATCTTGATTCTTAATTTTAAAATTAGGATTCTCTTTCCAAAAACCCCTCAAGTCATAATCATAATCAGATTGTAGAGAAATAGGTAAAGTATTTCTCCATCTCTGAAACTCTTTTTCTTCAGTAGAATTGAGTTTAGTATCATAGTTTTTATTTTTTATAATAATATTACCCATAATATCATTTTATTAAAAATTACACACAATATATCCAAAGTCTTTACTTCCTTTTTTTAAGAACTTTATCTCTGGTAGTTATAGAGTTTATTTTATTGCAATCATAAAAGGCATACGTGTCAAAGCAGATATTACTATTAAGAGCAATTACAGAAACCAAATTACTGTACCCTCTGAAAACACTACTACCAACTGTTGTAAAACTGCTATCAAAAAGAATAACAGTAACAAAATCTAAATACTCATTTGTAAAATTACCACTCATACTATCAAGATTACTATCATAATACATATCTTCTCCAATAACAATAAGTGTATCATTACTCAATACTCAAATAAGATTTTTTTCTGTACAACAGAATCCTTCCATACAATAGGATTACTTGTTGTATAAACACTTTGAGTCTGTTTACCTCCACAAGCCATTAGGATAATTCCTAAAATTATAAGTATTGTTTTTTTATTTTTTTATTTTTTATTTTTAATAATAAGTTTTAAGATTATGTACAAGTTTTAAAATTAGATAAATATAAGTTTTAAAATTTATCTGACAGAAATTTTTTCATCCTCTGATGAGAAATCCAATGACAGTCTATAATCTGCAAAGTTATCAAAAATAAATCTAATTTCCAAATATTTGTCCCTAAAACTTTCTAATTCTGTCCAAATTTTTTCAAAGTTCATAGAATCCATGTTCAAAATCTTATCGATAAAGTATGTTTCCTGCACACTTGTTATATCCGACTTAAATATTGGCTGGCTGTAATCAATTCTAATATCCCTTAAAGTATTTAATGACCAAGTTTTTTCATTTTTATCTGCAATAATTTCATTAAGATTACGATTACCTACCTGATTCATCAAATAACTGGAAGACAAATCTTTATTTTTTACTTTAATATTTAATTCCCCTGTACATTGTCTTGAGTTATATACAATTAGTTTATTAAAAAATATATCATCAACATCAACATACTCTTTTGTGTCTTCATTGTATTTTTGAGCATTACATATCATTTGTATTGAATCCCATATTCTTGTTATTAAGGGATTTGAAACAGATACAAACTCAACAATAAAGGGGTATAATCTGTCGTAAAAAGTCTGATACTCTCCTTTTTTATTGTGTTTCCATATTCCACATTGACCATATATCCAAGAGTAAAATTTATCAGCAAGATGTATGTACATTGATGGTAAATAGGAGTGAAAAGACAGCCAACTTTTTAATTCAACATCAAAAGATAATGTCCAAGAGTTAAGATATTGAATAGCATTTTCTACTTCTTCTCCATCTATATACATTAAATCAGCATCTAAATAATCTACAGCAACTTGAGTTTCAACTGATATATAAGAATTTTGTATAAAAGCATTAATATCATTTTGAAATTGAGATGGATTAATAACTATACCATTAACTCTATGGCTATCAGATATTAAATCCCAACCATAATCTTTTGCAGGTAAAGTATCAGGAACCTCATATATATTTGCACTATCTAAAATAGAATCTCTTAGTATATTCCAATCCGTTGAAGACATTATATTATTTACAGGATAAGCATCAAACTCTTCTTCTGTCCAGGTATATTGCAGTATTTTAAAACAATACTGAATATATGCTTTTGCCCAATTATCATCACTGTTTTTTATTATAGGATATAAAAGACCTTTAAAGCTTCCTCCACTATCTACTATTTCATTATAGTCAGAAATGAAAGTATTATAGTCATCTCTATGATTAGCAAGACACCTTAAAAAAAGAGGGTCCTCCTCTTGATAGCTTATGGGATTACTAAGATAAGTAGCATGATAGGTGTGTGTCATTCCACATTGACCACAAGTATTTTCATTAATAAAAGAATAAACTAATATGTTTTTACCACTAAAATTATAAGATTCTACTACAGATTCTGTTCCATCAATATTAACCATAGTGAATAATCCTAAATTATCCTTCACTCTTTGTATGGTATTCCAAGTTCTTTGAGAATCACAACTGCTGCTGTCCTGATAAAAATACAAATGTCCTGTCCAGAAAATACCTTGAGCAAAAGTAGCATACCACTGTTTTACTGCATCTTTTATAACAAGTAAGTCATTAGAATTAAAAGATGATGACCAATCAAGATGGACAATAATATTAGTATCATTTGGCAATGAATTTTGAGTCCATCTTGTTTCAATTCTTGTTCTTTTAATATCTCTTTCAAATTTTAATTTACAATCTTCTATGCCTATATATCTCCAACCTGATGCTGGTCTAACTTCTTCCTGTAAATATTCAGAAAAATCTGTTTCTGGTATTACAGCATTTTGTACCTCATTTAAAGTCTGTTCAAAATTTCTAAATATAATAAGTTGTCCATTTCTAACACACAGTTCAAAGTCTGTATTATCAGTAACTTCTTCTGAAAATTTAAAATCTTTTTTTGTCAAAAGTATTCTGTCTTTATAAGAATCATAGGTAGAAATAAATCCACATCCATATTTATTGGAAGGATTATCATCAAAAGGATATTTCCTACCTGTATTTTTTTCATATTCCCTTGACATTTGAATAGGCACATTATCTTTAAACCAAGTTGACATACCTGTATCAGAAATATCTATTAACTGCTGTCCTGTAAATAGAAATGCTTTTCTTTGTTTTTCACATACAAAGAAATATCCGTGTTCTATTAAAAGAACAGATTCTCTGTGCCAAATACCTGCTGACATTCCACTACTTGCTTCTACTATTTTTCTTGGAGGTATATCATATAAAGAACCAGTACCTATAAAAGAAACTATCTGATCAGTTACTCTCTCCTGGTTGTTTTTAGGTACTTCCCACAATGCCTCTCTGGTATGAATAAATAATTGATTTCTTATTTTAAAGATGTTCATTATCTCTCCTGTTTCACCATCTAAATCTCTATAGTTATTCTGTTTAAAGATGCTGTAATTATCTACAACTTCCTCTTGAAAAGACTGTTCTGACCAATGGAATCTGTGAGGAAAATTTTCAGCACACAAAGAACAACAATTATAGGTAATTGGTAAGTGAAAGTAAGTTTTAACTCCATGTCTTCTCTCCATATCAGGATTGATTGCATATAACTCCCCTAAAACTGTTCCATTAAACTCTACATTATGGTTTCTATTTGGATTAGGAAACAGACATTTAGAATTTCCAAAAGATTCTAATTTTGTTTTTGGTTGTCTATAAGAACCTACAGGGTCAGTAGGAGAGCCTACATCTCTTGTCATTAACCATTGAAAAGATTTATCTGGTTTCAATATATCTGCTATACCTTTCCCTCCAGTATCTGTTCTCCATTGAACAAGTTCTGCCTGATTATTACCAGATTCAATAATACCAGGAGAACCAAGAAATCCATTAATACCGCCTCTTACTTTCAATGCTATATTAACTTCAGATTCAAACCACAAATCAGTAAGACAATCTGTTGCATATTCCATTTGGTCATCAGAGGGGCTGTGAAAGAAACTCCACCAACTGTTAGTAACCATTGGCTGAAACTCGCTGTAAATCCAATCATCCATTACAGTTTTTTGCAGTCCGTCATTATATGCTTTATTATAATTGTCAATCCATTTTTGGTCTGACAACATACTTGTTAATAACCATATAGCACCAGCAGTAGCAACTAATCCTACTCCTGCTCCTGCTATTATTGCCATTCCAAGTCCTATTCCAGCAGCAGCAGAAGTTCCTCCTGTAAAAATAGCAAGTACTACTCCGATTGCTATTATAACACCAGCAGCAATATAAGCTAGTGGTCCCCAGAATTGTGCTTTGGGAAGTAATTTTACTCCTCTGTTTTGAACTTTTATAGTAGTATTATATCTCAAAGAACCAACATAGGCATCCCCATTAAATACTTCACAATTACTTTCAGATTGAAGATTGGTTACTTCCTTGTAATATGGTAAAGTAAAAAATGTAGAATAAGGCTCATATACTTCTTTTTTAATTACTACATAAGGAATATCATTACCATTATAAACAGGACCTCCAGTACCTTCTTTTATTTGAACTATCTGATTTACCTGGTCAACTTGATTATTATATATACATCTGTTTCCTGGTATATTTCTTGCCGTCTCATATTCCATTCCTCTTAAAACATAAATAGTATTCTGGTCTTCTGGTTTAATAGACCAATTATAAGCAGGTTTCATTTCTAACTTATTATCTCTGAAAGCCATTTTAAAGCACCAGCCATCTTCTCCTTTTTTATGAGGACTTCCTCCTGTATTTCCACTATCTAAATTTTGGTGAGAGAATTTATTGTTGCTGTCTCCGCCATTTTCAGCATAGGAAGAACCATTAGTTACATCAGAATATCTCGTCCTGCTATATTGGTCTGATTTATTAACATCATCTGGAAAAGTCCTGTTGAATTTTCCCTGTTGTTGGATAGTATGAGTGCCGAGAGATAATTTTTCTCCTCTGAATTTATGTCTTGGAGTAATAAGATTCCAAAATCTGTTGTCAATAATTGTTGTATCAGTATCTATTTTGCCAGATTTATCAGGTACATAACGAGTAACTTTTTCAAGTTGCGGCATCAGTAGAGTAGGGGCAATATAAGTATCAAATCCAAGTACTCTTGATTCTGAAGAAGCAGACATACAGGGAGTCATAACTCCGCTGTCATATATAATTTTATTTTCTTCTGTTCTCTCATTTCTTACAATATAATATCCAACCACATCATCATCTTTTACTCCTATGTCAATACCTCTTGGGAGTTCTATTCCAGAAAAATGAAGTCCTAATTTATTGACAACAATGTCCTCTTTTATGCTGGTATCTTCTATAGTTCTCTGTGGCAGTACTTTTAAAGTAATAGTACCATTAGCATCACTTTGATTCCAAATTAATCCAGTAGGATCAGATATAAATTCAATATTTGTACTGTTTATTGCAGATATTTCTACTTTTGTTATTACAATATTACTGTTGCCGTCATTATCAAGATGTCTCAAAGTTTGTCCATCTGTTACAGTCATTGTACCAGCATACATATCTTCTGTAGTAAATGGTATTGTAACTTCTCTATCTTCAGCTACAATATTGTTGTTTCCATCTACAACATTGTAGGTAACAGTGATAACACTGATAGCAGGATAAGTCTCTTCTAACCAACGTCTGTCTATTGTTACAAGAAGAGTTCTTTGAATCCATGTTGAACTGTTTTGATGAGTATCTAATACTTTTATCAAAGGCTTATTAATGGTTGCTCTCTCTGGAAATTGATGATGTCGAATTTGTGTACCATCTAATAAATTTCCATCACAGTCATATCCCCAGTATATTGAATTTTCACAGTTGCCTGTTCCTATTTTAGGATATATTGTAGTCTTACAACTGTTGTTATCAGTATTCATAGGAAAAGTAATGACTTTTCCATCACTGTCTTCCACTCTTGAATAAGTACCATTGACAGTTTTACTTCTTCCTGGTATATGAAATACAGGTGAAATAAATCCACTTTTGAATACATACACTATTCCAAAAGAATATACTTCTCCTGGCATATAACCTGCTCCCACTCCAACATCTATATCCAAATCTTCAGTATCTCCCGCTACATCTGCTACATTTAATAAAGGAGATTTAACATTACCGCTGTCTCTTATACTAACAGCAGAAGACTGCCTTATTATACAGTCTGTTTTAATTTTGGAAGCATATTTTTGCAGTCTGCATAAATTACCTTCCCAAGATTTAGTATTTCCCAATAATAATAAATTTTCGTGCTGTTCTATAGTTTTTGCTCTATTGATGAATGCTTTTTCAAACATCAGCTCTTCTGTAGTCATTTCTGTCATATTGGACAGTGCAGAGAAAGTGTATATATTATTAACTACCGATATTGCCTCTGATACTACAGTTTTAGTAGGCATACCACCACCAGAGTCAGCAATGGAGAAAGCAAGCCTGTAAAAAGGAAAATTATTTGTATCTAAGTTTGATAAAATAACCCTAATTGCTTTTGAAGTTACTCCCAAAGACAGAGGATTATCTCCGTTATTCATAGGAGTATATGAGTAAAAACTTCCTGCTATTTCAGGATACTGGTCTGATAGTAGAGCGTTGTATATAATAATTGGATTAGTTTCATTTAGCCAGTCTGTTCCATTATAATTTTCATCTACATACTGTACAGCAACAGTATAACTTCCTGGCGGCAAAGAGCCTCCGCCTTCAAGTACTGCTATGCTTTCAAAAGAAGGAATTTGCTTGGCAATTTTTATTAAATTAAATTTATCAGCAGACCAGTTTAAATCTGCATCTTTGTATAAACCAAGGTCATCTATATTAATAACTCTTGGCGGATTAAAATTGTCTGTCCAATATATATTTCTTTCACAACCTCTTCTTAACCTGTATGTAGCCTGTATCTGATTTTCAACTCTGAAATTAAGCACAGGAGTATTAACAAGTGTAATATACTTTCCAAAGTCATTCATTATACCTATTTCACTAAAACTGTTATCTTCTGACACAGAGAATATAAGAGTATCATTATTTTCTATATATACTTTACCAATAGGTATATATCCTGCTGGAAGATTAACATAGAGTTCATTACTTGGTTCATTTGTTTTGGTGAAACTTCCATTTCCAGAAACAGTCTGCTCGTTAATCAGGTTAAGAGCAAATCTTTGTGTTCCTTTGAATTGATACAAAGGAGGCAGGTCTGTATGCAAACCTGCATTAAAAGTGGACAGATTATTATTCTGCATACTTGTAGATTCCTGTTCCTGTTCCTTGTTATTATTGTTTTTTACCTTAGCCATACTATACTCCTTCTTCCAAATGTATAATTAAAGTTGCCAAAGAAATTTTTATACCTGTATAAATTAGGCAGAGCATAAGTCTGTTCCATCAGATTTTGATATTCATCTAAATTCTTTGGCATTTTAGCATAATTTTTAGCCTGCCTTGCATATTTTAACCATTTTCTTTCTAAGTCCGCAGGTAATTGTTGAAAACCTTCTCTGCCATTCCATTGATACCACTCTGCTATTTTCCATTTAATATAGTAAGTAATGGCAGCCATATAGGATTCATTATCTGGTATTAATGGATAGCCTGTCTCTTTGTCAATAGCAGTTCTTAAATAAGCCAAAGCAATGAGACCTTCTTTAAAGGAAAATCTTAATTTCTTATTAATAGTACCTGCTATAGTATATTCTTCTTGATTAGGAATATATTTATACAAGTCTTTATTAGATTCTTTACATACTATTGAATTAAAGAAAGTGTGGTCAGAAAGTTTTACTGGTATAAAATCTCTATTAAAAAATTCACTGTTTCTCCAAATATTATACTCCCACTGTAAATCAAATCTTGGTCTATAAAAAGCCTGTTCAAATGGTCCAATAATATTACCCATACAGTCAGTATATACTGCTGTTTTATCCTGACAAATACAGCCTCCGCAGGGAGGTATTTTACAACCATCATCAGTCCAAGTACAATTTTTATCCCTACACTTACAATCAGGACTGTTATGATTTTTACATCTACATTCATTTACTTCCTGAATTAAATCACAAGAATTATCTCTAATCCAATGTCTTTTCTTGGCTATTTGAATAACCATATTAAAATAAGCAGGCACATTAGTTTCATAGTTTTCAACTTCAAGAAAAGCTACAGCCTCTTCTTGAATCTGTTCTACTTTTAAGAAACCAAGAGCCTCTCCAATCCATTCTATTGCATCAGATTCATTTATATCCGTACCTCTAAAATCTCTATGAAATTTAGCAAGTACCCTATCTACTGTTGTAAATTGCATTTGAGTCATAATTAATCAAATTGCTCTGCTAAAGATTTTTCTTCAATCTTCAGCGGATTAGTTTTAGAGAAATATTTTTTACACGGATAACACCAGTCTGTATTTCCATCTTCATTAACATACTTAATTTCAGCACTTTTAATTATAAGAAATCCATTTTCAATTTCTTCAACTTCTATTCTATACTCTTTTTTAAGTATTTCACAACTAGAAGGAATTTTACTCTCCTCTTTACTTTTATAAGTTGCTTTATCTAGTCTCATAATCTATTGTTTTTATAATATATTCTTTACCTTCTTTTATTCTATTAAAAATCGTCCTTTTATTTGCCCTTGTCAATCTTAAGGAGTACAAGGCTTTATTTAATAGAAAGACTCCGTTTTTTCTCCAAAGAAGCCTGTATCTTATCCCTCCTGTGGATTCATTAGTGTGATACAATATTTGTTTCTTCTTTCTACTGTTAGGATTAGTATCCCAAAACTTTTTTGTCTTTACCCAGTCAGGTGCTAAACCTTTTACTTTTTCATTTTCATCAAATTTAATTTCCTGTTTTCTGCCAAAAATTTCAATATATCCTAACCTGCAAGGTAAGGTAACTTCATCACCTTCAATAGTTTTCTCTATTAAAAATTTATTAAATTCATTGCACAAATTTATATAAGTTTTACTATCAACAGCATTAGAATTTTTCTGCTTGTACAGTTTATAACTGTCTCTTATGTTTTTTGGTTTCATCACTTACTCTCCTCTACTACACTATCTTTAGTATCATTGGTTAAATCTTCTTTCTGTACTCCAAAGAAAGTAACTAATTCTTCTGCTGTTTCACTTATAATCCAGTCAATAAATTCTCCATCTACAGCAAACTCCATATCCAAAGGAGATAAACAGTTTTCTTCAATTTCTTCATCTTCTTGGCATTTAGAAGGAAAAGATTGTACAGCAACAGGATCTTCAAATAAACCAGTAACAGATATCACTTGTAAATGTCTTAATCTTTGTGTAACCCCTACTATATATAAATAGCCGTCTTTAATAAAAAAATCTGGCTTATTTGATGTATATTTACTACTCTGTTTATACTTTACTTCTCTCCATTGAATCTCTGAAAATATAATACTTCCATCAATAGAAGTAACTGATTGAATTAGATGTACATTTAAGTCTGATAATGGTCTTGGCAAAGGGTATTTAGTCCTTAAAATATCACATCCTATTGGTGGAATACAGGGACACTGATGTACAGGAACTGTAATCACTTCTACACAATTTAAGATTTGATAGTTCCACTGATTAATTTTCTGTCTTTTTTTAGCCTGTTGAGACACATATTTACTTCTTAAAGTTAAAAGCTTATGATATATATGTCTTGAAGATAAACGACTATCATCACTTTGTACCCCTTTTGAGTACAGAGACTGCACTCTTTGTATTACTTCACTGACTTTCATAGTTAATTTTATTATATTCTGTTTCAAGGTAATCTTTCAACCTTTGAGTATAATCTTCTGTTTTATAAATTGAGAATGTTCCATCTGGTTTTAAATGGATTATTCTTCTATCTTCTACTTTATATCCAGTCTGTTCAAATAAAATCTGATACAGAGACAGTTGTATTTGATACTTATTAAAGTTATTTTTTAAAAGGTCGGAAAAACATCCTAATAGTCTTTCTCCTGTAAAATTCTTAAATAAATCTTCATTAGTTTTCCAATCAGTTATTACAAATCTTCCTGTTTCATTATTATACAGCAGAGTATCACAAGTGCCTGCAAATAAGTATTTTTTGTGATACATTTTTAATTCTGTGAGCATAGGGAAGATTTTTTTAGGTACTGCTTTCCAAAATTTTACTACTGCTTCTTCATATTTATTAGATGGTTTTATATTTTTGAAAGTACGTTCTTCTGCAAATAAATGAATATTTTTTCCTAATTTACATCTTGAATCCCCTTTATCTCTCCACATTTTTAATACCTCTTGTTGAGATATTCCCAACTCTCTTGCTTTCTTCAAACTTTTTTCCTGTATATTAAAAGGTCTTACAAATCTATCTACAATACCAGAAACTGATATAGAGACTGGTTTTCCATCAAAAGAGTATTTATGTAAAGACTCTTCAAATTCCAATCCGTCAAAGAAGTTCTTTATTCTGTTACTTTTCTGCATTTTGTCGTTTTATTTTATTTTCTAATTCTGTTTCTGCTTCTAAAATATCCTCGCTTACATCTTTTAGTTTAGAATACTCTATTTTCAAGGAAAAGTACTTTCTGGTTATTTCCTCATAATCTTTCTTGAGAATAGTATAAGAAGTCTGTAAGCGGCTGTGTTTAACTCTTAACTCCTCATAGTCAGATTTTAATTGTTTATTGAGAGCAGAAATCTCTTCAAACCTTTTTTCTAATACATCAAACTTTTCAGTTAAATCTTTTATGTTTTTAATCAAAATTTCAGCCTTGTCTTTACTATCTCCTACAAATAATTTATAGGCTTCCTGCATAGATTTTGTTGCATCTTGATTAACTATGACATCTTGACCAGCCTCATCAAGTTTTCTTTTACTTTTATTAAGAAAATGATTCAACAGAAGAATAGTTAAAGTCAGTATCCCTCCTACTCCAAATATGTTATTTAATATTCCTGTCATTTTAATGTTTTTTAACTTGTTTAATTTAATTTTTTTTCGTATTTTTGTAATCTTCAAGTCTATTGATGTGAAGAAATTGTGTTTATCTATTGATAAATAAACTAACGTGGAATCGCGGGAGAAATCCTAATTGATTCCACTTTTTTATTTATTCAGGATGCAAAGATAAGACAGGCGCATAGTACTGACCAGTATTTAATCTTCCTATAAATATAGAAGGATTTTTAAATTTTGTGTTATCACAAATTGCAAAATTCATTCTTCTACACCAACTTCGTCTTCCACTTTGTCTTACAAACCTGCAATTAGGAATATTTACAAATCTCTCTTTAATAAAATTATACAAGGATAAACCTTTTAATACTTCAGTGATAATTCCTTCATTACTGTTATCTTTAAGTTTGTAATTATCCTGTAAAATAAGATTGTCGTCAACAAATGAAAACTTCAAAGGAGTAACCCTGTTTTTAGAATCTCTGCCTTTAACAATAATAAATCTTTTCCAGGAATGTTCCATATGAAGAGTATCAGGTGTACCAGCTGTGCTTTTTTTACTCCATTTACTGGGCTTCTGTTTTATATTTCTGTAAAGGTAGTAAGACCTTTCAACAGTAATATTTGGAATATTTATACCTTCTCCTTTATTTTTAAATTGCAAGACAGGAGGTTGGCTTCTTTCCAACTTAACTATCCTTGCTATTAGTTTGATTATCTCTTGTGCTAAATTCATAATTGTTTGTATTTATCATTCTGTGCTGACTTGAAAATCCAGTTTACTCCATATATCCATTACTGTCTGATAATAATCTAGAAATTCTGTCTCCAATATATTTAAGACTTTTGGAATTTGAATATATTTTTCAAATCCAACAGGGTGTACTATTCCAACTGTATTTGCACCATTTTCCTGATTTACTTCTATCATAGCAGTAGGATTGCACAGTCTATAAAAAGAGTATTGTTCTGTAACCAAATCAAGAGGGAGCATATTATAAGTAAATTCTTTTAGTCTTGCTAATGCAGAAGGATTGTTAATAAGCCATTGTGATACTTGCCAATACCATCCAAGAAATCTTGTCCTTAGTTCAATATCATTAATTTTTATAAGTCCAGCATTAGCAGATTCATTTTGACTTCCACCCTGTAAAGGTTGAAATTTATCTACTGCAAAAATGAGTAAATCATTGTACGCATCTGTTTTTTCATAATGAGAACAAATTATATTAGTAGTATTACACTTATCTATAACTCTACCATCATAAATAAACAAATCAGTATCAATTTGTGTCATATCTAAAGTAGAATTTTGTAATGCTAACATTTTTCCTGCTGCCCAAAAATCAAGACTATAATTAAAATTATCAAAAGTGTTGTAGATTTTATCATAAGGAAGAGTAGATAGTAGTTCTTTACCATCAATATCAGTATATAATACTACTCTTTGTCCGTGCTTTTTTAATAAAGCCAGTGATAAAGCAGCAAGTGGGAGAGTAAGATAATATTGAAAAGGAAAGAACCATCTGCTGTTTTCCTTATCTTCTCTAAGAGGTTTAGTCCACAAGGTATGGTAAAACTCTCCTACTGTTTCCGCTTTCTTAAATTCATTTAATTCAAAACTTCCAATTCTTCCAAAATTCTTTCCAAAAGTATTAATATCAATATATTGAGTATCTTCTGTTGATTTTTTATCTGTCAATTCAGTGTAAATTACCTGTTTCATATAATTAATTTTTTTTTTAAATAATTTGATTACCTTTGGAGGTAATATGTGAAATCCAAATATCTTCTATATTCCAGTCTTTTATAAAAGAAATATCCTGTACTTCCTGTGCTTGTCCATATCTGTAAGGACCAAAATTGAAAGTATTTTCTGAGCCATCAAAAAAATTAGTAAAATAATCATAAGAATATTCTAAAGGTTCATTATCACTAATGATAAATCCTGCGGAATCTTCAAAAATGCCTGTTTCATTTAAAACTGTACTGCTTGAGAATCCTACTGTTTTACACCCTTTCTTTCTTAAACTAAATTTTGAAGATTTAACTTTATATCCAGTTAGCACAAAATTTTCATTTTCATCCAATGCCAAGATTTCATAATTAGGTGCTTCTAAAAAGTTTACATAAGTTTGAATGATTAAATATTTACATCCATCTATTCCAAAGTCTTCTGTAATTCCTGTGTACAAACACTTTTTTACTCCTGTTGGAGTATTTTTTATTCGTCCATTTTCATAAACAAAATATATTCTACCATCATTAGGGTCATTAATTGTTACAAATACTCTACCATTTATATCTGCTCTCAATTTTCCAAAAGTATTTGATACAGAAAAATTTGTATTGGTATAGGGGCTTCCTGCCACTTGACTAAAAGAAATATCATTTAATTTAATAAAATAAATCTGACCATAAGTACCTAAACATAAAAATAAATCATTATCTCTTTTAATAAAATCATATCCTTCAATATTATAACTATCCACTAAAATTTTACTCTGCACAGTAACTACTTGTCCTTCCATTGCATCATCAAGGATAGCACAGACTACTTCCCACATAGCACCTATATTTTTTATTATTTGTACAAAATATACTTTTCCATTAGGCATAGCCTTTAACATTGTCAGGTATATATTGTTCATATCTAAACCATTGTCATACGCTAATTGAATACTGTGAACAGTGTAATCAACATCAGCACGAGAACAGAAATGAATACGAGGACCCATATTTTGTGTATAAAACCAAAGCCTGTCCCGAACATCAACTGTTAAACTGTGAGGTTTATTTATAAAATGACCAGGATGACCAAGATTCTGCTCGATTCCACTATTTGATAGATGAATAATATCACCATCATTAACACCATTAATCCACGTACCAGCAGAAGTAGTTAATTCAACTGATTTAGGGTAAGAAATCTGAGAAGGAATATCATATCTGTTCCACACTTTATTCCAACTGTTATTAACATCAGTGTATTCTTTAAACCATAGTTGTCTATTATGTAAACATATTATATATCCACTATTCACAGATTTAGAAGTTTTCAAAAACACATATTCTCCGCTTTTCCCAAGTACTTGTATTTCATTAAGACGAATATCTACAGGAGAATTGCTATTACCAGTCCATACTGAAATAACGTAAGATTCTCTAGTACTTTTTTCTATACATCCAATAGTAGAATCGTTGAAAGGAATAAAATATACATAACTAGGAGTTTCTATCTGATAATATTTAACAGGATTAGGAGACGTACAATTACTTTGTCCACAAGGTGTTTGTAAATGGTTAGTAAAGGCTCTACTATATTTTATAGTATGTATAGATGGTTTACAATCTTCAAACTGCCACAAGGCATCAGAAATATTACCTGAATTAAGCATCTCATAGTATTGTTCTTTTTCTGTTTCATATATAGGAAGAAAATTACCTGATGGTTGTGGTGGAGTTGTATTGTTATTACAATCACAATCACAGTTACATTCATTTTGAGCATTGCTCCAATTTTCTCTAATACATTCAATATCCAATCCAAGTTTTTTTATACAGGGATGTATTTTACTGAAATTATATCTGCTTTTTACAGACTGTGAATTTCCTTCTGTTTTATAATCGGTATAATAGAATACCAAGTAATAGAAAGAGATAATCTTCTTTAAGATATGTTTGTTTTCTATATTTCTGCCGATACTTTCATTGAGAAGATGACAAAGGTTGGCTTCTATAACCTCACACTCTATACATTTTGAAGATGAAGCCAGAGCCTTGTCATATTTTCCTCTACTAATAACATTGTAAGCAAGAATTTTAAAAAGAACATTCAAAAGGTCTTGATTATCTTCTTCTCCATTACAATCTTGACAATCTCCACAATTACAACCACAGATATTATAATCTAAATCTTCAATCAGAGAAGCCAAAATAACTTGATACTGTGGTATAAATATTTCATCACTTTTGTCTTCTCTGTTTGTAAGAAATATTTTATATAGACCATCTTCAGAAGGAAGAACAAAATTGATAGTTTCTTCTGGCATAATTTCTATCTCTATAATAACAATCTCAAAGTTTTCCTCTATATCACAAGAAGAACTCCTGTAAAGATTAAGACACAAATTGTCCAATATCTTATTAGTAATTTGAAATCTGTTACCATCTCTTTTTATTTCATACCACATATTTATATCTTTTTAAAATTAAAAAATAAGGGCAGGACAGTTTTGCCCGCCCTTAATAATTGTTTATAGCAATCTATTCAAATTTAGATACTTGAGATTCAAATCCTGATGGAAGAATTTGTTCCAGTAATTTAATAAAATCTACAAGTTCAGAAGTCTCTGATTCTGGAAAATAGATTTCTGTAGCAACATTGTTAAGATGCTCTTGCCAACCTGCAATAGAAAATTGGTCATAGGTCAAATTAACTCTGTTGTACTTTTCATTTGTTTCAGAAAAATATTTAAAACCAGAATTAGAAGATGCTGTTCCTGTAGCCTCTGAGACTCTGTAAGGTCCAGGTCTTCCATTCCAACCCCCTGCTTTATATTCTCTTTGTCTAACATCATAACCAGAACCCTGTTCATAAGTTGTGTCCTGTATAACTTCAACTTTACCATTACATTCAAAACCAGCAGTAAGAGAAGTGATAATAACAGTCTCTCTTGATTTGAAATATAATAAATTAATATCGCAGAATCTGAAGATATTCAAAGGCATAGCAGTTAATCTAATTTTTGCTACTACATCATTAGTAAGATCATCATCAGTATTAGTTGCTTTATTTTCTTCAATAAAGGCATCTAAATCATCTATTACTGAGTTATCTGTAGGGTCTATTGCTTCTGCTTTAACCAACTGGTCTGCATTAGCATTAATATTATTAAGGAATAGTTTAACCAGTTCATTTCCATCTTGTGGAGAACAAGGGTTACAATCATCTCCACAACAGGGAGTTCTTACAACATAGGTTTTAGAAAATTGATTATAACCTTGCTGATTATAGATTCTCTGATTTCTAAATTCAAGTTTAATTCCAAAATCAGTATTACACTTTGCACTAAATCCAGATATTTCTACAATTTCTGGCTTACTTTCAGAATATTGTTGTGCCTGGTAATATCTAATATTATCCCTCTGAATCATCTGTCCAGCAGATTTATTAACATCGACCAGAGTATCACCTCCTTTCCCATCATCAATACCAACAGCCAAATAAAATTCTTTTGGTGGTTTAGCAGGGTCCACTGATAAGTTAGTCTGGTAATCAAATATACCAATTTGGTCAACCTCTAAATCAGTAATTGGTGTTGCTTCTGAAGTAAGTGCTTTCTTTGCAACAAGCACTTGAAAAACATCATTGTTTCTTGACATAATTTAATTTATTTTAATTCGTTAAAATTTAATTTGTGTAACTTTACTTGATAATCGGAAGACAATAGTTCTCCTGATACAAGAGTTACAGCAATATCAACAATTTCTCTGTGTGTATGTTCAGGCAGTTCACAATCATTAGTTCCCGATAATACAGTACCAGATGGAAGTTGATAAGTACCATTTATAAATTCATTAGCATTATGTATATAAGATGGTTTTCTTATATAACTTAATATTAACTCTTTATTAGTAAATGTGCCGTCATCAAAGACTTTAACCCCCTCGTCTATAAATAGACAATTTACTGTTCTCCATTCAAAAGAAGATTTATCAAAAGAACTATTTTCAAATTCATCATCGTGCTGTCTTATGTATAATCTTCCTTTTATATTTCTGCACTCTCCCTTGTCCATAAGTACATCTGACTTTAAAAAGAAAAGATAGTCTTCTGGGAGTTGTGCTATACTATTTGTAATAATGACAGATACATCTGATTTAACTAAAGTTCTAATATCATCAATACTTCTCTGACTTTTTTCAAAACCAAGATAACTTCTCTGTCTTGGTTGAGCAACCATCTTAATAAACAGTTCCTGTGCTTCATTCAAAGCACAGTCTATCTCTGGTACTAAGAGATTTCTGTTTTGCTGAGAATCAACCTTATTGAGTTTCTTCTTAAAGTCATAGTGCATTTCTGATACAGTCATTTTATTTCTATATTAAGTTTGAAAAGTTAAGTTCTTTTGATTTTTTAATTCTTTCAAGAAGCTCCTTAGACACTTCAATTCCAGTTAAATCAATTATAACAGTTGTTGTTTCCATTGTTTACTTTCTATTTATTTGAATTTAATTGTGCCATCAATCTTAATTTCAAATCTTGATTTTCAGGTTTCTTCAGGTAATCAATTACATCAACTACTTCTGAACCAAGTACAGAATCAAAGAATAAAATTTTATGACCTGATTTTCTTAATATACTCTTTTGCAGAGCCTCAAGAATCATTGCGTGAATTGCGGTATCTTCATCACCTCTTTGAATAATATTAAGAACATCCTGTGCTTTTGTTTGAATTAATTTATCAATTTCTACCTCTACAAATTCAGAAGATTGATTCTTTAAGTTTTTATCTCCAAGAATCATTGCTATTTGAATTTTTTTACTCAAAGACAACTTACTGCACTCAATAGTGGCTTTCTTTCTTAATTCAACTTTTGTTGCTTTAACTTCAATTTCTTCAGCCTCATCAAAGATAACGTGAGTAGCTTCAGGGAAAAGTCCTTCTTCATATTCTTTCATTGAATTAGCAACAAATTTAGATGCTTTGCATATTTTCCACCTAATATAGTCCAAAGAATTGTCTGTATTTAAAAAGATAGTATTGTTCTCCAATGTTACCACTGCCATATTGCTATCCCAAAATTCGTGATATTTTTCTGTAGCTATTGGATTCAAATCTTTTCCAACTAAAATCCCATAATACTCAAGTTCTGTAATATCTTCTTCTGTTTTTGGATGTTTATAAGTTTTACTTACATTATCCAATCCTGTTGCATACTGCATTGTATCTCCATTAATCAAAGCCTGAATCTTTTTAGGTCTTGTAAAAGATTCTTTACCTGTCTTACCATGCCATTTTTTAATTTCTATAGGTCTAATTTCTATTAACATAATTTTTTTTTTAAATTAAGTAGAAGACACAGAAGAAACCAATCTTCTGTACCTAAATGCTCACTTAAGCACGAGCAAGGAGTAGTTCACCACATTTTGTTATATCGTGGATATGTAAACCCTCTGTTTTATCACAGTGCATTTCATAGTATGCTCCTGAATGTGCAGAAGTGCCTCCTTTAATTGGTCCATAAGGTCCAAATAAACCATTAATATAAGTAAATGCAAAACCATCCTGTTTATTCATAATCTTAATATTTGATTTACCATTTTCACCTGAAAAATCCAAGAAAGTAATTCTTTGTGATTCTACAGGAAAACCTGTAATTGGGTCAATTTCGTGATGAATAGTTCTATCATCATAAAGAGGATTATGAATAAGTTCCAAAGATGAACCATTTGCCATGTTGTATCTTACAAACTGAAATCCTGCTTCCAAACCAATAGTATTACCTGTATAATCTCTGCTGAGTTTATCTGTAAATACTTCTACGTTTCTTATAAAGCCTGATTTGTTCATCCAATCTGTAACTGCTCTATGGAAAGCCAACATACCATATTCACCAGTAAAACCTTTTATAGACCTTCCTTTTCCTGGTTTAACTCTACCGTAAAAAATATCCATCAAATATTCTTCAATCAACTTTGTGGTCAAAAAAGAATATCTATGAATATGAGAATCTTCAAGTTGTTCTTGAATACCAGGATAAGACCTGATAGGTCTTCCATTAGCATCAAGCACAGTTTCAGTACTTCTTGAATACCATCTACCTCTTTCTAATTCTCTGTACCATTCTTGCCAAAATTCTACTTCAGCATACTTTATCCAAGATTTATGAAAGTTTCCTTTTGTATCTGGAATTGCAACTCGAAGTACTTCTGTGGAAGCATAGTCAGTTACTTTATATTTTTTACGGAATTTACCCATTTTATTACGCAGTGTAATAGGTAATGAGTATTGAGTTGAACCTGACTGTTCAGCAGCCTCTCCATATTGAGAGAAGAATTTACTCCACTGTTGACCAGGTCTTAAATATTGAACAGGTAAAAATGCCTGTGGGTCATCACTCATCAATCTGACAGTATATACCCAGCCATCACCATGTCTTTGAACTTCATCCTGAATCCTGCACAAGTATTTTTTACTTGATGTTCCAGGTGAAATTTCATCACCAGGTACAAACCAGTTTTCATCCAGTTTGATTTTGAAAGTAGTTTTAAATTTACCAAGTGTTGTATTACTTGTTGGTTCTACATTCTCAATCACAACTAATGGTCTTGTGTTTGCACCTTTGAGTTCCCATTCCCACTCTGTACTGGTAATTGTTTCCTCACCACTTTTTACAGATGTTAAAATAGAGGAAAGAGGATTGTCAGAGTAGTAATTCTGTGCAGAAAACAATTTATCCATTGTTTCTGTAAATACATAAGGTTTGGCAATAAGGGCAGCTCCAAGATGATTTTGTTCTGTCATATTAGCATGCCACTGCGTTTCCTTTGTAATTAGTCTTGAACCTAATGTTGCCATATCACTTTTCTTTTAATGTAATTAGTTTTTATTCTTTATCTTTTCTTTAAAAATAATCTGACAGAGATTTGTACTGTGAATCTGTCTCTACAGACTTTCTTGGGATTTCTTTATTTCTTCTAATGTTGTCTTTAACTTCTTTTACCACTTTGGTAGTAGCTGTCTTTTCAATTTGAGAAAAATCAAATGTACCATCTTTTTTTCTGTCCCTTAAAAGTTTTGCCAACTGTATTGAAGCAGATTCATTCTGCAATACTTCCATTAATCCCTGATTAAATTTAGTTACTACTGCTCCATTATTTAATTTAACATTTCTGTCTGTCATGTAACTGGGAATTTCATTCTTGTCTTTTAAAGAGAGTCTTATTCCATCAAATTCTTCATTTACAGTATTTCTAATGCTTGCATAATATTGTCTTGCTTTCTCTCTTTGAATTTTTGCATATTCTTCCTGTTTTTGAGCCTCTTTTTGAGATTCAGCGGCATCCTGTTTTTTCCATTGTTCAAATTTCTTTTTTGCAAAGACTTCAAGTTTTCCAGTATCTTTCAAGTTCTCAATTTCAGTATCAATAAAGTCTTCATCCATTCCCTCTTGCTTACGCATTTCGGTTACTACTAATATCTGATTTTTTTCATCGGTAATATCAAGATTTTGAGTAATACCAGAAGTTTTTCCAATAGTATTTAACCTTGATAAAAAGTCATTCATATCTCCGCCGTTAATCACATACTTATTCAAAGCCTGTAATTCTGTTGGAAGACCAGACATCAAATCTCTAATTTTATTATCAACGCTGTTCTCAAATCCTTCTTCAAGCAGTTCAAGGGCTATGTCTTCATCTAATTCTTCTCCTTCTTCCAATTCATATTCGATAATACCTTTGTCAACTAAAAGTTTAGCAGCAGATATTGTTGTACTTACTTCTTTATTCTTATTTTTAGTATCAGAAGTAGTAGAAGGTACTTCTATATCATCTGCATCAGGGTTAGGATTGTCATCTTCCCAGTCAATTTCAGTCTCTTGACTCTTATCCTGCTTACTTGATTTTTCTTCCTTTTCCTCCCTTTCAATCTGCTCTACAACCTCTTCTGCTGTAGTGCCATCCAAAACATCTGGAACGTCATTAAAGAAGTTTTCATCTACTCCTTCCTGATTCCAATCTCCAAGTTTTGCTAAATTAAAATCTTCAGTCATTTGTCTTATTTTTTTAAAAATTTATGCAAAATAAATATATTAAATATATTCTTACAATACTTAAACAAAAATTGAGTATAATAGCCTTTTTTTGAAAAAATTGCTATTTTTTTTGCTTTATTATTCGATTTTTTTCTTTTTCAATATCTATTTTTCTATTGTCAATCTCTTTTTGGTGTTGAAATTGTTCAACGTTTAAGTTCAAGTTCTGTTGTTTTAGATTTAATTCTGTTTGTTTATTGGCAATCTCTATAAAATCATTTATACCGTCATTATCTCCATCAACATCAGGATTAAAAGAAGCCCCTGTAATAGCAGCCTTAGCAATCTCTGTCTTTCTTCTTTCTTCCTCTTTAACAGCAATCTCTTCAAGTCTCCACTGATGTTCTTGTTCAGCAAACTGCTGTCTTGACTGTTCAAGTTGTTGCTGAGATTCTTGTTCTTGTTGTTGCAACTGTTGTTCCCATTCTCTTCTACTCTGTTCAGCAGCCTTTAAAGTTTCTTCGGCTTCAACAATACCTTCCTGCCTAATAACAGAGATAACATCAGAGAGTTCAACTTTCTGATTTTGGAGTGCTGCATGAGCAAGTTGTCTAATCAACTCTTTAGCCTCTTCTGCTTTTGCCGAGTCTGTAATAAAGATACCATAAGTAGAGCTGTCTAACAATTCTGTGTCTAACTCTAAAATTTGTTGAGACATATCATCAAGGATATAGGCAAGTTTTATACTTTTTCTTCCTGAGTAAGCTACCTTGGCAGCTTCTACCAATGCTTGAAGAATGTTTCTCTTTGCCAAAGAGTGCATTGCAAAGTAAGGCTCAAGAATATAGTTTGCCTGTATGAGATTTTGTCTTGCATTACCTACTGCTTCCTGTGGTGCAGTTTGTCCCTCAACAGGGTCTGTTATTCCTACTGACCTCCCACATTGTTGTCTTATATATTCAGCAACTTCAATGTATTTCTGAATGTCAGAAACCAAAGACATATCAATAGCCTTAGCCACAGTGTTGGCATCTGTATATTGAGAACCCTCTTCATTAGGGTCATACCACATAAATGGAGTACTTTCAAAGAAATATTGCCATTTCTTTATATCTATTCCTGCACTGTCAGGTATCATATTAATATTCATTAAAATCTTTTTACCTTTATCACTGGCTAATAAGAGTTCAAGTCTGTACATTATGATATTATAAAAGTACTGATAAGCCTTAATTCTGTCCATTAATGATACTCTTTTTGAATTAAGATTATCATATATAACTCCATAATAAGGAAGATGACATCTCCAAGGATTGTTAATATCTTTAAGCTGACCAGGTACAGGTCTTGTATTTATATAAATATCATTTTCTATTTTCCATGTTTCATAACATTCTGGCAGCCATTCCCATTCTATGCTTATGTCTCCAATATTATGGTCAATCTTATATGATTCATCTACCATTTTTTCCTGTTGTTCTCCTGTTTGCAAATCAATATATTGAAGAAATCCAATTTTTCTTAATGCTTTCCATACACAGTGAAGTACTCTGATAGAAGTAACATCATTAATATCAAACATATCATTATCAATAAATTGAGAATCTGTCAATAACCATTGTTGAATCCTTGCACTGCCAGCAGTATTGTTTCTCTGGTATATTTTGTCTATCTGTGAATTTGTAAGTTCGTCTCCAAAATATTTAACAACTTCTGATGGCGTCATTCTGTATTCACACGTGCCATTTTCACAATCTTCAATAAAATAAGTATCAGGAGATTTTTCACAGGAGAACCTCATTGAGTTTACATTCCAGGCAATAGGCTCTCCATTAAGAACAGAAACATACATCACACCAAGAGCAGATAAAAGTCCGTGCTTAAACATAAGTTCAAACTTGTTTTTCATATCCAACTTCAGTAGATAATATTTCAATAACTGTGAAGCAAGTACTTCGGCAGGATCCTGATGCTCCCTTTGCATATATTTTTTAACTTCCTTTGGAGTCATTGCTTTTATCTGTTCCTCAATTTGTTGCTGAACCTGTTGCTGTTCTTTAGGAGTAAGTTCTTTGCCTTGAAGATTCTGTTGGACTTGCATTTCAACCTGCTGTATAATAGGCTGTGTAATCATATTATTCACATAGTCTCTAATAAATGCAGATTCCTGCTGTTCCTTTCTAGTAGTTGCCTCTGGGTTAACAGCAATAATAGACCACGAAAAAGGTCTTCTCATTTCCATACCAAGAATAGTTTTAATCTTGGATGATACAATATCCCTGTTCACCATTCTAGCAGGAAGCTCTCCCATACTTGCTCCAAAGGGCTGGCATACATAGGAAAAATCAGCCAAGTCTATTTCATTATTAAACAGGTCATAGTTTACTTTCATTCTCTTAAACTCAGAGACATCTCCATAACCATATCCAATCTGATAGTGCTGACTGTCTAATCTATCAGCCCAATCTCTATACCACTGATAGTCATTTTGTTCTTTTTGAGAAGTTGACAATCTTTCTGTATAGAAAATTGGATTATCTACTTTAGTAATATTCATAATAATAATAATTTATTTATATTGATTTTGAGCCATTTCTAATAATTGTCTGTATTTTTTATTTCTTGGAGTTTCCTGTTCTTCTCCATACTCCTTTCCCAATACTTCTTCCTGGTCCTGAAACATACACATAAACATAGCAGAGACCAAGTCAAAATTTCCTTTTCTGTGATAGGCAATTAATTCTTCTAATAACCTTATTGAATATATAAAATCAATAGTTATCAAATGAATCGCATTTTCATCATAATCATGGACTTTGAGTAAATTCGTTTTAGAATATCTTTCTCCAGCATCTTTTAACTGCTCATTCATGTGGCACCCATATACCCTGGCTACCTTAGATTTTTTGATATTCTTGCTGATAACAGTATCAGGTTGTAGAGCCAATAAAGACAACCTCTTTATCCTTCGGAAATAATTTTTTACCCCAGTAACCTCATTTTCATACATTATTTTAGTGTTATACAAATCTGCAAACATCTCTGCAATTCTGTCAATATCATCTGGGTCATTATATCTTCCTATATATTCAGCCACAGGAATATTATGAGTGTAAGAACCGACCATAGTTCCTTTCCACACTAATATCCCTGCTAAAGAAGTTCCCTGCTCCTGCCTGATAGGGTCATATCCAATTCTATACAAACCTTGAGGAGTATTAGGAACAGGATATTCATAGATAACAGGGCAACCTTGAAGGTCAATAGGAATATCTTTGTAAGAAATAATAGGCTTGGCAGAGCCGTCAAGAATAGGAGAGGCTGTAATTTTACCATCTACATAATGGAGTTTTACAGGAGTGCCTTTAATGGCTTGAAGATTAAGTGCTATTACCTTATCTAATTGCTGTTGAAGTTCTACCACAGGAAAAGTGTTAGTAGCCACCATAGCAAATGCTTCTGCTGAGTCCAAAGGCTCTTCCTGCATCCTTCTCTGCATCTCTGATGAGGTAGCTCCTAATTCTATTTTATTCTTTCTGGTTAATATCTCTGCCTGCTTAGAAGCCTCTATATCAGAATTTCCATTCTTATCATAGAAACCCTCTGTATTTAAGTGCCTTGGAAAGAAAAATCCTTCTACTTTATCCCTAAACTTTCCCCATATATCATAAAAAGCCAAAAATCCATTTGCTTCTGGTCTCCTAAAAAGGTCTGCAAAGTCAACAGTTCCACTTTCAATATCTCCAGATGTGCCAAAGAGAGTCATCATACCTGTCTTATACATACCAGCCTCAGAAGAAGATCTCATAGCAGCAATAGTATTTTTTAAACCACCAGGAGTTCCCCAAGCACCAACCTCCTCTCCTATAATATCATAAGCATCAGCACCTCTGCCTGCATCAGGATTGTCTTTCATAGAAACACATTCTATTTCAGACATAAATCCTTTTTCTACTTCAACTCCATTTATATACTCTTTATAAGAGGCTTTTATATGAGATTGAGTGTTAATATAATCAGAAGGCATCTTCCAAGCTGTATGCTCATTGATAAAGTTTATATATTCCCTGCATTTTCCAAAGATTGTTTTAGTACCAGGATATAAATACTTCTTCTCATAAGCCATTAACATAGTATAAGAGTTGGGTCTATGAAAGAAATTACATACAGCAACAGAAGCATTTTTATAAGAAAACCCTCTACGTCTTGCCTTACCAATAATAAGGTCAAAACCACCTTCGAGTTGATTTTCTTTTATCTTATATATGAGTCGTAATTTACCAAGATAATAAGTAAGTTTTTTAATTTTTTCTTCATCAGGAAGATGTAAAATTAAATTCTTTTCATCTTCTGAAATCTTAACTGCATCTAAAATGCCACTTCTAGCAATCTCTCTACACCAAAAATAATCATAATCTCCATCCCAAAAGTCAGGGAAGCCTTTTACTTTCTCTACCTTTCTTCCTGTTAAAACAGAAGATAAAAAATCCACTTTTTTAATAGGGCAGTAATTAAGGTAGAAATAATGATTTCCTGTGATTCTTTCTTCTTCAACCTCATATCCATTGAGGCACCTTCTTCTTTCCTCTTTCCAAAACTCATACCAACCAGGAGAACCCCAAGGTTCTGCACAATAATAATTATGCTTTATAAAATAGTTACCTGCCTGCCTGAATACTGATGTATCTGTCCATTTCCCATTATCATCTCTTATACTTGACATTAAGTTCTTATATATTTGAGCCTGTAGATACAGTGTTTAATTTCTGTCTGAATATTATCACAGAGGCTCTGTAAAAACTGTTCAGACATTCCACCTCTTACGCTTTCAATAAAATCATATAGATTTTGAAAATAGGCAACAGGAGTATCTATTACCTTGCAGGGTTCTTTTATACATAAATCAATCTCATCATAACCAGCAGCATAACATTCTACAAACTCATCTAACTCATCTCCTATTTCATCATAGAAAATTTCCATAGCCTTATGTCTTGCAAGAGTTTTATCCCTGTTACAGAGATGTGTAAATTTAGTATCCATTTGAGCCTTAAACACAGCCTGTGCTATTTGCTGGCAAGGAGGTATATCTTTTTTTACTGCTACAGATTTTGGTTCGTTACCAAAAAAATCTACTAAATTAATTTTATCACTCATATTGTTTTTTAAATTAAACTGTTTGGATTTGCAAAAGGAGATATTTCTTTTCCTGCTTTAGTTTTTACAGCATCAAAAATATCTTCTTCTACTTTCTTTCTTAATGTACTTATAGAAGCAACTACTTTATCTAAATCAAGTAAAGCAGAAGTTATATCTTTTGGTTTTAAAACCATAGCTCCTTTGTTAGTTCTCTCATTCAAATCTACAGACCTTAGAAAAGACTGTAGATTTTCTTTCGCTTTAAGAGCATCCATTAGTAGAGAATAAGATTCAGAGCCTTCCTTCTGAAATTCATCTATTTTTTGCATACCCTGTTCTACTAAACTGTCAGGATTCCAATCAGAATCTATAATTATATCTTCTCTCAGTTTTACATCTCTTATCTTTTCAGAATATCCTTTATAAGGATTGGACTTCAATTGTGAGGTCATAAATTCAATATAGGCAAACTCTCTCATTGCCAAGTCTTTATCCTCATTTTCATCTCTATCCCATATCTGATTAAATGGAGAAGTTAGTAAAGTTTCCTCATTGGGAAAAACTTTTTTACCTTCTATCTTAAATAACCAACTCATTTTCTTATCATTCCATAAAATTGTAATGTATCATATACTCCATTCTGGTAGAATACATTTAACTTCTTTCTTACTTTATATTGGATAACTCCTGCCTGAGTAAGATGTAGAGGAATCCCTCCAGACTTGTATGATACAATTACATTATTTGCAGATACATAGCTTTGTGAACAACCACAGGAAGTTGTAATATTTACCACATCTTCCAAAGAGTCTTTACATTCAAAAGTAAGACATATCTTACTGTGGGGTTTCAAAACTCCAAAATCTATATTAGCAGATTTCCAATTCTTTACCATTATGTAAGTGTTATAATAGACTGAATAAATTTTCCTTGATTAAAATCTATATTCCATACAATATTACCAGTATTGTATATAGCATGACCATCCCCACTGCTTGCTAATTTCTTTAAATGAATCCATTTTTTTTTTGCAATCATTGCAGGATAGCAAACACCATCACAGGCTTTATTAGCCATTTGAAGATGTGTAGTTTTACAGCCACAGACTTCACAATATCCCTGTGTATAGCATACAGACCTCATAGAACAAATTCTAATCTTTATCTGCTCTCTTATATGTCTTCTAATAAGACATATAAATTTGCTATAGTACAACCAGTATCTTATACACCCCTGTACAAAAGCATACATATTATATAAATTTATTTGTTCTCTTTTTATCATAATATTTTTCATTTTATATTTTTATCTTTCAATAGTTACAGTCAAATTATTCTGTTCTTTTATCTTGTTATAGAATTTTTTCCAAGTTTCAGTGCTGTTAATAACCTGACCTACTACTTTATTTTCTCCAATAAGAATACAACCTTCAGTATCTTTGGAACTATTGCCAATATGAATTAATATACCATCAAACCCATACACATTAAGCAGTCTTGGAACTTTGCCTCCACATACTGATTTATATGGTTCTCTCAACTGATATTTAGGACTAATTATATTAAGAGCAACTTTATAAGTACCAGCAGAAATTGCTGTATCACCTTTAATCTTTCCTTCACCAGGGTCATCATAATCTCCGTCTTTATTAAAGTCTATTAAAGTTCTTACTGGAGGTTCAAGTGTATCACAAAAATACACTCCGTCTATATACATCTTTGATATAGTATAGGTAGGTTTTTTTGCAATAGTTTTTACTAATATTTTCATAATTAAGCCTCCAATTTTTTTAAGTATTTTTCAATCATCACAGATAGTCTATTGTAAACTTGTTCTTCTATCTTATGATTTTTTAATCTCTCTTTGAGATTGTATAAATAATTTTTTGCTCTACCAGGAAAGACTTGAAAAGAACCAAAATACTTTAATCTTACCTCTACAATTTCATCTCCTTCAATACAATTTCTTAAAAACTGAAAAGGAGTGTAACATATAGCAGAAACTTGTTCAACAGTTAATTCAGGATATTTTGATAAATTTCTCGTATAAAATTCTTTCATCAAGTCTTGATTCTTAAGCCGCATACCTATTCATTTTTAGTTTTTAGTTTAAAGTTATAACCCTGTACACTATGGGCTGGAAGTAAATTAGGATGTATAATAAGATATTCTCCATTTCTTATAAGGTATCCTTTCTTTTTCATATTCTTTAAATGGTTTGACATTCCACCATTTGTTAAGGTAAGTGCTTCTATAACTTTCTTTCTTGTCATAGAGTTAAACATATTCTCATTAGTCATCTCCACTGGTAAGGAAAGAAAGTTGGATAGAATATCAATCTCTTTATCTGTAATATCAATAGGTAGTACAGCATTTAGAATTTTAAAATGAGTTTTATAGTAATCTATTTTAGATAACTCAAAACTGCTCTGAATTACTTTCATATAACTTATTGTCTTTTAACATTAAATTTACATTTTAACTTAAAGAATGTAAACCTTTACAAAGGTACAAAATATATAATATATATCAAAGAATATAAAGTTAAATAATGTTAATATAAGACTAAAATAAACATAAATAAACTTAAATCTTCTTAAATATGTTGTTTGTCTATTGACTTTGTCAAAAATTTTCTGTAACTTTGCACTTTCTGTGTGCAGAAAGGGGGGCAGGTAAGCCCCACTTACCAGTAACAGAGCAAATTTATTTGCTGTATTAATGGTAAGCTATGTGTTGGAAAGGGGGGTCTGGGGGGAAAACCTTGTAGGTATTCAAGAAATTTTACACTGCTGATTATCAGGACTTTAAGTGCTTTTTCTGCATTTTATATTTTCTGACAAAATAATACTAAAAATCATAATAAATAAAATAAGTTGCTCCTATATATTAAAGGGGCAACTTATGTTTTATAGCATAAGGTAGAAAAATTATTTATAAAACAATAATCTTTTCTTCCTTTTCTTCTATCTTTTTAGTTTCTTCATTGCTGTTGTCCTGTACTATATCTTTGTTTTTTGTAATATCTGTATATAAAAGATACTTTGTCTGGGACAAAAATATCCAAACAGGAATTAAAAATAATATTCCTACACAAGACAGAGCTAGAACTATTGATGCAAACCAACAAACTCCTCTTTTTGATTGATAATCTGCTGTACTTATTTTTTGCTCTACATATAAAACAGTATTCTTGTTTATATTCTTTAATGGAAACCACAGTACTGTATTAACAATAAAAAAAATAAATATCAAAACACCAAATACATCCTGAGAATTAATGTATTTACTAAAGATTGTAATATAAAAAACAAGACATAAAATGTTTAAGATTATAAAAATTATAGCAATAGTTTTTACAGAACTTCCAAGACTGTACTCTCTGTAATACCTGTATGTATTTTCCATAATAAATTATATTAAAATTATTGACCACAAAAGTAATTAAAAATTTAATAGAAAAAATTTTTTTGGTAAAATTTTTATCAGAAAAATATATAAATGTGAACTGCCCTATACCAACTACCCCCACAAAAATTGGAAGAAGATATCCCCTGCCTCTTCCTCAAACAACAATAAAAGTGCAAGGGAATAATAATCAGCAGAAATTGCTGAACAAACACAACAGATATGGTCAAGATAATAAGTGTTACTGAACACAAAAATCAGAGTGGGGACTACTTCAGAGTAGTCAATGTAGTAAATGAAGTACAGTTGGTTAAATCAAAAGAGGGTAACTTCAGGTTTGACAGTGCAAAAGCAGGAATACCGTCAGCACTTCCTTTGGAAGTATTGGAAGAGTTAATAGGTACAACATTACCTGGAACAATCATCAAGAAGCCTTGTGAACCATTCACCTTTATCAGCAGAGAAGGAGAAGAAATCACATTGGACTACAGATGGGTATATTCAGAGGAATAAACAACAACAGCAGAGAGGAAAGGCAAAAAGCCTTTCCCATCTCTCTGCTGTTTACCCATAGAAACACCCGCACTAAAATGGGTTTAAATAAAAAATATTTTTTTTTTATTTAATAATTAATTATTTACAATTTAAAATTTTAATTATGGTAACAATTATTAATGCTAAAGAAGTTCAAACCAAAGATGGTAGAACTTTTGTAAGTCTTACAGTTGAAGGTGAGGCTACTGTTCAGTTTAACAGTGAAGGTAATGCTTCTATGGGAGCATTGAAAGCAACAATTCCTGCAAACATATCATTGGCTCTTGCTGAAGATATGGTTGAGGCACGTAAAACATTGCCTGGAAGAGTTGCAAGGATTGAATGTGAACCTTATGTGTGGAATAACCCTACCACTGGTGAACCATTAACGCTTTCTCATACTTATAAGTATGTTGAAGATTCTGCTGCTTAAATGGTCAAAGAAATATAGTATCATTAATTTGATGCTATATTTCTTTTAATTTAATTAAATTTTGTATATATAACGAAAAAAATAATTATTTTATTATACTTTTTTTGTTATTTGTAGTAATATTTTATACAATTAAAATACAATATGAAAAGTGGAGTCCATAGCAAAAACCACATTTAAAAATTATTGGATGTAGTAACTGAGTGTTTTAATTGTATAATGTATAGGAGTTTAGGAGTATAAGTTATAAAATGTTAATATCTGTGTTTGTAGTTATCCGTATTTAATCCATATTCTGTTTTTTTCATTGAAAAAGATTATTAGCACTTGTGGAAAGTGTTGATAACTAATGACTTATACTTCCACTACTCCTTTCCCTACTCTATTTCATTTTTCTTTTATAAACCAATTTTATAATAGCCTTTTATTAATCCATCATCAATAAAACTATGTGTCAATTTTGTAAGCAAAAAGAACCTATTATAAACAATAATAGTACTAATATGATTAAACAAATATTTATTTCAAGTAATTCTTTAATCATCCAACATAAATCTGATTATTCAGATAATCAGCTCCACAGAGACCACATTAACATTTTAATATCTTACTGTCCTTTCTGTGGATTACTTCTATAAACCTTGAACAGTTTATAGAGGACACTTTTCTTTTAATAGTTCCCAATACTATCTTGAACTACTATCCTTATTCTACAAAATTGGAAGTCTTTAAATTATCTGTTGTGAAACAGATAATTTAAAGTATTATTATCCTTATTATCAATCCTTTAATATTTACAACTATGAACAAATACTGGTTCAACGTACAAAGTAAATTTAATTATAGAACAAAAAAAGTCTTTATAATAGCCTTTTCTTATCGTGAAGCCCTTTCAGAATTAAAGAGATGTTACTCTAATTACAATCTGTTAAAAGATTGTAATTATTAGATATACCAGGATTGGTTTTCTGGTATATCTCTAATATAAATAATTTAATAACAAATACTTATGGATAATTTAAGCAGGCAAATCAAGCAGATGTTTATCAAAATTTATTTCATAGTTATAAATATCTGTCTGTGGTTTATATGGTTCATACTCTCTTTAGAGAGTACTATTGAAAAAGGTATAATATGGAATGTTGCTCTTATTATATTATGGGGAATACCTTCTATTATATTAACTTACGACAATAAAAGATTAATAGATATAACTTTTAATAAAATCTTTCCAAAATGAAGACATATAAAATACTTATTATTTGCACTTTAATTGCTGTATTCTATGTCCTGTCTTGCAGTATTTCTTGTAAGATAGGATATGAAGCAGGAAAACGAGATTACTCTGATTCTATTTACATTCAAACAGTATATCAGCCAGAATATAATAATCATAAAGTAGTTAAAGTAAGAGATACACCTATTAAATTAGTCTATTATAATGATACCATAATTGCTATATGGTATAATGAACAATGTTTTATTTCAGATTCAACTCAAAATCAATGGTATTAATTAAATAAATAAAGATGAATAAATCATTAAAAACTTATTTAAGTATTCTTTTCTGTTCTATTCTACTTCTTAGTTTAATATTTTTAATATCTTATGCTATAAACAGAAAATATAATGCTTATGAAGACTATCAAAAAGAAAAGGAATTGGAGTATTGGTCTGTAAGATATAATCTTGTAGAATTAACTCAAGATTATATTAATACAGTTGCTCCTGGTTCTGATGTATCTGCTATCCAGATATTAGAATGTTGTGATAAATATAATATAGATATTCGTTTATTATTATCACAAGGATTTAATGAATCTCATTTTGGAACTAAAGGATTAGCCTCAAAAACTAATTCCATTTTCAACATTGGTGCTTATGACAGTACAGTATTTGACAAAATATTAGGGATTCACAAGTACAGTCATCCTAATAAATCTATAGAACCCTACTGTAAATTATTACAGAAAAACTATTTAGTTAATAAAACAGAATTAGACTTGATTTCTAATTTTGTAGATATTAGTGGAAATAGGTATGCTTCTTCTTCAACTTATGAGAAAGCATTAAGAGAGACTTGGGAGAAATTAAATTCTCTTGGTTTTGAAGATTTATTAAACAATTATAACAAAATTAAATTAGAAACAAATCACTAAATAGAAAAGGTTTACAAGTATAGTTGTAAAAACAGATTATTGATTTGTTTCTTTTAAATTAATTAACAATATTAACAAAATTAAAACCAAACTTTTATGCAAGAGTATCATCTACCATTAGAAATTGAAGAACAAGTGTTTTTTGAAATGAGATTTTAATATTAATTTATCTTCAACAAAAAAAAACTTAAATAACCTTCCAAGTTATTGAGGACAGCATGGTTCTATTTATTTAAATCGTAAGTTATTGAAAGGAGGATAAAAGAATAACATTTTATCAATCTAAATAAATAACAGGCACTTTCTATGAAGAAAGAAAAGTTAATAAATAGTTTTTGCTGTAAAATACAAATTAAATATAGGAGAATTTAGTATGATTATATTACTTGTAATTCTTTTATTGCTTGACCCAATTATCTTAATTTATCAAATCTTTTTTAAAGATAAGAAATAGTTATTAACCCTTTAAATATTTATTAAAATGAAAAAAGCAATTTTCACAATGTTCGTTCTCTTTTCATTTATTATTGTAAATGCACAGGAGAAAAAGTCAAATTCATCTTCTGAAAAACAGAAAACTGAATATTCGATTAATGGAAAAGAAGTATCCATTAATAAATTCGCAGTCCAACATCAATCTGATGAAGGTACTAATACTGATTACACTTATAAAGACAGTAAGGGTAATAGTCATCCGATTATGAAAACTGAAAAAGGTAAATACTTTATTTGGAGAGTATCTGCCAAAACAGGCAATAAGTATAAACAATATTTAAACGATTTAAAATTATAAATACTATGTCAATGTGGATACTTATTGCTATTCAGCAAATTGCACTGGGACTTGCTATTGTTGAGACTATTACAAGCATTGGTAGTGTTCTAAATACCTATCTTCTTACTCGTAATAATAATGCAAGTGTTAAGGAAATTAGAATCCCCTGGACTTTTACAGGGATTCTTTGGGCTATATATTTTGTAATGTCAGAGGTACTTCAATGGCTGTTCTCATTTGAAATTTGGAGTTAATATTATGACAATAGTAGTAAAACAGAACTCTATGATGTTTATAGGTGGTTATTATGCTATTCTTTCAAGACCAAGTCTTGGCTATTGGCAAACAAGAAAATGTTTAAAACATTTAAAGAAGTAGAAAGATATTTATCTACAGACAGTTCTGAAGATGAAGATGAAGAACAAATTCAAGAAGCAATTGATAATGGTGGCATATACGATAGGACTTAATTACAGTCTTTTCATATCTGTCTTTCTATCTTAAAAATATTTCATTTTTAAAATTATCTATAACAACAGAAGTTAAGGATTCATTTAATATATAAATAATAAAATTATGTTAACATTTATTGGTATTATTTTGCTTGTAATTGTAGTTGCTGCAATTATTTGGGTATCTGTTTTAAAAACAGAAAAAAGAGATGTTCTATCTCCGAGAGTAATTCTATTTCAAGAGGTCTATGACTTCTTTAAGAATAGTGGCTATCTTAATGTATGTGGTAAAACTAATTACAAGTATTCTACATACAGATTAAAGCTCCTTATCAATAATGAGGAATTGGCTAACCTCAATATAAATGAGAAGTGGAAAGCCAAGAAAATCAATGGAGTAGGGGCAAAAGTCTATGAACTTATAACTCATTTAGTTGAGAGGTATAAGAATTTAGACAATATTCCTATTGCTGAATTGTAAAAAGTGTTCTGTATATAATTAATAATAAAGTTGAGGTTAATTAACATTGGATGTAAAGTTACAACAATTTTTCTGAAAGACATCCTGCAAATTAAAACAACACTCTTAGAGAAATATTTCTATAAGGGTGTTGTCAACCTTATTATAAATTATAAAATGCTAACAGAACACCAGAAACAAAAATTGGAAGAGGGTCTGTCATATCTTGAAAAAGGTGACAGACTTCTTATTAGGGGGTCTGCTGGTACAGGAAAGACATATCTTTGCAATGAATTAGTTAAAAATCTTCTACCTATTGTAAAGAATTATATTTACTGTACAGCACCCACTAATAAGGCAGTATCAGTACTGCAAAGCAAAATATCAGTATCAGGAAAAATTGCATTTATGTCCACTCATGCTGCTTTAAAGATGAGAAGGATTATAGATGAAAAAACAGGTGAAGTATCTTTTAAACCTATGTTCAATGAAAATTTTCCTCCACTACAAAATGTAAGTGTTCTTATTGTAGATGAGGCTTCTATGGTCAACAAAGAACTATTAGAATATATAGAAGAATGGGCAACTATTCAGAAATGTAAAGTAATATTTCTTATGGACCATAAACAACTACCTCCTGTAAATGAAGATGAAATGCCAGTACTTGAAAAGAATTATCTATCTATTGAATTATTAGAAATAATAAGACAAAAAGATGATAATCCTATTATTGACCTGTCTTTTAATCTTAACAAGGTTAAAGACAGAAAAGATAACTTAATAAGAAAAGAAACAGAAGAGGGAGTAGTAGAATTAAATGGTTATGTATTTTCTAATGATTTTAATAAAATTATTGACAAACTGATTCTTTCCTGTGGTACAGATTTATATAAGTATGGAGCATATACAAATGAAGAAGTTAATAAAATTAATGCACTTGTAAGATATAAACTATATGAAAATCCACAAAGAATTGAAACAGGAGAAACTATGATATTTGATGCTCCCTATGGTAAAAATTACTCTACCAACCAAGAAATAAAAATTAAAAAATATGTTATTTTACAAAAAGATTTTGTGTATTTACCAGATACTACAGTTAATTTAAAATACTATTTAATTAATTATTTTGAGTCAGAAGATGTATATGTAGGAGGAATTATGGTATTACACGAAAATTCTGATATTGCTTTTAAAGAAGCAAAAAGACATATAAAAGATGCCATAAAAGAGGGTAAATCAGATTGGATAAATTATTATAACTTTGTTGAACAGTTTGCTCAATTGAAGTATGCTCACGCTTTTACTATTCATAAAATGCAGGGTAGTACTTTTCAGAATGTTATACTCAATATAATGGATATGAAAAAATGCAGAGGAAAAGAATATAAGAATCTTCTTTATACAGGTCTTACTAGAGCCTCTAAAATGGTAGTTTTATATAATTCCTAATTTAACCAATATGAAATATTGTATATTTGATATTGAAACTGATGGACTTTTATCTGATGTAACTAAACTTCATTGTTTATCCTACAACATTATTGATGAAGAAGGGGAAACATATATGAAAGGAACTATTGCATACAGACCAGATATAATCGATTTTATTAAAGAACAGGAAGTATTAATAGGTCATAACATAATTAGATATGATTTACCTGTACTTGAAAAATTATTCGGAATAAAATATAGTGGTAAAATTATAGATACTTTGGCATTGTCTTGGTATTTATATCCAGAGAGACACAAGCACGGTCTTGAAAGTTATGGAGAAGAATTTGAAATACCAAAGCCTGTTATTAATGATTGGCAGAGTTTAAGTATTCAAGAATATCAACACAGATGTGAAACTGATGTACAGATAAATACTATTTTATGGTTTAAACAGAAACAGTATTTACAAGAGTTGTATAAGGATTCAAGTTTTGACAGAATAATTGGTTATCTTAATTTCAAATTTCAATGTTTATTAGAGCAAGAGAAGAATGGAATTACTTTAGATATTAATCTATGTGAAAGGACTAAACTTGATTTAAGGTTTAAGATTGATGAAAAAGTAAACATTCTTTCTTCTTTAATGCCCAAAGATATTGGAAAAGTGTTAAAGGAAAAACCAAAAGTAATGTACAAACAAGATAGTTCTCTATCTGCCAATGGTGTTAAATGGTTTGAAACTTTAAAAGAATTTGACTTACCAGAAAACACTGAAAAGATATATGAAAGACCTAATCCCTGTTCTTCAGACCAATTGAAGAAATGGTTATTTATACTTGGATGGAAACCTGTTACTTTTAAAGTAGGAGCAGCTGGAAATAAAGTTCCTCAAATATCTCTACCTTTTGGTGGTGGTATATGTAAATCTGTTAAAGATTTATATATCATAGAGCCTAATTTAAAAGAACTGGAAAATTTATTTTTGTTACAGCATAGATATGGTATTATTAAATCTTTTATAGAAAATAAAGATGAAAATAATAAAGTATATGCTACTGCTCACGGTTTTACCAATACACTAAGGTTAAAACACAGTTCCCCCATTGTAAATTTACCTAAACCTACTGTTTCTTATGGTACTGAAATAAGAGCCTGTTTAACAGTTCCTAACACTGCTTTTACTATGTTTGGAGCTGATTTATCTGCTCTTGAAGACAGTACTAAACAGCATTATATCTATTTCTTTGACCCTGAATATGTAAAAGAGATGAGAGTTCCTGATTTTGACCCTCATATTGATATTGCAGTTTTGGGAGAGTTATTAACTCAAGAGGAAGCAAATAAGTTTAAGGAATTAAATAGTAGAAAAGATTTGACTTTTGATGAACAGATAGAATATATAAAACTAAAAAAGGCTAGAGGAATAGCAAAAACTGTAAACTTTGCAGCAACCTATGGAGCAGGACCTCCAAAAATTGCAGAAACAGCAAAACAATCTTTAGAAGTAAGTAAAAAACTGCACGAAATCTATTGGAAAAGAAACTGGGCAGTTATTGAAACAGCAAAATCTGTTAGAATAAAAGAGGTAAATAAACAAGAATGGTTGTATAATCCTGTAAGCGGATTTTGGTACTATTTAAAAGATGAAAAAGATAGATTTAGTACATTAAATCAGGGAACTGGAGTATATGTTTTTGATTCCTGGTTAAGAATAATTAAAGGTAAAATAAAAGATAAGGCTAATATTATTCTTCAATATCACGATGAATGTGCTGGAATATGTCTTAAAGTACTGCAACCACAAATTGAATCTTTAATAGCAGAGTCCACAGAACAGATGAATAAAGAAGTAAGTCTCAATGTATATATTAATAATAGTATAGATTGGGGAAATAATTATGCAGAAGTACATTAAAATATGACAGACAAAGAAAGAACAGAATTACAGAATGAAATTATTAATGGGTTGTCAGAATTTCCTGTTGGAAGGTTACTTTTGGCACAAAGAGCTGGAAAAAGTAGAATTGCTGTTGAAATTATAAAAAAGAGTAAACCTAATTCTATTCTTTGGATAACTCCTTCCACAGAATTGGCTACTAAAGATATACCAGAGGAATTTATAAAATGGAAAGCAAGTGAATATGTTGATAAATTGACAACTGTAACATGGATGTCTCTTCATAAAATAACAGGTTGGTATGATATTATAATACTTGACGAAGAACAGTTTATTACCAGTAATAATGCTGTTAATTTATTAAACGGTAGTTTAAAAGGCAATATATTATCTATGTCAGGTACTAAAACAGAGATTGGTGATAAAAAATTATTATTACAGTCTTTGGGGCTGAAAGTATTGTATAAACTTGATATTAACAAGGCTGTGGATATTGGTTTGCTTGCAAACTATAAAATTAATGTACTTGATATTCCTCTGAATGATACTGATAAAATAATTCAAGGTGGGAATAAACAAAAACCGTTTATGACCACAGAAAAAGCACACTATGCTTATATTGATAAAATAACTAGACAGAGTATTTATCAAAACAGAGCAGATATAAAGTTTAGAGTGCTTGCAAGAAGGAAAGCGATATCTGATAGCATCTCAAAAGATAAAGTTGCTAAATGGCTATGGAATAATTTAGAAGGTAGAAAATTATTCTTTTGCTCTTCTATAAAACAGGCTAATTTAATTACTAATCAGACTTATCATAGTAAAACAGATGGTTTCTATCTACAAAAGTTTATTTCTGGTCAGATAGACGAAATCTGTATGGTAAATGCTGGAGGAACTGGATTTACCTATAAAGACATTGACCACTTAGTTATTGTACAGGTTGATAGCGACAAAAATGGAAATACTGTTCAAAAGATATGTAGAACTTTATTAGCACAACCTAATTATACAGCCCAAATTTGGATACTAAATCTTAATGGAACTCAAGATGAGATTTGGGTAAACTCTACTCTTTCCAAGTTAGACAGAGAAAAAATAGAATATATAAATAGTAAAACTTTATTAAAAAATTTAACTTAATTAAAGATATATGTATAAAGACAAAAAAGTTATTGTTAGAACATACTCGGCAGGAGTATGGTTTGGTAACATTAAAGAATTAAAAGGAACGGAGTGTATCCTTCTAAATGCAAGAAGACTCTGGTATTGGAGTGGAGCGGCAAGTTTATCTCAATTAGCAATGGAAGGAGTGAGCAAACCAAAAAGCTGTAGATTTACAGTAACTATCACTGATGAAGAAGGTATTTACTTATCTCAAGTAATCGAAGTATTGCCATGTACTAAAGAGGCAGTTAAATCTATTAATTCTGTGCCTATATGGAAAGTCTAAAAAAGAAAATAGAGGAGTTTCTGACAGTAACCCCAATTAACCAAAATGGTGATGGTGATGGTGATGGTGATGGTTATGGTGATGGTGATGGTTATGGTGATGGTGATGGTTATGGTGATGGTGATGGTAATGGTTATGGTGATGGTGATGGTTATGGTGATGGTGATGGTAATGGTTATGGTGATGGTAATGGTGATGGTTATGGTGATGGTTATGGTGATGGTAATGGTGATGGTTATGGTGATGGTAATGGTTATGGTTATGGAACAAAAACTATAGGACTTTTTAATGAGAATAAAACTATTATCTATCCAATTCTTGGTTACTCTGAAAATAAGAAAGTCAAATTAAGTAGATTTAATGGTCAACCAGTAGCCTATATAGACCAGATTCCTTGTATTATTTATTCCATTAAAGGTAATATTGCTAAAATTTCTACCATTAATCTTACAGACCTTGCTTTACAAAACTCTTGCTATATAGTTAAATATCAGAATGTATTTGCTCATGGAAATACCATCCAACAAGCAAAAGAAGAAGCAGAGAAAAAGTACTTTTCTTCTATGAATATTAAAAACAAGATAGTAGAATTTAAGAAGCAATTTTCACCAAACGAAAAATATAAAGGATATTTATACTATAATTGGCATACAATATTAACAGGCTCTTGTACTGTAGGAAAAGATAACTTTATAAGAGAAAACAATATTGACTTAAATAGAGAATATACAATTAAAGAATTTATCGAAATTGTAAAAAATGCTTATGGCTCAAATACTATTCTAAAATTAATTGAAGAATGAAGATTAGAAAAGAGTTAATAGAAAAATTACACAAAGAAGGACCATTTCTTGTTGATGACATCCTTTGTGTCCTTCTTTGTTTATACTACAATCTTGTTCCAAGTATTATAGAAAAGGTTGCTTTAAGAGAGATATGTACATACTTACTTGAGAAAGGCTACATAGATAAGGGATTTCATGTTATTGTTCTTCTTTTTGGAGAAGAAGAAAAATCTGAAGAAAAATCTGAAGAAGATACTCCTTGGACTTGGGTAAAGACTGAGTATATTCCTCTATTTACAGAATTAGGTAAAGATGAGCATAGCAAAGAATCTGTGTCCAGAATGAAAAAGTTCTTCTCTGAAAATCCTGATATAAGAAAAGATGAAGTTGTTGAAGCAACCAAAATGTATATTAGAAGTACAGATTCAAAATATGTGAGGCAACCTCATTACTTTATAAGCAAAGGAGCAGGAGTTGAAAAATTATCTGATTTACTGTTGTGGATAGGTAAATATAGAACTTTTTATACACCAGAAATACAAGAAAGAAATATAAGTAGAAAATTGCAATGAATTTCATTGAAGAATTTTACAAAGGACAAAAAGAAAAAAACAAAGGTCTATATATGGGCGAAGGTTTGGATAATATTTCTAGAGCGATTAATGGAGTACAAAGACATAGAATATATGGAATTGCCTCTGCTCCTAAGATTGGAAAAAGCACCTTTGCTGACTATGGATTTGTCATCTCTCCCTATCTTAACTGGATTACCAATAGACCAGATTTAGAAGTTGAATGGATTTATTTTTCTTTTGAAATAGACAGAGTAAGCAAAGAATTTGACTTTGCCTCCTATTTCTTATATAATGATTATGGCATTGAAAAAGTAATTCTTGATGAAGGTTCTGTAATTATTAATGGTCAGCAAAGAAATACTATTGATTTATCTCCTGATTATTTAAGAGGCAGAATGTTGGATAGTAAAGGAAATATTATCAGAGTTAAACAGTCCATATTAGATGCACTCAAAGAGGTATATAGCAACAGAATTATACCTTTGTTTGGAGAATATTCTACCACAGGCTCTTTATTAACTCATGGTAAAATTACTTTTATTGAGCAAAAAGAAAATCCTACTGGTTTGTATAAATACCTTATGAATAAAGCATCAAAAGAAGGAGAATTTATCTACAGACACTTTGGAGAGGGAGGTAAAAAAATTACAGGTTATAAACCGAACAACCCTAATAAGATTACCATAATAATAATTGACCATTTAAGAAAACTTCCTAAAGAAAGAGGATTTACAATAAAAGAAACTGTTGATAAAATGGTAGAGTACTGTGTAGATTTAAGAAATTGGTGTGATTATACATTTGGTCTTATTATTCATACTAACAGAAGTATAACTGATGTAGATAGAATGAGGTATGCTAAAGATGAATTGTACCCTACAAGTGAAGATGTAAAAGATACAGGAAATCTTGCAGAAGATAGTGATTATATGTTTACTATATTTAACCCTAATGATGAAAAATATCATTTGAATAAGCATTTTGGAGTAATCATTAAAGACAAAAATGGAAACCCTCTGTATCCTGACATGAGAACTATTCATTTAGTTGAAAGCAGACATACATTTTATCCGCAACACTTCCGTACTAATATGCGGGGAAATCTCAAAATGTTTGAGAATTTAAAAATTTAATTTTAAATTAAGTATGAACAATAAAGTAGAAATCAGATTATCTGTTATTAGAGAACAGGTAAAGACAATGAACAGAGCAGAATTGATGAAGTTCTATGGACTTAATAAAAATCAACTGACAAAATTACTAAAGAGAACAGGATTAAGTCCTATCATTAAAAGAGACTTTAGTAAGAGGGATTATGACAGATTTACTCTTATTGAAGACAATGAAATACCTTCTTACTCTTCTCCAAATACAGCAATTTATGCTAAAACAGATATGCAGGATGAAGGAGAAGTATTAGAAGACGAGGAGGTCTTTAATCCAAAATTTGAAATAGAAGATGAAGAAAATTAGAACAGTTTGTATTGATACTCTAACTGGGATTCAAAATGAAATCTTTATGACAGAAAGCAAGAAACCTAATTATGACCAGTGGATGGACTTTGGTAAAGATATTTGGAGACTTGCTTCTTATTTACAGGATAAAGGTTTTGAATTAATATACATTCTTGGAGAACCTGGTACAGGCAAATCAACAGGAATGAGAACATTAGAACCAGATACAAATATATGGATTAATACTGATAATAAGAATCCAATATGGGAAGGAGGTAGAGAAGAATATGGAAGTAAAAGTAGTCCAAGATTGCCATACCATATTATACCAAAAACATATTCGGAAATTACTAATCATATTAATAAAGTAGAAGAAAAAGTTGGATTTGAGGACATAAAATTTGCCTTTCTTATGGGTCATATTGAAGACTATAAATCAGGTATGGACAATAAGAAAAGACTGAAAGTACTTGGAAAAGTTGCTACTAAAATGCAACTTGAAGGAAAAGCGGAAACTGTGCTTTATGCAGAAATTAGAAAAAACACAGAAGGTGAAAATGAATATGTATTAACTACTGAAAACAGTGGTTTTGATACAGCAAGAAGTCCTATGGGACAATTTGAACCTATAATTTCTAATGATTATGGGTTTATAGTAAACAAATTAATAAATTTTTATAAATGAGTAATTTTAAATGGGCTGAAGTAAATGATGAAGATAAATCTTTACAATCCAGTGGTGGGGGAAAGTTTGGATTAAATCAAAAAGTATTTTTCTCTGAACTTTCATTTAATGCTACAGCAGGTAGAGATAATACCGAAGGTAATGCTGTAGATGTTAATATTATGATAGGAGATAAAGAATATCGTAGAAGATTATTTGAAGTGCATGAAGAACCAGAATTTGGTAATTTTGAAGATAACAGTAAGATGGTTGGTTCTACAATTCTTCATGTAATAAAAGCAACTGGAGTTAATCCGAATACTGTTGCACAAACTCTTGCTGCTATCCCTGATGATGCAACATTCAGTCAGTTTGCACAGGCTTTGTTGGCATTAGTTCCAAGAAACTACAAGGAGACTCCTATTGATGTATTTCTCGAATATCAATGGGAAATCAAGGATGGACAAGATAGGACATACTTGATACTTCCTGCCAATATGAAAGGTGGACCTTGGATATGTCCTCATATACCAGGAGATTTCAAAGAGGTTAGAAGTGAAGACGAGCTTGTATATGTTAATTCTAAGGGAGTTAAACATAAATTTGAGAGAAATGCTACTTTTTTAAATTCTAATAAAGCAAAGCAACAAACCAGAAAAGATGAATCTAACAGAATAGAAAGTTTATCAGGGGAAAAGTCTGTTTGGTAGCAGATTAAAACAAAACTTTTATCCTTGTAATCATGTATAAAGAAAGTACTGATGAGATAAAAGTAAGGAACTTTCTCAGTAAAGATAAGATTCTTGAATTAATAGACGAAGATAGTATTTTTGAATTAGTATTTGGACATAAGCCAGAAGAGCATGAATATACAACTTCTCCTTTCAGAGATGACAAGAGTCCTGGCTGTTATTTTGAATACTCTACTTCAGGAAGATTAAAGTTTGTAGATTGGGCAAGTGATTACTATGTAAATAATACTAAAATGGTCAGTATGGATTGTTTTGATGCTGTTAAAATATATTATAATTTACCTAACTTCTATCAAACTTTACTCTTTGTCTATAACCACTTAATAAAGGGGGAAGAACTTACAGCAAGACCATCAAAGAATTTAAAAGAAAGAATAGAGAAAATAGAAACTGATATTCTTATAGAAACAAGAGAATTTAATCATATAGATGCTAATTATTGGAATAAATATAAAATAAGTTCTCAAAATCTTAAAGATGACAAAGTATTTGCTGTAAGAAAATTCAGAATAAATAGTAATAAATCTTCTGGAAAAATAACATATCCGTATAAACCTACCTATGCATATACTGATTTTAATTCCAATAAAAAGAAACTGTACTGTCCAACAGGAAGTAAGAAATTCAAATTTATTACTAATTGTGGGAAAAATGACATAGGAGGAGTTAGTTCTTTATCTCATACAAAAGATAATCTAATTATAACCAAATCTTATAAAGATTGCAGAGTGATTAAAAATCAAGGATATGATGTAGTATGGTTTCAAAATGAAGGTATGTTTCCTGATATTTTTATATTGCTTCAAGTAGTATCAGGATATAAGGAAATAATAGTATTCTTTGATAATGATAGAGCAGGCATAGAAGCTTCTAGTAAGTTAGTAGAATATTTAACTCCTTTAGGATTAAAAGTTAGAGATATCTTTTTACCTGATTTATCTATTAAAGACCCTTCAGATTTGGTACATTATAAATCAGAAGAAGATTTAGTACAATTTTTAAATGCTAAAATATGATAACAGACAATATTGATAAAAGTTGGCAGCCTGTGCTGTCTTACTTATATCAAGAACCATTGAAATCTTTAAACGAAAATATCTTATCTGATATATCCTACCAACCAAATAAAGAAGATATATTCAGGGTATTTGAGATGCCGTTAAATAAAATCAAAGTAGTAATACTTGGACAAGACCCTTACCCAACTCCTGGTGATGCAATAGGTTTAGCCTTTGCAACAAGAGAGGATAGAAAAATTCCAACAAGTTTAAGAGTAATTCAGACAGAGATTATGAGTGACCCAGAGATGTTTGGAGAAATTCCAGAACTTTTCAATAAGAATACTCCTGAATGGAAAACTCTTGACCATTGGAGAAAACAAGGTGTATTCTTATTAAACACTGCTTTAACTGTAGAAACAGGAAAAGCAGGAAGTCATCTCGAATATTGGGAAGAATTTACAAAATATGTCATTTCATTTATTTCAGTCAAGAATCCATGTCTTTGGCTTTTATGGGGAGCAAAAGCACAAAGATTTATTCCCTATATCAACAGTTGTCCTTTTCATGTGAAAGGGTATGACAAAACAACAATAGAGAATATACCAGCAAATAGAGATTACAACTATATACTGACAGCATCCCATCCTGCTGCTGAAACCTATATGAATGGGAAAGCAGGATTTTATGGCTGTAACCATTTCTATTATGCTAATGTTATTCTAAAAAAACTAAAAAGTAAAATAATTAATTGGTAATATTATGCGTAAAATTTCAATTTATTCAACAAGAGGAGCATCTGGTTCATTTATGTCGGATGCACAAAACTGGGGAGAAATCATAGACCAGGTAGAACAAATCATAAATGATGACTTGTCATCTCTGACAGCAACTGAAAATGTAAATAAAACTAATTTAGGTCACTCTGAAGCAGTTCTTCCACAAACAGATTTTACTATCTTCTTAAGACCTTCAAAGACAAAGTCTGGTAAAGATATTGACGATATGAATTTTATGGAATTGAGAATTTTTATTAAAAATGAAGAAGAAGATTGCAGAGAATTTCTTAACAAGAGAGCAAAAGAGAATGGAAAAAACTGGACTCAATTAAAAGTAGATGAGTTGCAGAAATATTTGAAAGAGTGGAATGGAGATTCTGAATCAAAAGAAGATGAAGTAGAAAGATTAGAAAAAGAGTTTAACGAACTGAAAAAAGGATTTTGTTAAAGTTGGTTTTGGATATAGGATAACAATAGTGTTATCCTGTATCTTTTTTATAATTATAATATGGATGAAATAGAATTACAAAGAAAAAGAAATGCAGGAGAATTGTGTTCCATAGAATTTTGGCAAAATACTGAGTTATTAATACCTTCTATAAACAGGGAAGATTTACTAACTAAACTACCTATAATTTTTTCAGTACTTGAAAAAGTATTTCCTGACAACTGGACAATAAGTTATATAAAGGTATCAGAAGTAATTATGCCAAAAATTATTGTATATTTTCCAGAAGTAAATCTTAAAACAGAAGATGATATGATATATCCCATTAAAGGGCTACTTATATCTGTAGAGTTTAAATTTTCTACCAATACAGCAAACCTGTTTCCATCATTAGAAGGAGCAAGAACATATAAGTCTTATCTTGAATTTATAAACGGCTATCAACATTCTCATTTGCATTCTATCTATGCGCCAACTGTTAATCCATTAAATTTTAGTACCTTTTGTCTTGGAGAATCTGAAATAATTGATGTATTTAAGCATTTGGAAGATATAAAGGTAGAAAAGGATAATCAAGATAGTATAGAAGAATATCAAAATGTTTTTGAAATGTTATGCATAATGATAAAGATTCATGCTGAAACAGAATCTGTTTCTGGAGGTGCTTATAGTTATTATAAAGATTTAAAAGGATTATCTACAAAATTGTGGAAAGACCAAAGTGTTTCAATATCTCAGAGTGCCTCTAATGTAATGTCCTATATGTTAGAGCATCAAACTCTGTCTGTAGATATTGTTTATCAAGGAAATATCTTTAAAATAAAAGATAACAAAAAATTTGAAGATTGTGTAAAAGAAGCCTTAATAGCAATAAATAATTATACAATGTTCGTCACTATTAATCCCGTAGATAAGCAGGAATATGTATATAACATAAACAGACCTAATACAGAGATAATACAAAAGATATTAAAAGAAAATTATCATATTTATATACAAGGAAGAAGAATAAACTTGGATATAGAACTACCAGAAATAGTAGAAGATGATATAAGAAATTATAAAATAGCAAAGATATTTTTAGAACATGTTAAAAATAAAATCGAAGAACAAATTAACAGGGCAGTTACAAGAAACACCGTTGTCAGAAAATACAATAAAACTATTCTTGAAAAAAGAAATTATAGAAAAAATTCAGTATCTGTGTAATAGAATAAGTGAAGTAGAATGGTCTGGAATATTATTGTACTCTGTAAAAGGCTCTATTAAAGATGTAGAAAGTTTAGAACTTCATTGTGAAGATATTATTCCTATGCACAAAGGAACTATAGCAGCAACAAATTATCGATATAACAACAATAGAGAGGATAAGCACATAGATTATGTATCTACAGTAAGTGAAAAGAATCCTGAAGTTTTAACTTGGAAGATAGGACATATTCATAGCCACAATAATATGAATGTGTTCTTTTCTAGTACTGATATGGATGAAATAGAGGAAAATGCTAAAAGCCATAACTTCTATCTCTCTCTTATTGTTAACAATAAAATGGAAATGACTGCCAAAGTAGCAATATATGCTAAAGCGAAACATAAATTTACTGCATCTTATATAGCAAAAGATGAGCAGGGTAAGGATTATCCTATAAAAAATGAAGAGTTTAATTTTATTAAAGAAAATTGTTCTATTATTGATTGTGAAATAATAAGAGAAAATACAGATATAAATATAGATTCTTTATTTACAGATAATGTGGATAAAATTATTCAAGAAAGTAAGGTAGTAAGTAGTAGTAAATGGTCTGATTATAATTCTTATCCATATAGCACAAACAATTACTTCAATTCTAATGAGAAAGCGGAGATCTCTTTTCAAAAGTATCTTTCTAAAACTTCTGTTCAAAAAGAACTACCTTTCAATAAAATAAACAATAAAAACTCTAATCTGGAAAAAAAGAAAGCATTAGAATATGCTGGAAATACATATCTTCAAAATTCAGAAAAAACAAAGTCATTCAATTCTTTAGAAGAAGAAGATGATGATGATAATTCAATATCTATCGAAGAACAATTTGCAGTTTATATTCTTAATAATGGAGAATATGAAGAAGGAGTAGATGCGTTTGAATATCTATCTTCTATAGAAACAAAGATGGCAAGAGGGGTATGGCAATGGGATGTAAAAGATTTTATTACAAAATATTATTACTATTTTATCGAGTTCTTTCCAGATGAGCAAGATAATGATGAGTTCTTTTTAGAAATACTCTCTTCTGTGGTACAAATATTTGAAGAAGTAGAAATATACTTTGATGCTGTAAGACCTTTGACAAAGGCTCTATCTAAATTATTAAAAAACTTTAAAAAAGAATAGAAAATGGAAAATGAGAATTTAAGATTCAGAGGACTAGAATGGTATAAAAACATCAATCCTGAAATAGTAGTTATTGGAGGTGCAGGTGGGATTGGAAGCTGGTTGTCACTCTTTTTAGCAAGAGCAAATTTTGAAGTTATATTAGTTGATTTTGATATTTTTGAAGAACATAATTTAAGTGGACAGTTTGCCAAAAAAAGTAATATAGGTACAGAAAAATCAGTTGCTGTTGCTGCTAATATTGCTGAATACACCTCCAATGAAATTACTGCTCTGGTAGAAAGAATAACTCCAGAATTTTCTACTCACGATTTTATGTTTTCTGCTTTTGACAATATGACAGCAAGGAAAGATATGTTTAGTGTATGGAAGAGAAGTTGGAATAGTATTAATAGACCATTGTTTATTGACGGTAGATTAGCAGCAGAATACTTTCAAATACTGTGTGTTACACCAGAAACTGCTGATGAATATGAACGTAGATTTTTATTTGAAGACAATGAAGCAGCAGATGCTCCTTGTTCTATGCAGCAAACTTCTCATACAGCAGCAATGATTGCTGCTCACATGGTTGGATTTTTCACTAATCATATCACTAATATATGTATGAAGAAAGAGGTAAGGGATGTTCCATTCTATTTTGAGTATGTAATTCCTATTAATACAACTATTAATAGTATAAATGATGAATAGACATATGTATATATCAAATGCAGAGGGGCTTTTTAATCATATCCCTCAGATAGGAACAGAAACTTCTAGTATCCACTCTCCTTATATTCCTTATTATGCTATTGTAAATCCTTGTACTAATATAATAAAAACAGCAGATAATATATATATATATAGCTTTATTAATACAGATGTATCTATTAGCCATCTTTCTATTAATTATGCAGAATTACGCAGAACACTTAATGGCTATGTAAATATTTTAAGACGCTTTTCAAATAAATCTAACAGTATAAATATTGTTGTTGGCAAAGGGATAATAATTGAAAAAAGTACATCTAAAATTTTATACATACTTGTTAATAGTACTTTTAATAAAAATATAGATAGAATATTTATTAGTTCAGAACTACTGTATAAAGAAGAATATAAATCTTTATATAAGTGGTTATCAATCAATATTCTTATTCCTGCAATCAAAGAAGAAGTAAAAATAGAAATTGCTCCTGCCCAAGAAATATTCAAGTCTATATTTATTCCTGTTGTAGAAAGTGTTAATTCTTACCCTACTATAGGAGATTTCGAAAAATATCTTAAAAAGGGAGTAATACAGGAATTGTATAAAGAAGATGTTTTATTAGAGAAAGAAGAAGAAAATACAATAGAGCAAGAGAATACTCCTCCAGAGAGGGTTGTTGTTCATAGAAATAGAACAAATGAATGTGCTTTTACTATCATAGATGATATATCTGAAATTGTAAATACTGTTTATAATAGTGAGGAAGAGATAGTAGAAGAAGAAGCAGTGTTTTAATATAAATAAAAATGATAAGTGTGGGAATAAATAACAAAAGAAAAGGAAGTAATGCAGAAAGATATTATGTAAAGTTATTTAGAGATATGGGATATGATAAATGTGTTACAGCAAGATATGGAAGTAGAATCCACGATGATGCTGGAATAGATTTAATTAATATCCCATATAATATTCAAATTAAGGCTGGAAGACAGAGAAGACTAAACTATATTAACACTTTACAGGAAGTGAAAAATAGAATAACCAAAATATTTTCTCAAGAAAACAGAGAACATACCTATCCTACAATTCTCATACACAAGAGAGAAGTAGGCAAAGGTAAGAAAAGAACTGAATTTGATGAAATAACAGTAATGACTTTTGCAGATTTTCAAAAAATAATAAATAATAAAAATATAGAAAATGTTGTACATTGGGACAAAGAAGCAGATACAGGAGTATAGAGATTCTCCTGCAATAAATCAATCTACATTAAAAGATTTACAGTATGGTCTTGTCAATTTCTTAAAGAAACAAAGTGAAGAAGGACCTACAGCGTCCTTTGAGAAGGGGTCTGCTGTGGACTGTTTACTGACAGCAGAGAAGGGAACTTTTGAAGAACAATTCTATGTATCTGCTATGGAGAAAAAACCATCAGATACTGAAATGGCTATCGTTCAAATGACATTTAATAAATTAAATAGTAACTTTGAAAAAGATATATCTCTTGAAAAGTGTTCAGTTGCACTACAAGAAGCAATAGAAACTATTGGCTGGCAGCCTAATTGGAAGATGGAGACAAGAGTAGATAAAATCAGCAACAATCCTCTTTGTCAAGAATATTTTCAAGATTTAAAGAACTCTCAAGGCAAGACAGTACTTTCTCAAAATCAATTTGAACAAGTACTTAATACAGTAAAATCATTGAGAGAGAATCCAACTACTGCTCAATACTTTAATAGAGAAGAATTAGAAAATAACAAAGATATTGTAGTACTTTACCAAGTTCCTGTTTATTTTAAACATCAGGGGCAGGATTGTAAAGCATTACCAGATATTGTAATATTTTCCCTTGACGCTGAAAAGAGAAGAAAAATTCAGATAATCGACCTCAAGACAATGTCAGGAGATACTCTTGAATTTTTTAGTAGTGTAACTTCATTTAGATATGACATTCAAATTGCCTTTTATATAGAGGCATACAGGAATGTTGATAAATCTTTCTTTGAAAAATTAGAAATAGATCTCACAGATGATACCTACTTTTTTCCTTCTTTTATAGTAGAAAGTATAGACAGACCAGGAACACCTTTAATATATCAAGTTGATAGTTCTTTAATAGACCAAGGCAAATATGGATCTGAAGATGTAGTTTACACAGGAAGAATTATAAAGAAAGGTAAGAAAGGTTATGATGCACTTATTTCTGAACTAATCTACTATCAAAATAATGAATTTAAGCAGGATATTATTCTTAACAATAGAAATGGAAATCTTGTAATAGGTGTAGATGGAATAATATGAGTGATAAACAAAAACAGTGGAAGAAGAGAGCCTGGTTCAAACTGAGGCTCTCTGGCTTCACTTTAACAGAATATCTTGCTTGTACATTTATAACAAGCAGAGAAAGAAGTATTGTCAGACAAATAGTAAATCTTATACAAATTTTGCTTGTAGAATTTGAAGAAAGTAGCAGAGAACTTGGTTTTAAAGTTGCCGAACACAGATGTCATTATTGTAATAGACCTGCAAGTAAAGCAATAACTTTATTGGATAGAGACAAGACTGAATATTTCTGTAATAAGTGTATTAAACATTTATCAGAAACTATGAAAGATAATATTAAAATGGAGTACTAACTATGATTTATGGATTTACAGGAAAAGCACAAAGTGGAAAAAATACTTGTGTTAAAATTTGGCAAGTAATAAGTCAATATAATGAAATCTACCATGGAGACATAATGGAACAGACAAAAAATGCTATAAATGATACAAACTATCCTTGTTTATCATATTGGCAGCAAAAGTCTTTTGCCCATAAACTAAAAGAAGTAGTGTCTGTTATTACAGGATGTAAAATTGAAGATTTAGAAGATAATGACTTTAAAAATTCATTAGCACCTAAATTTAATGGTCAGTATCAGTATACTTACAGAGAACTTTTACAATTTATAGGTACAGATTTATTCCGTAATCAACTTGGAGAAAATGTCTGGATAAATGCTTTGTTTACTGGATATGAAAAACCTATTACTAAAGCAATCAAAAAAACAGGAGGGCATCTTAATTCAGAAAACCAAACTGAGTTCCCAAAATGGCTTGTTTCAGATGTCAGATTTCAAAATGAAGCAAATGCTGTTAAAGCAAGAGGTGGTAAAATAATCAGAGTGATTAAAATAACTGATGAAATTATTAAAGAAGCTTGTAATGTTGCAGACAGAGAGACATCTTTAAAGTTCAATGTTGATATTGATGACTTATTTTTATGCAATACCGAAGAGGAAATTTTAAAGGAGGAGTATGAAGATGAGTGGAATAAATTTTATGATGACTATTTATATCATCAAAGAGAAGATAAACACATATCTGAAACAGAACAAGATGATATTGCTTCGGACTATACTATAATAGCCCATGAAGGTGATATTGAAAGTTTGATAAAACAGACTAAAGATATAATGATTAAGGAAGGAGTAATAATTAATTAATATGAAAACATTTTTTACAGCAGACTTACACCTCTATCATAACAATATTATAAAATATTGTAATAGACCTTTTGCTAATACAGAGAGTATGAAACAAACTATTATTAAAAATTGGAATAGTGTTGTATCAGAAGAAGATGAAATATATATTTTGGGAGATATTGGTGTATGGCATGGACCTGAGGTAGAGAAAGTACTCCCTACTATCAGAAATGAGTTAAAAGGAAAAAAACACCTTGTGCTTGGAAATCACGATAATTTTAATGTACAAGAATGTCTGGTAGTGTTTGAATCTGTGAATACAAGACTTACAAAAACCTTTCAAATAGAAGATAGAAAACAAACAGTAGTTCTTGACCATTTTCCAATGGTAGATTGGGATGGAAAATTTCACGGTTCTTGGCAATTGTTTGGACATATTCATTCTTTGAACAACAAAAGTTACTGTTCAAAATACTTATGCCCTGCTCAATATGATGTTGGAGTTGATAATAATAATTTCACTCCTGTTTCTCTTGAAGATATTGATATAATTATAACCAACCAAGTATTAAAAGGAAATAAATAAAATTAATATGTATATAGAATTTGAACAAGATATATGGTCAAGACTCCACATACCAAAAGAATATATATCTGCTGTCACAGAACTTTTGAAATCTACAAAAGATATGGATAAAGTTTTGGCTTATGCACAGGTACATAATTTTTTAGACATATGTATCTTGGAAGACAGTAAAGAAGTGTCCAATAGAAAGCCCACTAAAGAAAATCCTACTATTGAACTTTTTGTTGACAACAGTCATTGTATTTGGGACAATAACCCCTACTTTGAAGATGAAGAAGGTAGAATTACTTGCCCTAATTGTGGGAGTAAAGACTTTGTGTTTGAAAAAGAAAACAATAATAGTTTATATAAGTTTTTTTGTACTTACTGTAAAAAAGATTTTTAATTATGAGCAAAAGGTTTGATGTTATAATTATAGAATTTAATAGAAATTTTGACTTTTATTTCTCAGTAAAAGTGGATGATATTAATCCACTTGATATAGAAAAGGATATGAATCTTGTAAAAGAGTTCTTTATTGAAAAATATAGAACAGAAGGAACTACAAAATCTTTCATAAATTGGATAAAGGAGAGATTAGGGCTATGTACATAGAATTTGAACAGACAGTAGTGTCAAGACTAAATGTACCTGATGGATTAGAAGAAGAGGTTCTTACTATTTTAAGAGACCATAAAGATATGAATAGAGTAGTATCTTATGTTGAAAATGAAACAGGAATAACTTTTATAACATATTTGTCAGAAACTTATGAAATACCTCCCCCAGATAAGCAAAATACTCAAGTATATATAGCAACAGAGAATGGAGAGGAATGTATATATTTTCAAATACCTAAGTAATATTATGTATATAGATTGTAAAGAAACAATTTGGAATAGATTGAATATTTCAGATGAATATGGAGAAACTGTTAAAGAGATGTTAGATAAAGGTCAAACCTATTCTGATATACAGGAGTACCTTGATGAAAGACACCAATTTAAAGGTGTAGAATATCTTTTTGAAACGGCAGAAGAATTAGAACCAGCAGACAACTATTATCAAAACACAATGGAATTGTTGGATGAAAATGGTAATTGTATTTGGGGAAATTATCAGCCAAAGGAGGAAAATCTAAAAGATATAGATGTTGTAAATGATATTTTTCAAAAAGCAGAAAAGAAAGCGTATAATGCCTTAACTCCATCAGAGTACAAAGTATTTGGTTCTTTTATAGATTATGCTGTAGAAAACGATGTTTATAAAGATTTTCTTGAATGGTTTGCAGAATGTAGCGCGGAGGACAAACAATGATCATCATTTCCAGGAATCCTTACTTAATAGGATATATAGACAAATTGAATTAGCAGGTAGAACCTGTTATAAATCAGAAGATAAAATAACAAATGATTCTGCAAAACAGTTTGTAGATATGCTTATTAGTAAGGTCATACTGCAATGCTAGAACTTGCAATACCTTTGTATGAAGAATTTATTAAGAAAGGATACATAAATGAGTGAAGTATATAAAGTAACATTCCACAGAACCTATAAAGTTCCTATTGAAAAAGTATATGAATACTGGGAAAATAATTTAGAAACAAACAGAGAACTATTAACCCAATCTGATATAAGAAATGGAGCAGAGGCTGTTGCAACAGATTGGCTTGTGAACGGAATTTCAGACTTTCTTAACAGTATGGAAGACTCAGTAGAAATAGTTGAAGAAGATGAGAATTTTTTAAATTAATATTAACATTTTAATAATATAAAATATGGAAAATTTAAAAGAAGTTATTCTTAATTATCTAAATGAATTAGGACTTTATCGTGATTTTATATCATATTTAAGAGAACATAATGAACAAGAACTTTATAATCAATTAAAAGATGAATAGAGAAAGAGTTGTATATAGGCACGATGTATTTATTGATAAAAATGGAATAGAAAGACCATTTTGTTTTTGTGCCGTAAGCAATGAAATGATTTGTACTGTTTGTAAAATAGACAGTACGGAAGAAAAACGAATAAGAGTTCTTTTTATTGGTCTTTCAGTTCTGCATTCTTCTGATGTAAATTCAAAAGTCTATTCCAAAGAGTTAGCAGAGAAGATTGCTTATGGAAAAGCATCTAAAGATAAGAGTAGAGTAGGTAAAATATCTACTGAAACTCCTGGCTTTATAAATAATAAAGTTGTAGAAACCCTGCTTGAACAGGAGTGTAATTATTTTAAATTACATCCTGAAAAATATATAAAGGGTTATTAATTTTCTGATAGAATTAGAGATTATAAAATTGTAATTTCTAATTCTATTTTATTTATTCTAATAACAATAGTAATAAAATGATTACAAGAAGTGTATATGTAGATACTGCAATCTACAGGGAGGGTAAAAAAGAAAAAAATAAAGTTAGAATACCCAGAGGTATAATGAATAAATGCAGAAGAGTGGCAGAAAGAATCTGGATGAATGTAGGAATTAATCCTGATGATTTTATAATTGATCAAAAAGTAATAATTAGAAACTATTTAATCAAAAAAAGAAATGGATACAATAAAATTAATTAATATTGTACAGGCTGCTACTAAACTGGCAGAAAAAGATGTAGTATTAAGTCACTCTATAATGTGTATAAGTGATAAAGATGCTATACCTTTATATAAAGATGAAAGTCAAACTGAATATGATGAACTTTGGCAAAATGTCTTTAATAAAAGGTATGACTACTACTATGATGTAATCAAAAGTTGTGAAATACCGAAAGAATATAGCGAAGAAGAACCAATTTAATAAAATAATATGTCTATTGAAAGAGAAATTAAAATAGGACCAAAACTGGAGAAAAGATTGATATATCTTGGCTTTGAAGAACAGAATACTAATATAGATGAGGTGCCTGTCTATCAATTAGATAAAAGGTATTTTGTCCATTCTAATGGTAGTCAAGTCAGAGTAAATGTTAAAGAAAAAACTCTGACTATTCTTTCTCCACAAGGAAATTTATTAGAAACTCAACCAATGTTTTTATCTTCTTATATTAAATCAAAATATTTATGAGAAAAAAAGAGTTAATAGAATTGCTCTCAAAACTTGATGACAATCTGATATTTAATGAGTTAGGAACAGTAGTAGATGAGGAAAAAGGTACAAAATTGTATATCTATCCTCTAAATACTATTCCTATAACTTGGTCTGTAGATGACTTTATATATCAGGCTCAAAACAGAGCAGAGGAAGACTGGGAAGATATTTATGACAAAACCAAGTTTCAAAAAGCATTGGAAGAAATGATGTATAAAGCAAATGCTGATTTTGGAATTGCTTGGAATACTGTAGATTACTACTTAGATAAATATTGTAGAAGAAAGGATTCCAATGGATAGAATAATTAGAGAAATGACTCTTATATTGATTACATTACTCGCCATTACTATGCTTATTATGAGTTATTTTCTTGGTAAAAGAACAAGGGATTTAGCAGAGGCACAAAGTCTTGTATCTTCTCTTAATGCTGAAATAATTCAGTGGAAAGATAGAGATAGTTTAAACCATTCGAAAATTGAAGTAATTGAAACTCAAAGAGTGCAAGATTTTATTAATCTTAAATCTAAAGATACTGAAATCCAGAAACTTCAAACTGTGGTTAAACAATATCAGGATAAACTTAAAAATTCTGGCAACAGTGTTACTAACTTTGGTACTTATACAATAGTAGATAAAATAATAAAAATAGATACAGTAGCATCAGATTGCAGTTGGAATTTTGAAGATAGTGACAAATGGATTACTACTGTTATAGATGCAAAAGCAGTACCTAATTCAGATATGATGGATGTTTCTATTAATTATAAAATCAGAAATGAATATTCCGTAATTATAGGAAGTGAAAGTCAGGGATTGTTTAAGAAATCAAAGCCATTTGTAGAAGTAATCAATTACAATCCTTACTCTGAAACTTCTACTTTAAGAACCTATCAAGTAAGCAATTACCAAAAACCCAAAAGATTTAGTTTAAGCATACAGGCAGGATATGGAGGATTAATTGACTTATACCATAAACAAATTGGATATGGATTTTATATAGGAATTGGAGGTAGTTTTAATTTAATAAATTTTTAATTAAAGAAATAATAGATAAGAGAGAACTTATAGAGAAAATATTAATAGGTTAATATCTATATTTGAGCGACCAGTAATTCCTATTATAACTGATGGCTTTATCTCTCTTTTTGCCCCTATAGCTCAATGGATTAGAGTATCACACTTCTAATGTGAAAGTTCCAAGTTCGAATCTTGGTAGGGGTACTAATTATTAACAATTTATTATAAAATATATGGAAAGAAAATTAGAACCTAAAGACATTGTGGGATATTTTAGTCATAGACCAATGTTTATGAATAATAATAGACAATATCAATATTTAGAAATTTTTAATATACCCTATATCGTAAATCTTTTTGAAAATAATAGAGAATTTATTGAACTAACAAAATTAAAAATTGTTCTCCGCCCCTTATCCGACCTGTACAAAACAATCACGCACAACGGGGAAGATTTTGCGCCAATTGTGGAATTGGCAAAAATACATGGAAGAAATCCAAAAGTAAAATGGTGGTTAAATGCTGTTAATGACGCTGAATGCTTGAATTTTATTTTTGGCTATAATGCAGAGGCAAATAGTTTTTATTGTGGATTAAATGATGTTGATGCTTCACATTGTTTGGTTTGGAATCAATACCAACTCTTTGACAAGTTAAATGAATGGAAAATTGATTACAGAGGCTTAATTGAGAGAGGCTTTGCTATTGACGTAAATAAATTAGATATTAACCCTTATAAATAATTGAATTATGGAATTAAAAGAATTTTTAGAAAAGTTTTGTGAAATCCAAAAAATTGATAAAAAATTTTTTGGAACGTTTAATGATGTACATTCAGGATTAATTCAACTTGATTTATTTAAAAATATTTCCCAGAAGCCCTGCAAAACTTCGCAGATAAGATTTGTAAAAAGCAAAGGGAAAATTGTTTAAGAAACTGTGAAGATGCTAACAGCCATATAACGTATATGAATGGAATTAATGATGCCAAACAACCAAAAATCGAAGAATTATGGACAGAGATTTAAACCAAGCAGCAATAGAGTATGCAAATAACCCAAGAATGGTACAGGGATACTATACAGATAGGAAAAGATATTTAAAAGTACCTTTTGCTTTTTCTTTGTGGGATGGAAGACAAGGAAGTACTCCTTACTATTTCAACTCTTTACAGGAATATGAAATTATAAGTAAAGATGTAAAATTTGAAGAAACTCTAACTTATTACTTTGACCCTGAGATTATAGAATCTCAAAAACCTATAGATGAAGAAGTTGAAAGAAGACGAAAAGAAAAATGAAAAACTACATAAAGTAGAAAGAATATACGGAGAAGAGTATATAAAGGCTGAAATACAAATCAAATACAACTCTCTATATGATGAAAATAAATTAGGAAGTTCTGTTGAAAACTATCGAATAATATTTTTACAATTTAAATAAGAAAGTAATAAAGTGAGGGGAACCCCTCACTTTTTTTATTTTTTTGCTACAGTAAATTTTCCAAAGCCTTATCAATTTGTTCATTCTCAAAATTATCTAAATATATCTGAGTAGTTTTAAGATCAGAATGTCCAAGAGTTTCAGAGATAATGGCAATATTAACTCCAGACCTTTTCAAAACAGTAGCAAAAGAATGTCTTGCTACATAAGTGGTTAAATTGGCTGTAATACCTAAAATCTGGGCTATCCTTTTTAAAGAATTATTAACTTTAAATAATACCTTTTGTCTCCTATAATGTTTCTGCATTGCTGTTTTATGAATATTACAATTTAAAATAGGGAAAATATAATCCCTTTCAATAGATGAAATAAGATACTTGTTTATAATATTTTTTGCTTCAATACATAGAGAAATATTAATTTTCTTCTTTGTTTTCTGTCTAGTATATATTAGTCTATCTTTCACTATATTAGCAGATTTTAATTTAGCTATATCAGCAAAATTAATACCACCACATAGGTAACTAAATATAAACAAATCTTTACTAAGTTGTACATATTCACTTTCTTTGCTTACATCTAAATTAATTATCTGTTTTACAATATCTTTGGAAATAGCCCTCTTTTCTGTTTTAATACTGAATTTTGATACTTTATATTTATCAAAAGGGTAGTCAGATTTTTTAGCACACTTATTTTCTATAGCCTTGTTATATATACTTCTTAAAGTTCTAAAGTACAGATTTATAGTTGTTTCAGCACATTTCTTTTGTTGTAGCCATTTTTCATACTCTTTTAAAAATTCAATATCAATATTTGAAAATGGAATATCTAACTGACTATTAGTATGCGTTTTCAATGAATTAAAAGATTTTTCATATATTCTGGCATTTCCAATTTTATCTATTCTATCTAATTCTTGTATCAAATCTATATAAAATTTTCCTACTGTTTTATATTTTATTTTTGTTTTAGAAGTAATAAGAGTAGAGGCTGTAAATTCTTTATCTTCTGAAATTAATTCCAACATCTGTTTCTGATATTCAAGTTCTTTATCAAGAATAATTTTCAATATTAAATCTTTATTAGGACAATTATTTTTCGGTTTATTTTTATCAAAATCCCAATAAACAGGATTAACAGAAATACCCAAACTTTTATATTTGGTTTTTCTGTCTTTACATATTCTTATCATTAATGGACTTTCTCCATTTTTAAGTATTTTAGATTTGTAACATACAATGCTTACTGTGGTACTCATAGACTTTGTTTTTACCTTTGTTTTAAACATTTCTGGTTTAAACAAAAAGCAAATAATTGATTTATTTACTTCATTAAATCTGTTTCATATTTCCCTAAACTAACATAAGTAAAAGTTCCTAATATCTTTAATAACATTCTGATAATCAGCACTATTCAAATATTTTTTCAAAAATTTCACAAAAATATTTTGCAGAATAAAAAAAAA